>Ga0335080_10003615_pt1 | contig 15664 bp, 13 predicted proteins | sample Lox_Sample_34_FD_206720 | JGI IMG/M metagenome (GOLD analysis project Ga0335080, IMG submission 206720) | Soil microbial communities from Loxahatchee National Wildlife Refuge, Florida, United States - Lox_Sample_3.4 | ecosystem: Environmental > Terrestrial > Soil > Wetlands | place: USA...
TGGTGTGTTGACGGTGTTCGATTGGTCGGTGGAGGTGCTGGAGCAATACGTGGAGGAGATCCGTCCCATCTATATCTATGGGTTCGATGATCATCCGGCGTTGTTCTTGACCGAACGGGGCGGGCGGATCTCGAGCGAGTTCGTTACCGAGCGGTTCGCCGATTACCGGGATGCGGCCGGTCTTGCGGTGGAGTTGACGCCGCATTCGCTTCGGCGCAGTTACGTCACGCATCTGCTCGAGGATGGGTGGGACGAGTTGTTCGTGCGCTCCCAGGTCGGGCATCGGTGGGCGTCGACGACGGCGATCTACACCTTCGTCTCGGGCGAGTACAAGAACGACGCGATGCGCCGCGCGCTGACCGCCCAGCTCGGCAGTGATGTGCGTTGGAGTGACGGGTGATGGTCCAGCGGGTCGACTATGAGTGGCGGTTGCGGCCGCTGATGGCGCAGAAGGGGATCTACACCGCCACCGAGCTAGCTCCGCACCTGACCGAGCACGGGGTGCGACTGTCGCCCTCGCAGGTGTGGCGGCTGGTCACGGGCAAGCCGGAGCGGCTGAACCTGCACACGCTGATGGTGCTGTGCGCGATCCTCGAATGCACCCCGAACGATCTGATCGAGCAGGTCGAGCTGCCCCAGTCCGCACGTCTCGCGCGGCGCGCCGCGGGGGAGCGCAAGATTGCGGAGATCGACCCGAAGCCCGCGCGGATCCGCGGCGTCCGGAAACCGGCCGGGTGCTGAGCGGTGGCGGCGTCGGCGTCGGCGATCGCGGTGTGCGCCGGCTGCGGCCGGGAGCGGCCGTGCTATCACGCGGGGAGCGAACGGCCGTTGTGCAACAGCTGCTACCGGCGGGAGAACATCAAGCGGTGGAACATCGGCGAGTGGGTCAAGCCGACCGCGGTATGTTCGCGCTGCGGGGCGGAGGGTCCGGCGTGGTATGCGCGGACCGATCATCCGCTGTGCGATTCGTGCCATAGCCGCTCGCGGCCAAGGTCGATTCCACCGGCGCCGGTGATGATGCGCTGTCCGCGGTGCGGCCGGGTCAAGCCGTGCGAGCGGACCCGATCAGACGGGCGGTTGTGCCGCACCTGCATCCGGGGCAGGTACACGCGCGCGTGGGTGCAGCCGGTCAGGACGTGCGCATCATGCGGCCAGACACGGCCGTGCTTCTTCGCCCGCTCGGAGCGGCCGGTGTGCGTGTCGTGCCGACGGCGGGAGCTCCATCCGCCTCGGTACCCGCCGGGCAGGCGATGCTCGGCGTGTGGGCAGACGCGCAAGCTCGCGCTCAGGGTCGGTGATCTCGCTGAGTGCCAGAACTGCAATCACAAGCGGCTGCGATCGAAGATTGTGTGCGCCCAGTGCGGGCAGTCTCGCCGCCCATCGCTTGGCGACGCCGCGAGATGTGAGCGTTGCGTCGGCGAGCTGATCCGGCATGTCTGCCGCGACTGCGGCGCGGAGGAGCACAACCACATCGGCGGCCGATGCGCGCGGTGCAGCCTCGGGGAGGTCCTGCGCCAGCTCCGGGCCGACGGCCATCCAGCGGCGATCGCTAGGCTCGAGCCGTATCTTGTGGCGCTCGGGAGCGGGCCGCAGCCGTCGACGACGCTGAAGTGGATGGGGCGCAGCCCGGGCTACGAAACCGTGATCGAGCTCGCGACCGGCGCGAGGGAGATCTCCCACCGGGCGCTTGACGACGTCGAGCGGGGAATGACGACATCGTTCCTGCGCGCCGCGCTGGTCACCCACGGCGTGCTCGACCCCCGGGGCGAGCAGACCGCCAAGTTCGAGCGGACCGCCCGCTCCGCGGTGAACACGCTCCCGGCTGGTGAGGACCGCTCCGAGGTCCGCGCGTACTCGCTATGGCAGGTCCAGCACGATCTCGCACGCCGCGAGCGGCGCGGCCGCACCAGCGAGCGCTCCGCGCAGAGCAGTCTCCGGCTGGTGCGCGCCGCGGTCGACCTCACCGCGTGGGCCGGCGTGCGCGGCCTGACGCTCGATCAGCTGCGCCAAGAGCACCTCGACCGGTGGTTGCATGAAGGCTCGAGCGCGACCGACAGCATCGCGCCATTCCTGCGGTGGGCGGCCCGCGGCGGCCTGATGGCACCGCTGACCGCGCGCTCAAAGCCCGCGAGGACTCATGTGGAACCGATCTCCCACGACGAGCGACTTGGCGTCGTGCGGCGGCTGTTGCACGATGACGCCGTTGACCTCCGCGATCGTGTCGCCGGGCTGCTGATCCTCATCTACGCCCAGCCCCTCACCCGAATCCTGGCACTGAAGATCGAGGACGTGATGATCAACGACGGCGAGCGTGTCTACCTCCGGCTCGGACGCGACCCGCTCGAGCTTCCCGATCCGCTCGCGCATCTCACAGCCACGCTCGCCCGAAACCCCGCCGGCCGGGCGTCCACAGCGATCGCGGGCGTCAAACCACCCTGGCTGTTCCAGGGCATGCGCGTCGGAGAACCGCTCAGCCAATCACGCGCGAGCCGGCGACTGAACCGCGTCGGGGTCCGCACCCTGAGCGGCCGAACGAGCGCGATCATGAGCCTCGCGGCCGCGCTCCCACCCACGATCCTCGCCGAACTACTGGGAATCTCCGAGTCCGGCGCGAGCAAGTGGTACACCCTCGCCGGCGGGGAATGGAACCGCTACGCCGCGAACGGCGGTCTCCTGGAGAAGTGAGTGCGCGCCCGCGGTCGGGTCAGCTGACCACCCGCCACGATTCCACTCCGCGCGTTGCCGGCGTCGCGCGTGAGTGACCCACCGGAGCGCGGTTCTTGTCTGCGGTGCTATTGGCACGCGGGGCAGTTGCCGCGGAGGGTGACTTCGTGGTCGGTGGTGCGGAACCCGAGCCGGTCCGACAGCTGGTCGATGGAGCGCTCGAGCCCGGGGTCCTTGAAGGCGACGAGCTTGCCACATTGATCGCAGACGAGGTGATGGTGGTGGTGCCGTCCGTCCGGGTCGGTTGGCTCGTATCGGGCGATCCCGTCGCCGAGGTCGAGTCGGTTGACGAGGTCGTGGGCGTGCAGGAGCTCCAGGACTCGGTAGATGCTGGCTCGTCCGACGGTCCGTTCTCCGCGGCGGCCGCGGCGCAGGGCGTCTTCGATCTCGATTGCGCTGAGTGCGCAGTGCTGAGCGGCGAGCAGGTCGATGACCCGGTCGCGGGCCGCGCCGCGGTGATGACCGGCGCGCCCGAGAACGGCGCGGGCGTGCTCGCCCCAGCCGGCGGCTAGGGCCGTATCGGCGCGGGCGGGCATGGTCGGGAGCATAGCCATCGTTGGAGCGGAATCGGTTTGGGAGTAGTTCTCATACTCATGGGATTGAGACTTGCTCTCATTCTATGTTAGGCTAGCAGCGTGCGTTCCTAGTGGGTTAGGAAATCCCTGAGCGATGAGGTCGTGATGAATCTGAGTGGTCGTTGGGGCGGTCTGTGCGCGTTGTTCTGTCTGGCGGTGGCTGGTTGCGGGTCGGCGGGAGCGTCGGCGGGGGGCGGTCAGATCGTGGCCGTGGGCGCCGAGAATGAGTACGCGAACGTGATCTCGCAGATCGGCGGGCGGTACGTGGCGGTGTCGGCGATCGAGAGCAATCCGAACACCGACCCGCACACGTTCGAGGCCAGCCCGAGCGTGGCTCGCACGGTAGCCGCGGCAAAGCTGGTCGTTCAGAACGGGGTCGGCTACGACACGTTCATGAACAAGATCGAGTCGGCCTCGCCTAGTTCGTCGCGCAAGGTGGTCGATGTTCAGAAGCTGTTGGGGTTGCCGGACTCGACCCCGAACCCGCATCTGTGGTACGCGCCGCGGACGATGCCGGCGGTCGCGGCCGCGCTGGTGAAGGACCTGTCGGCGATCGACCCTTCGCACGCGAGCTACTTCGCCACGAACGCCAAGCGGTTCGATGCCTCGCTACAACCCTGGTACCAGGCGCTCAAGCAGTTCGCGTTGCGCTACCCGGGTACGCCGGTGGCGACGACCGAGCCGGTTGGGGACTACATGCTGCAGGCGGCGGGGACGGTGAACATGACTCCGTTTCAGTTCCAGGCGGACATCATGAACGGTGTCGACCCGGCCGCTCAGGACGTGACGCTCCAGAACGGGCTGTTCTCAGGGCACCGGGTGAAGGTGTTCCTCTATAACCAGCAGGTCACCGATTCGCTCACGGAGTCTTTCCTTGCCAGGGCCAAGCAATACGGGGTACCGGTCGTCGGGGTCTACGAGACGATGCCGACCCCGGGTTACGACTACCAGTCGTGGATGCTGGCCGAGATCAACGCGCTCCAGAAGGCGGTCGCCGACCACACCTCCACCGAAAAGCTACAGTGACCTCGGCCGAGGCCGCGTTGACCGCTGACCCCGTCCTCACGCGCGAGGCCGGCGACGCGTTGCGGGTCGACCGCGTGACCGTGCGGCTCGCCGGGCGCACGGTGCTAGACGATGTGAGCTTCGAGATCGGGGCGGGCGAGTTCACCGGACTGATCGGCGCCAACGGCGCCGGCAAGACGACGCTGTTCCGGGTCATCCTCGGCCTGCAACCACCCGCCTCGGGGAGCGTGCGCGTCGGCGGCAGCCGCCGGTCCGGGCGCGATGTCGGGTACGTCCCGCAGAAGTTCCTGCTCGATCCCGACATGCCGCTCCGCGGCCGGGATCTGATCGCGCTCGGGCTCGATGGTCAGCGGCTCGGGATCCCCCTGCCCTCCCGCACCCGTCGCGCGCGCGTGCAGGAGATGATCGAGGCGGTCGACGCGGGCGCGTTTGCCGATGAGCGGGTCGGGCGCCTGTCTGGCGGGGAGCAGCAGCGGATCCTGATCGCGCACGCGTTGATCAGCCGGCCGCAGCTGCTGCTGCTTGACGAGCCGCTGGCCAACCTCGATCTCAAAAGCGCCCAGGAAGTCGTCGGGCTGCTCTCGCGGATCGCCACCGAGCAACAGGTAGCGGTGCTGATCTCCGCTCACGAGATGAACCCGCTACTGCCCGTGATGGACCGGATCGTGTATCTCGCCGCCGGGCACGCGGCCAGCGGCACCGCCGCGGACGTCGTCCGCTCAGACGTCCTCAGCCGCCTCTACGGCCATCACGTCGACGTGCTGCGCGTCCACGGCCGCGTGCTGGTCGTCGCCGGCGCCGGCCACGATCAGCATGCAGCGCTCGACGACGACACCGGGGACGCGTCGGCTCCGGTCGAGATCGTCTAGCGCGGGGTTGCCGTGCACGCCGAGCTGGCAGCGATCGTCGCGCCCGGGTTCTTCTCCTCGAGCTCGGTCCAGCTCGCGCTCGTCGTCGGCGCGCTCGTGGCGATCGTCGCGGCAACCGTCGGCGTGTTCACCGTGATCCGCGGCCAATCGTTCGCCGGCGAGGCGCTCGGGGACATCGGCGCCACCGGCGGTTCGAGCGCTTACCTGGCCGGGATCGCGCCCCTGTGGGGGTTCGTTGGGATCTCGGTCGCCGCGGCCGCGGTCATGGAGCTGATCGGAATCCAGCGCGCCCGTGGGCGCGACCTGGCGACCGGGATCGTGCTCGGCGCCGGGTTCGGACTCGCCGCCCTGTTCCTCTACCTCGGCACAACGTCGAGCAGCACCACCGGCGCGACCGTCACGATCCTGTTCGGATCGATCTTCGCGCTGGACAGCTCGATCCTGCCGCTCGTCGCCGGGTTCGGAGCGATCGCGTTCGCGACGATCCTCGCGCTCTACCGGCCGCTGTTGCTGGTGTCGGTCAGTCCCGAGCTCGCCGCCGCCCGCCGGCTCCCCGTCCGGACCATCGGCGGCCTCTACCTGCTCGCGATGGCGCTCGCGGTCGCGCTCTCAGCGGTCACCGTCGGCGCGATCCTGTCCACCGCGCTGCTCGTCGGCCCGGCGGCGACCGCCCTTCAGCTCACCCGCCGGCCCGGCCGCGCGATCGTCTCCGCGGCGCTGGTGGGCATCGCTGCGATGTGGCTCGGGATCCTTCTCTCCTACGACAGCTACGACTGGTCGGCGAACCACCAGCACTGGCCGGTCAGCTTCTTCGTCGTCACGCTCGTCCTCATCGCCTACATCGCCTCCCGGGTCATCCCCGTCCCGGCCCGAACAAGCGGCGACTGAACCCATCATGTTCTCCGGATTCATGGTCAACGCCTGGATCGTCGCGACGATCGTCGCGGTCGTCGGCGGCGCCGTCGGGTTCTTCGTCGTGCTCCGCGGCTCGGCGTTCGTCGCGCACGCCATCCCCAACGGCTCGTTCGCCGGCGCTGCCGCCGCCAGCCTGATTGGGATCAACACCCTGATCGGCCTCGGTGTGTTCGCGCTCGGCTCAGCGCTCGGGATCGGACTCCTCGGCCGCCGCGGACGCCACGACGTCGCCACCGCGCTCACCCTCGTGTTCGCGCTCGCGCTCGGCGCGCTGTTCCTCAGCTTCACCGTCGAATACGCACCTGAGATCTACTCGCTCCTGTTCGGCGAGGTCCTCGGCATCAGCACCAACGAGCTCGTACCGACGATCGTCCTCGCCGCCATCTGTCTCGCCGTGCTCGCGCTCCTCTACCGGCCACTGCTGCTGTCCTCGACCCTCCCCGACTCGGCGCACGCCCGTGGCATCCCGCCCTACACCGCCGAGCTCGCCTTCCTCATCCTCGTCGCGCTGGCCACGACCATGACCGTCCCCGTCGTCGGGACCGCCCTCATCTTCAGCCTCATGATCGGCCCGCCCGCCGCCGCGCGAGCGTTCACCACCCGGCCCCTCACAGCCGTCGTGCTGTCGGTCGCCATCGCCGTCGCGATCGCCTGGGCAGCGATCGCCCTGTCCTACCAAACCAACTGGCCAGTCGGCTTCTACGTCGGGATCATCAGCGCCGCCAGCTACGCAGCCGGGCGCACCTGGGCCCACGCGCGCCAACGCCACACGCCCCGACGACCCCGGGCGGCCAATCACACCAGCGGCGCGACCCTCGCCCCGACACACAACAGCTAGGCCGAGAAAGTGCAACGAGCCGGCCGACAGACACCCGCGCGCCCGCGCTAAATCAGCGCCACTCTGGCCCCGCAACGATCCCGGCAACCCGCACCCGCGCCGACGACGACTTCGTGCCCCCGCCCACTGACCGCCGCCGATTGACACCGCGCCGAACCTGCCCCCCGACAGGACTACGAACCGCACCGCGCCGATAGCCGCGCGCGTCACCCGAGCGCGCAGCGACCATCCCCGCTGCGCCTCGCGCTACGCGCTTCGGCTTCGCGATGACGGTCGCTAGGGCGTGGTCCTCCGCCCGGCAGCGCAACCGACTGCAGTCTCATACACCAGCCCGACAAACCACACCCACCAAGGCACCGCTGAGCAGCCCGCTCCGCTCGCCCCGGAGCCCCCGTGTTCGTCCCGCTCCCGGCGCTCGGCAAACGGCCATGAGCCATCGGCGAAACGCGAGCCTGGCCCAACCCGCGATCACAACGAGCGCCTACCCGCACCCATTCAGCCACTCGGAATATCCCTGCTCCACCAGTTCGATAGTCGCGCAAGGGCCTCAAGCCACATTCAGGCCGGGACGGCGTACGTAACCGTCTCGAGCACCTGGAGCTGGAGTGCGTCGGCGATCTCCTGCAGCCGGTCGATCGCCACCCCGGAGTAGCTGTTCGCCTCCCAACGCTGAACCTGCTGCTCTGGCACTCCCAGTCGCTTGGCCAGCTCCCGCTGAGTCAACCGCGCGGCGATCCGCGCCTCGATCAGCGCGATCGGCAGCTCACGCAGCGAGCGCAGCGTGCGCTGCGCGATACGCCCGGAGCGGAGGTCGTCGTAGCGTTCGAGCTCCTCGCGAAGCTCGTCGCGCTGGCTTTCGTTTGCCTCGATCATCGCCTCGTGGATCCGAGGGTGAACGTCCGGCCCTGGGCCCGAGGCCTTCAGTCCAGCCAGTCCCTCCTCGAAGCGCTTAAGCGCCGCCTTGGTGATTCGGTACTGGCGCTCGTTCGTGATCACGCCCAAGCCTCGAGGTCGATGGCGATGATCCCCTTCGGCTCCCGCGTGAGCCGATCGTGCCGGAAGAACTCGAGGAACGTCGTCCCTCCGGGCTCCGCGGCGAGCTGGGCGGGGAAGAGCTCGCCGCCGAACTTCGTCTTCTGCGCGGTTCGGCGGTCGCAGAAGTCGAGCAGAACCAGGTCGAGCGACGCTGGGTCGACGGAGCCGGCCTCCCAGCATGCATCGAAGTCGCCCGGCTCGTCCTTGTCGGTGACGAAGCTGCCATCCAGATACACGCGTGAGCAGCCCGCCGCGTGGAGCGAGTTGATCGCGGCGCGCAGGCCATCGATCAGCTGTTCGCGTCGTTCGTTTGTCGCGTAGCGCTCCACGATCTCGTCCCAGGTCGCCGGGTGGATGCCGGGCGGGAGATTCCCGCGCTCGTCAAACGATGGTATGACGACACAACAGTCATGTTGGGTTGACCCCAGAACGCCGCCGGTGCCAGAATGACTTTCACGTACGCTGCTTGAGCCTAATAACGATACTTGACGATATACAGCATGACTTAGTAGGATCCCTCGGGCGCCGTGGCTGACGAACCAGACACGATCATTTCGATCATCGGGGCACCTGATGCGGCCGAACAGCACGACCGCCGACCCGTGCCGATAACGGAGCCGGGCCGTGACGCCCTCTCCCCACGCGAGGTCGCCGACCGCGCCGGCTTCTCCTACCACGCCATCCTCCGCGCCATCCGCCGCGGCGACCTCGAGGCGTTTGAGCCCGTCCCCGGCCACTACCGAATCGCGGTGTCCGATTACGAGCGCTGGCTACGCCGCCCGGCGCAGCCCCGCAAGCCCCCACCACCGCCGGCGCCGCGCCGCGAACGCCCGCGCCCACACCCCGCCATCGACCCCTCACATCCGGGAAGCTTTGCTCGCCTCCGTGCAATCGAAGGGAGCTGAGCACCGTGGACATATACAAGAAGCCGAACGGCAAGTGGCAGGTTCGCTGGCGGGAAGGGATGACCCGCCGCTGCGCCCGGACGTTCGACCGCAAAGGCGACGCCCTGAACTTCATGAGCTGGCTGCGGCGCCGCCAGCAGCTTGGTCAGGCGGCGGTCCCGGATGACGTACCGCTGTGCGAGTTCATCGAGACCTATTGGCGGCTGCACGCGGTGCCGAACCTCAGCCCTGCGACTCGCGACCTCTACAACCGGGTGTGGACACTCCACATCGCGCCGCGTCTCGGCGACTACGGCGTGCGCGAGCTCACGCCGAAGCGGCTCACCCGGTTCCGCGCCGAGCTCGAGCGCGTCGGCGTCGGCACTGCGACCGTGGTCAAGGCCATGACGATCGTGCAGTCGATTCTCAGCTTCGCCGTCAGCGAGGAGCTCGTCGAGTACAACGCCGCCGCCGGCGTGACGAAGCCGCGGTATGAGCGCGCCCGCGAGCCGCACATCTTCCTGCCGGCCGAGGTCGAGACGATCCGCGCGAAGCTCGACCTGCGCGACCGCACGCTCGTCTCGGTCCTCGCCTACTCAGGGCCCCGGCCCGAGGAGGTCGTCTGCCGCCTCGCCTGGAGCGACGTCGGCGAGCACGCGATCCGCTACGAGGACACCAAGCGGCACCGCATCCGGCACACGCCGCTGCTGAAGCCGCTGGCCGAGGACCTCAAGGAGTGGTTCCTCGCCTCCGGCCGGCCGACGGGCACCTGTCCGGTGTTCCCAGCACACGACGGCGGCTTCTGGCATCAGGATGACTGGCGCAACTGGCGCAACCGCGTTTGGCAGGGCGAGCGCGAGCGGCCCCGCCGAGACCGCAAGAACCCGACCCCTCCACGCCCCGGATGCGCCCCCAAAGACACCCGGCCGCGCGACCTGCGATCGAGCTACGTGACCCTCCGCGTCTACGAGGGGATCCCGCTCACGCAGATCGGCCGCGAGGTCGGCACGAGCATCCGGATGATCGAGCTCCACTACGCCGGCGTGATCGCGAATTGGGACGGCAAACAGCGCCCTGCGGAGGCCTCAATTCGGGCCGCGAGAGAGGCCTCCATCCGGGCCCCGCGTCAAACTAGTGGACGCGGAGTGGACGCGCTGACCAATTTGAAGGACTCCTCCGCCTGATGCAAAATCCCTGGAAACAAGCGGAAAGCCCTCTGTCGGACTCGAACCGACGACCCCTTCCTTACCATGGAAGTGCTCTACCAGCTGAGCTAAGAGGGCGAGGCTGCCAGGGTACCGCGTCGGCGCCGGCAGGAGCTAGCCTCCGTATGCGGATCGCAGGAGCGAGAGCATCGCGCCGGCGGACCGGGATCCGATCGGCGAGTTGCTCGAGTCGGCGAATCCGATTTCGAGGTGCGGGCCGGACGAGATGCCCACGATGCCGGGACCGATCGAGCTCATCACCTGGCCGGCGCCGACGTGAGTGCCGATCGGCAACTGATATAGCGGACCGGCATGGCCGTAGTAGACGTAGCTGTAGCCGGCGAGTGAGCCGTCGCAGTGGAGTACCGGTGCCCACGGCCCGAAGCCGCCGATGCCGTGCAGGACGATCGTGCCCGAACACACGGCGTATTCGGGGGTGTTGCCGGGCGCGGAGATATCCACGCCCTGGTCGGGCGACCATTCGCTGGGCAGGGCCGCAGCGCTCCTGGGCAGTGGGAACGTGAACCCGCCGGCGGAAACCGGACCCGGGCCTGCGGTCGGCCGCGACGCGGGCCGGGAACCGGACGACGCCGGGGCGGACTGACGCGCGGCCAGCGCGGCCTGCGCGGCCTGAAGCTGGGAAAGCTGATGCTGCAAGCGTTCGACCTCGGCGCGCACGCCGGCGAGCGCGCTCGCCTTGGCGCTGCGGAACCTGGCCACGGCCGCCCGTTGCTGCTGCAGGGTCGCGCTCGTCTGCGCGAGCTGATTTCGCTGAGCGACCACCTCCTCGATCAGCGTCTGCTCGCGAACCTCGAGCCTGCCGAGGCGCGTGGCCTGCGCCGCGACGGCGCGGCGGGCGGCACGAACCTGGCTGACGACGCTGATGTCCTGCTTCCTGACCCGCTGTATGAATGCCAGGCGGTTCAGGAGATCCTGGAAGCCGCTCGCCTCGATCACCACACTCACGATGTTCGGGGTGTCGGTCTCGTAGGTGGCCACGAGTTGCCGCGCGAGCACTTGCTGGCCGTGCGCCTCGAACCGTTCGAGTTGGCCCAGACGCGTCCGCGCAGCGGCGAGCTGGACGCGAAGCTTGCCGAGCTCGATGTTCTTCGCATCGATCTCGGCCTGGATGCGGTTGAGTCGCCTGGCGACGGCGGCGATGCCCGCATTCAGCTGCCCGAGGCGACCCGAGGCGGCGCGCACCGCGCGCGAAAGCGACGAGACGCGTCCCCGGCCACCCGCTATCCGGTGCTGGAGCTGCCCTTCGCTGGCCGCCTTTGCGCCGGGCGCGCTCGAGCCGAGCGCCATGGCCGCAGCCAAGATGGCCAACGCCGCCAACATGGCGCAAGCCGCGTTGCTGATTGGCGTCCGTCGAATCCGCATCGTCGCTGAGGCGGCCCCGCGTCCGCTGCGGGCCCGCGCCGCCGGCTTGCGCCCGGCTTGGTCAGGCGGCGGCCACGTTAACACGCCGGCCGGATCCGCCGCCGCCTCGGACGTTCCCTGCAAGAAAACGTGCAAGAAGCAGGATTTCAGCGCGCTCTCTCTACGCGCGTCTCGTCTCACGGGACCGCACCAAGACCGTACATGCGCAACCGCGTGGGCCTGCCCGTCCGCACGCGATCACGGTCGATCCGGACAAGCGGTGCCTCCGACCGCGATGGACGGAATCGCATGTGGCGCGTCGAGAGCGGCTTGACCGCCGCGTTGGTGCTCAGGAACGTGGCCACCGGGCCGTCGCCGAGGCGTTTGGCGATACACCCCTTGCGCGAGGCGATCATGTCCTCGACCGCGGCATCTACTTCGCGGACGAGCAACCCGGAGACGACGACATCGTCGCCCGATATCGCAGCCTTCCGATGGGCTCGAGGCTGCCGAAACCGAGTGCCGGCATCGCGTTGCCGAGCTGATCGCTGAGGTTCGGCGCCGTCAGCGAGCTCGGCCGGCTGAGCTTTCCGCGTCGGGGCCGGGGTCGCGCTCGCGTAGCATTTGCTCGCTCGCGCTCGCGCGCCCGAGCAGCGGGGCTGTCGGGCCGGATGGTCGATCAGCGCCCCGAAAGTCGACGGCGCCCGACTGCTGGCTCGCGCGCACGAGGGACGGCGGTGCGGCCCCTGGCGGCCCCGACGCCGACCCGTCTGCCGGCGCTCGCTCAACCGTGCACGCTGCGGCGTGCGAGCGGGCGCTGGCGCTGACGTCTCACGTCATTGGCACGTGTGTCGTCTGGGAGTGCGTGGCTCGTCGAAATGGCCGAGCGGTCGCGCGGGTTCGCGACCCCGGCCGAGCAATGGCACGACGCTGAACGCGATCTCGCCGCGGCCGAGGCAAGCGGTGATCAGCAGGCGATCGGCGCGGCCAACCAGCGCATCGACGGCCTCGTCGCGACGTGGCGCGATCAGGCCGCGGCGGACGAGCGCGAGGCGAGATCGCAAGCGGCACAGGCGGCGCGCTTTTCGAGCGACGTCAGACGCCCGCTCGTGCGACCGAAGAGCGGGTCCGAGGCGCTCGCCGAAGCGTTGCTGGTCGCGACCGGTCGGGCACGGGCCCGGTCTGGTAGGTGGTTCGAGTGAAACCTCCGCAGCGCGGAGCTGTGCCGCCCGCAAGCGCTATCCCGGTTGAGGCCGAGGCGATTCAATCCGCGCTGGTCGCGCATGAGGCTGCCGCCAACGAGGCGAAGCGCGCCGATCGCCGAGCTTGTCCGGCTTCAGCGTGACCGCGCCGGCCCGGCCGAGGCCGAGCAGAAAGACGCCGCGGAGCTTGCCGCCGCGTTATCGCACGGCCGCAAGCGGCCAGCGGCGCGCCACGTCGCCGAATACGAGGCCGCGTTCGCGACTGCTCAGCGCGAGGCGCAGGCCCGCGCGATGCTTGGGCGCGACAGCTGGGAAGTCGGCGTGAGCGCTTTCCGCGAGCACGGCGGCGAGCTGCAGCTGCCTGACCGAACAGCGATTCGAGGGCCTGCGCCGCGACTATCTCGCGGCGATCGACGGATTGGAACAGGCGCACGACGAACTGCCGCGTGCGATGGCGTGGAGGACGTTCTTCAGCGACAGCATCCGGGGACGCGGTGGCTACCACGCTCTCGACGCGATCCAACCGATCAGCTCCGTAGTGGAGCCGACCGGGGCCTCGCCCTTGCGCAGGAGCGTGACCCGATCGGGGACGCGCTCGCGCCAGACGGCCGAGGGCCGGACGACGGCGCTCTCGAAAACTGATGCAATCCACTGCCGGCGATCAGAGATCGGCGCGTCGTCGAACATGACCTCGTCGAGCTCGGGCGGAAGCTGGAGTCCCCGCGCTGCCATCTGCGCCGCCGCCAGACGCTCGGCGCTCTCCGCAACTGCGCGATCGGCTTCGGCGAGCCGGCGCTCAAGCACTCTCGCCGTCGACGGCGACTGGGCGGGCTTGATCTGCGACGCGACTGCCTCGACCGTGGCGATCGCCTCGTCGTGCGCCTGCTCGGCTTCGGCCACGGCAGCCCCATCGGCGAGCTCGTCGAACTCGACGCCCCCAAGCGCCTTCTCCTTGAATAGCGAGACGACGTAGTCCTCGAGCTGATCGGCGCTCGCGTTGAGCGGCGCTCGACATGAGTCCTTCGAGTTCTGCGAGAACCGGCAGCGGTAGTAGGTGCGGTCCCGAACGCGGTAGAACGTCGCAGCGTGGCCGCAGCCCGAGCAGCGCACGAGCCCGCCCGACAGCAGCGCACCCTCCGAGCCCTCGCCGTCGCGGCGCTTGGGCTTAGCGCCGCGTAGTTCCTCGACCTTGGCGAACAGCTCATGGCTGACGATCGCCTCGTGCGCGCCCGGGGTCTCATGCTCGCCGTTATAGGCCATCCCCGTGTAGGCCTTGTTCCGAGTGAGCCAGGAGACCGTCTGCGGCGTCCAGCGGGCCTGCCGGAGCACCTTGTCGCGCTTGCGCGGCCTCGGGAACACGCCGGTGGCGTTGGCCGCCGCGGCGATCCTGGACCAGGACCAGCCCTGCGCCCTGAGCTCGAAGATCAGCAGGACGACCGCCGCCTCGGGGTCGAACACCACCAACCCGGACCCCTTCTCCTTCCGGTAGCCGAACGGCGCGGACAGATGCACCCCGCGCTGGATCGCGCCGGCTACGGACGCCGCGAGGTCCTCCGCTCGCTTGGACCGCTCGAGCTGGTTCACAGCAAGGCGGACAGCCGTTACGAACTCGTCGTTGCCGTTGCCGACCGTGATGTCACCGTCAGCGGACAGCAGCCTGCCGCCGTCATCCTCGACTTGGCGGATTATCACCAGCGCTTCCTCCACCGTGCGAGCGAACCGGTCAAGCCGGCTCACGACGATCCCGCCCGCCTTCCCCCGCTGGATCAGCGCGCGCGCCCGGTTGAACCCCTTGCGGTCCATCGTGCCGCCCGACACGTCCTCGTCGATGAACACCCCCGCCAGCAGCTCGACCCCGTGCCCGCGGGCGTGCGCCTGGATCTTGGTCAACTGCTGGTCCTTGGCCTGGTAGCTGTCGCCCTTGCGCCCCCCGACCCTGGTCACCCGAACGTACGGGACAAAGGGCTTGGTCTTACCGCGATGGTCATGGTTGCCTCCTTGCTTGGTGACTGATGGTGAGTTGCTCATGTGCCTCCGTAGCGTTCATCGTGCCTCAGGACCGACGACCCGCAAACGCATCCAGTGAGCAAGCGCCATGACGCCGAGTACGAGAGGGAATAAAGCAGCGCCGAGGAGGAGTGTGCACGGCTCGAGTTGGAAAGTGCCCTTCCCAGCGTGCAGCGTGAGAAGCGCCTCGTTGAACGACTTCGGGGTCGGATTATGGTCAGCGACGATGCCACCGACAACGGCGACCCCGATGGCAAGGAGGATCGCGACGACGATCCCGACTACCCAGGTCCACTTTGAGCGATCGTCCGTGTTCCATGCTTTGGGAATGCCTGGTGATACAACAATCGCAATCAGAATGGCTGCATCAACGGTCGCGGTCGTGTAGAACGCTCCTCCGTCAACTGGATGCGGAAGCAAAACCGATGGCCAGTGACTCAAGTACCCAAAGGAACAACAGCACACCAAGGCTGCGAATCTCGACGAAACGGTTCGCGCTGCGAAGGTTGTCGACGATGACATCATCAACGAACCCGATCATGCAGCCCAGGAGGAGGCTTGTGTAAATAAGCCAACCCACATCGGCGGCGTCGATCCAATGGAAGGCTCTAGCAACGAGCAGCAGGGGTGCGCAGAGGAGAAACGGCCACGTCCGAACGCGCGAGGTGATCTTGTCCATCGCGGCGACGAATCTCCTAAGCAGGTTTCCAACGTCAAATGACCGCTGGGTACGGGACGCCACTGCGCCGAGTCGCAGCCAAAGCGAACGCATCCTTAACCAAACAGAATGCATCGCGAGGAACATGCCAGCTCCGACAGCAGTCAGCACAGCCAATGTCGCGAGGGTGAGCAGCAGCACCCGGATGCCTTCACCCGGCAGGCTGAAACGCAGAACGGCGGGCGTCATCGCGTACAGAAAAAGCGCCAGCAACGCGAACCCAGCGACGACGCGTGCATGCACCCAGACCCGTCGCATGCGCTGCGATCGCGTCCCCGGGTGGACTGGCGCAGAAGAGACGGCA
>Ga0335080_10003616_pt1 | contig 15663 bp, 9 predicted proteins | sample Lox_Sample_34_FD_206720 | JGI IMG/M metagenome (GOLD analysis project Ga0335080, IMG submission 206720) | Soil microbial communities from Loxahatchee National Wildlife Refuge, Florida, United States - Lox_Sample_3.4 | ecosystem: Environmental > Terrestrial > Soil > Wetlands | place: USA: Florida...
GAGTCAAAGAACTGGTAACGAACTGTCTTGTCAGGTGAAACGAACTGGACCTTGTATGCCGACCTTCCCGCCAGGGTCTCCAGGCCGACGACCTGAGCCTGCTCCCCGTGTGCTTCTGGGTCGTCTTCGTACTGCATTGTGGCTTCCTGACGGAGACCGGCCATTTCTTCTCCCCGCAGGACCCTGAGCTGCTTCTTCCCGTATGCTTCGGTGACGGTCCAGGCATCCGTTCCGTCGTAGGCCGCGATTGAGTGACTCTCCTGGTTTTTCCCGGTTGCTTCGAAGGTGTAGTCGATCCGCACTTGCTTTGGGCGCAGATTGCGGATGACGATGACGTCCTTATAGCCCTTGCTGGTTTGGAACGCGTATTTCTCCGCGGATGACTGCACAGCGTGGAGCTTTTCCGCTCCGCCACGCGCCGCGCCGCGCGGTAACGAGCCAGAATCTCCGCCACGGTGGGAGCTTGCTCGCCCTGAGGGGGGTAAGGGGCCGCCGAACCCGATGCACCGAGCGCGGAGGTCCAGAACACAACCGCGGCGAGCATCGGGAACAGCAGGCCCGCTCTCCTCATCAGTCTTCATCCTCCTGTCCGGAATCGTCTTTCTTTGCGGAATTGGGTGCGTCTTTCAGCGAAATGGCCGGCAGGCCGGCTCTTTCCAGAAGAGCGTTGAGCGCCGGCAGGTCGCGCGTCTCGGCGGCCTTCCAATCGGCCAGAAGCGAAGCACGCGCGTCATCCAGCTCGCGGCCGAGCGCCGTGGCTTGCGTGGTCGGCGCACAGTCGCAGCTATCGGCTATGCGCAGCAGCGCGGCGAAGTGCTGGTTCAGCGTGGAGAGATTCTCTTTGGGTTTGGCGGAAGGAGGCGTGCCGGCGAAGCCCTGGGCGCGCGCTCCCACGAGATCCTCGAGCTTCTTGTCGAGTGCGGCGATTTGCTCGGCTACCGGCTTCCCCGCGGCCTGGGCCGCGCGGTCTTTCAGCTCCGCGCGCACATACTGCACCTTGCGCAGAGCGGCGGCGGACTCGTTGATTCCACGCACGGCGTCGCGTTCGGTGGTGAACTGCGCCTGGAGCTCCTCGGCAGGGGCCTTACTGCGCGGGTCCATCTTCAGCACCAGCGGCTGCGTGTAGCTCGTCCCCGCCACAGTCAGCTTTGCCGTGTAATTACCGGGCAGCGCGCGCACGCCGCGCGGCTCGCGAGGCGTGTCGTGGATGATCGCGGAGATGGGGTAGTCGTGGTCCAACGAATCGGGCGCCGTGTAATGCAGATCCCAGACGAAGCGGTGCATGCCCGTCGCGGTGGAGAGGACTTGCGGCACGCGCACCCAGTACATGGGAATCGGCTCTTGCCTGGCCACGACGGCCAAGTCGAGAGGCTTGTCGGTGCTCGCGTACCGCCGCACTACTTTGCCAGCGGCATCGAGGATTTCGAGCGTCACCGGGCCGGACACGGCTTCTTTCAAGTAGTAGTCAATGATGGCGCCGTCGGGCGGATTCTTGCCGGCGGGCTCTTCGGGCGGCAGCGGGGTATCGGGGTTGCGGTTCCAGCGGAAGCGCCAGGCCGCCTGGGGGCGGAAGAGAAAGACGCCCGCGGCCGCGACCTGCGCGCTGAGCTGGCGCAGCGGCGTCAGGTCGTCGAGGATCCAGAAGGAGCGCCCGTGGGTGCCGACGACCAGATCGTCGCCGTGGATGGCAAGATCGCGCATGGAGGTGTGCGGCAGGTTCAACTGGAGGGATTGCCAGTGGTTGCCGTCGTCGAAGGAGACGTACACGGAGCCTTCCGTGCCGGCAAAGAGCAGCCCGCGATGCATGGGGTCTTCGCGCATGGCGTTTACCGGCTCGTTCGGGGGAAGGCCGGCGGCGATCTCCTGCCAGGTCTTGCCGGCGTCGCGTGTGCGCAGGACGTGTGGGCGAAGGTCGTCCAGGCGAATGCCGTTGATGGCCGCGTAGGCTTCCGCGGCGTCGAAGTGGGAGGCTTCGATCATGGAGACCTTAGCCCACGGGGTAAGGGAAGGCGGCGTCACGTCTTCCCAGTTCTTTCCCGCGTCGTGCGTCACATGGATCAGGCCGTCGTCCGTGCCAGCCCAGATCGTGCCGATATCTTTCGGTGAAGGCGCGAGCGCATAAATCACGCCACGATGCCTGCCTTGCTCCGGGTCGGCGGCGGCAAACACACCCATGCTCGCCGGTATCTCGTAGGTCTTCCGGGTCAGATCCGGGCTGATCACTTCCCAGCTTCGCCCGCCGGTGGTCGTTTTGAATACGAGGTTGGCGGCGAAATAGAGGGTGTGCGGCTCGAGGGGCGAAAACACGATGGGGAGTGTGCGGTCGTATCGGTACTCGCCTCTGCGTATCGCCTCGGGAGAGATATCGGCCACCTCTCCGGTGCGCTGGTTTGTGCGTGTGATTCGCCCGCCGTAGAGGATGTTCGAGTCGAGGGGGTCCACCGCGATGTAGCCGTACTCCTCGACGCCCAGCAGGCGCCAATCACGGAAGGTGATTTCACCGTAGTCACTGCGGCTGGCTGTGCCGGCGGAGCCGCTTTCCTGCTGCGCTCCGTAGACCCAGTAGGGGAACTGGTTGTCCGTGGTCACGTGGTAGAACTGCGCGGTGGGCTGGTTGTACCAGGAGCTCCAGGTGTCGCCGCCGTTCAAGCTGATCGCGGCGCCCTGGTCCGCCGAGAGCGCGATGATCTGCGGGTGCTGTGGATTGATCCAGAGGCGCTGGTAATCGTCGCCGCCGGGCGCGCCCTTGATTCCGGTGAAGGTCTTGCCGCCGTCGGTGGAGCGCCAGGTGGTGGTGTTGGCGACGTAGACGGTGTCGGGATCGTCCGGTGCGACAGCGATGCCCATCGCGCCGGGTCCGCGCCCGCCGATGCGGCGGTCGGGGTTCACGAGCGTCCAGGCTTCGCCGGCGTCGTCGGAGCGATAGACACCGGGATTCTGGCGGGCTTCAACCGATGCGTAGATCCGCTGCGGATGGGAAAGCGATACGGCGATCCCAATTCTGGCCAGCCGCTGTTCCGCTCCCGGCAGGCCTTTGGTCAGCGGGTGCCAGGTGTCGCCCCCGTCGGTGGATTTGTAGAGGCCGCTGCCCGGCACGACGAAGGACTCGCCGCTGCGGACTTCCCAGGGAGCGACGCGCGCGGCCCAGAGCGCGGCGTAGATCGTACGCGAATCGGAGGGATCGAAGGCAAGGTCAGCCGCGCCCGTATTCTCGTCGCGGTAGAGGATCTTCTGCCAGGTCTCGCCGCCGTCGGTGGAGCGAAAGACGCCGCGCTCGGCGTTTGGTCCGTAGGGATGGCCGACAACGGCGACGAAGACGCGGTTGGGGTCGCGCGGGTCGACGAGTATGTGGGCAATCTGCTGGGCGTCGCGCAGGCCGAGGTGCTTCCACGTTTTGCCGCCGTCGGCGGACTTGTACATGCCGTTGCCGACGGAAAGGTCGGGGCGCTGGAGTCCTTCGCCGCTGCCGACGTAGATGACGTCTGGATTCGAGGGCGCGATGGCCAGCGCACCGATGGAGCCGGTCGGCTGATCGTCGAAGACGGGAAGCCAGGTGCGGCCGGCGTCGGTGGTTTTCCAGACGCCGCCATTGTTCGGCGCCATGTAGAACACATTGGGCTGTTCAGGAATGCCGGCGATGGCGACGGTGCGGCCGCCGCGAAAGGGGCCGATGCAGCGCCAGCGCATCTCGCCGTAGAGGGCTGGATCGTATTGTGGCGTGGCCCCCTGCTGCGCGGGTGAGCCCGGCGCGAGCAACGCGACGATGGCGAGAGCGGCGATGGTGACGGTCAGGAGCGTTCGAGTCGGTGGCATCAGTCCCTCGGATGAAGACGTGGGAGCATAACGCGGAATGAGAGGCCGGAGCAGGCCGAAGTTATCAGAAGTCAAGAAAGAACAGCAGAAACTTCGACTTTGGGCGAGTGTCATCTGTGGACCGACGGATACGCAGAGTTTAAGAGGGGACTAAAGGCCGGCCCTTCCCGCCGCAGCGGGCTCCGGACAAGCTGGAAGCTGGCGCTACGCGGGGCGGAAGCGGTAGGGTCCGAGGGTGGAGACCAAGGCCGCGGAGAGCAGGGTGGCGGCGCAGAAGGCGAGCAGGACGGAGTGGTAGGAGCCGGTGCGGTCGAATCCCAGGCCCATGAGCCAGGGACCGAGCGCGCCAGCTAGGGTGAAGCCGGCGAAAGCGTAGCCGTAGATTTCTCCGAGGGCGCGCAGGCCGAAATAGCGGCTGGTGAGGTAGGCGATCATGTCCACTTCCGCGCCCATACCCATACCGACCAGAAAGACGGCGGGAAAGACGAGCGGCGTGTCTGCGGCGAAGCGCAGCAGAGCCATTCCACAGGCTGCCGCGGCAAAGAGGGACATCCCCACCCGCGGCGCGAAGAAGCGGTCGAGAAGATAGCCGGAGCCGGCACGGCCAATCATCAGCGCAGCCCCAAATGTGCCGACGGCGAGAGCGACCGTGTCCGCGGGGACGCTCTTGTCTGTGAGCAAGGGCGCGAGGTGCAGGACACATCCATGAACGCTGCCGCCCAGCAGAAAGATCGCGGCGACAATCCGCCAGAAGGTTGAGGTGCGGCGCGCCTCAGGCCAGGTGAAGCCTTCGATGGCGTGGCCTGCGCCGATTGGCGCGGCAGAGCGCCGGGAGGGCGCGCCATCTGGAAACTGGCCGAGCATGGCCGGCACGTCTTTCATGAAGAGGGCGACGGCGGGAACCGGAATGGCCAGGATGAGGGCCGCGATGACGGTGTAGGTGTTGCGCCAGCCCACGCGGGCGATGAGCTTCTGTGAAAGCGCAGGCATGAAGATGGCGCCGAGGCCGATGCCTACCAAGGCCAGGCCGAGCGCGAGACCGCGGCGGCGGTCAAACCAGCTTGCGACGAGGCGACCGTAGGGGATCGGCGCGGTGCCGTTGCCGGCGAGTCCGGCCGCGCTATAGAAAACGTACAGGATGGCGAGCTGGGCGGGAAGCAGGGGAGCGAACAGCAAGAGCAGGGCAAAGATGATGGTGGAAGCAAGGATGACTTTGCGGGGGCCGAAGCGGTCGGACAGGGCGCCGATCAGCGGAGCGCTGAGGCTGAGCATGAGGCTGGAGAGAGAAGGCGAAGGAGACGGCGGCACGGCTGGCGTGGAGTTCCTGCGTGAGCGGCTTGATGAAGACGCCGAAGGAATAAACGATGACGGTGGGATAGCCAAACGAGAGTCCCAGGGCGGAGACGGCGACGACATACCAACCGTAGAAGATCCTGCGCTGTTCGGTCATCCGGGGAGTATCGCGGGTATGGTCATGTGGAGGCGCACGAGAGCAGCGACGGCAGGGTACAACAAAGATGGGAGTCGCGGCGAGTGTTGGACCGTGTACGGGCGTAGGAGCGCACGGCTCAATGGCGGCGACCATCCACGCTGGCGCGCCGACGGCAAGGAACTGTTCTACCAGGCAGCCGATGGAACGCTGATGTCCGTGGCGGTGAATACGCAGAGCGGGTTCAAGCCGGGAACGCCGGTGGCTTTGTTCAAGCCGGTGTTGAGGTCGTTTCCCGGCTGCCAGTACGATGTAATGCCCGATGGGAAGCACTTCTTGCTGAACAGTGCGCTGAGTGAAGGGAGCGCCGAGCCGATCACCATGGTGGCGAACCGGACGGCGGAGGTGAAGAAGTAGGGCGCTGAAGGGCCAGTTTTCAGCGGCATGTTTCGGGCGGCGCCACGGGCTACCCGCGCTGCACGGGCAGGAATTTGAAGAAGGTGGCGTTGGCGAGGATGGTGATCAAAGAGGCGGCAAGAGTGGCGTGGTAGACGGCGGGAGAGATGAGGCCGGCATCGCGGGAGACCATGGCGAGGATGAAAGAGAATTCGCCGATCTGTGTGAGGCCGATGCCGGTGCGGAGCGCTTGGGGCCACGTATAGCCGAAGAGGCGCACGACGCCGGTCCAGATCAGGAACTTGCCGGCAATCACCAGGGCCACGATCAGCAGAATGATCCGCCAGCTGGACGCCCACGTGGTGGGATCAATCAGCATGCCGACGGTGACGAAGAAGACGGCGACAAACACGTCGCGGAGGCCGAAGGTCTGCCTGGCCAGGTGGTGAGCAAACTCGGAGTTGCCGAGCAGCAGGCCGGCAAGAAAAGCGCCGAGGGCGAGCGAGAGGCCGACGGCTTCTGTGAGCGCGGCGACGACAAGGCAGATGGTGAGGGCCAGCAAGAGCGAAAGCTCGTCGTTGCAGAAGCGGCGGACGCGCTCCATCAGCGGCGGAACGATTTTCCAGCCGGCGAGCAGGATAGGAACCATCATCAACAGCGCCTTGCCAATCCTCCAGCCGACCTGGCTGTAGCCCGAAGTTTCCGCGCCGGCCAAGCCTGGAAGCAACACGGTGAGAATGATGACGGCGAGGTCTTCGACCAGGGAGAGGGTAATCATCAGGCGGCCGACGGTGCTGCCGAGTTCGTCGCGGTCCATGAGCAGGCGCAGGAGGACCATGGTGCTGGCCACGGAGACGATAGAGCCGAGAGCCACGCCCTGAAGGAGCGGCCAACCCAGCAGCGCGCCAACGCCGGTACCGAGCGCCACAGCGGCCAGAAGGCCGAGCGGCGCGCCGATCAACGCGACCCATTTGATGCGAAGCAGTTCGGGGATGGAGAACTCGACGCCAACGGAGAACATGAGGAAGATGACGCCGACCTCGGCCATGACCTCGAACGTGTCGACGTCGTGAATCTGGATGCCGGGCGTGAAGGGGCTGAGGAAGAGTCCCGCCAGCACGTAGCCCAGGATGAGCGGCTGGCGGAGGCGCAGGGCCAGCATCCCGAAGAGCAAGGCGGCGGCGATGACCATGGCAACGTCGCGGAAGATGATGGTGTGAGCGGCCACAAGAGATCTGGTGCCGAACCGAGGCTAAGCGGGCGTCACGATACTAGCACAGCGAGAATAGGCGGAGCGGCGGAGAGCTAGGAGCGGCGGACGAAGGCGAGAGCGAGCAATCCAGCGCCGAGGAGGAGCAGAGCAGCCGGCTCAGGAGCGGGCGTGGTGCCGGTTGTGGCGGGAGTGAAATCGTATTCGATCAGGATGTTGCCGACGGTCGATGCGGAACCGACGATGGCAAACGGACTGTTTGTTCCGGGCGAGGTCGTCACCACCTCGGTGAAAGGGGGCGCGCCCTGAATGAAGCCAGCGAGAGTACCGACGGCCAGGCCGGGCGGTACCTCCGTGACGCTGGACGAAAAGTCGACGGCGGTGAGGCCGCCGACGAGGTCCGTCATGCCGTTGAAGTGGAACGTATCGGTGAAGCCGGCGGTGAGGGTCTGCGTGGCGCCAACGGCCGTGCCCACACCATTGAACATGAAGGTTGCCGGGGAGAAAAACGAGAAGAGGCTGTTGCCGGGAAGGCCGTCGAAGTTCTGGGTGACGGAGACGACGTAGGGTGTCGGGATGGGTGTGCCCATGATGGTCATGGGGTTGGTAACAACCTGGGCGGAAACGGTTCCGCTGATGGTGACTTCGACGGAAGTGAGGGTGCCCAAGGCGGGATTGAACCCTTGAAGGCCTACGAGAGACGTGGAGCCGCCTCCGATGGTTCCGGAGACGAAAATGGAAGCGGCTGAGGCGAGGCTGGGCACCGCCAGCAGGAGTCCCACCAGGAGCAATGCTTTTGCCACCCGCATCCCCTCAGACCCTCCGAAAGAAGTCCGACCCGAGTCCCCGTGGCACAGACCGACGTAGTACGCGAGGCAATTGAGTTGCCGAACATCGGGAAACTCTTCAAGGACAATATGTGGCTGAAAAAAAGTGAGTTATGGCATGGCCGGAGCGCGGGCAAGTGGCAAGTGGTGGAGCAATGTGCAAGGTGAGTCACATTAATGGCTATCAGTGAGTTCAGGAGCTGCTACTAGAAGGCTAGGAGGCGTGGACTGCGGCACCGTTCCCGGCGGGAGCGTGAAGGATCTGGACGACGAGGTGGTAAAGGCGTGTGCGGGTTTGGAAGCGCTCGTTGGCGCGGGTGATGTAGCGGATACGTCCGTTGATGCCCGAGCCCGATGGACGGACGTTGAGCACAGGAGCGGCGGAGACGGTGACAGAGTTTTCACCAGAAGGGGCGGAGAGGCGGGACCACTCCTGCTCGGCGAGCTGGGCGTTGGCCTTGGTTTCTTCGGTGACGGCGCGGAGGACAGCATCGGCCACGGCATCCGGACTGTTTCCTGCGGGCACGAGGAACTCGATTTCATCCCAGAGCCACTGGCCGGAGGTGGTGAAGTTGAAATAGTGGCCCTCGATGGCGTAGCTGTTGGTGAAGGTGACTTTGCGGCCGGTGGGATGGCCGGGGTCGTTCCAGTTGCCGGTCTCGAGGATGACGGTGTGGAAGAGAGTGACCTCGAGGACCTCTCCGGAGACGCCATTGATTTCCACCCAGTCTCCGGCATGGACGCCGTTGCGGCCCATGAGCATGAACCAGCCAATGAAGCTGACGATGAAGTCCTTGAGGGCGACGGTAAGGCCGGCGCCCGCGAAAGCCACCAGGGTGGCAATCTGGCTGGGGGGTCCGAGCACGACGAGCAGGATGAAGGCGAGGCATAGTGCCTGCACGCTGAAACGGGAGAGGGTCTTCAGAGTGTGCAGCCGGCGGCGGTCGATGGTCATGCGCAGGAAGATGCGGCGCGCGGCCATGTTGGCGCCGACGCCCACCAGAACGATGAGAGCAATCCAGAGCAGCGAGAAGAGGATGCTACGGCCTGCTTCCATCTGCTTGGCGGCCTCGAGCGCATCCCACTTGCCGTAGGTGGCGGCGAGATCGGCCATGTCGCGAAGGCGGAGCTTGTTTCCGGCGAGGATTTTCTGGGTGCGGGACTGCTGGCGAAGCATTTCGAGAGTGGCGCTGCTGTCGTCCGGTGCGGCGGGCTGCGGGGGCGCCGTCTTGTCGGCGGGCTGGCCAGGGGCGGCGGGCGGCTCACCTGCGGCCTCCTTTTCAAGTGCGGCGAGGCGTTCTTTCAGCGCATCCGCGGCGGCGAGCGCATCATCCTGCGCGGCGCCCAACTGTGTGCGAAGGCTGTGCAGGGCCATCCACAATTCGATGTGGCCCAGAAGGGTGTCGGGAGTGGCGGCTGTGGGCTGGGCAGAGGCCGCTGCGGCGCCGGCCTGTTCGAGGGCCTTGTGGTCGGCCTGGAGGCGCTCGATCTGGCTTTTCAGGTCGCCGCCGGCGTCAATCAGGTCCTCCTGCGCTCCGGCAAGCTCGTCGGTGGCCAGTTCGAGCTTGGCCTGCTCGACTTCAAGCTGCTCCTGCAAGGCCTGTTTGCGGCGGCGGCCAGCCTTGGCGATTTGTTTCTTGAGCTGGTCGACGACGGCCTGCTGCTGGTCAACGTTGAGCTGAAGTGCCCTGACGTTCGACTCGATTTCCTTGACGGCGGGCGTGACTGGCTCGGTATTGTCGGCAGCGCGGCGCAGTGCGATGAGGAAGGCGAGGTCAAGCTGATGGTCGGCGAGGCGGACGGCGCGCTGGGCGAGCTGCTTTTCGTCGGAGGTGACGGCCAAGGCGCTGAGCCTGCGGGCGACGTCCAGGCGCGCCTCTTCGGTCTGGATGCGGGTGATCAGCACGGAAACGGGAGCGCGGGGCAGTTCGCGGGTCTTGCGGGCCTTGGACTGCGCCTTGCGCTCGGTGACGCGGCTGCGCGCGGCGGGCGCGGCGACGAGCAGGGCCAGCGCGGCGGCGAGCAATGCGCGATGGAGAGGCAGAGGCATGGAGTGCTGGGATTGTAATACGCTTGAGGGGCTAAAACCCCAACTGTCGCGAAGTCCCCCCCAACGCCAGAGCGAAGCTCCGACCCTGAAATTACCAGCACGAGCCGGAGCTACTGGGCGTGATCGTCGTCCTCTTCTTCTTCGCCCGCAGGCGCAGCACCGCCGCCGGCACCTTTCGCCGGGGGCACCTGGATGATGGGCACGCCGGAGCCGCGAATCTTCTGGTTGAGCGCGGAAACGTCGTCGCCGAGGATTTTCTTCCAGGCGTTCATCTGCGCTTCGGACTCGCGGAGTTTTTCGTCGAAGAACTCCTGCTCCGGTCCGGTGGGAGCGGAGTCGCCGCTGCCGACGGTGCTCATGAGCCAGGCGATCTTGTTGTGGAGCTTGGTGGGGTAGTTGCACATGTCCTGGGAGGACTTGGCCTTCACTTCGATCAGCTCGGCCTCGACGGGGTCCATCTTCTTGAGGAGCGCGTCGAAGTCGGCGGTGATGTCCTTTTCCTTTGCGCCAGCGGCTGAAGCGAAGACTTTCTTGAGCGAGTTGATCTGGCCGCGGACGGCGCGCATGTCGAGGACGGTCTGGTGGACTGTGCCGAGGAGATCGCTGGTTTTCTTCCAGAGGGCGAACTGCTGTTCGAGGTCGGCGGTGGTGGCGGTGGCGCGGGGATCGACCTTCACTTCGAGCGGGGCGTCGTAAGACTTGCCGGCGACGGTAAGGCGGACGTCGTAGGCGCCGGGCAGGGCCATGAGCGCGCCGGGTTTGCCCATATCGAAGATGGCACCGGGGGTGATGGTGGGCATGTCGTAGCGCAGGTCCCATTCGAAACGATGGAGGCCGGCGCGGGCGCTGGGATGGTCGGGGGAATCTTCCTGCTCGCCTTCATCGGCGCCTTCGCCGGGGGCGCCATCTTTCTTTTGTTCCTTGCTGGTGTAGTGGCGGACGACGTTCTTTTTGGCGTCGAGGATGTCGAGCGAGATGGGGTCCTTCGCGTCGGTCTTCAGGGAGTAGTAGATGAGGGCGCCGGCCGGGGGATTCTCCGCTTCGCCGGGAGCGCGGCGCGCGCGTCCGCCATGGAAGCGGATGGCGGGGCTGGGCGCGAAGAGATGGGCGTCGGCGGAGGCGACGTCCGGAGCGAGTTGGCGCAGGGGCGAAAGGTCGTCGAGGACCCAGAAGGAACGGCCGTGCGTGGCGACGGCGAGGTCGTTGTCGTGGACGACGAGGTCGTGAATGGGCGTGGTGGGCATGTTGAGCTTGAGCGATTGCCAGTGCGCACCATCGTCGAACGAGACGTAGACGCCGGTCTCGGTGCCGGCGTAGAGCAGGCCCTTGCGCTTGGTGTCTTCGCGCACGGCGTGGACGTAGGAGCCGTCGGGAATGCCGGTGTTGATGCGAGTCCAGGTCTTGCCGGAGTCGTGAGTCTTGTAGATGTAGGCTTTGAAGTCGTCGAACTTGTGGCGGTCGACGGCGATGTAGGCGGAGGTGGCGTCGAAGGGAGAAGCGTCGAGGATGCTGACCATGCTCCATTCAGGCATTTCTTTGGGAGTGACGTTGGTCCACGTCTTGCCGTCGTCCTGGGTGATGTGGACGAGGCCGTCGTCGGTGCCTGCCCAGAGCAGGCCGGACTTTAGCGGCGATTCGGAGAGGGTGAAGACGACGTCATAATACTCGACGCTGATGTTTTCATCGGTGATGGGACCACCGGAGCGCTGCTGCTTGGACTTGTCGTTGCGGGTGAGGTCGCCGGAGATGGGCGTCCAGTGCTGGCCGCGGTCGTTGGACTCGAAGACGACGTTCGCGGTGTAGTACATCTTTTTCGGGTCGTGGCGCGAGGTGACGATGGGCTCAGTCCAGTTGCAGCGGTACTTGACGTCGGCGGCTTCGTGGCCATCGGCGTCGTCGGGCCAAATCTGCACGTGCTTGATCTGGCCGTTGGCGCGATTGGAGCGGACGAGGATGCCCCAGTAGTCGCCGGCGTAGGTGATGTTTTCGTCGGCGCGGTCCACGGCAACGTAGCCGGCTTCGCCGCCGCCAATGACGGCCCAGTCCTGCGGGCCGATTCGGCCGCGGTCGCTGCGCGTGGCGACGCGGACGGGAGTGTTGTCCTGCTGCGCACCGTAGACGCTGTAGGGGAACTGGTGGTCGTCAATGATGTGGTAGAACTGCGCGGTCGGCTGGTTGTCCTGGCGGGTCCAGGTGGCGCCGCCGTCGATGGAAACGGTGCCGCCGCCGTCGTTGGCGTTGATCATTCGCAGGGGATTCGTGGGATCGATCCACAGGTCGTGGTGATCGCCGTGGGGCAGGCCGGTGAGGGGCGCGCCGAAGGTCTTGCCGCCGTCGATGGAGCGGAAGATGCCGGTGTCGAGGACGTAGACGACGTCGGGGCTGCGCGGGTCGGCGATGATGTGGTCGTAATACCAGGCACGGCTGCGCAGGCGGTGATCATCGGTCATGTGCTGCCAGTGCTCGCCGCCGTCGTCGGAGCGGTAGACGCCGCCGAGTTCCTCGAGGGCTTCGACCATCGCGTAGATGCGGTTGGGGTCGGCGGGAGAAATGTCGACGCCGATTTTGCCGAGGACAACGGAGGGCCAGCCGTGGCCCTGGATTTTCTTCCAGGTAGTGCCGCCGTCGGTCGATTTGTAGAGGCCGCTGCCGGGGCCGCCGCTGGTGAGGCTCCACGGAGTGCGGTTGGCTTCCCAGAATGAAGCGAAAAGGACGCGTGGATTGGAGCGGTCCATGGCGAGGTCTATGGCGCCGGCCTTGTCGCTGACGTAGAGGACTTTTTCCCAGTTCTTGCCGCCGTCGGTGGAGCGGAAGATGCCGCGCTGCTCGTTGGGGCCGTAGGCGTGGCCGAGGGCGGCGACGTAGACGACGTCGGCGTTGCGCGGGTCGACGAGGACGCGGCCGATGTGGCGCGTATCTTTCAGGCCGATGTTCGTCCAGGTCTTGCCCGCGTCGGTAGACTTGTACACGCCGTCGCCGTAGGAAATGTTGCCGCGGATGCAGGCCTCGCCGGTGCCGGCGTAGACGACGTTGGGGTCGGATTCAGCGACGGCGATGCTGCCAATGGAGGAGACGGGCTTGTCGTCGAAGACGGGTGTCCAGGTAAGGCCGCCGTTAGTTGTTTTCCAAATGCCGCCGGAGACGGCGCCGAAGTAGTAGGTATTGGGCTGGCCGATGACGCCCACGGCGGTGAGGGCACGGCCGCCGCGGAAGGGGCCGATGAGGCGATACTTCATGCCTTCGAGGAGCTTGTTGTCGTATTGCTGCGCGACGGCCGGCACGGCGGCGATGGCCGCGGTCGCAAGCAGAGCGGCGAGCACGAGGCCGCGCGGGATTCTGCGGACGAGAACCTGAGCCATGGCTACTACCCCCTGTAGGAGAAGAACGCCCGTCATCCTAGCGGCCCGCATTGCGATTCGGAAGCTGTTTTTAGGGAGTTTTCTCCCAGGGACGTGACGCGGAAGAGACTGTGGGTGAGGGCGGGTGCACGCACTAGAATCGGTACATGCTGGAACAATTCAGCGAGATCGAGTGGAAGAGCCTCTCGCGGGGGGGATTGATCGCCTGGCTGGCGGCGTACGCACTGTTCCTTTGGTACGCGGCGCGCGACATGGAGGGCTTTCTGGCGCTGGACCACGTGAACCTGGTGTTTCACGAGGGCGGGCACATGTTTTTTTCCTGGTTCGGCCACACCATCATGATCCTTGGGGGAACGCTGGGCGAGTTGCTGGTTCCTCTTGCGGTGGTGATTTACTTCGGGCTGAAGGGTGAAACGGCGGGCGTGGGTTTTGCAGCGTTCTGGTTCTTCGAGAACTTCCTGTACATCGGCACGTACATGGCGGACGCCCGGGCGCAGGAACTGCCGCTGGTGGGAACGGGCGACACGGTGGACCACGACTGGAACCTGCTGTTCAGTCAGTGGGGAGTCTTGATGCACGACCGCGACATCGGGAGCGCGACGCGAGCCGTCGGATGGTGCGGGATGATCGCGGTGATGGCGTGGCTGGCGTGGATGCACTTCCGGAGGGCGGAGTAGCGCGGCAGTCTCGGCAGGGCGTGGGGAGACGCGGGTCCGCTCCTATGGAGCCGGAGGCGGGATCGTGATAGGGGTTGCTCATTCCCGTCTCCCTCCGCGAGGAGCGGCTTCAAGCTGCCAGTGTTCTGCGCATGAGTTCGATTCCGCATGAGGCGGGCGCGTTCCACACGGAGATCCTTTCAGAGAGGTTTGCGCGGGGGATAGACGGACTTTCCCGACTGGAGCTGCATGAGGTTGGTGATGGCGGCGTAGTCGGTGGGGTCGAAGCGCAGACACTGGCGGTAGCTCTCCATCGCGTCCGCATTCCTGCCGAGGCGAGCGAGGGCGTTGCCGCGATTGCGAAAGGCCTCGGCATAGGCAGGAAAGACGGCGATGGCGCGATCGTAGGCGGCGATGGCGGCGACGTCGTCGCCGAGAGAGGCGCGTAGCGCGCCGATGGAGTATTGGGCCTTGGCGCTGGCGGGAGATGTTTCCGCGAGGCGGGTGTAGAAGACTTCCGGATTCCGCCAGTCCAGATTTCTGGCCACAGTGCGCGCGCCGTACAGCAGTGCCAGCGCGGCCAGGACAATCTTCCAGTGTTTGTTTTCCGCGAGCAGGATTGCGGCCAGCAGCGTGAGGCCGATGCTGGGAGCGTAGGCCAGGCGTTCGCCCATGATCGTGCCGATGGGAAAGAGGACGTTAGCGGTGACCGCGAACAGGGCGGCGTAAATCAGCACCGGGGCGCGAAACCGGCGGGAGGCAAGAGCGAGCACAGCCGCGCCGCCGGCGAGGACCAGGCCGGCCCAGGCGCGCCAGTCGTCGAGGTTCATCACCAGAGGGATTTGCTTATAGGAGTAGTCGGCGGAAAGCGTGGCGGGCACGATGGTCTTGGACAGATAAAGGCACTGCACCCACAGGGCGGTGAGAATGCGCTGCGCGGAACTGATCAGGGATGCCGGGTTGTCGATGGCGGGGATGCGGTCGCTGCGGGAGACCAGTCGGTGTGCGAGGGCGGCGGCGGCGATGACGAGGCCGGCGCCGAGGCCGGCAAAGAGAGAAGAGCGCCGAGGCAGGTCCCGGCGCGCCCCGGGGAGCACGAGGGGAATAGCGGCGAAGGCCGCGGAGCTTTCTTTCGAGAAGACAGCGAGGGCGAAGAGGGCGAGGGCCGGAAGGATGCGTCCGCGACGGTAGAGAAGTAACGCGCACAAGGCGAAGGCGGCGGCGAGCGTTTCCGCCGAGCCAACCACGGAGGTTGTCGCCTCGGTATGGATCGGGAGAAGCGCAAAGAGGCACGCCGCGATGAAAGCCGTGCGCGGGGGCGAATCCACGGCGAGCAGGAAGCGGTGGAGAAGGAGCACAACGGCCAAGCCGAGGGCCAGGCCAACCAGGTGGTACATCCATGGATGATTGCCGCCGCCGACTGCCCAGAGCGTGGCCCACAACGTCTTGGAGACGGGCCGGTAGAGTTCCTGGCCGCGGGGATCGGGCCAATAGCTGGTGACCCAGAGCCGGCCGAACTGCTCCAGCGTGCGGGGATGCAGTGCATCGTTTTCGACAATGATGACGCGGTCGTCATAGACAAAGGTGCAGGCGAGCGCGCCGAGATTAGGCAGGAGAAAGGCGGCAGCGAGCCACAGGGGAGCGTGTCGAACCGGTTCCTGGAGGGGCGGCGGGGGTGCAGGAGCGGCGGCAGGGGCGGCCGGGGATTTGGGGTGCGGGCGAGGGCGATGCTTGCGGCTCATTCCGTCGGTTGCGCTTTTTCCCCGATCGGGTCCGGCGTGCGGCCCTTCGGGACGGCCAGCAGCCTACCATCGAGAGGGGGTTCACGTTAGAGATAGTCCGGCCGGACAAACCTGCGACATCGCTCGCGACGGAATCGCGACTTGTGGTGCCAAGAGCGAGTGCAAGTGAAGAAAGACAATT
>Ga0335080_10003618_pt1 | contig 15656 bp, 14 predicted proteins | sample Lox_Sample_34_FD_206720 | JGI IMG/M metagenome (GOLD analysis project Ga0335080, IMG submission 206720) | Soil microbial communities from Loxahatchee National Wildlife Refuge, Florida, United States - Lox_Sample_3.4 | ecosystem: Environmental > Terrestrial > Soil > Wetlands | place: USA...
GGTCGCGGGCGTTGCCAGCGCATCCGCCCGGACCAGCATGACCCGATCGCCTGCGGGGAGCGCCTTCAAGTACTGGCGCGCCCGCTCGCGGGCCACATCGATCAAGGTGCGATTCCCCGACCGTGCAGCCATCCACGCGGACGTGTCGAGCACGATTACGTGATCGCGCCCCGCCTGCACGGGCGCTCCGATGCGCAGCTGCGCGATCGCCAGCGCCAGCAGGGCCATGCTCACCAATTGCAGCACCAGGGACCAGGGCTGCTGGATCCGCCGCCTGCGCGCAGCGATCGCCGGCTGCTCCGCCGCGATCCAAAACCGGAGTGTGGATACGACGAGCTTCCGCCGCGAGCGATCCAGGAGATACAGCGCCACCGAAACGGCCGAGATGGACCCGAACACCGCCAGAAACTGAAGCAGGGAGAGATTTAGGAAATACATGGCCGGCCTTCACGCAATTCCGCGCATGCGCACGAGATCTCCGAACACTACACTCTCCAACGGCTGTGAGGTCGCAATCCCGGCCCACCGGCCGCCGCTGCGCAGCGCGACCGCCTGCAGCGCGGCGCAATACCCGTCGAAGGACTGCAAGTAGCGCCGGCGGGCATCCTCGTCGAAATCCAGCTTCATGGCGGCGCCCGTTTCCGCATCGCGCAATTCCAGCTCGCCCACCCAGGGCGGAGTACGGTCCTCGTCGGCCCAGACTTGCAGAAGCATCAGCTCGTGGCCAAAGTCACAAAGATACTGCAGCGCCCGCTCACAGCTTTTGTCGTCCAAAAAGTCCGAGACCACGATCACCAGCCCGCGCTGCGAAAACGCACCGATGAACTCGCGTACCACCGCCATGTAATCCGTGACACCCTGGGCGGTCATGGCCGAGAGCCCTTCCATTACGCGCGAGAAACGGTGGCGTCCCCCGGAGGCGAGGACGCGGTTCGCCATGCGGTTGGAAAACCCGTGCACTTCGATCGAGTCCAGCCGCACGAGCCCGATGTAACACAGCGCTCCTGCAAGTTTGCGGGCGTAGTCGAATTTGGCGCCGCCATGTGCCAGCATGGATGCGCTGGTATCGAGCAACAATCGCACGGGCACCCGCGGCTCGACCTGAAACATCTTCAGAAAAAGCTTCTCCAGCCGCATGTACGCGCGCCAGTTGACCGCGCGCAGGTCGTCGCCGTGGTGAAAATTGCGATGGTCGAGAAACTCCTGGCCGGAGCCCGGGAATCGCGAGCGGTTGTGTCCGCCCACAAGTCCCGCGAACGACTTCTGCCAGTGGATGGTGAGCCGTTCGAGTTTTTCCAGAAACTCCCGGTCGAGCAAGGGGGCCGAAGCCATAAGGTTCTTACGCCACCGATGCCTGTGAGGTTACACCCTTAATCACGGCGTGCAAAATGGTCTCCGGGGTCTGGCCGTCGGCATGGGCATCGAAGTTGAGGATGATGCGGTGGCGCAGCACCGCGGGAGCGACATACAGCACGTCTTCGACCGAGAGGTGAAAGCGGCCGTGCATGAGCGCGCGAGCCCGGCCGCACTCCACGAGCCCCTGCGCGCCGCGCGGCGAACTGCCGTAGCGCACGTACTTCTTCGACATCTCGTGTGCGTCGGCGTGCTCAGGCTGCGTGGCCATCACCAGCCGGATGGCGAAATCCTGCACGTGCGGAGCCACCAGCACCTCGCGGCATACGCGCCGCACCTGCAAAATGGCTTCACGGTCGAGGACCGGCGACGCCGAGGCCTCCTCCCGCGCGATGGTGCGTTCCACGATGCGCCCCAGTTCCTCGCGGCTCGGATACGTGACCAGGATCTTCATCAGAAAGCGGTCGAGCTGCGCTTCCGGCAAAGGGTACGTGCCCTCCATCTCGATCGGGTTCTGGGTCGCCATCACCAGAAAGGGCGCTTCCAGCTCGTGGGTTGTGTTGCCGCTGGTCACGGTGCGTTCCTGCATCGCCTCGAGCAGCGCCGATTGGGTCTTGGGCGTGGCGCGGTTGATCTCGTCAGCGAGCACCAGGTGAGCGAAAATCGGCCCGTGTTGGAAGCGGAGCATCTTGTGGCCGCGGTCGTCGTTCTCCATGATCATGCTGCCCACAATGTCCGCGGGCATGAGATCGGGAGTGAACTGGATGCGCGAATACTTGAGTTGCAGGGTGTGCGCCAGGGTTCTAAGAAGCGTCGTTTTTCCGAGGCCGGGAACTCCTTCCAGCAGGACGTGGCCCGCCGAGATCAGGCAGATCAGCACTCCTTCGACCACATCATCCTGCCCTACGATCACCTTGGCGATTTCCCGGCGTACGGAATTCAACCGGTCTACTGCTAGCTGGAGGTTGGCTTCGGATCCCACGCCTCTTATTGTAGAGGAAGTGCGAATGGCGATCAGGATGGCTTTCGAATCAAGCCTCTGCCGTACCGGCCTGCGGCCCCATGGCGTGAATGAGTACTCCCAGCACGGACGCCATCTCTTCCAGTGCCTTGCGCGACTGGCGGGGTGCCATGCTGCGCGTGGCGCGCGACCAGATGCGCATGAGCCGGTAGTCGACCAGAAGCAGACGATTCTCCACCGATGCCATCTCCAGATCGGCGGCATGTTGAATCAGGTACGAAAGAATGCAGTAATCGCGTTCCAGCGCGCGCTCCAGCGGATCAAGCGCTCCTTCGGACTTCAAACTCGCCATCACTTCTCCGACACTGAAGCGCGGGTCCAGCCCAGGCGCCGAACCGGCCCGCTCTGCCGCGTTCCGCAGCAGCAGCAGACAGCTGTATCGGAACCAGTAGGCGAACAAAACCGCCGAAACCGCGATGATCAATGTAGCTACAATCATGACTCGTTCGAATCGCAGCCGGTTGGGCCGGTACTAGACCAACCATGACGAGTCTACCATCGTTAAAGTCCGTATGCAATAACTTTTGACAGGAATTTTTGCCCGCTTTTTCTTAGAGTTCATTACGATAAAGAGGTACTGTTAACTTTCGTCTAAGTACTACGACTCATTCAGGTTCGAGGTCAACATTCAGCCGCTCCTCGCCACGCGGCAGCCACAGGAACCACGCGCGGCCAATTCGGACCATTACGGTCCTGTATCCGGGCGCCGAGATTCGGACCCGATGCGGCTCCGCGAGAGTGAACAGTTGATACCGGCCCGCGTAGTCCGCATCGGTACCGTAGAGGGGAGGCCTTCCTCCGGAGTCGTCCGCCACCGCCGCCCATGGGACCGGCTGTCGGGTTCTGGCATCGCGCACCAAACCCGAGACTCGCCACGTGGGGACGGCTCGTCCGCCCGCGCGTGCGGCGCCGAACTCCACCGCCTTCCCCGACCACCAGAACGCGCAGAAGACCACACCGAACAAGAGCGCAAACGCCCCCGCAACACGAACTCCGCTCCGAATGAAGACGTCGCGCAGATCCGTTTCCTCTTCGGAACGCTCGTCCCGCTCGCGGCTCGCCAGGACCCTGCGCCAATCAGCCGACCACTTCAAGGATGAAGCGCTCCATCACCGTGCGGTCGTCGGGACGCGCGTCGCGAAGCGACTTATCGGCCTGGTAGATCAGGCCGAGCGCGCGTTCAATCTGCGGACGCGAGAACTTACTCGCGGTTTGCCAGACCTGGTCGGCGCGCGCGCTCCACATGGGAACTCCCATACGGGTGAAATGCCCTTGGATCTGCTGCGCGCTCTTCAGACCCGCCTCCCGCGCTGCCAGAGCGATGCGGAACTGGGTGGAGAGGAACGCCAGCGCCAGAGGCAGATACTCGCCCTCACGGGTCAGCGTGTCGAGTATGGCAAGCGAGCGCGCGCGATCACGCCGGCCCAAGGCGCTCACAAGGGCAAAGATCGTGGCCGCGCGGGCATCGGGTACCAGGGCGGTGATGTCGTCTGTGGAAACGGTGCGGTTGCCCGCGAAGAGCGCCAGTTTTTCGATCTCCACCGCGATGCGCGCGATATCGGCGCCAAGGGCCTCCACCAGCAGATCGAGCGCTTCGGCTTCGATGCGGAAACCGGCTTGCCGCGCCAGCACCTCGGCCTCGGCACGCGCGTCCACGGCCGAGTAGCGATGCAACTCGATCACGGCGCCGATCGCCGCGTAGAACTTGCGTACACGGTCCTGCCTGCGTTTGTCGTCGCCTTCGAAATCGAATCGAATGGCCTCGAAGACGAGCGTGACGCCGGGGGTGGCATCTCGCACGTACTCGGCCAGGGACGCGGCGTCGCCGGCCGATGGAGCCGCGGACTCAGAATCGCCGTCCTCCTCGGCGGCGCGGCCCTTGGGGAGCGCCGCCTCGGCATTCAACACCCAGATCAGCCGCTCGCTCGCAAACAGCGAAAGGGCCCGTGCATCGTCGATCACCCCAACAAGCGGGACCTCGGCAAGATCGTGCTGGGCGATCGCATCGGGGGGGAACGCGGCGAGCAGCGCTTCTTTGATCCGCCGGCGCTGGTAGGCTTCCGGACCCAGCAAAAGGATAACCGGCGGCGGCGAACCCTTCTTGACTGCTGCCAGTAGCTGCGCCGGAGTCATCAGAAGCCTTCCAGAATGCCGCTCACCACGGCGCGCGCCACATCCTTGCTTACGCGCTCCATGGCCGTGCCGCTTTCGTCGAAATACTGCGCCGGGTCGCCGGCGATCTCGTAGCGCTCGCGAACCTCGAAGCCCTGCCGCGTGTACAGCACCTTTCCGGTGGCGCGCTCGGTCAGGGTGATATTGATGATCGTGATCACCTGCACCGCCGTGGCCCGGCCCGTTGCCTGGTCGATCACGATGGGAAACGCGAAGTAGTTGACCAGGCCGCCGTTGAGCACGGCATCGGCTTCTTTCGGATCGGAGATCAAGCTGTACTTCGTCCGCGAGACGAGCTCCCGGCTGATGTCGGCGGGCAGGAGCCTGGCCAGCTTATAACGCAGGGTGTTATTGCCGAACGGCTGGACTGCCACCGTCTTGAGAGTCTTCGGCATCGTGTCGCCATGGCCGGAGATGTGGTAGCCGCAGCCGGTTGCTGTGAGCGCCAGGCCGAGCGCGAAAGAAGGGATGCGCGTCATGAGAGTTGGCTTGCCACCGCGATGGCGTTCCCCGCAGCGAGTCGAAGGTTGTCGGTGACGAACCAGAACCAGGCCGCGCCGAAGTGATTCCGGTCCGGCGAAATGGCTCCGACCGAAATACCGTCCTGCCCCGCCTGCCCTACCATATTGGGCGGCTCGAATTCCCCGCCCCTCACCTCGATCGCACCCGCGGCCAAGGACTGCTCGAGACTCTCCAGCTCCGGCGCGTCTTCGAATTCGACCCACGCCGAAAAACCATATCCGTGAAACACCGGAACCTGGATCAACCGCAGCGAAGGCATCGGCACAGGATCCTCTTCCTGGGATGCCAGGAGCGAGGCCAGGTGCCGCTCGATGCGCAGCTCCGACCGCTCCAGCGAGACCGGAGCCTGCTCCCCATAGCGCGCCAGCACGTTGAATCCGAGTTGGGAGTCGAACACCGCGCGCGGCATGGTCTTGAACGAGAGCAGGCTTACGGTCTGCTGCTGCAACTCCTCGATCCCGCCCGGACCCTGCTCGCTCGCGGGCGCGAAGATCTGGATCACTGCGCGCCGCACCGCGGCCACCGAGTGCAGGCGGCGCAGAAAGAGCGCGATGGCGATCGCCGCCGGATGCGCGATCACGTGGATCAACGAGTCCTCGGGAGAATCGTCTTCCACCAGCGGCGCGCGCAGCCGGGCGCCGGGATGATCCTCCGCTGAATAGGTAAGATCGATGACGGTGGCCGCGGGCGGATCGCCGAGAAGCTCGAGCGTCCTGGCGCTCGATTCGGCATCGCCGGCGAGGATCACCACCTCGGCATCCGACAGGCTGACCGCGGAAAGGTCGCCGACGACGGCTGCTTCGTCGCCCACTCGGGTCAGGATCCCGGCCTGCTCGCTTTCGCCGGCGATCAAATGCAGCTCAAGCCGCGCGCCGCTGGTCGCCACCATATCGCGGATCTCGCGCGCGGCGAGGGAATCGCTGCCGACCAGTGCGACCTTCATGCGTGCTCCGGCGCCGGCGGCGGAGCCGCGTGGCGCAAGCGCCGCCGCACAACCCCACCGATGCGGATAACGATTCCGCTCGAAACGTATGCCGCCGCCATCCCGAGCAGCAGGGGCTGCGGATAGTACCAGATGGCCGTGATCAGCGCGCCCAGCAACACCAGGATCAATGGCGTGTACGGCTTCGAAAGACTGATGCCCTTGAAACTGTAGTAGCGCCACGTGCTGACCATCAGGAAACCGAGCAGCAGCAGCAGACCGAGCCAGACTATCGATAGAGGCCACCAGACGAGCGGGTATCCGTCGAAGGCAAAGACCACCGCGGCAACCAGGGCCGCTCCCGCGGGAATCGGCAATCCGACGAAATACTTCCGGTCGGGGCGCCCGGGGTTCTTGGGAATCGGGTTCTTCTGAATGTTGAAACGCGCCAGGCGGCATGCCCCGCAGAGCAGAAAGAGGAAAGCGATGAAATAGCCCGCATTGAAAATCTGGCCGCGCAGCTTCTCCGCGCCGGCCAGATCGATGAACTGCACACCCCAGGCGAACGCCAAAACCGCGGGTGCCATGCCGAAGCTGACCACGTCGGCCAGCGAATCCATCTCCCTGCCAAAATCCGAGGTCGTATTCGTCATCCGCGCGATGCGGCCATCGAGCCCGTCCAGAAAGACCGCCGCGCCAATTGCCTGGGCAGCCAGCGTGAAGTGCTCGCCCGCGCTGCCCGGATTCGAGACGGCAAGCATCGCGCCTTTGAATGAGCGCAGGATCGCGATGTAGCCGAGGAAAATATTCCCGGCCGTAAACAGAGTGGGCAGCGCGTATGCGGCCTTGCGCGGCCGGCGGTCGGGCGACTTCGGATCGACGAAGCGGTCTTTAAGAGCCATGCGTTTGGTCCGGAACGATGCGGCGTGCGATGACGGTAGAGCCGGCCGTGACACGTTGGCCGGGACGAACGGCGATTTCCCACTCGGGCCCGAACAGAACATCCATGCGCGACCCGAAGCGCATCAGCCCGATGCGTTCGCCCGTGGCTACCGTGTCGCCGGGTTTCTTGGTGAAGATGATCCGGCGGGCGATGAGTCCGGCGATCTGTTTGAACACCACGGTCACGCCATTGCCGGTCACGGTCACCACGTTCTGTTCATTGTCGGTGGAGCAGGCTTCCTTGCTGGCCACGAGGAACCTGCCTGCCTTATATTCGACCTTCTCGATGCGCCCGCCGACCGGCGCGCGGTTGACGTGGACATCGAAGACATTCAGGAAAATGCTGATTCGCGTCCACCGCGGCGATTCAGCGACCACCGCGAGAACCCTGCCATCGGCGGGCGATACGGCCACGGGCCCGGCGGGAATCTCTCGGTCGGGATCGCGGAAGAAATTCAAGCAGAACAGCGCCAACAGCACCAGGGGCGCCGAATATATGGGACCCGCCAGCCACGCCAGAACCGCCGCTCCCGCGATCAAGGCGAGCGCGTAGTATATGCCTGTGGAAACGATCCTCAAATCACTATTTTCCCACAGCGCCCGTTCCGCCTGATATTCTCGGCACATGGAAGATCGACGGTGGCAGGACGCCGGCGGTTCGCCCGGCGGCTTCGGCTCATTCATAATCGGCCTGGCGATGGCCTGTGTGGGCGGCTACCTGCTGACAAACCAGGTAATGGTGGTTGGCTCCTATTGGAGCTTCTATGGCGGCAACACGTTCGGTGTCACGCTGATACCGATGCTGCTCGGCGTGGCCATGCTCTTCTGGAACGGACGCAGCGTGTTTGGCTGGCTGCTCACCGCGGTGGGCGCGCTCTTCATCCTGGCGGGCGTGATCGCCAATATGCACATTTACTTCCACCCGGCGAGCCTGTTCAACACCATTGTGATGCTCGTCCTGCTGGTCGGCGGCCTCTCGCTGATCGCGCGCGCCGTGCTCTCGAACCGTTCCGAGACCTGATACGTTATCCTCTGTTTAAGAGGGAATCGGGATGAGACTCCGCAAGCCGCTGCGCGTGGCAATCTGCGCGGCGGGGTGCGTGGGCGCCCTGCTCGCCTGGCAGCGGCCCTTCCGGCAGTTTCCCGGCATCGAATATTTCAACTTCGAGCTACCACCCGACTGGCAGGACAAAACCGAGTTTGCCTTCGCGCGCCTCATGTTTCCCCCGGGACCGCTGAACGGCTATCGCGGCCGCGACGCCGAATGGCACCAGGGAATCTCCCTCTGGACCCAGGATTTTCCGAGGGCCGATCGCCACTTCTCGCAAGCCCTGCGCCGCCTCACCCGCCTTCACGTGCGCAGCGTCGAGCAGGTGGTCAACCTCGAAGAAGGCGACGCCTACGACTGGCCATGGCTCTACGCAGTCCAGGTAGGCGAGTGGGGCCTGAGCGACAAGCAGGGACAGTTGCTCCGCGAATACTGCCTTCGTGGCGGATTTTTCATGGCCGACGACTTTCACGGCCAGGAAGAATGGTACGAATTCGAGAGCCGCATCAAGAAGGCTTTCCCCGAATATCAGATCCGCGAAATCGCCGACGACGACCCGATCTTCCACTCCGTCTACGATCTCAATGAGCGCTATCAGGTGCCCGGGCAGGCGCACCTCCGCGCCGGCTACAAGAGCAACAACGGCCCGAGCAGTCTCGGCGCCCACTGGCGCGCGATCTTCGACGACAAGGGCCGCGTCATGGTGGCGATCACTTACAACTCCGATCTCGGCGACGCCTGGGAATACGCCGACGACCCGTGGTATCCCGAGCGCTTCTCGGACCTGGCGATCCGTGTCGGGGTGAATTACATTTTGTACGCCATGGCGCACTGAGAAGAGAGCAGGAGTCAGGAGCCAGAATGCGGTGCGGGTGCTAATGGGGCAGATGCAAGCTGCACGAGCGGCGTGCACGTTTCGAGACCTGTTGGTTTGGCAGAAGGGCGACCTTCCGCGCTGCCTTGCTTCTCCCCCTACTGCCCAAACGTCACCTGCCCAAGATCCAGCCCGCGGGCTCGAAACATAGCCGTGGATTGGTAGGAGGCCGACAGGGAGGGTGCCGCGGGAAGGCTCAGCAGCACTTCAGGCGGTACGGTGAACTGGCCCGCGGAGACCCGTTCTGTGCACACGACCGCGGCCGCCGCGCGGGTGGTGGGCGAGGCCGAGCCGCCTTGAATCGTGACGAAACCCGCCGGATCGCCGCCGGTCCACGTCACGTGCGCTCCCAAGCTGTCCACCGTCGAAGTGAACGTCGGCGGCACGGTCAGCATAACTTGAAATGGTCCGACGTCAGCGCCGCCGGCGCCGTTGTCGATCACGTATGTGCCGGGAACCAGAAACTGGACTGTCGCCCCCTGCGCGAACTGCTGGGAGAAGTACCCGGGCGATTGCAGCATGATCTGGCGCGCGCCCTTGGGACCCGAGACATTGAGCACGCCTCCGGCATCGAGCGGCTGCGGCGCGCCGACAAGAGCGCCGGAGCCGACGCCTGCCGGACTGACTATGCAGGATCCGGCCGGCGGCAAGCCGGCTCGAGTACGAATGAGGCTCAAGCCAGACCGGAGAAAGCTCGCCTCGCCGGATTCGATGAACGGCACCGGGGTATCGAAGCCGCAGGGATAAAAGTCTTCGCAGTCCTGAGTAACGTGGAGACCGATGGCGGCGGCGGCAACATTCGCCCCCGCCTGCCAGCGTTCCAGATCCGCTCCGGAGGCGCCGCTGAGGTCGGTACACACGTCACCCGACGCCGCGACCGCAATCGTGCCAAAGTTGCTGACCGCATCGTCCACACGGATGGCCACCGGCACGGAACAGCCATCCACATTCGCCGGCAGCTCGAACTGCACCTGGTCGATCCCGGCACAGCATCCGGAACGGCCCTTGTACCGCACCTTGGCGGGTTTGCCGCCAACCAGTAACTGCAAATTGAGGTTTAGATCTCCCGGAACGGGCTGTGCCGCATCGCTGCCGGAGATCGGTCCGAGTCCGGTAGCCCACAATGTCAGAACCTGGCCCGCGTGCGCGGCATGCGTTAGCGTGTTGCGAGGCTGGTCGCTCTCCGAGTTGAAGTTCTGTGCCAGCGCCGGACCGGTCCCCGCCTGGTTCTGCGTCAGGATCCCGGGACTGTTGCGCACGATGCGGAACGCGCCGGGTTCGCTGGTGTGCCCATTGAAGGTCACCGAGAGTAATCCGATGCCGGTGGGCGTACCCGACGGAAGCACCGCGGCGATCTGGTTGACATGGGCGTAGACGAGAAATGCGTCCACCGCCGTCGCGCCCACGGTCACGCGCACAGAGGTTCCCGAAAGCGTCGTGGGCAAGGGATAGACGCCGGCTTGCACGATGTCTGCAGGCCCCATCCCGGTCCCGAAAACTACGAACATCGAGCCTTGCGCGATCGCCGAGTTCGGCATGCCGGGCTGGGCATAGCTGGCCGCATTGAGTATGGCCGCAATCTGCGGAGCAGTCCATCCCGGAGTGGCGATCATGCAGATACCTGCCAGTTTCGCAAGCAATTTCATGGGCGCTCCTCAAAAGATTCCAACGTGGTAGGGGACGTCCGTCGAAGCCACCAGGCGCCCGTCAATGAACAGCTTCACGGTAGTGGTACCGGTGTAGCCCGGAAGCTTGGCCGGCAAGGGAATGGAAGAGTACCCGCCCAGGACGGCAAGGGAGCTGTTGGTCTGACCGTCGATCACGAACGTGGATGCCGCGCGGACAGATCCGCGAACCTGGATCGTGCCGTTCGGACTGTTGCCAATGGCCATATCCGGCGCCGGGACGGAGCGCAGTGCGTCAAGCTCCGGCGGCGGGATGCGCGATGCCGGGACGATGTTGCCCGGAAACGGCAGGCACGTGACGCTGCCGGTACCGTCGGCTGAGCAGGTCGCAAAATCCACCGCCATGAGGCCGGAAGCCGAAAAATCTCCGAATCGGGAAGGTATGCTCGGCACGGTGATGGTTCCGGTGTAAGTCCCGGCGGCGGGATCTACGTCGATGAACGTCGTGCCGGCGTCGGTGACTGCGCTGATCAGGAAGGGGCCGGCGGATGGCAGGATGTCCATACGCGCGGTGAACTTGACGAGCAGGAGAAGCGGCGAGTACAGGATCGGCCAGGGGGAGTCCATTAACGGATACAGCGCCTGGATGGAACCGCTGGCGTTCGCCACGTTGTTTCCCGGCACACTGGCAATCGACGCAATGTTGCTGGAGATGCCGTGCGATCGGATGAAAATGCGATCGCTCCCCATCCGCTGTGGGACCACGTTGAGTTGGTAGACGCCGTTGAGTCCCGGCGCTAGTCCCGCGAAATCGACGCGCGCCGGATACTCGCCGATGAAGACTTCCGGCATCTCCACGACGCGGTTCAGGGGCTCTATGCCCGCGCCGGGCGATCCGCTCAGCGCTGGCGGATCGGTGGCGCCCAGCCCGGTGGCGTACAGAATGAGGGGACTCCCGGGAGCGCCCTGCTCCGTTAATTGGAAGTTCTGGCTCAAGGCCAGCACTGCCCCTTTACCGTCCGAGCTTCGTGTAAAGAGTCCCGGAGCGGAGGCCGTCAATGATACGAAGACGGGCTGGCTTTTCCCCGCGGCGGTGGATACCCATAGGGGCACGCGGTCGCCGAGCACCTCAAAAGGAATCTGCGCGTTGATTTGGCCGGGGGAGACGAAGGAGAGCGGGGCATCGATCTCCAGTTCGCCGACGGTGACGGCCGTACCAGCCAACTTCCGGGGGAGCGGCAGGCTGCCGGCGCTCGTGGCGGAGTCCGCCAACTTCGCGCCGAAGATAGTGACGAGGCAACCGCGCGAGATCGCGGGCTGAAATGAAGCGCTGTTGACAGCGGCGGCAATGGAGGGCTGTCCGTGCGCGGCTCCCGCCAATGCCGCCAGGCAAATCAGGCGCCATGGTACCGGCCAGAGCGAACGAGTCATGATCACCCTCCAATGCAGATGCACGGATGCCTTGCAGGGCCCTGTTTCCCCGAAATGCCGTGGCACCACCATATCATTTGAGTCCGCCCTGGAAAAGGTGCGGGAACGCGATTGTACGAACGATAATGTAGGGTTGCCCTATGACAAAACCTGTTCCCAACCCGTTCGATCTGTCCGGCCGTGTGGCGGTGGTAGTCGGAGGCACCTCGGGCATCGGAAGAACGCTGGCTCTCGGTTTGGCGGATGCCGGCGCCGACGTGGTGGCCGGCGGACGGCGCCCGGATTTCGTGGACAAGGTCGCCACCGAGATCGAAGCCAAGGGCCGCCGCACTGTGCGCGAGGTGATCGATGTGCAGAACCGGCTCTCCGTCGATAAGTTTCGCGACAACACCCTGAAGGCGCTGGGGCGCGTGGACATCCTGGTCAACGCGGCGGGGCAGATCCAGCGAAAGCCGACCAGCGAAGTCTCCGAGGCCGACTGGCAGCGGATTCTGGACATCAACGTAACGGGCGTTCTGCGCGCGTGCCAGTCCTTCTACCGGCCGCTGGCCGAGAGCGGGCACGGACGGATCATCAACATCGCTTCTCTGACCTCGTTCGTAAGCCTGCTCGAAGTGGCGGCGTACGCAGCATCGAAAGCGGCGGTGCTTTCCCTGACCCGAAGCCTCGCGCAGGAGTGGGCAAAGGACGGCATCGCCGTCAACGCGCTGGCGCCCGGGGTCTTCCCTACCGACATCAATGCCAAGCTGCTCGATGGCACCGAGCGCGGGCGCGAATTCCTAGTCCGCACGCCCATGCGCCGCTTCGGCAAGCCCGAGGAGCTCGTCGGCGCAACCCTGCTGCTGGCCTCCGATTCCGCGAGCTACATGGCCGGCGAGTGTATCGTCGTGGATGGCGGCATGCTGGCCACGGGCGTCAACTCTTAACCCATCGTCGCCAGTTTGCAACAAATCTGTGGTTTTGGACAGGAATACGGAGTTATACTAAACCGATAACAGGAGTCTAATTCCTGGTGTAGCTTCCGCCAGCCCCGACCGCGAAGCAAGGGAGTGAGGGGTCTGACGAAAAGGGGGTTCTGTGAGAAAAGTTACGCTTGTTTGGATAACGGGGCTGTTGTGCCTCGGGCCGTGGCTTGCCAGCGGACAGGAAGTCAGCGCGGGCATCACCGGCAGGGTTACCGACCCATCTGGAAGCGCCATTGTGGGAGCTAGCGTCACGGCCAAGGACCTGGACCGCGGCACCGAGTGGCCTACCACCAGTAACGAGGACGGGATTTACAGTTTTCCCCGCCTCCCGGTCGGAACCTATTCCTTGAAAATCGAAGCGAAGGGCTTCAAGACATCGGTGCAGCCGTCGTTGACCCTCGAGGTCAACCAGCGCGCTCGCGTCGATGTCAGCATGGTGATCGGCGGCGTATCAGAAACGGTTACGGTAACCGCGGAAGGGGCCCTGCTGCAAACCGACACGACGCAGGTGGGTTCAGTCATCAGTTCGCAGACTATCGTCAACACGCCGCTGGTGACGCGCAATCCGATCGCCCTCACGCTGCTGGCGCCGGGCGTCATGGCCACGGACCCGTCAAGCTTCAACAATGGCCAGCGCACGGCTGGCGGGGGCCGTCCTTATGTAAACGGCAACCGCAAAGAGGGGAACAACTTCCTGCTGGACGGCGTGGACAACAACCAGACCACGGACAACCTCTCTTCTTATCAGCCGAACCTGGACGCCATCGCAGAATTCAAGATGATCACCAACAATGCGTCCGCAGAGTTCGGCAATTTCCAGGGCGGTATCATCAACGTAGTCATCAAGTCGGGCACCAACGAATTCCATGGCGACGTATTCGAGTACTTCCGAAACGACAAGCTCAACGCCAACAACTGGGCACGCAATTGGACTATCGGGCAGAATTTCGTTCCGCCGATCCGATGGAACCAGTTCGGCGGTGTCCTTGGTGGGCCGGTCCGTAAAGACAAGCTGTTCTTCTTCATCGACTACCAGGGCCTCCGCCGCGCCACGCCGCCCAGCGTTTCGGCAACCACCGTCATGCCGGCTTCCTGGAGGCAGGGCGATTTCTCCAATCTGTTGAATGCCGGCTACTCCGGTGTGGCAGGCGGCATCCAGCTCTACAATCCCTTCTCCGTCGATACAACCACCGGCGCGCGCGCCCCGTTCCCCAACAACCAGATTCCGGTCAGCCTGTTCAACCCGGTGATCAAAAACCTGTTCGCAAACCAGGCCCTTTATCCGCTGCCTTCGGGTCCGCAGACCGTGGTCACCGACGCCAACTACTTCTACACCTCGTCGAGCTACATCAACTCCGACCAGGGCGACGTTAAGGTGGACTACAAGGCAACCTCGAAGGACGACTTGAGCGCGCGGTACTCCAATGGGCGCCAGGATACTCCCGGCGTCAATACCGCACCATTCCTTTACAACAGCTTCAACATTGCGCCGTTCCAGAACGGCGTCGCCAACTGGACGCGCACCTTCAGCCCGACCCTGGTGAATGAAGCCCGCGCGGGCGTGAACAATATCATGCTCAACAACGGCGGCCAGGATAAGGGCGCGGGCGATATCGCCGCTAAATTGGGCATGGCCAATGCCGGATCCGGCTTGCTCTCACTTCAGGGCTTCGCTTATACCACGAGCCTGGGCAACGCCAACGTCGGTACGCAGCAGTTGTTTGCTGCCACTACCTACCACTATGCGGACAACGTGACCATCACCCGCGGCCGTCACATGATGAAGACCGGCTTCAACATTCTGCGCGAGCAGCAGAACTTCTTCTATGCCGGTAACAATGGCCGCACCGGGTACATGAACTACAGCGGCCGCTTCACGGCGGCGAACGGCATCAACCCGACCGGCAAGTTGGTAGGCGAGGCCGACTTCATTCTCGGCCTGCCGACGGACTACGGCCGCGGGCTCAGCAACGGCACCTGGGGCCAGCGCAGCACCATCTGGGGCTTCTACTACCAGGACGATTGGCGGGTCAACGACAGTCTCACGCTGAACCTGGGCCTGCGCTGGGAGTATCACACCCCGCTCATCGAAATCCGCGACCGGCAGGTCAATTTCGGCCTGTTCAGCGGCCAGTTGCAATACGCCGGCCAGAACGGAAACAGCCGGGCGCTCTATAACGCTTATAAGAAGGACTTCCAACCGCGCATCGGCTTTGCTTACACGCCCAATATCCTGAGCAAGAAGATGGTCTTTCGCGGCGCTTACACCCTTTCCTCGTTCCTGGAAGGCACCGGCACCAATCTCCGGCTGCCGCTGAACCCCCCGCTGGCTGCCGAAACCACCACACTCTACAACACACCGGCGTACCTTTTGCCCGGCAGCACGCTGGATCAAGGGCTCTACGGCTTGAACAACCCGGATCCGTTCCACAACGCGACCATCCGTCTTTGGGACCCCGGCGTCCGTCCCGCGGAAGTGCAGCAATGGAACTTGACCGCGGAGTTCCAGTTGCCCGCCGCCAATGTCCTGACGGTCGGGTATGTCGGGCAGCACGGCACCCACCTGATGGTGGCCATGCCCTACTTGCAGAAGCAGATCGTCGGCGGGAAGCTGGTGAACAGCCCGTATCTCGGCGGCAATCCGACCCTGCAGAATGACATCAGCCAGATCTCCGGCACCTGCTCCTGCGCCAACCAGAAGTACGACGGCATGCAGACCTCGCTGCGCAAGCGTTTCGCCATGGGTCTGGAGTACCAGGTGTCGCTTTCGTGGTCTCACGG
>Ga0335080_10003619_pt1 | contig 15653 bp, 13 predicted proteins | sample Lox_Sample_34_FD_206720 | JGI IMG/M metagenome (GOLD analysis project Ga0335080, IMG submission 206720) | Soil microbial communities from Loxahatchee National Wildlife Refuge, Florida, United States - Lox_Sample_3.4 | ecosystem: Environmental > Terrestrial > Soil > Wetlands | place: USA...
AGTAGGTAACAACATCATCGACCAGAAGGCGCTGGCGGCCGGCGACCGCGCACAGGTGGCACGCCATGCACGACAATTTCTCGAGCTGGCCGGCAGCGTGAGCAAGTGACCATGGCCATTGTTGCCGACGTCGTTTCGCTCGGCGAGCCCCTGTACGAGTTCAGCCAGATCCCCGGGCAAGATCGAAAATACCTGCAGGGCTTTGGCGGCGACACCAGTAACGCCTCCATCGCAGCAGCGCGCCAAGGCGCGCGGGTGGCATATGTCACGCGTCTGGGGGACGACGAGTTCGGCAGGCAATTCCGTGAGCTGTGGCACACGGAGGGAGTAGATACGTCCGGCGTGGGCATCGATCGCGAAGCGCATACCGCGGTGTACTTCATCCACTACGGGCGGCACGGTCACGAGTTCAGTTATCTGCGTGCGGGGTCCGCTGCGAGCCGCATGCAGCCAGGGCACCTTCCACTCGACTTGATACGAGGCGCCAAGTTCTTCCACACCTCGGCAATCTCGCAAGCCATCAGCGCGTCGGCCTGCGACACCGTGTTTGCGGCGATCGATGCAGCCAAATCGGCGGGTGCACAGTTCGCGTACGATTCGAACCTTCGACTGCGCTTGTGGCCCGTCGCCCGCGCGAAGGCTGTCATCACCGCGACTGCTGCGCTGGCGGACTACTTCCTCCCCAGCCTCGACGACGTCAAAGCGATTTCAGGCCTGGAGCATCCTGAAGCGATCGTGGACTGGAGCCATAGACTGGGCGCCTGCCGGGTCGTGCTGAAATTGGGCGCTGACGGTGCGTTAGCCAGCGACGGGCCGCGACGCGAGCGGATTCCCCCGCACGCGGTCGAGTGCGTCGATGCTACCGGCGCCGGCGACTGTTTCGCGGGTTCGCTGCTGGCCCGGCTCGCTCTCGGGGATGATTTCTGGCGCGCAGTGCGCTACGCGAACGCTGCCGCCGCGCTCGCTACAACAGGCTATGGGGCGGTGGCCCCTTTGCCGCGAGCGGAAGCGGTGCAGCAATTGCTGCGATCATAAGCGCAGTGGCGAGCCGTAGCCGGTGAGCTCTAGGTAGCCGCGCCCGACCTCCACGTCGTCTCGCAGCGCGCGCACCGCCCCTTCCCAGTAGATGGTTCCGGTGCTTGCGCGAGAATCCAATTCCTGGTCCGGCATCAGCGGATCGAAACGCAGCGTGAGCGGCCCAGCGCTTACTCGCATCGCGACCGGGTACTCGATGTTGGTGCGCGGCGAGCGCCAAGTACGAAGAGGCTCGAAGCGGATGTCATTGGGTTCGAGAACGCTGACGCCGCCCGACGCATCGCGCAAAGTACCGCCCGCCCACAGATCGCCCCCGCGTCGGCGGCGGATACGGAAAGCCATCAGCGCGCCGCCATCAGCCAGATTGATTCCGATCCAGTCCCAGCCGGCCGCCTCCGGCGCGAGGTATTCGCTCGACCATTCGTGATCGAGCCATGCCTGACCGGCAACCCGTCGCGTCGCATGCTGGATACCGATCGTTCCATCGACTGCAAGATGCGGTCGACTATAGTAGTAGCTCGCCTGTGCTCGCTTGGGCCCTTTGCGGCTGAAGCCGCGATCACCCTCGAGCAGAATGGGTTGCGTCGGCTTGAACCTCAGCGCGATGTCGAAATCGCGGGCCGGGACGCGGGCGATGTAACCGTCGGATGCAAGCTGCAGGGACCAGTCTTCGACCCACACGTGCGTGTTACCTGCCTCGGCTTCCGCCAAGCCACCGCCAGCGCGCGCTGCGCGCTGATCGTGACGCAGTCGTCCCAGCTGCGCGTCGGCGATTGCGCAATGAGCAAACAACAATTGCTTCGGCGCGAAGGTGCTCGGATTGTCTTCTTGCACCTGTGGTCGATTGCGGAAGAAGGTGACCTGCACGCCCATGTCGTTGCCACCCTCGTCGCTAACCCAACCAGTGATGTACCACCACTCGCTTCTATACTGCGTATGCGCGCCGTGATCGCGCGGGAAAGTCAGTTCATTGCTCTTTCGAACCTCGACAAGATTCCCCCACGCCTTGGCGGAAAACGCGAGCGCAGGCAAAGTCGACAGGAATCGTCTCCGTTTGCCACGTTCATCGCGCATTAATTTGATTCCGTTTGAATCCTTGACGCATCGCCGTCTCTTCTTTGACTCTGGGCTAAACTTCTTCTCAGCAGCCCTTCCCTCGAGAGGACACAACGCAATGATCAAGCCCTACACCGCCGTCGGCCTCATTCCCACCGTGCGCGGAATCCGCAAGCGTAAGGACATCATGATCAACCTCGAGCACCTGTCGCACCTGGTAAAGGCGGCCGCCTGGCTGTCCAGCCTTGATCTGCCGGTGCGCCTGATCGCGTTCCCCGAGGGGGCGTTGCAGGGGTTCAACGATGAGGTGCTGGATCTGGACCACGTGAAATTTGCCCGCGAAGGAGCGATCGACATCCCTGGGGAAGAGACCGAGTATCTCGGAAAGATCGCAAGAGAGTACGACGCTTTCATCATGGCGCAAGCAAAGGCGCGGCATCCCGATCTCAAGGACCGCTTTTTCAACGTGGGGTTCATTCTGAATCCCAGAGGCAAAGTCATCCTGCAGCACTACAAGGTATCGCCATTGTTCCCCGTCGAGCATTCGGTCTGCCCGCATGACGTCTACGACTGGTGGGTGGAGAAATACGGACGCAGCTTACAGTCGTTCTGGCCGGTAGTGGACACGGAGATCGGACGCATGGGGATCATGATGGCCAACGAAGGATCTTACCCGGAGAATGCACGCGCGCTGGCTATGAACGGTGCGGAGGTCGTCTATCGCGCATCCTATCCGCATCCGGGCACCGGCAACGAACTGTTCGAGATTCAGAGCCGTGCGCGGGCCCTCGACAACAATATGTTCCTGATCGCGCCAAACATGGGAACCTACTACCTGTTCCCAGAGGAAACGACGCCCATCGATACCTTCGGCGGACGCTCCTTCATCATCAATTACAAAGGCCAGATCGTCGGCCGCCAGGACTATGGGGCAGGCTCAACCTACGTAGGGGGCGTGATCGACATCGAGGCGCTGCGCGATCATCGGGCTCGCGCGCAGTGGGACAACTGGATGAAGGATCTGCGCACCGAGCTGTACCAGATCCTATACGAACAGCCGATCTACCCGAAAAACCTGTACCTGAAACGCGTACCCATGAAGCACGCAGAGTACCGCGAGAGGGTGATCAAGAAGCAGATTGCGCTGATGCATCGACGCGGGATTTGGAAGAAGCCGGAGCGCTAGCGCGGAACGGGAAGACGAGCTGCGCCAGGAACGCGGCGGGGACCTCCGTGCTGTTCGTACCGAAGCGTTCCGGACGCTGATCGTTCGGCATGTGGAACGTGCCGAACAGAATATCCAGGAGCGGAAACAGCAGTGCAAAATTCCTGTTCAGACCCTGCTCTTCGGTCGTGTGGTGCCAGCGATGAAATAGCGGACCTGCGATGACGTAGCGCAATGGCCCGAACGACCAATTCAGGTTGGCATGCAATACGACGGCGGAAAAAGTCAACAACGACACGTAGCCGACGAGCGCTTTCAGCGGAAATCCAAGGCACGCCAGCAGCAGCGCTGGCGCGAGTTTGGATATGACATCGTTGATCGGATGGACTCTGAGCGATGAAAGGGCGTCCAGCTGCGTCGAGCTGTGATGGACAGCGTGAAACTTCCACATCCGACGGCTGTGAAACCAGCGATGCGTCCAGTAGCCGATCAGATCGCCAAGCAAGAGGATCTCCACCACCATCAGCCACAGTGGCTGAATCAAGACAGGGCCGAAGCCGTCGGCTAGACGCGCCCCGACTTGTCGGTCGACGACCGCGAGCGTGATGAGGAAAGTGGTCACGCCGACGATCTTGACGATCGTCCGCGTCAGCAGCGGCGTGAGCAACCAGTACAACACATCCACCTGACTGTCGCGGCGCCACAGCGGTTGCCAATGCAAGGATGGAAGCAGCCGCTCCAGAGCGCACAACAAAACGCTCAAACCGGCGAGCGCGATCAGAATTCCGAGGATCTGGACCATGGTCGGCATCTCCTGCCATGTTTCGAAGCAGGAACTGCTCCCAATTGATCGCGCGCCGAGCGGCTGCGCGCAGCCGCCGCTACGAGAGCGAGCGAATGTTCAGAGCTTCGTCAAAGGGCGCCGCTCGATTGTTGTTGCTGTTCAGAAAACCTTCTGGCGACAGCATGTTGTCTACGAGACGCAATGGCCTTCTTCTTGCTTCGAGGGATTTGTAAATCCCGCGTTGGATCATCCGATGGATCGGGACACGGAATCCCGACACATGGGCGTGGGCACCCACGGACGAGATGCAGCGCTTTCCCCGCGGGTCCGCCGTAGCGGAAGCGCCGAACGTCCTCCCAAATTTTCCCGAGGTAGCAGCGATCCGAGATGAGATGGGATGCGATAAGGGTTCGCAGTCTCAGCACCCGGCTGGCGATCGTGTTCGCGTTGCTGTTCACGATAGTGCAGGCAAGCGTGCTGCTGCTCGTCGATGGATTCAGCGCCGGCATCGCACACGATAGAAACGCTGAGGAGTTGCAGGTCGGCGAGCGCGTGTTCCTACGTCTGTTGGATCAAAACCAGCAGCGCCTGCTGCAAGCGGCCGAGGTTTTGTCCAAGGATTTTGCGTTCAGGCAGGCGATCGCAACGGGGGACTCGCCGACTATTCCCTCGGTGCTGCACAACCATGGTGCCCGGGTACAAGCCAGCGTGATGATGCTGGTGTCGCCTGACAACATTCTGCTCGCCGATTCGCTCCACCCAGGAGCCGGGCGTCGTCCGTTCCCTCGGCCCGCTCTGATCCGCTGGGCCCAGCAGCGTGGCCGAGCCTCTGCCCTGCTGATGTTCGACAACCGCCTGTACCAGGTCGTGGTGGTACCGGTGCTCACACCCGACCCGATTGCGTGGGTCGCCATGGGGTTCTTGATCGATGCCAGCTTCCTCAACGACCTGCGTGCCTTGACGTCGCTGCACGTGTCCTTCCTCGGTCAGGATTCCAGCGACGCCTGGCAACTGCTGGCTACCACACGCGCGCGTAAGGACATCGAGGCGACTCTGCCGGCGCTGTATGCGGGCGATATTCCTGGCAGCGCCCCACTGCGATTGGGAGGATTCGACACCACGGTCACAACCATCGCCAAGCAGGGCAGCGACCCGCTCAAAATCGTGCTCCAGCGCTCGGTCTCCGAGGGGCTGGAACCGCTCGAACGCCTGAAGTCTCTCCTCGTTCTCCTGACGCTTGCAAGCATTACCGCATCGATTCTGGGCAGCGTGATTCTCGCCCGGCGCATCACTCACCCGCTGGAAGCGCTGACGGAGTTCGCGAAACGGGTTCGGGATGGAGATTACACGGGACGAATGGAGATCAGCCGCGGAGATGAAGTGGGGGCGGTAGCGACGAGCTTCAACCACATGCTCGAAGGTATTGCGGCCCGCGAAGCCGAAGTGATGCGCCTGGCATACCAGGACACGCTGACCGGGCTTCCCAACCGAGCGATGTTCAACGACCGCCTCGCCCAGGCGGTGAAATTGTACCGGCGCAACGGTTCTCCGGTTTCCGTCCTGGTCATGGACCTCGACCGGTTCAAGTACATCAACGACACGCTGGGCCACAGCGCCGGTGATATCGTCCTCCAGGAGGTGGCCAAGCGCCTCCGCAACGCAGTCAGGGAGTCGGACACCGTCGCGCGACTCGGAGGCGACGAGTTCGGAATCCTGCTCGCTACCGGCAGCTCGGATCGAGCGCTGGTCGTGGCGCGCATGATCGACGCAGTGCTCGCCGCGCCGATCGAGATCGAGCGTCAGCCGGTCGACGTCGGATCCAGCATCGGCATTGCCCAGTGTCCGATCCATGGCGAAGATCCCGGCGTCCTGTTGCGTCACGCCGACGTAGCCATGTACGAAGCGAAACAGCAGCGGTCCGGCGTAGCTGTCTATCAGACCAGCTACGATAAACATCGCGCCGAGCAATTGTCGCTGCTCAGCGATTTGCGCAAGGCCATCGCAGAAAACCAGCTCAAACTCTACTATCAGCCGAAGGTCGACCTCCGGCGCGAGCGACTGATCGGCGTCGAGGCGCTGGTGCGCTGGAGCCACCCTGACCGCGGGATCGTTCCGCCCTCCGAGTTCATCCCGTTCGCCGAGCAAACCGGCGTGATCCGCGAAGTAACCCGCTGGGTCATCCCAGAGGCAATGCGTCAGTGCGGTGCATGGCGCGCCGCCGGCATCTCCCTCACCTTCTCGATCAACGTCTCTGCGCGCGACCTGCTCGACCGCGAGCTGTCGAACGTGTTCGAAGAAGCTGCTCGCAAGCACGATGTCCCGCTCGACATGGTGATCGCGGAGATCACCGAGAGCGCCCTCGCGGAGGATCCGCACCGCGTCCAGGAGACCATGCGGGAACTCAAGCATCTGGGCCTTAGGTTGTCGATCGACGACTATGGCACCGGCTATTCGTCACTGGCCTACATCCAGCGCTTGCAGTGCGACGAGCTCAAAGTGGACCGGACTTTCGTCACCCACATCTCGGGTAGAGACAAGGACGCGGCAATCGTCCGTTCGACGATCGACCTGGGTCACAGCCTGGGGCTGATCGTCGTCGCTGAGGGCGTGGAAAACGTCGAGGTGCTGGGCGTGCTACGCGAGCTCGGCTGCGATCTGGGGCAGGGCTTCGGCATCTGCCGCCCGCTCCCGCCGGAAAAGCTGATGGATTGGATGAGCAACTGCGGCTGGCAAGCTGGACCGCGTCGCGACAAATCAGTCGGCGCGTTCGACGGGCTCCCGGTAGTGTAGAGGACAGCGGCGCGCACTTATGACGGGGCCATCGTCGCCGACAACCGTCAGCTACGCCCTGATGTGGTGTTTGTGTTGCGGACTGACGCTGCTCAGTCCGCGCGTGAACGCGGAGTGGGGCTTCGACGCCACTGGGGGTTTCTCGTACGACGACAATCTATCCAACAGTTTCGAAGCCGACGACCGCAAGGGCGACACGGCAGCGGTGCTGGACGTATCCGGCGGCTGGTACGAGCAGCTCACCCCCAGTACAGCGGTCAGCGTCAACGTTCTGGCGCACTCGGATACGTTTTTCCACTATTCTGGTCTGAGCAACGTCGGGGTGGGGGCACGTGCGCAACTGCGCACCAAGCTTGGACTCGGGCCAGCAGTGCCATGGCTGGCGGTCGCAGCGCAAGGCGTGTACCACAACTATCATTACGATTACCTGGACGGCTGGCAATACGCGGCCGGCGCGACTCTCGGCACCCAGTTGGGCGAGCGCTGGTCGATACGTGGGACTATCCGCTACGACGCCTACGTCGCAGACCATTCACAGCCGCCCCTCGTCCCGACCATGGTCGGCTCACCGTATGACGTTTACGGCTGGAATTTCGGCGCTCAGGCCGCGTTTCTGGTCACGACGGCAGATCGGGTTTCGCTGTCGTATACCTGGCGGACCGGCACCGTGACCTCCGTCACGCACCCGGACGAAGAGATTTTCGAATATTCGGACCGCGTGGCCGTGGACCCGGTCTTCGGCGCCGGCGAGTTCGCCTATCGCATCGACGCGAATACGCAGACCATCGGTATTGCTTGGAGTCATACGTTGGGCCCCCACACTGCGCTGAACCTTGTGTACGCATACCGCCGCAGCCAAGCCGAGTATGATCTGGGGCAGTACTACGCAAATGTGCTGAGCGTCAACTTCATCTACGCCTACTGATGATCGCACTCGGACGGCATCTTGCGATGCTCGCTTGCGTGGTCTCGGCATCGAGCGCGCAGGCAGCGAGGCTGAGTGCGATGGTGTATGGCGGCGACGCGAAGCTTCTGCCGAACGCCATAGTGGTTGCCGTCCCCGACGATGGCCGGTTACCGCCGCCAGGCAAGAGCGTCGAGATCGTGGATCAGATCGACAAAGAGTTTGTCCCCTACGTAAAGGCCATCCGGGCCGGCTCCTATGTCCGCTTTCCAAACAAGGACAACATTGCTCACCACGTTTATTCCTTTTCGCCAGCGAAGACCTTCGAGCTGCCCCTCTACAAGGGGACGCCGGCGCAACCTGTCCTGTTCGATAAGCCAGGAGTCATCAAGCTAGGGTGCAACATACACGACTGGATGGTCGGCTATCTGTACGTAACCGAAACACCATACTTCGGAAAGAGCGGACGCGACGGCCATGTCGACTTGGACGATCTTCCCGCCGGGCGCTATCACGTCCGCATCTGGCATCCTCGCATGGAGGGGACCGAAGACGCCACGGTACAGCGGGTGGAATTGCGGGAAGACGAGCCTGCGCTGGTCGAGTGGACTCTGAAGCTTCATCCCGAATACAGACCGCTGCGCACCCCGCTTCCAGGCGAACCTGGCTACCGATAGCTGCGGGCGGCCGCCAACTGCGCGCGCGATGACGAGATAGGTTCTAAATCTCGGCCACTACTCGACCGATGACGGTTCCCGCCTTCAGCTGTTCCAAAGTGTGACTCACTTCCGACAGCGGTCGCTTTTCGATCGGGATGGGCTTGAGCTTGCGTGCGCGAGCGAGCGCGACGACCTCCCTCAGTTCGGCGACTGTGCCGACGTAGGAAGCCTGGATGGTGATGGCGCGCTGGATCAGAGACACCAGCGACAGAGCAATCTCGCCTCCGAATAGACCGACCAGAATCAGCTTCCCGCCCTTACGCAGAGCGCCCAGCGCGAGGGTGGCTGTACTTGTGGCTCCGACCAGATCCACTGCGCCATAGATACTTCCCCCGGTAATGTCCTTCAGCGCTTTGGCCGCATCGGGGTCGCGCCCGTCGACCACGCCGGCTGCCCCAGCCGCGCGCGCCGCAGAAAGCTTGGCTGCGTCGACGTCGACGCTGACGATGCGCTGATGACCAGCCACCTTCAGCATCTCGATGGCCATCAATCCCAGCCCCCCCGCACCCATGACCGCAACCCACTCGTCGCTTGGAATGGGGTTGAGCTTGGAGACCGCCGAATAGGTCGTGAGACCAGAACACGACAGAGTAGACGCCCAAGCGGGATCGACCCCGCTGGCATCGACAAGATATTTCGGATGGGGAACCAGCAGATGGTCGGCATATCCGCCGGGGCGCTGTATGCCGATGTTACGCGGTGTCATGCAATAGTTGTCCATACCCTCGCGGCAGCGCGCGCAGACTCCGCAGCCGATCCAGGGGCACACGAGGCGATCTGCGCCGATTGGGACATCGCCCGCTTCCGGTCCCGCTGCGACGATAGTTCCGTAGGGCTCGTGTCCAAGCGTGACCGGCGGCTTCATCCCACGCTCGGACATGTAGAAGCGTTTCCCTCCGCCGAGGTCGAAGTAGCCCTCATGGATATGGACGTCGCTGTGGCAGATACCGCAATATTTGAGCTTCAGCAGCACTTCCGTGCCGGTGGGCTTCGGCGTTTCCCTTGTCGCTTTCTGCAGCGGCTTTCCCCACTCCGTCACGTCATAGCTGAGCATGATTCCTCCGACGATGATGCCGATTGCGGTCGAGCCGGCCCGGCTGGACCAGCATTGAACCGACTTGCGTCGATTCTACTGCAGCGAGTAGCAGACCGTGAACGCACGTACGGGGCAACGCGGAAGGAAGCTCGGGTTACACACCCAGATATCGATGCCAAAGGCGGCGATCGGCGGCAAGCTGAGCCGATGTGCCGCGCCACGCCACGCGACCGCGCTCTATGATGGTGTGGTGATCGGCCAGCGGAAGCAGGCGGTCGACATACTTGTCTATCACCAGAATGGTCTGGCCCTCGCTCCTGAGCATCGAAAGGCAGCGCCAGACTTCTTCGCGGATCAATGGGGCAAGACCCTCTGTGGCCTCGTCCAAGATCACGAGCGCAGGGTTGGTAATGAGCGCGCGCCCAATGGCAAGCATTTGTTGCTCGCCCCCCGACAGCTGATTGCCCATCCGACCGGCACGCGATGCAAGGCTGGGAAACAGCTCCAGCACCCGTTCCAGGGTCCACGGCAACGCCGTGCCGGTGCGGTTCTGCGCGAACGCCGACAGGTTTTCGCGCACGCTCAGATTCGGGAAGATCTGGCGTCCCTCTGGGACCAGTGCGACGCCCATGCGCGCGATCTGGTCGGGCCGCCAGCCCCTGACCTGCTCGCCGCGAAACGTGATGCTGCCGGCGCGCGCCGGCGTGAGGCCGAGTAGTGTACGAACAGTGGTTGTCTTGCCCATGCCGTTGCGTCCCAGCAAAGTCGCGACCTCGCCGCGCTTCAGCTCCAGGTCGATCCCGAACAGCACTTGGCTGCTGCCGTACGCGGCCTCGAGGCCCTTCACCTTGAGCAGTGAAGGCCCCGCATTCGCCAGCATGTCCGTCATGGCGCCGCCGACTCCTCTCCCAGATACGCACGCTTCACTTCGGTGTCGTTGCGGATGACCTCCGGCGCTCCGGTCGCGATGATGCGTCCGGAATCGAGCACCGAAATCCGATCGGCGAGCCGAAACACTGCATCCATGTCGTGTTCTACCAGCAACAACGTGATCGTCCCTTTGAGCTTCTCGATCAAGGTAATCATCCTCTGCGACTCCTCCGGACCCAGACCCGCCATGGGCTCGTCGAGCAGAAGCAGCCTTGCACGAGTCGCCAAGGCCAGCCCTACCTCGAGCTGGCGTTGCTCGCCGTGCGCCAACGCTCCGGCAACGACATTCTCACGACCTGCGAGTCCAACCTGATCGGCCAGAGCGAGCGCTGTGTCGAACAACTCCTGCTCCCGCGCCAACGGGCGCCAGAATCTGAGACTCGAGCCGTTGCGCGCCAGGACCGCCAGCGCCAGGTTATGCACGACTGTGCTGCCACGGAAGATGCTCGTGATCTGATACGAACGCGCCATTCCAAGATGCACCCGCTGATGCAAGCTCGTGCGCGTGATGTCGCGCCCATCGAAAAAAATCTTACCATCGTCTGCGCGCAACGCACCGGACAGTTGCTGGATCAGCGTGGTTTTGCCCGCACCATTGGGCCCGATCAAGGCCTGGATTTCGCCCGGGACAACCGACATGTTGAGGCGGTCGGTTGCGGTCACGCCGCCGAAGCGTTTGAGCAGTCCCTCCACGCGCAGAACTGCGTCAGCCATCGGCTCCCCTCCTCGCGGCCGCTCGACCGTCGAACAGTCCGGCCACACCTCGATGCGCATAGAGCACGATGGCGAGGAGCACGAGCCCCAGCCCCAGCTGCCAATGGAGCGTGTACGCCGACAGCACCTCCTCCAGTACGAGAAACAGCGCCGCCCCTAACGCACCGCCGTAGAGGTAGCCGACGCCGCCTAGAATCACCATCACCATCAGCGTGCCCGACTGTGTCCATTGCAGCAGATTGGGGCTGACGAACCCGCTCTGATTGGCCAGCAACGCACCGGCCAACCCGGCCACGCCTCCCGCCAGAACAAAGCAGATGAGCTTGTAACGATAGGTCGGAAACCCGATGGCTTCCATGCGCGTCTCGTTGTCGCGGATAGCCTGGACGACCTGTCCGAAGCGCGCATTCAACAAGCGCCGGAGAAGGTACAAACAGGCCACACCCAGCGCTAGGACGGCGTAGTAGAACGTAAGGTCGTTGGCGAGACTGAGACCGAACCCTACCTGCGAGCGCTCCGCGAGATTCAACCCGTCCTCTCCACCATAAGCACGCAGAGAGATCAACAGGTAATAGACCATCTGCGCGAAGGCGAGCGTGATCATGATGAAATACACCCCGCGCGTGCGTAAGGAGATGGCACCGATGGCCAACGCGAACAGCGCCGAAACCCCGACGGCCAGCGGCCAGCTGACCCAGGCGCTGCTCACGCCCTGCTCCATGAGGATGGCTACCGTGTATGCACCGATGCCGAGGAACGCCGCGTGCCCGAAGCTCACCATTCCGCCGTACCCGAGGATCAGATTCAGGCTGCTTGCGGCCACTGCGTAGATCAGGATACGGCTGGCGAAGCTGACATAGAACAGCTGGTCCCAGTGCTTCGCCGCGAGCGGGAAAGCTAGCAGCAGCACCAAGGTGCCGATAACCATCCGGTTACGCATCGCCTCGATCCGCACGCTCGACTACGCTCGAGCGGGAAACAGCCCCTGCGGCCGCCAGAACAGGACCGCTGCCATGAGCACATAAATGGCTATCGATGCGAGAGCAGGACCAACACCGGACGCTACGGCCGGCGACACGAAGCTGCGCAACAGCATCGGCACGAATGCGCGGCCGACGGTATCGACCATGCCCACCAGCAGAGCGCCCACCAGCGCGCCCCGAATGGAGCCGATACCACCGATCACGATGACCACAAATGCAAGGATCAGGATGCTTTCGCCCATCCCGACCTGCACGGCAAGTATGGGCCCGAGCATTGCACCGGCAAGCGCGCACAGCGCGGCGCCGACGGCAAAGACCGCAGTGAACAACAATTTGACGTCTATCCCCATGGCGGCTGCCATCTCGCGATTGGATGCGCCAGCGCGTACCCACATGCCTACACGCGTGCGTCCCACCAGCACGTAAAGCAGCGCGGCCACGGCAAGTCCGACTCCGATCACCGCCAGGCGAAAAGCAGGATACGAGAAGCCCGGCAGCAGTTGCACAGGACCAGCCAGCGCCGCTGGCATGCCCAGCATTACCGGTTGCGAGCCGAAGATGAGACGCACCACTTCGTTGCAGATCAGGAGCAAGGCGAATGTCGCCAGGACCTGAGACAAGTGGTCACGGGTGTAGAGGCGGCGTAACACTGAGACTTCGAGAAGCACCCCGATCGCCGCAGTACCCATCATCGCCGCGACCACTGCCAGCAGGAACGACCCTGTCGCCTGAACCACCGCCGCAACCAGATAAGCGCCGATCATGTACAGCGAGCCGTGCGCCAGATTGATCAGATCCATGATCCCGAACACCAGCGTCAGCCCGGCGGCCATGAGAAACAGCATCAAGCCGAACTGCAGGCCGTTGAGTGTCTGCTCCAGGATCAGGACCGCCATGCCGTCATTTCAGCGGGCATTGATCGACGTAGGCGTCCGGATGATCCTTCAACACCGTACTGAGGGTGCGGTTGGTGATGCGGCCCTTCGCATCGCGTTCGACGACGCGCAGATAATAGTTCTGGATCGGGAAGCCGTTGCGGTTGATCTTGAACGGGCCACGTACCGATTTGAAGGTATTGGCGTGCAAGGCCTTGCGTAGCGCTTCGCTGTCGTCCAGCTTACCCTTGACCTCCCGCACCGCCGCGTCGATCGCTCGCGCGGCTTCGTAGCCCTGTGCCGCGTATGCGCTGGGCAACCGCCCGTACTCTTTCTCGAATGCCGCAACAAAGGTCCGACTGTCCACGTTGTCCAGATCGTGGTTCCAGAAACCCGTGTTATAGATGCCCAGCATCGGTTCGCCTACCGCGGGAATGATGTCCTCGTCGGCGGAGAACGCCGTAGTGATCAGAGTGACCTGCTTGCCCAGTCCTGACGCGGAAAACTGTTTGATGAAGTTGATCCCCATGCCGCCGGGAAGAAAGAAGAACACCGCGTCGGGTGCCGCGGCGCGAATCTGCGCTAACTCGGCCGAATAGTCGAGCTGACCCAGGCGCGGGTAAGCCTCGTCGGCGACGGCGCCTTTGTAATAGCGCTTGAAGCCAGAAACCATGTCCTTACCGGCTGGATAGTTTGGTGCCAGCAGAAAGATCTTCTTGTAACCCTTGTCGGCGGTGTACTTTCCCGCGGCCTCGGGAGTCCCGTCGTTCTGCCAGGAGACGCTGAAGAACCACGGGCTGCACTTCTCGCCGGCAAGCAACGACGGCCCGGCGTTGGCGCTGATCAGGAACGTCTTGTTGTCGAACACGACCGGCGCGACCGCGAGCAGGACGTTGGAGAAAACGATGCCGGTCACGAAGTCCACGTGGTCGCGTTTGATGTACTTGTCGACAATCTGCCTGCCCGTCTCGGGATTCTGCTGATCGTCAGTGATGATCACTTCCGCTGGCAAGCCGCCAAGCTTGCCGCCGCTCATCTTGAGCGCCAGGTTGAAGCCATCCCGGATGTCGATGCCGATCGCGGCGGCTGGTCCCGACAGCGTGCTCATGAAACCGACCTTGACCTGATCGGCCGCCTGCGCGGACGCGGCGAGCGCCGCAGCCAGACCCGCGAACAGTATCGCCCTGTACATTCTCGTCTCCCCTCCCCTCGTTACCGTTACAGTGTAGCGCAGGCGCGGGTACGCCACCCCGTCACCAATCCTCTCTCACTGCCCTGACGATGTCGGTTCCCATGGCATGACGTCCGGTGAATGCTGCCGTCAAGGTCGCCAGCACGAGGAGCGCGAGGGCAAAGGCCGCGATCATTTCCCACGGAATGTGCAATTCCATGCTCCAGTGGAAGGACTGGCGATTGATGACATGGACGAGTATCAGGCTGATCAGCCAGCCGGGAATCAAGCCCACGCCCAGGCCAAGCGCAGCAGAGAGCAGTCCCTCGGAGGCAAGCATGGCGCCGACCTGACGCCGGGTCATGCCGATGTGGCGAAGCATTCCGAACTCGCGCCGGCGCGCAGCCACCTGCCCTGCGACCGCCGCGGACAAACCGAACAATCCGATCAGAACTACACACCCCTCCAGAACGTAGGTGACGGCAAAGGTCCGATCGAAGATCGAGAGCGAGAGCTGCCTGATCTCCGCCGGCGGCGACAGCTCGATGCGGTCGGCGCCAGGCATTGCGTCTCGCAGCTCCTTCTCCACCTGCCAGGCGGCGACGCCCGGGGCGAGCCACAACCCCGCGTCGGTCGCCAGCCGGTCGCCCGTCAGCGCGATGTAAAGCGCTCTATCTATCAAGACAGCCCCGCTCTGTCGTGCATAGTCGCGCCAGATGCCTGCAACGGTAAAGACGACGTTGCGACCCGCCAGTGGGAGCTCGACACGCGCGCCGGGGTACAACCGGTAAAGATCCGCCACCGGCTCCGTGATCCAGACCGCCGGGGGATCGTTCGGGCCCGGTCGGATCACAGGCGTTACCAGCGGCAAAACGGCCGCGGCCCGCGCGGCGTCAAGATCGCGGGCCAGCAGAGTGACTCGAGGCAGGGCGGGATCGAGCAGCACCTGCTGTGCGCGTAGAAACTCGACGCGCCGCACGCCGTCCAGCGCGATGATCGTGCGCTGTGCGGATTCATTTAGGAAACCGCTATCGCCTCCTGTACCGGCGCGCAGGTAGAGATCCGCCGGCAGCATACGGTGCAGCCATGTGTCGAGGGAGTCTCGGAACGAAGTCACCATGATCGCCATGGATATCATGAGACCGACGGCGGCGACGACGGCCGCAAGTCCGATGCCGGTTTGCGCAGAGGCGGCACGCAACTGCGCGAGCGCTAACGCGCCGGGGACATTGCGCGGCAGCGGCAAGCGCGCCAGTACGCGCACCGAGACCCATGGCACGAGCATGACCGCACCGACGAGAAGCAGCCCCACGGCACCGTAGCCGAACAGCGGCAAGCCGCCAAGGGCGGGAAGCTGAGCTGCGATCCCGCCTCCGGCCATCAGTATCAGACCGACGCGTGGGGACTGGATCCGGGAATAGGAGAGTTGCTCATCGCCAGCTTTGAGCGCTGGCGCGGGTTGTGCGCGCGCCGCTTCGAGCGCTGGCGACA
>Ga0335080_10003623_pt1 | contig 15643 bp, 8 predicted proteins | sample Lox_Sample_34_FD_206720 | JGI IMG/M metagenome (GOLD analysis project Ga0335080, IMG submission 206720) | Soil microbial communities from Loxahatchee National Wildlife Refuge, Florida, United States - Lox_Sample_3.4 | ecosystem: Environmental > Terrestrial > Soil > Wetlands | place: USA: Florida...
CTGGGGATGGGGAATCCGCGGGTGCGTCCGCCGCGTCTGGAACTGATGGGCGCGGAGCTGGAACAGGCGAGAAAGACCATCCGCGAGGCGCTGCGAACCAGGCCCGAGTCAGTCAGTTCTTACGCCCTGTCGAACAGAAAATAACTTATGCGTGCGATTGGTAAATCCCTGTTGTGTTCGCTTGCAAACCGCTCCGTTACGCAGCGAACTGTTCTCTCCTTCTGGCCTATTCTTATCTGTCTTTCGGTCTGGACCGCCTTGCAGTTACCTGCCATCGCTCAGAGCTCCAATCCAGCCCACGTTGCCGAAGAAAAGACCGTGAAGCTGCGACCCCTTCCGCTGGACCACGTGAGGCTTACCGGTGGCCCGCTGAAAGCTGCGCAGGAGGCCGACGCGAAGTACCTGCTGGAGTTGCAGCCCGACCGTATGCTGGCATTTCTGCGTCAGCATGCCGGTCTCAAGCCGAAGGCCGAGGGCTACGGTGGGTGGGACGGCCCCAAACGCAATCTGACGGGACACATCGCCGGGCACTATCTTTCTGCCGTGAGTCTGATGTGGGCGGCGACGGGCGATGCCCGATTCAAAGAACGTACCAACTACATCGTTGACCAACTGAAGGAGATCCAGGATGCGCAGGGCGACGGCTATATCGGCGCCCTGGAGGACGGCGAAGGCGTGGACGGAAAACAACGCTTCACCGATCTCAGCAACGGTGTAATCAAGTCGGGTGGCTTCGATCTGAACGGACTGTGGTCGCCGTGGTATGTCGAACACAAAATCTTCGCTGGCTTAAGAGACGCCTACAGGTACACAGACAACGCCACGGCCTTGCAAGTAGAGATCAAGTTCGCCGTATGGGCCGAGAAGGTTCTCTCCAAGCTAGACGACGACCAACTGCAGAAAATGTTGGGAACGGAATTCGGAGGGATGAACGAAGTTCTCGTCGAACTCTACGCCGATACCGCCGATCCTCGCTGGCTTGCTCTCGCTGACAAGTTTCATCAGAAGGCGATGATTGATCCGCTCTCGCAAGATCGAGACGTTCTCTCACACACGCACGGAAACACGCAGGTTCCGAAACTCTACGGCGTGCTGATGCGCTACCTCTATACCGGCAATCCTGCCGATGAAGAAGCCGCTCGATTCTTCTGGGACCGCGTGGCCAATCACTACAGCTTCGCCACCGGCGGACACGGTAAGAACGAGTACTTCGGAGAGCCGGACAAGTTGAGCGACATGGTGGACGGCCGTACGGCAGAGACGTGCAACGTCTACAACATGCTGAAGATGACGCGCACGCTGTTCTCGATCGAGCCCGATATCCGCTACGCCGAGTTTCACGAGCGCGCGCTATTCAATCACATTCTTGCCTCGCAGGACCCTGCCGATGGCACCGTTACATACATGCTGCCCGTAGGACGCGGAGTGCAGCACGAATATCAGCGCAAGTTTGAGGACTTCACGTGCTGCGTCGGCACGGGCATGGAGAGCCACGCACTGCACGGTGCCGGCATTTATTACTACAAAGGCTCTGACGAATTCTGGATCAGCCTCTATGCTCCATCGACGGCGCGCTGGGACTCAGCCGGCGTGGAATTTGAGATGAAGACGGATTTCCCCATCGGTCCGTCCGCATCGGTGAAGGTTCAAACCAAAACGCCGAAGGAGTTCACCCTGGCTTTGCGGCGTCCGTCTTGGGCGGGAGACGGCTTCGCGGTCAAAGTGAATGGCCAGCCTGTGAAAGATCTTCCGCCAGCGAATTCCTACGTGAAGGTTCAGCGCACGTGGCATGCGGGCGACACCGTCGACCTCGTTCTGCCCAAGGTCCTGCACAGGGAACCGTTGCCCGATAACCCCGCCCGCATGGCGTTTCTGTGGGGTCCGCTCGTGCTGGCGGGCGACCTCGGGCCCGAAGTACCGCCAATGGACGGCGACGAAGACAGCCCACTTGCCCCGTCGGCACCTCCTCTCGTCACGACGAAGCAATCGCTGGACCAATGGTTAGCGCCCGAACCGGGCAAACCGGGATGGTTCAAGACGAGCGGAGTCGGGTTGAAGCAGGACATCGAGTTCGCGCCTTTCTACGAACTTCCGCGCCGCAAATACGCAGTCTATTGGGATGTCTTCGCCCCGGACGAATGGAGCAAGCGTTCTGCGCGGTACAAAGCCGAGGAGGAGAAGCAGCGTAAGCTCCAAGCGGCCACCATCGCTTTCGCTCAACCCGGCGAGATGCAGTCAGAGCGCGACTTCAATGAACAAGGAGACGATACCGCGCCGCTGCTCTGGCGAGGACGTCACGGTCGCGGTGGTAAGGGATGGTTCTCCTTTGACATGCCCGTTCCTGTTTCCAAGCCGGTCGCGGTGTTGGTGACGTATGGCGGAGAGCGTTGGCGAAAATCGACTCTCGACATTCTGGTTGATGGCAAGAAGATCGCCGATCATGTCGAACAGCACCTTAGTCCCGAAAAGGACAAGCAGTTCGTGGATGTCATTTACTCCATCCCGACAGAACTCATCAACGGTAAGAGCAAGGTGACGGTTCGTTTCCAGGCGACGGACGGCAATGTGATTGACGGGATCTTTGGGGTGCGAACCGTGCGAGCAGAGGAAGCGCAATAGCCTTCCGCCCACTCTTTCGGATCGATCTAGCAGAGCCTTCTCATGATGATTCCGGCCAAGCATGCCGTCATCTTTCTATGGTTGATCCTGACTGGGGCTGCTGCTGCGAGGGACAGCGCGACCATAACGGTCGACATGAAGAGGCAGGGGCCGACCGTCTCGTCGCGCCTTTACGGCATCTTCTTCGAAGAAATCAACCACGCCGGAGATGGCGGCTTGTATGCCGAACTGGTGCGCAACCGCGGTTTCGAGGATGCCAACCTTCCACCGGCCTGCCGCCGCGACGGTGATTCTATTGTTCCCCCGCGCACGCCGCATTTCTGGAAGAGGCTCGAAGCGAGCGATTGGAAGATGGAGTGGCACGTCGACGGCGAGTTTCCCGGATGGACGACGGAAGCTACAGGCGGCAGCGATGCAGAGTTCAAGCTAGTAGGAGACCAGCCGCTGAACGCAGGTACCCCGCACTCGTTGCAAATAGCAATTCGCGCCGTGAGTCCAGCTGGCCGGGTTGCCGTGATCAACGACGGCTACTGGGGAATGGCGATTCGCGAGGGAGAAGACTACAAGCTGTTCTTCTACGTTCGCGGCAGCGGCAAGACCATTCCGATCGTTGCTACGCTCGAGAGCAGAACTGGAGAAGTGCTCGCGCGTGCCAACTTGGAAAGCGAAGGCACCGCTGAGTGGAAGAAACTTGCAGCCGTGTTCCACGCCAAGGCGACCGACCCCAAGTCTCGGCTGGTATTGTCTTTTCCCTCCACGGGCCAATTCTGGCTCGACTTTGTTTCGCTGTTTCCCGAGAAAACATTTCACAATCGTCCCAACGGTCTTCGGCCTGATCTCGCCCAAATGATCACTGATCTCAAACCCGGGTTTATTCGCTTCCCTGGCGGATGCTTTGTGGAAGGCATCACCATTGAAGACCGTCCACAGTGGAAGCGCAGCCTTGGGCCGTCCGAGGGCCGTCCGGGCACTTACAGTCCGTGGGGTTACTGGAGCACCGACGGGCTCGGTTATCACGAATTCCTGCAATTCGCGGAAGACATTGGCGCCGACGCTCTTTACGTCGTCAATGCGGGAATTTCCTGCGCGTTTCGTAGCGGGACGTTCATCCCTGACGATCAATTGCAGCCGCTGGTCAACGACACACTCGACGCGATCGAGTATGCGATCGGCCCCATCGATTCGAAGTGGGGCGCACAGCGGGCAGCGAACGGGCATCCTGCGCCGTTTCCGCTGAAGTATATCGAGGTCGGCAACGAGGATCAGGGGCCGCGTTACGGTGAACGAGTGGCCCGATTCGAAAAAGCAATCAAGGCAAAGTATCCGCAGATCAAAATCGTGCTGAGTTCGTGGATCTCTGGAATTGATGAACCAGCCATAAAGGCCGCGGGGCATGTCGATCTGGTAGACGAGCATGCTTATACACCTCTGTATTGGCCGGTCGAACATTTCGACAGTTTTGCGTCATATCCGCGCAAGGATTGGGATCTCTACATCGGCGAGTTTGCGACTAACGGCGGCGTTGGCCGCGGCAACCTGCTGGCCGCCCTCAACGATGCCGCCTACATGATGAGCATGGAGAAGAACTCCGACCTTGTGAAGATGGGCAGTTATGCTCCTTTGCTTGAGAACGTGAATCATCCCGACTGGGAAGTGAATATGATTCACTTCGACAGCAGCCGGGTTTTCGGACGTGCGACCTACTACACCAACAAACTCTTCGCGGAGAACCTTCCGACTCACAACCTGCGCACCACGGTAGACTTCACCCCGCCGCCAAGCCCCATTCAGCTTCAACTCGGGTTTGGAACGTACGACACGGCTGCGGAATTCAAGGACGTGTATGTAGAGCGTGACGGGAAGGTAATCTATCGGGCGGATTTCAATGACACATCCAAGTGGAAGTCACAAGGCGGCCGTTGGGCCGCTGATCACGGCATCTACCGTCAGGATACCGATGAGGTTAGCTGGAGCTATCTCGACGACCCCGCGCTTGTCTCTCTGCCAGGGAACCACACCGTCGTTCATGCCAAAGCACGAAAACTCCACGGGCGGGAGGGTTTCGCAATCACGGTGGGCCAAGCAGAAGGGCGACGCGTGCAATGGAATCTGGGCGGCTGGGGAAACTATCAGCACGCAGTCGAGACCGATGACTCCATCGTTGGCGCCCCGGTGGTTGCGAAAATTGAGACAGATCGATGGTACGACGTCATGATCGAGGTGGAGGGACGGACGCTGCGCTGCTACCTCGACGGCATGCTGATTTCGGATGCGACGCTCCCTCCGGTCGAGAGGGTTCTCGCGATCGGCGGGAGAGATGCTAAGTCCGGTGACGTCATCGTCAAGATTCTCAATACAACCCGCGACACGGTGGATACGATCGTGCGGCTGGATGGAATCAAGAACCTGGCATCTGACGCCGAGTTCACGGTGCTGACTTCCAAGAATCCGGAGGACGAAAACTCGTTCGAGGAGCCCACCAAGATTGTTCCCATTCCACGCAAATTGAGAATTGGCAACCCTTCGGCAGTGACTCTGGTGCCGTATTCGCTCAACATTCTCCGATTTCACACCAAGGACAACGCGAAATGATCTGCCATCCCTATCCCATCTCTCGAGTGTGTGCGTCCAGCTGCCTGTATGTTGCCGTTCTCTTCTTCACGAGCGTCGGATTGCCCGCGCAAGAGCAGGCGAAGGTCCCTCCGCAGCCCGGGCCCATGCTCAAAGACGGCGTGGAGACATTTGAAACACCGGACTTCCAGTTGATGCTGGTACGGTCGTCGCAGACGGTCGCTGCGCTTCATCCCAAATTGGATGCGCAATTCGACTTCACTCCGGGCGATCGCCTTACGGAACGTTCCCACGACGGGTACTACCATCTTGGCGACATCGATATTCGCCTGCGCGCGGGCAAAGGTGACTGGAAGGACTTTTCGACAGCGCTTCAACGCGCTCCGGTCAAGAATGTTTCGCATAAAGGCGGAGTCTTTGCAGCGGCAGACCTGACCAACGCATTTTCCGATTCCATTCCGCTGCAGGTCATCCGCTCATGGGGCATGGTCGATGGGAAGCTGACCCTGCGCTTCACCTTTGCGAATCATACGAACATTCCAGTGGAGATTGGTGGGCTGGGTGTCCCGATGATTTTCAACAACGACATGAACGAGCGCACGCTGGAGCAGGCGCATGCCATCTGCTCGTTCTACGATCCGTACATCGGCCAGGAAGGTGGCTATCTCCAGGTCACGCGACTGAATGGCCACGGGCCTGCGCTGCTGGTGATCCCGGAAGGGAGAACATCGTTCGAAGCGTACAAGCCGATCTTGAGCCCGCGTTGGCGAGAGCATCAGCAGCCGAAGCCCGAAATCTATATGGACTTAACCCCTCGCGGCATGACGTTCGAGGGTTTCTACGACTGGATGGTGGTGAGCCGCGCCTTTGCCGATAACGAATGGAAGAAGGCCGAGCCGTGGAATCCGCCTACGTCGAAAGTTCTCTCTTCGGGCGAAAGCTGGACCGTCGGCTTTCAATTCGTGGTCTCTCCCACCATTCAGTCGATTGAGACCACTCTCGCGCAGAACCGTCGCCCAGTGGCAGTCGGTATCCCGGGCTATGTACTGCCCACGGATATTCATGCGCAACTCTTCCTGCGCTATGCAGAGCCAGTGAAATCCATCGAGGTCAGCCCAGTGGGTGCGCTCGACATTCAGAAGAAGGGCGAAGCCCTGAATCACGATTTCACCGAGTACTCCCTCACGGGAAAAATGTGGGGTCGAGCAAGATTGACCATCACCTACGCCGACGGCCTTACCCAGTCGATTCATTACTTCGTCATCAAACCCCAGGCTGAGGCCGTCGCCGACATGGGACACTTCCTCACGCATGAACAGTGGTTCGATGACCCGAAGGATCCTTTTCATCGCGGCCCATCGGCAATGAGTTATGACCGGGAACTCAACCAGATCGTGACTCAGGACAGCCGCGTCTGGATCTCGGGCCTGAGCGACGAAGGCGGCGCGGGCTCGTGGCTCGCGTTGGCCATGAAGGAGTCCGTGCAGCCCAACGAAGAAGAGGTTGCCAAACTGGAGCAGTTTGTCGATCGCGTGGTATGGGGAGGCATCCAGTTCAGCGATGGGCCAAAGAAATTTGGCGTGCGGAAGAGTCTCTTCTATTACCAGCCGAACCAATTGCCGCCCGATTACTACCGGACTGACCGCGACTGGAAGAGTTGGACAAGCTGGAGCAAAGACGCCTCGGAGGCCGTCGATCGTTCGTTCAATTACCCGCACGTGGCGGCAGCGTACTGGGTTCTTTATCGACTGGCGCGCAATCACGCCGGTTTGGTCAAGCATCATCCCTGGGAGTGGTATCTTGACCAGGCGTATCAAACGTCATTGGCGATGCCGCATTTCGCCGAAGATCTTGCGCAATTCGGCCAGATGGAAGGCGACATCTTCGTAGCGATACTGCATGACCTCAAGGCCGAAGGAAAGATTGAACAGGCGACCACACTCGAAGCCTCCATGAAAGCTCGAGCTGATCACTGGAAGTCAGAAGCCTATCCGTTCGGCAGCGAGATGCCGTGGGACTCGACCGGTCAGGAAGAGGTCTACGCCTGGAGCAAGTACTTCGGATACTCCGACAAGGCCGACGTCACGGTCAACGCAATCGTCGGATACATGCCGACGATTCCGCATTGGGGATACAACGGCAGCGCGCGCCGCTATTGGGATTTTCTTTACGCGGGGAAATACAGCCGCATCGAACGCCAACTCCATCACTACGGATCGGGCATCAATGCAATTCCTATGCTGGCGCAATACCGCGAGCATCCCGACGACTTCCACCTGCTGCGCGCCGGCTACGGCGGCGTGATGGGCACGCTGACCGACATCGATCAGCAGGGCTTCGACGCGCCCGCCTTCCATTCATTCCCCGATATGCTGCGCTTCGACCCCCTGTCGGCCGACAACGGACCGAACTTCTTCGGATACGCCTGGAATGCCGGGGTTTACGTTGCGCATCACCCAGATTTTGGATGGATCTGCTTTGGTGGCAACCTCTCCGTCGCTGGCGACGAAATCACAGTAGAGCCTAAGGATGCGTCGCGCACCCGGTTCTATCTCGCTCCGGAAGGCCTCTGGCTAACGCTCGACTCTGGTCAATTCGACCGTCTCGTCTGGAATGTGAAGACAGGGAAACTGCGGATCGCGCTCGCCCCCAAAGACCAATCCACGACGGAGGCGCGAATCCGGATCGAACAACCCGCCAGTCCTGAGGGAGCAAGGCCATTCCATCTGGCGGGCTCGCCGGCGCAGGAGCGTGGAGCTTGGGTGGTCCCGCTCTCGTCGTCCGAGACATGGGTAGACCTGACGAGATGATTACCAGGTGCTGGGACGACGCATTGAGCGAGAGGGGAAGGGTCATCCATCGTTCAGGCATCGTTCAGTCCCTTTGTGTCTTCCCCCCGTGCCGTCTGTTTCGCGCATTTTCCCGGTGCCGGAAAGCATTCACTCTCGGCCGTCCGGTTACCCACCCTTCGCAAAGTACGCGAAGAGTGGGGCACCCACTCTTATGGCGGTGTCGGCAAAAGATCAGAAGCCCCGGCCCCGGGGGTCATCGGAACCGTTGTACTCTGGAGGCAAGCGTTAGGAGGCGAACATGCCGAGCCCCGATTCTGGCCTCACCAAGTTCCTGGCGGTGTGAGACGCGATTCTCTCCAGCATCACCTTCGGATGGTCCCTGTATCGGGACCTGCGCGACCGCGCCAAGATCAAGATTTCAGCCGAGCTCCGGCGCATCGGACGCCGCGAGGGCGACGGAGCCTTCTTCACGTCCGATCCCGACCTGCCCGTCGAAGGGGCGAGCGAGAGGCTGTTCGTCGTGGTTTCGGTCGTGAACGTCGGGCGACGGCCCATGAGGTGGAAGGGCCTTGGCGGGAAGTACCGACGCGGCGGCGCAAATGGGGGAAAGGGCCTCCTCGTAAGCGCACGCCATCTGCCTCACACGCTCGAAGAGCAGGAGCAGCATGATGAGTTCTTCGACTTCGAGGAGCCATTCAGTCACGAGCTCGCGAATGGCAGAGTGAAGCGCCTCTTCATTTGGGACGTGGCGGGAAGAGAGTGGAGCGTTCCTCGCAGAGACATGAAAAAGCTAGTAGCTGAGGCTAAGAAGCAGATAGCAAAATTGAACAGCTAGAGGCTCCAGCTCTGTATCCCGTTCGCCGTCCGTTCGAACCTTGGGGAACTCCAAGCTTATATATCGACGAGCATCGATATACTCCCAAGTTCGTGATTCTTAAAATGGCGGAGAGGGAGGGATTCGAATCCGCCTTAGAACGTAAATTCAACGACATGCAAGGCCACGGATGGCAACGAAAGTCCTTATAACGCACTCGAAAACCAACCAACGGATCGCAATGCGGATCGCAGACTGACAGGAGTTCAGGACTTCTCCCGGAATACCTCACGTTCAATGCCCGAATAGAATCAGAGCATTTGAGGGAGACACATCAAACTGATCCAGGATAACGATATCGGGTTTGCCGTCCATATTGAAGTCAGCCTTCGCCATTGATTCTGTGCCGTTCCCAATGGCGAAGTACGAAGTCGCGAATTGACCGTTGCCCTGGCTCGTAAACAAGATTGCATGCACCGCAGGAACCATTCCGACCACAATGTCATCTAGGCCGTCCCCGTTGAAATCCCCGACCGCTATCCCGGCAAGAGATTCAACACCTACAGCATCTGTGGGTGTGAGTATGCTTTCCACGTAAAACGTGCCATCGCCACGGCCAAAAGCCACGGTCACAATGTTTTCTACAAACGGTGAAATCAAGGCAATATCGAGTTTCCCATCACCATTGAAATCGCCAACAGCTGCTATGTCTCCATCTACGATCGGAACACCGTTGTTCGCAATATTCGTAAATTGCCGGTTTCCCTGGTTCAGAAATGTTCCATTTGCAGTGATCAAGTCAGGACGGCCATCATCGTTCACGTCCGCGACGGCGAATACTCCGTTCATGTTCATAAACTCGAAGTCGAACTGATAGTTCCCCTTGTTCCAGCCGATTCCGTTCGGACCGACTATGTCAGGCAGACCGTCTCCGTCTAGGTCGACGGCTTGAAAAGTTGACAAACTACCGATGTCCGCTGGAACAGAAATCGTGACGGGCTGGGCTGAAAAATTCGGATCGCCGCTACCGGGCCAGATGGTCAACGAGCCCTGTCCGTTGAAATACGCGAGATCGGTCTTTCCACCTCCGCTTAGGTCCGCCATGACGGACGCCAGGCCGGATGGGCGACCCGCCAGAGTCATATTTCCCTTGCCGTCATTCAGAAACACACTCCCAGCGATTTGCGCGTTGATGTTGCCAGAAAAGAACAGATCCGGAGATCCGTCGCCGTTCACATCCCCAACCCACATGGACTGTGCCAGTTCTGGGTAAATCGAAATGGGCTGCGCATACGTCCTGCTCGTTTGCCCCAGCACGACCGTTGCGGCGAGGGCTTGATCTGGAACAACAATGTCAGGAATGCCGTCTCCGTTGATGTCGCCGCTGAGCACATGAACAGACGATGGCCCGAGTATCGTCTGAGACGTAAAGTCTCCTGTGCCTTTGCCCCAAAGCATGAGCAGATTGCCGGGCACTCCGCCGCCGTTCTCTGCTGTTATGTCCAGGAAGCCGTCGTGATCAAAGTCGCCGACCGCAAACGTGTAAGGAGCGTAGAGTCCCGGAACCCCGAGTGGAATGCTGGATGAGTGCGTAAATGCATTGTTGCCCATGTTCAAGTATGTTTCCAGCGAAACGGACACTTGCTGATGACTGACCTGAATTGCCAAGTCGGGACGCCCGTCGTTGTTGAAATCGCCTGAGACGATCAGACCGCCAACAGTTGCCAACGCGGAGGGCACAACGTCGGAAAACACGCCACCTCCCTGGTTCAAAAGCAAATGCGTGTTTCCCTTGCCAGAGGAATTGAGACCACTGTACGCAATGTCTGGTTTCCCGTCGCCGTTAAAGTCCGCAACGGTGAAAGAGTAGTCAGAGCCCAGTGCTGCAATCGTGATCGGTTGGCCAAAGGTGCCGTCGCCTTGGTTAGGAAAAAGATACAGTGCGTTAGGAGTCACAGAAGCCACCACCAAGTCATTGCGCCCGGCGCCCTCAAAGTCTGCCAGAACCATCGGAGTGGGATAGGTTCCGGTGAAAGTGAACGTGCTACCCGTCGTGAAATTGCCAGCGCCATCGTTCAGCAGCACGGCGATAGAACTATGTGTGGAATCGTTCGGCGAACCTGAGGGCGGATAATCTGCCGCGACGATGTCGGGAAATCCATCGCCATTCACGTCGCCGACCGCGGCTGACGAAGTCGCATTTCCCGACAAAAAGCGCGGAGAGCCTAGAGTACCGTCGGCTTGCCCCAGGAGTACCGCGAGATTGCTGCCAATGCTTTCGTCATTCTCGACGCCAACCACGAGATCAGCGCGTCCATCGCCGTTCACGTCGCCGACAGCCACCCCAAAAGGTCTTTGCTCAAATCCCGTGTAGTAGCCTGGCAGCGCAGGAAATGGCATTGGACCCTGTCTTGGGTAATAGACCGTGAAGGGCAAGGCGTTGGACTGTCCTGTGGAATCATTTACGGTAATGGAATAGGTGCCTGGATTGACAATCTGCTGTCCCTGAGTCGGAAGTCCCCACAGTTCGGTCGAGCTTTGGAACGACGAGGTAATCGCCGCACCATTGACCTGCACCACAGAGCCCGACGTGAAGTCCGTTCCGTAAACCCGGATCGTTGTCGTCGGCGCTGCAAACGTCGTCACCTGCGCAGGCGTGACCGAGGTGATCGTAGGCGCAGCGCCGTGGCCGACTCCACCACCCCCACTACCGCCGCTCCCACCCCCGTTATTACCACCATTTCCGCCACATCCAGCTTGGAATACGGCAAGTTGAACTAGCAGGCAGATGGAAGAAACAAAGGACCAAGTGATTCTCAATTTTCGAGTCGCCTTCTGCTCAGATCGCTTCTGACGCAACTCGTTTGTCGGTCTGGCAGCTCTTCGATCACTTTAGGATGCCTAAGTTAGTCAGCCGGTGAATCTCGGGAGCAAGCATCGAGTAAGCACACCCCATAATCAGCGCAACCCACACAGAAATTTTCAAGCAAACGTCGCGACTAACCTTCCCGCTCCTGACCCCTTCTCTTAATGGGTTCAGGCCAATAAGCCATATATTCCACGGAGTCATAATTGCTAGACTGGTCCAGAACCATCCACCGAACGATATCGTCGCCCTATTGTGTAGGGCGAACCGCGACCAGAGGTATTCATAGTAGAGCATGTACACCGAGCCGCCGAGAGCAAGGATCCAGAGCAGTTTGCCCCAGACGTTGCGGTCTGATGCGTTCTCTCCTGTAACGCTTTCGCTAGCCATTCCTGCCCTTACGCGTCCCGAGATCCACTGTGTAGTTTCTTCACGATTTCAACGTCCATAAGCGGAGCAACCTCCAAGATACTTCATCCCCTTCCAGAAAGCCCCGTACCCATCAAGGGCATAGCCATAACCTTTGCCAACCGACCCAATTGCCACAGCCCCTAAGGCTGCGGGCTCGTTGCCGGTTAATGCGGCCGCAAGGCCGTTCACTTCAGCGGCGGTTACAACCTTGTCTCCGAATTCTTTGCCGCTATCACCGACGCTCACTCCGGCGCTCATAAAGCCGCAAGCAAGTGAGTTGAGGTGGTTCACGAGTCTGAAGTCCAAACGACTGAAGCCGGGCCCATGCGCGGAAGAGTGGAAGGAAGAGTCCATAGCCGAATCATAATCGGCTCCCATGTCTTCCAAGGAGCCATATGAACAAGCACCGCCAATGCACGCAGCCTGCTCCGGAAGGCCTTGGTCGTTGGTCAGCCCGACCCAGTTGCTGTCCAGATCAATATCGAAATTTCCCCAATTGCCGTTGTCCTGCGTCGAGTTCAGAGTGTTGACTTCGTTGTTGCCGTCGAAGTACAGGCCGCCATTTCCCGTGCACGCTGTAGAATTGTTATTGCTGTCGTCTTCGCTGGTCGCTTCCACGTCCTCGACTAGATTTCCAGCTCCGTTAAGGAAAACGCATTCCAACCCGAATGGATCAATCCCAATCAGCGGGTTGTTCAGAACATATGCATAACGGTGCAGTGACTGCGGACTACCGAGCGCTGCCGACGCAATGCCCACCGGATCAGGACTCATGAACCTGCCCATGCGGGAATTGTAGTAGCGATTCATGGCGTAATCCAGCCCGGTTTCTGAGTCGCGCTCATAGCCTGTGAATTTGTAGTTTTGCGGGCAGGAATTGATTCCCGTCGGCAGGAACTCGTAGCCGTACGGCGTGAATTCGGAGTCGTAGCAGAGAGTCCCGGAAGAATTGACAACGGCACGCGTAGAGCCGATCTGGTCAACCAGGTAGTAGTACACGTTGCCGCTGCTGTCGATTCGGGTCAACCGCCGTCCACCGAAGAAAACGTATTCGGACTGGTTTGCCCCGCTTAGATTGGTTTCAGCGATTGTGTTACCGCTAATGTCTCGCCAGTAAAGTGTCCCACCAGTCTTCTTCACTCGCCTGCGATTCCCGTCGTAAACGTACGACACGCCATTAGCCGAAGTAAGCTCATTCTCGGCATTGTAAGCATACGTGTAAACGCCATCGTTGGTAAGATTGCCCGCTTGATCGTAGGTATATCCCGTGGTGAACTGATTGTTCTGATTGACGGCGGCGCTGAAAGAAGTCGACGAACATTGGCTCACCACCATATTTGTCAGGTTTCCCACATTGTCTATCGTGAATACTTGCCCCCAGCAGTCCGCGCCAGCAGTTGCGGTGCTTGACGCACCCTTGATCCGGCTCAGTGAATCGTAGGTAAAGCTCACCGAGCGCCCATTGTCTTTGCCATTCGTGATACTCGCAATTTCGCCGTTGCCGTTATACCCCGGCGTTAGATTGAGCGCGGTGCCAGCGGTAGAGCTTGCGCTTACCCCAGCCAACTGCAGACGATTGTTGTAGTTTCGAGTTTCCGTGATGCCGCCGAAAGTTCCGCTCTTGCCGTAGATCGCAGACCCCAGCGCTCCCATCGGCGCATATTCCCAGCCAGACGTCGGCGCAATCGAATACTGCGTGCCATTTCCATCGATGACGGAGACGGTTCGCTGTGCATTTCCCACCGTGAAGTTCACGACGCGACCGCTGGGATACGTGATGGAGCTTACGGAATTGTCCAGGTTGTATCCGTAGGAGATTGTTTTGCTGATGCCCGCAATGGTTCGCTTCTCGGTTTTGATGTTGCCGTTTGCGTCGTAGCTCCATGCCGTAGTCCCTGACGCATCGGTCATGCCGGTGCGGCGTCCGAGTCCGTTCGTGATCGTCAGGCCGTTGTAGCTTGTTTGGTCATAGGAATAGGCGACGGGGTGAAGACCGTTCGAGTAAGTCATTCCGGTCGGTCGATTCAGAGCGTCATAAGAGTACGTCGTCGTAATGCTTCTTCCGTCCATCCGGCTGCAAGCCGCTCCTGGATTTCCGCTGCAAACCGCGCCGGGTAGCGAGTACGTATAGGTGGTGGTGTGACTGGCGTCCGAGCATCCGTTTTTGCCCGGCTCAGGCTCAGTTGACGTTAGCACTCTCGAAAGCGTGTCGTAGGTATAGCCTCTCGTGCATTCGCTGTTTGCAGGATTCGTCACCGTTGCCTGCCTCAAGTTTCCGAGTGGATCGTAGGCGTAGTACGTCACGGTCGGAGAACTGCCCCAAGAGCCGGGAGACGCGGAAGCCATCGGTTCATCGACTTCGACGACTTTGCCAAAACCATCTGTCCAGGTTTGTCGGAATTTCCCCGACTCGTCTACGCTTAAGTTGGGATATCCAATCCCGCAAGCTCCTCCGCAGAGTTGCGAACTCTGCCCCCCAGCACCTGATACAGCCGCTCCATAATACGCTTTGCTCGATGTGCCATCTTGGTGCGTGATCTGTGTCGTGCGGTTCAGTCCGTCGTAAGTGGGCGCCTCGAAGCCGTAGGTGGAGTCCCCCGTTGAACGGTACGGATGACTGCTGTCCGACACACGTCCGCTAGTGTCGTAGTCAGTGTGCGTTTTTGTGGCCCCGTCGGGATCGTTGACGAGTATTTGGTCTGTTGCGCGGCCTAAGCCATCGAACAGTGTCTGGTCATGTCGGCAGGAACCTGGACTAGTGCAGGTGGTGGTCGGGCTTGAGGTTCCAATTGCCGTGTACGTGTCAGCCTGCGTGGGAGGAACTGAATAGCTGCTCAGAGCCCATCCTCCTAACGGTAGGGTGGTGGTAATCGGACGATCTAGTGGATCGTTGCTCCCACCCGCTGTTGGAGCATAGTAATAGTCTGTCTCTGCCGCATTCCGATCTTTCGTCCAGGCTGTCTTGCCAGTGTTGTAGTAGTAGCACGCGGTCAGCGTCTTATTGCCCGACGTTGCGGGGACCGTCGTCGTGGTCGGATAGGCGTTGGTCGCTGGTGATGGCGTCGTGGTTGTTCGTGGGTTACCAGTCAGGAAGCAATCGCTGTAGCTGTACGTGGTTGTGTTGTTGTTGGCATCTGTTGACGAAATGACTTGGCCGGTCGTGTCATAAACGACGATGACCCTTCTTGCCATCAATCCAAACCCGAGCTTGTTCCCGTGCCCCTTGTGTGGGAAGCCTCTGGACGTACGAGTGACCAAGAAAAAGAAGCCGTACGTTATATGCGATCCGTGCGGAGTGCAGTTGTTCATTCGGAGCAAAGCGGGATTGCACTCGTTCGAACAACTGGTTTCCGATGCCGAAAAGCGGAACGTCTGGAAACGGCTGGAGGATTTGCAGACACGGTATCAGCGCAAGTGTCCCGAGTGCGGCAAGAGCTTCTGGATTGTTCCCGATCAGATCCAAGACCAGTTGGGTTGACGGCAGCTTTGAGGGGTATCGGTGCCCCGAACGCGGTTGTAAAGGGTTCGTTCCCTGGAAAACAGAAAAGGAGAAGAAATGAGAGTCACACT
>Ga0335080_10003624_pt1 | contig 15643 bp, 15 predicted proteins | sample Lox_Sample_34_FD_206720 | JGI IMG/M metagenome (GOLD analysis project Ga0335080, IMG submission 206720) | Soil microbial communities from Loxahatchee National Wildlife Refuge, Florida, United States - Lox_Sample_3.4 | ecosystem: Environmental > Terrestrial > Soil > Wetlands | place: USA...
TCGAGCGCGACTGGGGCGTGAAGCTGCGCGAGGAGCCGGGCCTTAGGATCCCGAACATGTTCGAGGCGGCCCTCGACGGCACCTTCAAGGGCATGTACATCCAGGGCGAGGACATCGCCCAGTCCGACCCCAACACCCAGCACGTCGTCGACGCGCTGACCTCGCTCGAGTGCCTGGTGGTGCAGGACATCTTCATGAACGAGACGGCGAAGTTCGCGCACGTGCTGCTGCCGGGCTCGTCGTTCCTCGAGAAGGACGGCACCTTCACCAACGCCGAGCGGCGCGTCTCGCGCGTGCGCAAGGTCATCGAGCCGCTCGGCGGCCTCGCCGACTGGGAGGCGACGGTCAAGCTCTCGAACGCGCTCGGCTACCCGATGCACTACTCGCACCCGTCCGAGATCATGGACGAGATCGCGCGCCTGACGCCGACGTTCGCCGGCGTCAGCTTCGAGAAGATCGACCGGCTCGGCAGCATCCAGTGGCCGTGCAACGAGCAGGCGCCCGAGGGCACGCCGACGATGCACGTCGACCAGTTCGTGCGCGGCAAGGGGCGCTTCTACGTCACCGAGTACGTGCCGACGCGCGAGCGCGCCGGCGCGCGCTTCCCGCTGCTGTTGACGACCGGGCGGATCCTGTCGCAGTACAACGTCGGCGCGCAGACGCGGCGCACGCAGAACGTCGTGTGGCACCACGAGGACCGCCTCGAGATCCATCCGCACGACGCCGAGTACCGCGGCATCGTCGAGGGCGACTGGGTGGGCATCACGAGCCGCGCCGGCGAGACCGTGCTGCGCGCGACCGTCACCGAGCGCGTGCAGCCGGGCGTCGTCTACACGACGTTCCACTTCCCGGAATCGGGCGCCAACGTCGTGACGACCGAGAACTCCGACTGGGCGACCAACTGCCCCGAGTACAAGGTGACGGCGGTGCAGGTGGTGCGCGTCGACAAGCCGCTCGACTGGCAGCAGCGCTACCGCGAGAGCCGCGAGGCGCGCCAGCCCTCGTCCGCGCACAAGCCCGCGCCGACGACCGCCTGAAGATAGAGACGAGCGAGAACGAATGGACGCCGAGCACCTCGTGCACATGGTCAACGACATCGCCGACTTCTTCGTGCCGGCGAGCGGCGCGCAGCAGGCGCCGGCCGAAGTCGCGGCGCACCTGAAGCGGTTCTGGGAGCCGCGGATGCTGAAGCAGATCACCGAGGTGTGGCGCTCCGGCAAGGGCGAGTTCAGCGCGGTCGGCAAGGCCGCGATCGCGCTGCTCGCCGCCGAGGCGCCGGCCAAGGGGTAGCGCCGGCCGCCCAAATCCGCGACACTCGCCACCGCCCGGCGGGGGCGGCGGACGGTGCGCGCGGTTGACGACGACGAACTTGACCTGGTTCCGCCGTGCAGCCCTCCTCGGCGCGCTGCTCGCCGCCATCGTCGTCATCGTCGGCGCCTGGGTCCGCCTCACGGACGCGGGCCTCGGCTGTCCCGACTGGCCGGGCTGCTACGGCCACGTGCACCCGGCGCAGGTCGCCGCGAGCGTCGCGAGCGCCAACGCCGCCTACCCGTCGCGCCCGTTCAACTACCAGAAGGCGATGCACGAGATGGTGCATCGCTACATCGCGACGACGCTGGGCCTGCTGATCATCGGCCTCGCGCTCGCCTCGCTGTGGAACCGGCGCGACCCCGCGCAGCCGCGCGTGCTGCCGTGGGTGATCCTGGTCGCGGTGTGCGTGCAGGGCGCGCTCGGCGCGTTCACGGTGACGCTGCTCGTCGTGCCGCTGATCGTCACGCTGCACCTCGTCGGCGGCCTCGTGACGCTGTCGCTCTTGTGGTGGCTCGCGCTCGCGCCCGAGCGCCGCGACGTCAAGGCGGCCGAACGGCCGGCGCGCCGGCTCGCGCTCGTGGCGCTCGCGGCGCTGATCGTGCAGATCCTGCTCGGCGGCTGGACGAGCTCGAACTACGCCGCGGTCGCCTGCCCGGACTTCCCGACCTGCCAGGGCAGCTTCGCGCCGCACGCGGACTTCAGGGACGCGTTCGTGCTGTGGCGCGGCCTCGGCCGCGACTACGAGGGCGGCGTGCTGACCGGGCCCGCGCGCACGGCGATCCACTACACGCACCGGCTGTTCGCCGTCGTCGCGGCGGCGCTCCTGGTCGCGCTCGCGGTGACCGCGTGGCGGCGCGCGCAGACGCGCGCGGTGCGCGTGGCCGCGGGCGCGGTCGGCATCGCGGTCGTCGTGCAGTGGCTGATCGGCATGAACCTGATCTGGCAGGGCTTCCCGCTCGCGCTCGGGACCCTGCACAACGCGGGTGCGGCGCTGCTGTTGCTCGCCACGCTCGCGCTCGTGCGCCAGCTGTGGCCCGCGGGCCCCGCGATCGGCTTCACGAGCCCCGACGGCCGCGGGCGGCTCGCCCAGCCCCCGCGCACGCCCTGAGCGGGCCATGGTAGGCTGCGCGTCCCTCGGCCGTGCCCGGTGCCCTCGCCTTGGCCTCCCGCCCTGAACTCCCGCCCGTCTCCGAGTCGCTGAGCGGCTGGCGCGACTACCTCGAGCTCACGAAGCCGCGGGTGGTGCTGCTGATCTCCTTCACGGCCCTGGTCGGCGTGTTCCTCGCGGTGCCCGGGCTTCCGCCGCTCGACAAGCTGTTGCTCGGGCCGCTCGGCATCTGGCTCGCGGCGGCCTCCGCGGCGGCGGTCAACCACGTGATCGACCAGCGCATCGACAGCGAGATGGCGCGCACCCGCCACCGGCCGCTGCCGAGCGGCGCGGTCAACGAGGCGCAGGCGCTCGCGTTCGCGTTCGTGCTCGCGGCGCTGTCGATGCTGATCCTGACGGTGTTCGTGAACCCGCTGACCGCGCTGCTGACCTTCGGCTCGCTGATCGGCTACGCGATCATCTACACGAAGTGGCTGAAGCGCGCGACGCCGCAGAACATCGTCATCGGCGGCGCCGCCGGCGCCGCGCCGCCGGTGCTCGGCTGGGCGGCGGTCACGAACAGCGTGGATCCGAACGCGCTGCTCTTGTTCCTGATCATCTTCGCGTGGACGCCGCCGCACTTCTGGGCGCTCGCGATCGCGCGCCGCGCCGAGTACGCGAAGGTCGGCGTGCCGATGCTGCCGGTCGCCTACGGCGTCGAGCTGACGCGGCTGCACATCCTGCTGTACACGCTGCTGCTCGCGCTCGTGACGCTGCTGCCGTGGCTGACCGGCATGAGCGGGCTCATTTACCTCGTGGCGGCGCTGATGCTGAACGCGGTGTTCCTGCGGCTCGCGTGGCAGCTCTACCGCACCGGGCGCAACGAGCTCCCGATGCGGACCTTCCGCTGGTCGATCAGCTATCTGGGATTTCTGTTCGCGGCGCTACTGATCGACCACTACGTGCGCATCGGCGCCTGAGGGCGCGCGCACGACGGCCGGCCGCGGCCGGTTCAGGGAACGGCGAGCGAGACCGGGCGGAAGTCGCCCGACGAGACCGTCAGCGTGTCGCCGCTGCGAAACGCCCAGCCCTGCTTCTCGGCGAGCTCGACCGCGCTGTCCGGCGCGACGGTGAGCTCGAGGCGGCTGTACTCGCCGGTGCGCGCACGGCGCGGCTCGACGGTCAGGCGCAGCGTCTGCGTCGACTGGTTCTCGAAGTGCGCGACGAACCCGGCACCGGGCTCGCCGACGTGGAAGCTGACGTCGATCGGCAGCGTGCGCAGCGCGCTCGCGAGCTCGGTCTTCTTGGCGGCGACCTCCTGCTCGAGGTCGTGGATCCGCTGGCGCGCGCTCGCGAGCGCGGTGTTCGCCTGCTGGGCGCCCGCCGTCGCGGCCGCGAGCGCCCCGGCGCGCTGGCTCGACTGGTAGGCGAAGAACCCCGCGAGCGCCAGCGCGACCGCGATACCGGCGGCCAGCGCCGGGACGAGCGGCGGCTTCTTCAGGGCGTCCGGCGGCAGAACCATGGTGTCTTCCATAAGAGAAAGGATGCACCGGCGCCGCGCCGCCATCCGTGACGAGCGCACGCGCGCGCCGCGTTCGAGTGGGAACGCGATCACAAACCCGCGTTACAGGAATTTGTCAGCGAGCGCGGACCGCGGCGTCCGATACGAACGGGTTCGCGCGGCGCTCGTCGCCGAACGACGACAGCGGCCCGTGGCCCGGCAAAAAACGTACATCGTCCCCGAGCGGGAACAGCTTGCCGCGGATCGAACGGATCAGCGTCGCATGGTCGCCGCCGGGGAAATCGGTGCGGCCGATCGAGCCCTGGAACAGCACGTCGCCGACGATCGCGAAACGGCTCGGTGCGTGGAAGAACACCACGTGCCCCGGGGTGTGCCCCGGACAGTGCCGCACCTCGAGCTCGAGGCTGCCGACCGTGACGCGGTCGCCGTCGACGAGCCAGCGGTCCGGCTCGAAGGCGCCCTCGCTCGCGATGCCGAACATCTTCCCCTGCTCGGCGAGTCCCTCGATCCAGAAGCGGTCGCCCTCGTGGGGCCCCTCGATCGGCAGGCCGGTGCGGCGCTTGAGCTCGGCGGTCGCGCCGGCGTGGTCGATGTGCGCGTGCGTCAGCAGGATCTTCTCGAGCGTGATCCCCTGGCGCTCGACGACCTTCAGTACCGCGTCGAGGTCGCCGCCCGGATCGACGATCGCGCCGCGCATCGTCGCGGTGTCCCACAGCACCGAGCAGTTCTGCTGGAAGGGCGTGACCGGCACGACCGCGACGCGCAGCGCGGGGGGAGGGTTCGACGACATGCCGCGAGCGTGCCCGAAAGCCGCCTCAGGCGGAAGCGACCTTGCGCTCGCCGAACCAGCGCTTCAGGTGCGGCACGAGCGGCATCACGACCGGCGCGAACGCGAGCAGCTTGAGCGCCGCGCCGAGCACGCGCCGCGGCCGGCCGAAGAACATCAGCGCCGCGAGTCCGATCAGGATCAGCCGGCCATTGTCGGAGCGCGCCACCGCGACGATCCGGTCCGCGAGCCGGAAGCGAACCCCGAGCGCGCCGGCGTCGGCCGAGAGCTCGGCGCGCAGCCGCCCGCTCTCCTCGATCAGCGCCGCGCGCCGCGCCGCGAGTGCCGCGCGCCGGCGCTTCACGGCCGCTCTCCCTCGAGGACGGCCGCGTCGCGCTTGAGCTCGCCGACCGTCGCGGCGAGGAACCGCGGCCGCGTGTGCAGCCGGTGGCGCACGACGAACACGGACACGAGCGCGGTGGCCGCGAAGCTCAGCGTCACGAGCCCGGCGGCGAGCAGCCGGTGCTCGTCCCAGAACGCGATCACGATCGTGAACGCGAGCAGCAGCACCGCGAGCGACGCGAAGAAGATCGCCGCGATCGACCACAGCAGGACGCCCGCGGCGTGCTCGATCTGCTCCTCGATCTCGATGCCGACGAGCTCGAGCCGCGTGTGCACCAGCGCCAGCAGTGTCGCGAGCATGCGCCTCAGCGACGCGAACAGCCCCGTGTCGGGAGAAGCGTCCACGTCTCAGCGCCGCCCGAGGACCAGGCCGACGACCACGCCCACCGCGGCGGCAATGCCGATCGCCTGCCAGGGGTTGTCGCGCACGTAGCGGCCGGCATCGTCGGCCGCCTTCTCGGCACGCTTCTTGAGCTCGGTCTCGAGCTCATCGAGCCGGGCACGCGCCTGCTCGACCGACTCGGCCGCGCGCCGGCGGACGTCGTGCGCCTTCTCGCCGGCCCCTTCCGCGGTCGCGGACAGCAGGGCCTCGGCGTCGGCGACGACGGTCCTCAGGTCATCCATCAGCTTTCGGGTGCTGGCATCGCTCATGGGCAACTCCAAACGGGTTCGAAGCTATGCTAGCGCCCGCCAGATACCCGGGCATCCGCACATGCCGGGGCATCGGAAGTGCGGGTTTTCACAGGGATTTCTGCGCTTTCAGCCACGGGATCAGCCGCTCGAGGGCGCGCGCGACCTCGGCGCGCTTCAGCGCGAAGGACAAGCGCACGAAGCGCCCGCCGTGGACGGTGTCGAAGTCGACCCCCGGGGCGATCGCGATCCCGGTCTCGTCGAGCAGGCGCTCGCAGAGCGCGAGGCTGTCCCGGGTCAGGTGCCCGACGTCGGCGTAGAGATAGAAGGCGCCGTCGGGCGGCACGATGCCGGTGATGCCGGCGGCCGCGAGCGCGGCGAGCAGCGTGTCGCGGTTGTGCCGATAGTCGGCGACCGCCGCCGCGAGGTCGGCCTCGGCGTCGATGGCGGCGAGCGCCGCGTACTGCGACAGCGTCGGCGGCGTCAGGAAGAGGTTCACGACGTAGGCCGAGAGGCGCGCCGCGAGCTCCGCCGGCACGACCAGCCAGCCGAGCCGCCAGCCCGGCATCCGGTGGAGCTTCGAGAAGCTGCCGATCAGGATCGCGTCCGCGTCGACCTCGAGCGCCGAGACCGCGCGCGCCCCGTAGCTGATGCCGTGGTAGATCTCGTCCGATATCAGCGCCGCGCCGTGCGCGCGGCACGCGGCGGCGAGCGCAGCGAGCGCGCCGCGATCGAGCATCGCGCCGGTCGGGTTCGCCGGGCTCGCGACGACGACCGCGTGCAGCGGCCCGGGCGCTGCCCCGAGCGCCGCCGCCGACAGCCGGTAGCCGGACGCCGCCGGGCAGTCGATCTCGACCGGCACGCGGCCGAGCGCCTTCAGCGCGTTGCGGTAGGCAGGGTAGCCGGGGCGCGCGAGCGCGACGCGATCGCCGGGCTCGGTGAGCGCCGCGAACACCGCGACGAGCGCGGCGCTCGCGCCGGCCGTCAGCAGGATCCGCTCCGGCGCGACCTCGACGCCGTAGTGCTCGCGGTAGTGGCGCGAAATCCGCGCCGTGAGGTCGCGCGACTCGAAATACCCGGTGGGGTCGGCGGCGAGCGCCGCGCCCGCGGCGGCGCGCGCGACCGCCGGCGTCCCCGCGGTCGGCTGCCCGAAGTGCATCGGGATGACCTCGCGCCCGGCGAGCCTGAGCGTCGCCGCGCGCCGCGCGATCCGGCTGGTGTAGAAGGGCGCGATCTCGACCCCGCGCCAGCGGCCCGGCGCGCTCATGCCGGCACCCCGCGGTGCTCGACGTCGACCCACAGCCACAGCAGCGCGCTCGCGAGCGCGAACGCGACCCCGGTCGCGAGCGCGCCCGGCCACTCATGAGCGTGCGCGAGCCACGCGACGATCGGCGTGCCGATGATGCCGCCGAGGTTGCCGAACATGTTGAGCACGCCGGTCGCGGCCGCGGCGCGCTCGCGCGCCGCCCAGAACGTCGCGCCCCAGAACGCGGACTCCGTCATCTGCACGCAGCCGTAGCAGCCGGCGAGCGCCGCGACGGCGAGATACGCATCATCGGCGTGCGCGGCGACGAGCAGCAGCGCGCCCGAGAGCGGCAGCACCACGAGCGGCACCAGCCGAAAGCCGCGGCGCGCACCGAGGCGCCGGCACGCGGCACCGCACAGCACGCCGCCGACGGTCGCGCAGATGGCGCCGAACAGCAGCGGAATCGAGGCCAGCCAGCCGCTCTTCAGCAGCGTCAGGTGCCGCTCCTCGACGAGGTACAGGAAGCTCCACTGGTTGAAGAAGTAGAACACGTAGTTCATCAGCAGGTAAGCGCAGGACAGCACCATGACGTTGCGGTCGCCGAGCAGGCGCCGGACCTCGGCCCAGCTGACGCGCGGCGCGCTCGTCGTGCGCGGCTCGGGCTCGATCTCGGCGAGCTCGGCCGGCGTCATCGCCCGGTGCTCGCGCGGCTTGTTGCGCACGTACCACCACCACCACAGCGCCAGCAGCGTCGCGGGCACGCAGGTGGCGTAGAGCGCGTTGCGCCAGCCGTAGCTCTGCATCAGCGCGGCGATCAGCGGCGGCGCCGCGGCGGCGCCGAGGCTCAGGCCCGTGACCTGCAGTCCGTTCATCAGCGCCCAGTGCCGCGGCGGGAACCACGCCTGGACGATGCCGGCGTTCGCCGGAAAGAGCGGCCCCTGGCCGATCCCGACGAGCGCCTGCGCGATGCCGACGCCGACGAACGCGACGACCGGGCCCGCGAGCCCCGGCATCAGCGCGGTCAGCGCCGTGCCGAGCGTCGAGACGAGCAGGCACGCGGTGGTCAGGCGCCGCGCGCCGATGCGCTGCGCGAGCAGCCCGCCCGGGTACTGCAGCACCGTGTAGGTGAACAGGAACGCGTTGAAGAGGTAGCCGAGCTCGATCTCGCCGATGCCGAGCGCCGGCATCATCTGGGCACCGGCGACCGCGATCGCGCGCCGCTCGAGGTAGGCCGTGAACGCCGCCGCGACGACCCCGCCGAGGATCAGGAAGCGCACGCGCAGGAACGGTGCGTCGGTCGGTGCGGCTCGGCTCGGCATCGGCGGCTCGCCTCGCGCGGCCGTCGCCGGCCGGGTCGGCGGACTTTAAGCGAGGCGCGCCACGGGGAGAAGCGCGGCGGGCTCGGCCGCCCGCCGCGCTCGGCTCACTCGACGTCGAACTTGACGCCCTGCGCGAGCGGCAGCGTCGAGGAGTAGTTGACGGTCTGCGTCTGGCGGCGCATGTACGCCTTCCAGGCGTCCGAGCCCGACTCGCGGCCGCCGCCCGTCTCCTTCTCGCCGCCGAAGGCGCCGCCGATCTCGGCGCCGCTCGGGCCGATGTTGATGTTGGCGATGCCGCAGTCGCTGCCCTCCGCGGACAGGAACAGCTCCGCCTCCGACAGGTTCTGCGTGATCAGGCTCGAGGACAGGCCCTGCACCACGGCGTTGTTGGCACCGATCGCGTCCTCGATCGTGCGGTAGCGGAACACGTACAGGATCGGCGCGAACGTCTCGCGCTCGGACACGCCGATCGAGGACTTGAGCTCGACGATCGCGGGCCGCACGTAGTAGCCGCCATCATTGCCGGCGACCGCGACGCGCTCGCCGCCGTGGACGATGCCGCCGGCCGCGCGCGCCTGGGCGAGCGCCGCTTGCATCGCATCGAACGCCGCACGGTCGATCAGCGGCCCGACCAGCGTGTCGGCCGAGAGCGGGCTGCCGACCTTCAGGCTCGCGTAGGCGCGCTTCAGGCGCGTGACGATCGTCTCGTAGCGCGACTCGTGCACGTACAGGCGCCGGAGCGTCGTGCAGCGCTGGCCGGCGGTGCCGGCGGCGGCGAAGGTGATCGCGCGCACCGCGAGGTCCTCGCTCGCGCTCGGCGCGACAATCATCGCGTTGTTGCCGCCGAGCTCGAGCAGCGAGCGGCCGAAGCGGCCGGCGACCTTGACCGCGACCTCGCGGCCCATCCGGGTGGAGCCCGTCGCGCTCACGAGCGGGATGCGCTCGTCGCTCGCGAGCCACTCGCCGACCGTGCGGCCCCCGGGCACCAGCGCCGAGAGGCCCGCGGGCGCCTCGGCGAAGTCGCGGATCACGGACTCGAGCAGCCGGTGCAGGGCGAGCGCCGTCAGCGGCGTCTTCTCGGAGGGCTTCCAGAGCACGGGATTTCCGCAGACGAGCGCCAGCGCCGCGTTCCACGACCACACCGCCATCGGGAAGTTGAACGCGGTGATGATCGCGACCGGCCCGAGCGGATGCCAGCGCTCGAGCATGTGGTGGTGCTTGCGCTCGGAGGCGATCGTCAGGCCGTAGAGCTGGCGCGAGAGGCCGACCGCGAAGTCGCAGATGTCGATGACTTCCTGCACCTCGCCCGCGGCCTCGCTCGCGATCTTGCCGACCTCGAGCGTGATGAGCTCCGCGAGCGCCGGCTTGTGGCGGCGCACGGCCTCGCCGAAGAGGCGCACGAGCTCGCCGCGGCGCGGCGCGGGCACGCTGCGCCACGCGGCGAAGGCCGCGAGCGAGCGCTCGAGCATCGCGTCGTACTCGGCGCGCGTCGTGCCGCCGATCCGGCCCAGCAGCCGGCCGTCGACCGGCGAACGGCTCTCGAGGTCGCCGCTCGTCAGGCGCGCGAGGTCGAAGCCGACCGCCGCGAGGCTCGAGGCCGAGACGGCGCCCGCCGTGACCGCGCTCACGAGGCGGCCCTCAGCGCGACGGCCTCGGCGGCGTAGGCGCGGCCGAAGCGGTTGGCGAGGAACTCGTCGAGGCGGATGTCCTCCTGGCGCACGAAGCCCTGCTGCGGCAGGCGGCCCGCGACCAGCAGGTCGAGCACCGCGCACACCGACGAGGCGGTCGTCGTCTGGATCGCGGTCCACTGCTTGCCGGCGAGCTCCTGCGGATAGACGCTGTGCGCGTAGGACTCCTGCCAGACGCGCCCGTTGCGCAGCCCGGTCGCGGTCACGAAGATCACGACGACGTCCTGGCGCGTGCCCGGGATCGCGTACTCGAGGACGTCCGCGAGCACCGCCGGGCGCTCGCCGAGGCGCAGGTCCTGCAGCAGCAGCTTCATCGCGTCGCGGTGCCCGGGGTAGCGGATCGTGCGGTAGTTGAGGTTGCGGATCTTGCCGTCGAGCGTCTCGCACAGCGTGCCGAGGCCACCCGAGGTGTTGAAGGCCTCGTACTGCACGCCGTCGAGCGCGAAGTGCTCGAGCTCCTCGAGCGGCGGCACGTTGGTGCGCTCGCCGGCGAGGATCGCCTCGCAGGGCTGGCAGTACTCGTTGATGACGCCGGCGGTGCTCCAGGTCAGGTTGTAGCCGAGCGCGTTCGACGGGAACTGCGGCAGCGCGCCGACCCTGAGCCTCAGCGTGTCGAGCTTCTCGAAGCGCCGCGCGAGGTCCATGGCGACGATCGAGATGAACCCGGGCGCAAGCCCGCACTGCGGGATCAGCGCGTGGCTCGCGCTCCGGGCGAGCGCCTTGACGGTGCGCGTCGTCGCGACGTCCTCGGTGAGGTCCAGGTAGTGGATGCCGGCCGCGTGCGCGGCCTCGGCGATCGCCGCGGTCACCGCATAGGGCGCCGCGCTCACGACCGCATAACGGCCGCGCATCGCCTCGACGAGGCGCGCGCGGTCGGTGACCGTGAGCGCGAGCGTCTCGAGGTTGGAACGGCGCGGCACCGCCGCAAGCGCGGTCTCGGACTGGTCGATCACGGTCACGCGGTAGTCGCCGGTGCTCACCAGCAGCTCCGCGATCATCGCGCCGATGTGGCCGGCACCGATGACAAGGATGTTCTTCATGACGAGGCCCCTCGGACGGGTCGTGGTAATCGACCAGTGTCCGCGAGTGCGCCGTTGATTTGAAGCGTCATTTTGACGAGAATGACGAACGTTTTCGTTGAAATGACAATGATCATGAACGAAAAGACGACAAATGACGCCGACGAGGCGTTGATCGCGCTGCTGCGCGAGAACGCGCGCGCCTCGACCGCGGCGCTCGCCCGAAAGCTCGGGCTCGCCCGCTCGACGGTGCAGAGCCGGCTCGAGCGCCTCGAGCGCAACGGCGTGATCCGCGGTTACACCGTCGAGCTCGGCCACGGCGCGCGCGCGCGCCAGGTGCAGGCGCACGCGATGATCGCGGTCGAGCCGCAGCAGCAGCACTCGGTCGAGCGCAAGCTCCGCGCGATGCCGGCCGTCGCGACGCTGCTCACCGTCAGCGGCAGCTACGACCTGATCGCGATGCTCGCGGCGGAGTCCACCGAGGCGCTCGATGCGGCGCTCGATGAGCTGCGGGCGTGCCCCGGCGTCAAGTCGACGACGACCTCGATCGTGCTGTCGCGGCGCTTCGACCGCTGAGCGCTCAGAAGCGGTAGCGAAAGCCGAACGAGCCGAGCACGCGCGGCTCGAGCTGCAGCCCGTTGACCCGCTGATACACCGGCACCTGCACGAACGCAAAGCCATCGAGGCGCGCCGTGATCGGAAAGCCGACCCCGGGGCTCAGGAAGACCAGCGTCGCGCCGCTGTCCGCGACGTCGGCGTTGACGCCGGACTCGCGGTTCTCGACGCGCGCGTTCATCTGCAGCTGCGGCACGATGCCGCCCGGCAGCGCCCCGGAGTAACGCAGCCCGAGCGTCACGTTCGCGCCGGCGCCGGGCCGAAATCCGTCGCGCGCCGCGAGCGGTTGCTGCCACAGGGCACTCGCGAAGTAGTAGACCTCGCCGCCGAGGTTCCCGACCGTGTAGCCGCCGACCAGGAGGTCGGTCGTGCCGGTGCCGAGCTGCAGGCCGCGGTCGACGATCGCACCCGCCTGCGGCCCGCTCGTGAAGGTGTCGTCGAAACGCCCGGTCGGGAGCTTGATGCCGAGCTCAACGCCATAGCCGAGGTCGGCCGCGAACCCCTGGTAGCGCACCACGACGCGCGCATCGCCGACCCCGCGGCTGTGCGAGCTCGAGACCTGGGTGTCGCCCTCGGCGATCGTCGTGTGCGGCCGGTCGAAGTACGGAAGCATCAGGTTGATGCCCCAGGTGCGCGACGGACTCCAGTCGACGCCGAGCGTGGCGTTGCGGTTCAGCGTGTCCTGCTGCACTTCCTGCGGATTCGGGAAGCTCAGCGCAGCGCGGTCGGCGGCGTGCGTGCCGCTGCGCAGCTCGCCCTGGTCGAAGTAGTCGTAGCGCAGGTCGAAGTTGACGCCCGAGCGCGTCGTGTAGCCCTGACTCGACCAGTCCGAGTTCAAGGTGCAGCCGCAGCTCGAGCACGCCTCGACCGAAGGCGCCGCGAGCGCCAGCAGCACCGCTGCCGGCCAGATGTCCCGATGCATTGTCTCTCTCCCGAAGAACGTCCGGGAAACGCGGCACCCGGCCTGGTGGGCCGGGTCCGCGACGAGCAGCTTCTCTAGGAGAGTGCGGGCGGGCCGCGCGCGGCGGCGTGGCGAAGCGGTGCATCACTTTGCGTCGCGGGATCGCGCCCGAGGGCCGGGACGTGAGTGCTGGGTGGATGTGCGGGCGGCGCCAATGCGAGCGTCGGCAGCGCAGGACCTGCGCTCTGCGCGAATGGGCACTCGGAGGCGACTCCGTGGCCGCCGTGGCCGGCATGGCCGGCGTGGTGAGCGTGCTGGACGAGGGCACCGGGCTCGCAGAAGACGAGCGCGAGGGAGCCCGCGCCGACCGCGGGCATGAAGCCGGCCGGCACCAGCGCGCGCAGCAGCAGCGCAGCGAGCAGCACCGCCCGCCACGGCTGGACCCTGCGTACGCTGCGCGCCTCCGAACTCATGGCACCAGAATCTACGCCAGCGGCCCTGACAGGGCAGTGGGGAGGACTCCCCATAAAAAACCGGCCGCGGAACGCATTCCGCGGCCGGTGCAAGGACCCGACTTATTCCCTTATGGGAACGAGGACAGCTGGTGGACGACGGCGACGTCGGCCACGGCCCCCGGACCGTGGCAAATCACGCACGTCTCCTGCGAGCCACCCATCACCTTGCCGGTCACCGGGTCCTTCGCGGCGTTGAACGCACCGCCGTTCTGCGTCATGTGCTCCATCGCCGTCTGCGTGACGTGGCAGGCCGAGCACACTGCCGCACCCGCAGTGGTCGCGGTCGGCGTTGCGTCGGTGCGCGTCGCACTCGGCAGCGCCGGGCCGAGCGGATCAGGCGGATAGTACGTGCCCGCCGTGTGGCAGCCGGTGCAGTGGTTGATCGTCGGGCCGCCACCCGGGCCGCTTCCGGCCGGAGTCGGGAACGGCGTGCTGGCGAGCCAGTTGAACGCGCCACCGCGGTGATAGACCACATACGGCGTGTACGGCTGGCCGATGGCGCCGAGGTACGCGGCGATGTCCGGCGCCCCGTGCACGGCATGCGCGAGCACCTTGAGGTCGATCGTCTGCTCGCCGCGCTTGTCGATCGGATCTGGGTTCGCCCAGCTGACCGGGCTGACGAGCTTGGTCACGGGATCGACGTACGCGGCCCGCGCCATCGCGTCGGTGGCATTCGGGTTGTGGCAGGCGACGCACGTCTGGACCGTCGCGGTGTAGCTGCCACCGTGATAATTCAGCCGGTCGTGGCACTTGTTGCAGCCACCCGCGACGTCAACGACGTTGCGGCGGGCGACCGCCTTGGCGTCGGTGATCGGCGCGAACGTCGCGGTCGCCGGTACCGGGATCTCGCGCAGCGAGACACCGTCCGAGAAGAACGACGTCGTGACGAAGTCGTGACCGACGCGGCCGGCGAGCACCACGCCCACCGAGCCCGTCGCCGTTGCCGGAATGGCCGTCGCCGAGGTCACCGTGTACGTACCGTCACCGTTGTCGACGGCCGCCGTCTGCGGCGCCTTCGGGCAGGTCAGCGTCACGCGCATCGGCCCGCCGGTCGAGGCCGGCGCTCCAAAACCGATGTTGGTGTAGTCGGTCGAGCTCCACGCGAAAATCAGGCCCACCGACGTCTGGCTCTGGCCGCTCGCGCAGTGTGTCAGCGGCTCATCGGTCAGCTTCCACGCCGCACCATTGTTGGTCGGATCCGTGATCGAGAACTTGACGACCGGGAACTGACCCGGGCCCGTGCTCGCGACCGACAGGATCTGGTACTGGAACTTCTGACCGTAGTCCGTCTCCGGAACCACGTGCGCATCGGCGATCCCGAGCGTGCCCTTGTAGGTCAGCGTCGTGGCCTTCGCAGCCGTGGTCGCGTTGCCGTGGCAGGTCGAGCAGTCGCTGTTCGTGAGGCCACCGAGGCCCGCCGGGCTGTGGTTGGCACCGGTCACGAAGTTGTCGGTGTCGTGGCAGGTGCTGCAGACCTCGATGCCAGGAGTCTGCCGCCAGCCGACCGTGTCGGGCGTCGCGGCATTGGTCTCGTCATGGCAGGTCGAGCAGGTGCGCAGGTCATTGGTCGGGAACACGATCGAGCTGTAGTCGCTGACCGCATTCTGATACCCGACGATAAAGTACTTACCGCCGGCCACTACGCTGGGCAGGCTCGAGCCCATGTGCAGCTTGTGGAACATGACCTTCATGTCGATCGAGTTGCCGGTCGACGGGTCATAGGAGCTCGGGTTGTGGCAGATCACGCAGTACTGCACCTCGGTGCGCGCCCCGCCGTGTGCCGACAGCTTCGTATGGCACGCCTGGCAGGTCGAGTCGGCCACGATCTCGCGCGAGGCGATGCTGGTGGTCGCGCCGGTCGACGGCTGGAACGTGTACACGGGGCTGTTGGCCGGGGCGACGCCGCGGATCTCGAGGCCCACGCGATGCGTCAGCGTCGCGTCGTAGCTGACCGCCGGATCCTTCGAGATGTCCTTGGCGAAGGTGTAGACGTAGCTGCCATCCCCGTTGTCGACGAGCTGCGTCGCCGTCGGCCGCTCGATCGTCGCCTGCGGCATCGGAACCGTACCGGTCACCGTGTAGCCGGTCGCGAGCGAGGCGGCCGGGCTCACCGAGTGATAGATGTACGACTGCCATTGCGAGGAGTTCTGCACCGGCGCCGCGGTAGTCAGTGGCGGCACCGCCGCGAGCTGCGCGCCGGCCGGCACGAGCTTCGCGATCGCAAAGTACACCGAGGCCGCGGTCAGGCCGCTGACCGGCTGGTCGAGCTCGTTGACGAGCTTGAACTTGACGACCGGCGTGATCGCGCCGGACGTCGGCACCGTCACGCTCGTGATGGTCGCCGTCAGCGCCTTGGCGTCGGCGATGGCGATCGTCACGCCCGGTCCCTGTGGCCCCTGCGGGCCGGTGGCACCGGTCGATCCGGTCGCGCCGGTGGCACCGGTCGCGCCGTCCTTGCCATTGCTACAGGCTCCGAGCAGCGCCGTGGAGCCGACGATCATCATCCCGGCGGCGAGCAGCACGAGCCGCCGCCAGCCGTGCAAGCGTGTGAATGAACTCATGGTGGATCCCTTCCTGCGATCAACGCCCGCGACCGCCGTGTCGGGCAGTCGCGCAGCAATC
>Ga0335080_10003625_pt1 | contig 15640 bp, 14 predicted proteins | sample Lox_Sample_34_FD_206720 | JGI IMG/M metagenome (GOLD analysis project Ga0335080, IMG submission 206720) | Soil microbial communities from Loxahatchee National Wildlife Refuge, Florida, United States - Lox_Sample_3.4 | ecosystem: Environmental > Terrestrial > Soil > Wetlands | place: USA...
CGCGCTTTGCCGAGTACCTGGATCTGGCGCGACAGCCGGGCGTGGCGGAGCTGACGATCTTTTGCGGGTCGATGGTCGGCGCTTCGATCGGTTTTCTTTGGTACAACGCGCATCCGGCGGAAATCTTCATGGGCGACGTCGGGTCGCTGTCGCTGGGCGGGGCGCTCGGCGTGGTGGCGGTCCTGATCAAGCAGGAGATCCTGTTGTTATTCATCGGCGGCGTGTACGTGATTGAAGCGATGTCCGTGATTTTGCAGGTCGGCAGCTACAAGCTGCGTAAGAAAAGAATTTTCAAAATGGCGCCGATCCATCATCATTTTGAGGCGCTGGGCTGGCAGGAATCGAAGATCATTACACGATTTTGGATTGCTGGATTGGTGATGGCGCTTTTCGCGCTCACGACCTTGAAGCTGCGCTAAATATTGAGATGAGAGATGGAGCTGCGCGGGCGAAAAGTGGTCGTGGTAGGGATGGCGAAATCGGGAGCCGCGGCATTGCGCCTGCTTCAGCAACGAGGCGCCATCGTGCGAGCAGTAGATGAGAAACCGATGAACGAAGTGGCGGGAATCAAAGTCGAGCCTCAGAGTGAAGCGGCCTTCCGCGACGCGGACCTGGTGGTAATTTCTCCGGGGGTGCCGGCAGATCTCGCCGAACTCGACGCTGCGCGATCACGCCGCGTACCCGTGATCGGCGAACTGGAATTAGCGGCGCCGTTTTTGCAAGGTCCGACCATCGGTATCACCGGCACCAACGGCAAAACCACCACTACCGCTCTGACTGGCCACATACTGCGCGAGTCAGGCATCGCTTGTCAGGTGGGCGGAAATATCGGGACGCCGCCGGCGGCGATGGTCGAGACGTCGCGCCCGGATCAATGGAACGTGTTGGAGCTTTCCAGCTTTCAGCTCGAGACGATCGAAACATTCCACGCCGAAATCGCGGCCTGCCTGAACATCACGCAGAATCATCTGGATCGTCATCACACGTTCGAGAATTACGCCAACGCTAAGGCGCGACTTTTTGAAACGCAGCGGGCAGGCGAGTTTGCGGTCCTCAATGCGGACGATCCGATTACGGTTGGATTCGCCAAGCGGACCGCGGCCACGGTGGCATGGTTTAGCGGTACACAGCCGGTGGCAGGCGCCTGGCTGGACGGCGAGACCATCCGGATAAACGATGCCGAATTGCTCAACGTGCGCTCGCTCAAGTTGCGCGGCCGGCACAATTACGAAAACGTGATGGCCGCCGCGTTGATGGCGCACCGCGCGGGCGCCGAGCCATCTCAAATCGCGCACGCTGCGATGAGTTTTGCTCCCGTGGAGCATCGCCTGGAGTTGGTTCGCGAAATCAATGGCGTCTCGTATTACAACGATTCCAAAGCCACCAGCGTGGACGCTACGCTAAAAGCGATGGATGCCTTCGCCGGCGGCGTGTGGATCATCCTGGGCGGCAAGGACAAGGGCAGCGACTACACGTTGCTGCGCGATGCCCTGCACGCGAAGGCTCGCGCGGCGTTGCTGATCGGTGCGGCCGCGCCCAAGATCGCGCCGCAGATCGCCGCCGCTGTACCGGTGCTGCAATGCGGAACGCTGGATGCTGCGATTCGCGAGGCATCACGGCAGGCCCAACCTGGCGACACGGTACTGCTCGCTCCTGCCTGTGCGAGTTTCGATCAGTTCGAGAGCTACGAGCATCGCGGTCGTGTCTTCAAGGAGCTAGTCAACCGGCTGGCGGAGGATGGAGGCTGATGGCGCAGCGTATCAAGACCGATTGGCTGCTGTTTTCAACCATCGTCGCGCTGGTGGCGTTCGGCCTGGTGATGATCTACAGCGCGTCTTCAGTGGTCGCGGAATTGAATCCCCGCATTCATTCCAGCTTCTACTTTGTAAGCCATCAGCTCGCTTGGGCCGTGCTGTCGTTTTTCGTGCTGATGTATTTCAAGAAGCGCGATTATCGCTTCCTGCATACCCCGGCCTGGGCCTTCGGGTCGGTCGGCGTAGTTTTGATTCTGCAGATTCTGGTCTTCTTCGCCGATACGAAAACGCATCGCTGGTTCCGGCTGGGCGGCATCGGCACGTTGCAGCCATCGGAATTCGCCAAGCCCGCGCTGCTCATCTTTCTCGCGTATTTCGTTACTCGCCGGCAGGAAACCCTCAACACTCGGCGCACGATGTTGGCGGTGTCCCTTCCGCTTGCCGTCGTGGCCGTAACCGTGGGGCTCGGCGATTTAGGAACCGCGATAGTACTGGTGTTGCCTGCGGCCATTGTTTTCTATGTGGCCGGATTGCAGCGCAAGCTGGTGACGGCCGCGGTCGCGGTTGGGCTGGTCTTTTCGGTTGTTTTCGTAGTTTATAAGCCCTATCGGCTGGCGCGTATCATCGGATTCTTTGACCCACAATTCCGGATGGTCTCAGTGTTTGATCCGAACGGCCGGATCAAGAAATATGTGAGCGAATCGATCACCACGCGCGACCCTGGTTACCAGGCGCGGCAATCGAGGATCGCGGTGGGAAGCGGCGGCGTTGTCGGCCTTGGGCCGATGCAGGGCCGCCAGAAGATCTACTATCTGCCCGAAGCGCATACGGATTTTATTTATGCCGTGGTTGGCGAAGAACTGGGCCTGCTCGGCTGCGGCGCTGTGCTCGCAGGATTTCTGATCATCCTATGGCGCGGGCTGCAGGTGACCTGGGAGGCGCCGGACGATTTCGGCAGATACCTGGCGCTGGGTCTCACCTCGTCCATCGTGATCCAGGCGCTCATCAATATCAGCGTCGTGTTGGATATGGGGCCGACCAAAGGGATTCCCCTGCCGATGATCAGCGCGGGCGGAAGCTCGCTGATGAGCACGCTGATCTGCTTGGGAATGTTGCTTAGCGTGAGCGAGCACTCGGAATGAAGGTGTCGCCAACCATGCGCGTGATCGAAAGCAAATGGCGACGATCGTGATGGCGGGAGGCGGCACGGGCGGACATGTTGTACCGCTGCTGGCGGTCGCGCGCGAGCTCAAGTCGCGCGGGCACGAGTGCGTCTTCATAGGCACCCGTACAGGTTTCGAAGCTAAGCTTGTCCCGGCGGCGAGTTTTCCGCTGGAGTTCATTGAGATCGGCGGGCTGAACCGCGTCGGAGCTTTTCAGGTCGCCCGCACGATGAGCCAACTTCCATTCAGCGTCCTAAAAGCACGAAAGCTGATCGGTCAATACAAGCCGGGCGTGATTTTCAGCATGGGTGGATACGTGGCGGGACCAGTGGTCGTTGCCGGTTTGTGGAAGCGACTGCCGATCGTGGTTATGGAGCCGAACGTGTTTCCGGGGTTGAGTAATCGCCAGGTGGCGCGCTTCGTCAGCCGCGCTCTGCTGAATTTTCCGGAAGCGGCCCAATATTTTCCGGAAGGCCGGTCGACGATCACCGGACTGCCGGTACGCCCCGAGTTTTTCAATCTACGCCCGAAAGCTCCGGATTCGAGAATCACGGTCCTGATCACGGGCGGGAGTCAGGGATCGCGGCGATTGAACGAGGCCGCGCTTGAAAGCTGGCGATATTTTCGAGAGGCGTCGTTTCCGGTGCGCTTCATTCACCAGACGGGCGTCGCCGGCCACGAGGCGATCGCGAAAAAATTTGCTCAGAGCGGCATGGAGGGCGAAGTGGTCCCGTTTATCGAAGACATGCCGTCCGCTTTTGGGCGCGCGGATCTGGTTATCGCGCGGGCGGGAGCGGGCGCCCTAGCGGAACTTGCGGCCGCCGGCAAACCGGCCATCCTGGTTCCGCTTCCCGGAGCCACCGACGAGCATCAGCTTCACAATGCCGAGGCTTTCAGCAAGGCGGGCGCGGCGCGAGTGATTCTGGACGCGCAGATGGATGGAGGGCGGCTGTTCGAAGAGGTATCGCGGCTCAGCGCGCAGCCGGCACAGTTGAAGCGCATGGGCGAGCAAGCCAGGAAGTTCGCGCATCCCGATGCAGCGCGGCAGGCGGCGGAGATCGTAGAGGGATTGATTCCATAGAGTTGCTAACTGTTTGGCCATTGACTTTACGCTCGAAAGCCGAAACAATACGATATAAAAATGTTTTTTAAGTTACAGCACCTCCATTTCGTGGGAATCGGGGGGATCGGTATGTCCGGAATCGCCGAGGTGCTGTTGAACCTGGGTTATCAAATCAGCGGATCGGACGTGAAGCTGAGCCCGACCACCGAGCGCCTGGCCCAACTAGGGGCGAAGATCTTCGAGGGCCACGACGCGGCGAACGTGGCCGGCGCGAAGGCCATCGTGGTCAGCTCGGCCGTGGATGAATCGAATCCGGAAGTACGCGAGGCGCGCCGCCGCCTGATTCCGGTGATCCCGCGCGGCGAGATGCTGGCCGAGTTGATGCGCTTGAAATACGGCATCGCTATCGCAGGCAGCCACGGGAAGACGACCACGACTTCGATGACCGCGCTGGTGTTGAATGTGGCGGGCCTGGATCCGACTGTGGTGGTCGGCGGCAAGGTCGCGGCCATGGGCGGATCGAATGCTCGCGTGGGCCATAGCGACTTTCTGGTGGTCGAGTCGGACGAAAGCGATGGATCGTTCCTGAAGCTGAGCCCGATTCTCGCTGTGGTGACCAATATCGATCGCGAGCACCTGGATCACTATCCGTCGATCGTTGAGATTCGCGCGGCGTTTCTCGAGTTCGTGCAGCGTGTGCCATTTTATGGCGCGGCGATCCTATGTCTGGACGATGAGAACGTGCAGCAGCTCCTACCCGGAGTCAACCGCCGTACGGTCACTTATGGACGCAGCCATCAGGCAGACTTGCAGATCGCCGAGATCGATTGCGGGCCGTTCGAGAGCCGCTTTACGGTCCGTACGCGGCGCCAGGAGATCGGGAAATTCCACCTGCGCGTTCCCGGGATTCATAACGTTCTGAATGCGACTGCAGCGATCGCAGTCGGGCTCGAGCTGGAAGTCAACGTCGCCTCAATTCATGACGCGATTGCCATGTTCTCGGGCGTGGATCGCAGATTCCAGACGCGTGGCGCGGCGCGCGGCGTCACCGTGATCGACGACTATGGGCATCACCCGACCGAGATTCGCGCGACGCTGGCGGCGGCGCGATTGTGTAATTTCGAGCGCATCCATGCCGTATTCCAGCCGCATCGGTTTACCCGCACGCAGCACTTGATGGATGAATTCGCGCGCAGCTTCCATCAAGCCGACTTGGTTTATGTGCTTGACATCTACGCGGCATCTGAAAAACCGATCGAAGGCGTAACCGGCAGCGCTCTGGCCGAGCGGATGCGCGATTTTGGGCATCGCTGTGTAGAGTACACCGGCACGATCGATCGAACCGTAGACGTTGTCACCTCCGGCGTGCGCGATAAGGATCTGGTACTCACGCTCGGCGCCGGCAATGTATGGCAGGTCGGCGATCGCGTTCTCGACAAGCTGCGGGAGGCCGCGTAGTGGCGCCGCAAGCTTCCTCGAAGAACCGGCGCACGCTCGCGCTCGGAGCATTGATTCGCTATAGTCTGATCGCCATCGCCGCCGGAATGGTTCTCACCAGCGCGATCTACGCCTCGCAGCGCTTTGAGCAATTCCTGATTCGCGATTCGCGCTTTATCCTTCCTGGTCCAACTGATTATGGCCAGGAGAGCCCGAACCTGGAAGTGACAGGTACGCACTACGCATCCCGCTGGCAGATCCAGCGAATATTCGAAGGCGACTTCGGCCGAAGCCTGTACCTGTTTCCCGCTGCAGCTCGCCGCAAAGCGCTGCTGAATGTGCCGTGGGTTCACGACGCCGAGGTTCTGCGCATCTGGCCAAACCACATTCAAGTGAACATCAAAGAGCGCCAGCCGGCGGCCTTCGTGAAGTTGCGCGCCGAGAGCATGGAGCGCTGGGCGCTGATCGATGAAGAAGGTGTCATACTCGACCCGCCCCGCAAGGCATCCTTCCATCTGCCGTTGCTCTCCGGAATCTCGACTGGCGAGAGTCCTAATCAGCGCGGCGTGCGTGTGCGCCGTGCGATGCACATGGTCCAGTCGCTCGGCAACCTGTCGGACACGGTCGCCGAAGTGGACGTTAGTGACATGGACGATCTGAAGCTCACCGAAAAGGTCGGCGGCCGTCTGATCACGCTTCTGATGGGCGATCGGAATTTCGCGTCTCGCCTGGGAAACTTCTTCGATCACTATCCGGATATTCATCGCCGGACTCCACAGGTGAGCACTTTCGATTTGCGGCTGGATGACCGCATCACTGCCGTCGCGGGGATCAATTAATGGCCGATAAGCAGCCACAACTCGCGGTCGGATTGGATGCCGGCAGCGCCTTTACGCGCTGCATGATCCTTTCGATGGAGGAAGGCCGGCTGCGCTACCTGGGACACGGCGAGATCCCTTCGTCCGGATGGCACAAGAGCCGCCTGGCGGACCAGGAAGCTCTCACGGGCAACGTGCGCGACGTAGTGCACCAGGCCGAAGCCGAAGCTCGGGTTGTAGTAGACGCGATGGTGGTGGGAATGGGGGGCCTCACCATCGACGGTCACAACAGCCGCGGGATCTACGAATTTGGAAGGCCGCGCGCGATCTCGCTCGAAGACATGTCGTACGCGGTGGAGCGCGCCGAACAAGTCCGTCTGGAGGACGACCGCGCGATCCTGCATCTGTTCCCGCAGGATTTCACACTGGACGGCCGTTCGGGCAAACGCTATCCGCGAGGCTCAGTCTGCTCACGACTGGAGGCGAACGTCCACCTGGTGACGGTTTCCGAACAGGAGCACGATTCCATCTGCGATGCGGTCCATCAGGCAGCTTACGCGGTGGAAGAAACCGTTTTCGAGCCGGTTGCGGCAGCTTACGCCGCGGTAACCAAGGACGATCGTGTGCGTGGCGTCGCGGTCATCGACATTGGGATGCATTCGAGCGACCTGGTGGTCTATGACGGCGAGGCGGTGCTGCTGGCCCGCAGCCTGCCGATTTCAGCCGATCATTTGACGCGCGACGTGGCTGTGGGTTTGACCGTGCAGTACGCCGACGCCGAGCGCCTCAAAGTGGAATACGGCTGCGCAATGTTGGGCCTTACTTCGGACCACAGCTACATCGAGGTCCCCTCACCGGATGGCCGGCCGGCGCGAGAAGCGCCCCGCAAGCAGCTCAACGAAATTCTGGAAGCACGCGCCGAGGAATTATTCATCTACGTCGGCTCGGAGCTGGTCACCATCGGGATGGATCAGAAGCTGCTCGAGGGGATTATCTTGTGCGGCGGCGGTTCGCAGTTGAACGGCATGTGCGACATGGCGGAGCGCGTTCTGAATTGTCCGGCGCGCAATGCGTTACCGTCCGGGATCGAAAATCTTCCCGAGGATTTGTGCAACCCGTCCTGGGCGGTTGCAGCCGGACTGGCGAAATATTCAGCACGCTGGAAGATGAAGCGGGAAGCCAGACGCAAAGCTCCCGGACTAGTGGGGTTGTTGTTTCGATGAAGAAGAAACGGGGACAGTTCACGCTCGCGCCGGTGCCTGACGGCGACGTATCGCGCGCTGTCGCCAAGACAGGTGGGCGAATTCCGACAGGAGGTATTGAAATGGACGCGATGAAGTTTGTCATCCAGGACGACGAGGCTCTGCTCGGTACCAAGATCAAGGTCGTCGGCGTAGGTGGTGGAGGCTCAAACGCGGTGGCTCGCATGATGAACGAAGGGCTCACCGGCGTCGAATTTCACATTCTCAACACCGATGTGCAGGCCCTGAACGCCTAGCCGGTTCCGAACAAGCTGCAAATCGGGGCGAAGGTGACCAATGGTCTCGGGGCGGGATCGGATCCCGGGCTCGGCAGGCAAGCCGCGCTCGAAGATACCGAGCGGATCATCGAAGTCCTGGAAGGCGCCGACATGGTGTTCGTCACCGCGGGGTTGGGCGGAGGCACCGGTACTGGAGCTGCGCCTGTCGTTGCCTCGCTGGCCAAGGAGCTCAACGCCCTTACTGTCGCTGTCGTTACCAAGCCCTTCGGCTTCGAAGGACCGCGGCGCATGAAGCAGGCCGATCGCGGACTCTCGGAAATCGGCGGCACGGTGGACACCGTCATCACAGTTCCCAACGATCGTCTGCTGGAACTGCTTCCGCGGGGCACCAGTTTCTTTGAATCCTTCCGCACCGCCGACGATATTCTGCGTCAGGCCGTGCAGGGCATCAGCGATATCATTACCACGCCCGGGCTGATCAATCGCGACTTCTCCGACATTCGCGCCATCATGCTCGGCATGGGCTACGCGATGATGGGGACCGCAACCGCATCCGGCGAGAATGCTTCCATCGAGGCGGCGCGTCAAGCCATCAGCTCGCCGCTTATGGAAGAAGGCGGCGTAAAAGGCGCGCGCGGTGTGCTGATCAACATCACCGGGTCCAGCCGGCTCAGCTTGCACGATGTGAACGAAGCCTGCTCGCTGATCCGTGCCGCGACATCCAATGAAGACGCGCAAATCAATTTCGGCGTCGTGCTGAATGAGTCGATGAAGGACGAGGTGAAAATCACGGTGATCGCCACCGGATTCCAGCGGGAAAATCTGCCGCTGTTGGCCCGGCGTGTCGCGGCAGGAGCTGAAATTCCACCTCTACCGATGTCGATACCGGAACCTGCGCCGCCTCCTCCACCGCCGGTGATGGAACCGGTCCTTGCGAACGGGTCTTTGTTCCGCGACATGGCTCCGCCCGCGCCTGCTCCCGCGCCGCCTCCTCAGGAGATGGAAGAGCCCATACCGGCGCCCGTGGATGACATTGAGGTTCCGGCGTTCATGCGCCGTGACCGCCGGCTTTACCAGTGAGATCCGCCGGCGACACTCAAGGCTTGTAGCCTGGGCCGCGCAGAACCTTGCCCGGCAGCGCCTGCGTCTCTCTGCCCTCTTCGATCACGGGCACGCCATTGACCAGGACGTATTGCATTCCTTCGGACAATTGATTCGGATTCTCAAACGTCGCACGATCGCGAATCGTGTTCGGATCGAAGACCACGATGTCGGCCCACATGCCCTTCTTCAAAACACCGCGATCGGTCAAGCGCATTCGCTGCGCGGGCAAGGCGCTGAATTTGCGAATCGCGTCTTCCAGCGATAACTTGTGCTCCTCACGGACGTATTTGCGCAGTATGCGCGGGAACGTTCCGTAGGCACGCGGGTGCGGGTGTTCCGCGCCAAGTAGTCCGTCGGTCGCGGTGCCCTGCGAATCGTTGCAAATCGAGACCCACGGCTGTTGCAGCGCCAGAGTAACGTCAGGTTCCGACATCCCGAAGACGGCGACGGAGCTGAGCGAATCCTCGATGAGCAGATCGAAGATCGTATCGATTGGATCTTTGTTCCAGATCTTGGCGATATCCGCGATGGTCTTGCCTTGCAGCGGCAGGAGCTTGGGATTGTGCACGACGCACAGGAGGATCGCCTGCGGCCCGTCGATCTCCTGCCATTCGTTGTCCCATTTCGTGCTCGGCGCGACCATGTCTTTGCGGATCTTTTCGCGCGTGGCGGGATCTTTCAGCCGTGCGATCAGCTTGTCCTCGCCGCCGTCGTGCGCCCAGGGCGGAATGAATGCGGAGAAACTGTTGAACCACGCCGTGTACGCGTAGGTGTCGGCCGTGATGTCCACGCCCGACCGGCGCGCGCTCTCGATCTGCGCGACGATTTCCGGCATACGTCCCCAATTCGACTTGCCGGCTGTCTTCAAATGCCAGATCTCGGCCGGGATGTGGGCTTCGCGGCTGATGCGGATTACTTCATTGATCGCCTCGGTGATGGCATCGCCCTCGCTGCGCATGTGCGTCGCGTAGATACCTCCAAATTTCGAGGCTTCGCCCGCAAGCGCGATCAATTCGTCGGTTGTCGCGTACGGAGCCGGCGCGTATTGCAGCGATGTCGACACACCTACGGCTCCATCCTGCATGGCCTGGCGGACCAGCGCCTTCATGCGGTCGAGTTCTTCCGCTGTCGGCGCACGATCGTCATCCCCAATTACTACCCGCCGCACCTGTGTTGCGCCGACGTAGCTCGCCAGGTTGATTCCCATGCCTTGCTTTTCCAGCCGGGCGAAGTACTGGCGGAAGTTCGACCAATCGGGCTTGATGTGATAGTGGTCGTAGTCGTCATGCGGCCGAGCAACGCGCATCGCATCCGTCAAAGGCGCGACTGAGCTTCCTTCGCCGGTGACCTCGGTCGTGATTCCCTGACAAATTTTCGAGGGAAGGTGCGGGTTGACCAGGATGGTCAGTTCGGATTGCCCCAGCATGTCGATGAATCCTGGAGCGACCACCATGCCGCGCGCATCAATTGTCTTGTGCGAGGGCGCATGCGCGAGTTCTCCGATGGCCGCGATCTTACCGGCTTGTATTGCGATATCGCCCGTGTACCAGGGCGAGCCGGTACCGTCGATAACACGGCCGTTGCGGATGATGAGATCGTATGGTTGCGCAAGAAGTGGCAGCGCGGCGAGAAAGGCAAGGATGTGTTTCAAGGTCGAATTATAGCTCTCGGACGGACTTGGCTACTTGGCCACAATGTCACCGCTACAATGAGGGGACGCGATGCATAGCATCATCCCATTCTTGTTGAGGCATGGGTATTGGGTCCTGGCGGTCAACGTGCTGGCCGAGCAGCTTGGATTGCCGATTCCGGCCGCTCCTGTGCTGTTGGGGATGGGAGCGCTCGCGGGCCTCGGCAATGTCTCCATCTGGATGTCGCTTGCGATTGCGGTCGCGGCGGCGATGATCAGCGATGCCGTATGGTTTCGACTAGGGCGGGCTCGTGGACATTCCATCCTCAATCTGCTATGCCGCATGTCGCTGGAGCCCGATTCGTGCGTCGGAAATACGAAGAGCCTCTTCAGCCGCCTCGGTGCGCGCGCTCTGATGGTCGCGAAGTTCGTTCCCGGGCTCGGCGCCACGGCGCCCCCGTTGGCGGGGCTCACTCGCATGAATCCGTGGAAGTTTGCTGCCGCGGATGCCACGGGCGCAATGGCGTGGAGCGGCGCATACCTCGCCGCCGGCTACCTGTTCCACGATCAGCTGGAAATCGTGGCTCAGCAGGCCGGCGTAATGGGATCATGGCTGCTACTTCTGATCGGTGCCCTTGTAGGAACCTATATTTGCGCGAAGTACTATCAGCGGCATCGGTTCATTCGGGGATTGCGCGTGGCTCGAATTACCCCCCAGCAGCTCCGGAATCTGCTCGATGATGGTGACGACCTCGCGATTGTCGATCTGCGTCATGAAATTGAAGTACGCGCGGACAACCGCAAACTGCCGGGCGCGATCTGGATGGCGCCCTCGGAACTGGAGGAACGGAATGAAGAGATCCCTCGCGGGCGCGATGTGATCCTCTATTGTTCTTGACCAAACGAAGCCTCGAGCGCCCGTGCGGCGCTGCAGCTGTTGCGCAAAGGCGTGATCAATGTTCGTCCGCTGCTTGGTGGAATCGAGGCGTGGCGCAGGCTGGGCTTTCCGCTCGAGCCGGTCTTCCCGGAGCGGCCGGACGTCATCATTGTACCTGCGGCTCCACCTTCATCCCGCTCCTGATCGGCTTCTCCGATGGGAGCGCCACCACGTCGCCTTCTTTCAAACCCGAGAGCACTTGCGACTTGGTATAGCTGGATACTCCCAACTGCACTTTGCGCCAGTCCACTTGATCGCCTTCGAGTAGAAACACCCCTGCGTCGGGTCCCTTGCGGCGGAACACCTCTTTCGGCAGAGTCAGCGCATTTTCAGCGACTGCGGCTTGGATGTCAGCATTGATATTCGCGTTAGGCAGCAAGTCATGCTGTGGATTTTCGATCACACAACCAATTTCTCCGACCTGGCGGGTGCCGAGCGGAACCACCTGTGTGGGAAGCTTATCCACTTCGCCCTTCCACTGATGTCCAGGCAGCGCGTCCCAGGTGATGGTCACCTGCTCACCTTTGCGGACCTTACCGACGTCCGGTTCATCGACATACACGGTCACGCGCATACGGTCCAGCTTGCCGATCTTGGCCACCAGATCGCCCGGATTCAAGAACGCTCCCGTCTTCAAGTCGAAATCGTACACCGTGCCGGTCATGGGCGCGCGGATCACGCTGAGATCGAGGTTGGTCTTAGCAACCGCGGCTGCGGATTGCGCTTCGAGGAGCCGCGCGCGCGCGATTTCTTTGTCCGACCCGGTGACCAGGGCGGCCTTGTGATCTTCGAGTGCGCGGATCCGCAATTGAAGCTGTTCCACCGAATGTTTTGCGTTATCCAACTCCAGTTGAGTTGCAGCCTGCTTGGCCACCAGTCTGTCCAAAGCGTCTCGTTGTTTTTGGGCAGTGTCCAAATCCAGTCTGGCGCGCGCCAGGTCGGCCTCAACCTGCTGCCGCTCCAGGACACGGCCGCCTTGATCGACGACACGCTCCTGCGTGCGGGCTTCCTCGATAGCGGCTTTGGCTTTGGCGAGCTCCGCTTCGGCTACTCGCGTATCCAGTTCGACGATCGGCGTCCCGGAGGTGACCTGTTGGCCGCGCGTGATCAGAACTCGCGAAATCGTTCCGGCCCGGGCGGCCCGGACCGGCAGCCACTCGATAGGTTCCACGCGCCCGTTGGTGCTGAGCGAGCTGACGATCGTTTCGCGAGCCACCCTGACAAATCCGACTTGCGGAGGAGTAGTCTTTCGCGAGAATGTCCACACCACGATCGCCGTGATGGCGATCGCCACCAGCATGAGTCCGCCGCGCGTCCGGCTCAAGTTCCGGACCTCGCGCAGAAATCGAACAGGAGCTGCCATTCGGCGCGCTGGATCGCGAGCGCTAGAGACTCAGAATCGGTCTGGGGCTTGCGGCGCGCGCTCTCGCAGAAGTCGATGAAGCCGAATGGATCCCATTTGACGCCCGGGAGGAAGCCTGTTTTGGGATATCGTACGGCGATCTGCTCAGCCGCGGCGGCCAGTGACGGGTACACCGGATGCGATCCTGTCTGCCGGAACCAGTAAGCGGAGTTTCCCGGATCCGGCTCCTGGCGATGTACGATCGCGTGCCAGAAACTGCCTTCGGCGGAGTCGATGTCCTGGACGGTCTCGTGCGCTTCGCTCCAACAGGAAAAGTACAGGTAGAGCCCGCCGAGAGCGGCCTGCGGGGCGCGGGAGTGCAAAAACAAATCCGTCGCTTTCTGTTTCCTTAAGATGGAGCGCGCCTCCTCGGACGAACAGCCTTCGGAAACCAGGGGAATGAGACGCTGACCATCCCCGTCGAGCGCGAGAATCTCCGCTACCTGGCTACCGTAACTCTTTGGGTCGAATGGCAACTACTATTCTGGCAGAACCGGCCGAAAGACGCGACAATCGGCGCCAAATTGCGTGCGCTTCAGGTCAGGACAACGAGGGTGTCGCCCGCTCCGACAGTATCGCCATCACGCACCCGGATCTCAGCTACTTTGCCCGGCCGCGCCGCCTTCATCTCGTTTTGCATTTTCATCGCTTCGACGACGACCAGGCCCTGGCCGGCCTCGACCGCATCGCCTTCGGACACCAGAAGGCGAATCACCTTGCCCGGCATTGGCGACGTGATATTTTGGCGTCCTCCTCCGAGAGCTCGCTTCGCGCCGCGATTGCGTTCGCGCGGGTCGACAACCTCGGCCGAAACCCGGCGGCCTCCTGTGTCGACGTTCAGACCATCCGGGCTGCGCGTGACGCGCGCCTCATAGCTACGTCCGCCGTATAGGATCGAATAGACTCCGGGCTCGACTTCAACCACGTCATTCAAGAGATCGGCGTCGACCTCAACCGGTGCACCATCCACAAGGATCTGTAACTTCATCGGAGCTGTTCGCTCCGGCCTTGGGAAAGCCAGCGGCTCGTCTCGCTTTGTCCATTCTTCGTTTCCGGCTGGTGATTTTTCGAAAACGATGCAGCCGCCAGCGCCGCGATCACACCCAGATCGGGTACGCACTCGGGTATCCTCCAATGCCGGAAGAAATCGGCGATGAAGCCGGTGTCCAAGTCGCCCTGGCGGAAGCGGCGTTCCTGCATGATTTCGCGAAAGAATCCGAGATTCGTCGCGACGCCCGAGATCGCATATTCGTCGAGCGCGCGCGAGATCCTTTCGATTGCGCCGTGGCGGTCCGGCGCCCACGCCACGAGCTTCGCGAGCAGAGGATCGTATTCCAGCGGAATGGTCCAGCCGGGATATATACCCGAATCCAGGCGAATTCCAGGGCCCGCCGGCTCGCTCAACTGAAGGATCTTACCTGGCGATGGGAAGAAGTCCCGCTCGGGATCCTCGGCGCACACCCGGCACTCGATGGCAGCACCGCGCCAGGTTACGTCCTCTTGCGCAAAGGGAATCGCTTCACCCCAGGCGATCTTCAACTGCAGGTGCACCAGGTCGAGTCCTGTGACGAGTTCGGTGACGGGATGCTCCACCTGCAATCGAGTGTTCACTTCCAGGAAGTAGAAGTTCTTATCTTGATCGACCAGGAATTCGGCAGTGCCCAGGTTTCGATATTGCGCGGCGCGCGCGATGCGCAAGGCCGCTTCGCCCATCGCATCGCGCAACTCGGGATTCATTGCCACGAGCGGCGAAGGACACTCCTCAACGACCTTCTGATGGCGGCGCTGCAGCGAACACTCGCGCTCGCCCAGGTGAACGAAGTTTCCGTAGTTGTCCGCGACAATCTGCATCTCGATATGCCGCGGCCTTTCGATCACTTTCTCGATGTAAACTTCGCCGGAACGGAAGGCACGTTCGGCTTCGCTGGTGGCATCGCGGATGGCGCCTTCAAGATCGGCCTCGCGGTCCACTCGCCGCATACCTTTCCCGCCGCCGCCGGCGGCAGCTTTGAGCAAAACTGGATATCCAAGTTCCTGCGCCAGCGCGCGGGCATGGTCCAGATGGGTCGCCGGCTCCTCATTGCCCGGCACCACCGGAACGTTCATCTGTTTGGCGAGAATTCGCGCGGCTGTTTTTGACCCCAGACGCCGGATGGATGACGCCGACGGGCCGACGAACACGATGCCGGTTGCTTCTACGGCAGCGGCGAAGTCGGCGTTTTCGCTCAGGAATCCGTAGCCGGGATGGATGGCCTCCGCGCGATGCCGAGTCGCGGCTTCCAGGATGCGGTCGATCCGGAGGTAGCTCTCGGAAGAAGACGCCGGACCGATATGCGCCGCTTCATCCGCTAACCGTACGTGCAGGGCATTGCGGTCGGCATCGGAGTAGACGGCGACGCTGCGGATTCCCAATTCCCGGAGTGCGCGAATGATGCGGACCGCGATTTCGCCTCGGTTGGCAACGAGGACTTTACCAAACATGCACGGTGATTGTAGCAGGCGAGCGGAAAGCTTGTCCTACGCGGCAAAGCGAAGTGCGTCCAGATAGCCCTGCTGGCCGCTAATTTTGTTGAGTGAACGGATATCGACGCCGGTCTGGCGTTGCGCCGTGTTCAAGCGGATGCAGGATGGCAGGTCCTCATCCGAATCCGTACAGAATTCGCTGAGATAGAGCAGCGATGCCAATCTGCTTGGACACCGCTCCGGCTGATGGTGCCAGCGAACGGCTTCGACCAAGGCTTCGGGGAACCTCCATTGCCGCAGAGCCTCGGCGCCAACTTCGGAGTGGCACATGCCGGCGAGACAGATCTCGACGGCCACTGGCGGACATCCGCGCGAAGTCAGGCGATAGA
>Ga0335080_10003627_pt1 | contig 15637 bp, 14 predicted proteins | sample Lox_Sample_34_FD_206720 | JGI IMG/M metagenome (GOLD analysis project Ga0335080, IMG submission 206720) | Soil microbial communities from Loxahatchee National Wildlife Refuge, Florida, United States - Lox_Sample_3.4 | ecosystem: Environmental > Terrestrial > Soil > Wetlands | place: USA...
CCATTCCACTCGAGGCGCCGCCGTCAGGCGCCGCCGACCATTCCAATCGAGGCGCCGCCGTCAGGCGCCGCCGACCATTCCAATCGAGGCGCCGCCGTCAGGCGCCGCCGACCATTCCAATCATTTCCCCCGCGGCGAACACTCCGGGGGGTGAACCGGGACGGTTCGAGGCTCTTGGGGACATGAACCATCACACGGCCACGATCCTCGTCGTCGAAGACCATCGCAGCACGCGCACGTTCCTTGCCGACAACCTGGCGGCAGACGGCTTCGAGGTGGTCGAAGCCGAGAGCGTTTCCGACGCCCGGCACCTGCTCGAGAGCTCATTCCCCGATCTGGCGATCATCGACCTCGGCCTTCCTGACGGCGACGGGCTCGAGCTGCTCGAGCGCGTCCGCGACGCCGATCGCATCGCCGGCCGTCTCGATCCGGACCTGCCGCTGCTCGTCCTGTCGGGACGCGTGAGCGAGGTCGACCGGCTTCGCGGCTTCAGCCGAGGGTGCGACGACTACATCGTTAAGCCCTTTTCGTACTACGAGCTGAGCGCACGGGTCCGGGCGCTGCTGCGCCGGACTAGGCGCCGGCCCGGCACCGGCCGGCTCCGGATCGGATCTCTGGAGCTCGACCCGTTGAGCCGACAGGCGTGGGTGGGCGGCGAACCGGTGGCGCTGTCCAAGAAGGAGTACGCACTGCTGCGGGCGCTGGCGGCGGAGCCGACCAGGGTGTTCACGCGCGAGGAGCTGCTGCGCGGTGTCTGGGGCTTCGTCGCCATGGGCCAGACGCGCACGCTCGACTCGCACGCCTTTCGACTACGGCAGAAGCTGAACCGGGCGGGGGATCGGTTCGTGGTCAACGTGTGGGGCGTCGGTTACCGCCTCGTCGATGGGAGCGTCGAGCAATGATCGCCGTCGAGGTCGGCGGCTGGCTGGCGGCGAGCGGCGCCGGATGCGCGGCGGCCGGCGTGTGGCGGGCACTCACCTGGCGGATGGAGAGCGTGGCCCGGGCGTGCCACGAGCTGCGCGGACCGCTGACCGCCGCGAGGCTCGGACTGGACTGCGGCGCCGGCAATGGTGCGCTGACGCCCGACCGTCTGCGCGCGATCGACCTGGAGCTCGGCCGTGCTGCGCTGGTGATCGACGACCTCGAGGCCGTCCGGACGCGGCGTGTGCGGTCCCGCCCACCCGACGCGATCGATCTCGAACGGCTCGTGACCGACTCGGTCGAGGCGTGGCGCCCGGCCGCGGCGTCCTGCGGGGTCCAGCTGCTCGCCTCGTGGTCGGGTTGCCCGGCGACGGTCCGGGGCGATCGGCTCCGGCTCGCGCAGATCACCGGCAATCTCATCTCCAACGCGATCGAGCACGCCGGCGGCGTCGTCGAGGTTCGTGGCCACGGCGACCGGCTGCGGGCGCGTATCGAGGTGACTGACAGCGGACCCGGGCTGCCGGCGCCCCTTCGGGAGCTCGTGCGCGGCGCGCGGAGCGGCCGCGGTCGGCGCGGTCGCGGCCTGGCGATCGCGTCCGCGCTCGCCGCCGGGCACGGAGGGCGGCTTGCGGCGGCGCCGTCGGCGCGGGGCGCTCGACTCGTGCTGGAGCTGCCCACGGTGCAGCGCCCGGCGCTGTCGGGTACCGGGCCGGCCGCGACGGCGTAGTTCTCGCTTACGCGCGGCCGCGGGCACGCACCGGCTCTGGCCCACCTGCGCCCAAAGCCACGAACGTCCCGCACCAGCGTCCCACACGCGCCGGACGGAATCACCGCGAAATTGCAACGGAACGCCCAAGAGGGCGGACTGCATGTCGGATTGCGCCACCGCCACCGGCGAGTGTGGCCGTCATCGCCTGTATTTCCGGGCATTTGCACCGAGGTGGCTCGCCGGGCGGGGGAAGTGGGGGACAAAGTGGGATCTGAGTTGCATTGTGGGAGATGGTGGGGTAGAGTGGGGCAAGCGCATGGTCATGCATCGCGGAACCCGGGTGGCAGGGCTCCTCCCACCCGGCCACCCGGGTTCAGATTTCGCCCATCCGCATGAGAAACCTTGATCTTCCGCGGGACCTTCGAACACGCGCTCGACGCGAAGCACCGGCTGACGGTGCCGGCGAAGTTTCGGGCCGCGCTCGCCGTCGGCGTGGTGCTGGCGGCATCACCGGAGACGACCGCCGCCGCGCCTCGGTCGATCGCGATCTGGACGCCGGACGCGTACGAGGCCTACACGGCTGCCGCACTGGCGGGGTGGAGCCCGATCTCGCCCGAGGCCCGCGACCTCAAGCGCTTCTTCTTCAACTACTCGCATGACACCGAACTCGACTCGGCCAACCGCGTGATGATCCCGCCGATGCTCATGGAGTACGCGGGGCTCGACAAGGACGTCGTCGTCACCGGCTCCGGCGAGTGCCTCGAGGTCTTCGACCGGTCCAAGTACGGCGGCTACAGCGAAGACGTCCTGATTCGTGTTCCCGACATCGCGGCAAAGCTTGGCCACACTCCTTGACATGACCCAGACGCACATCCCGGTCCTCGCCGGGGAGTTGATCGATCTGCTCGATCCGCACCCAGGGGAGACGGCCGTGGACTGCACCTTCGGTGGCGGCGGCCACGCGAGGCTGATCGCGGACCGCCTCGGGCCGGAGGGCACGCTGATCGCGATCGATCGCGACCCGGTCGCCGAGGAGCGGTTCACCGAGATCGCGGCCGAGCTGCCGTGCCGCACCCGGTTCATCAGGGCGGACTTCGTGAGCGCGCTCGGACAACTGGAAGAGGAAGGAGTCAGAGCCGACCTGGCGTACCTCGACCTGGGCATGTCCTCGATGCAGGTCGACACGTGGGAGCGCGGGTTCTCGTATGCATACGACGCTCCCCTGGATATGCGCATGGGACCCGAGCAGGACCTGACCGCCCGCGAGATCGTCAACGAATGGGACGAGCGCCGGCTCGCCCGGCTGATCCGGGAGTACGGCGAGGAGCGCTACGCGGGCAAGATCGCCCGGGGAATCGTGCGCGCCCGTGGCCGCGAGGAGCTCGCCTCGACCCAGCAGCTCGTCGACGTGATCAAGGCGGCGGTGCCCGTCCCGGCGCAGTTCGCCGGCGGGCACCCGGCACGGCGAACCTTCCAGGCGCTGCGGATTGCGGTCAACGACGAGCTGTTCCAGCTCGACGCGGCGCTGCCGGCGGTGTGGAAGGTGCTCCGGGCCGATGGGCGGTTCGCGGCGATCTCGTTCCACTCGCTTGAAGACCGGCGCGTCAAGCGGTTCCTCGCGGACCGCGCGCGCGGGTGCGTGTGCCCGCCGGAGCTGCCCGTGTGCGTGTGCGGCCACAATCCCGAGGCGGAGCTGCTGACCCGGCGCGCGATCGGGCCGACGCAGGGCGAGGCCGAGGCCAATCCGCGCTCGAAATCCGCGCACCTGCGTGCCGCCCGCAAGCTGGAGGCGGATGCCGCCCGCGGGCTCGGGACGGTCGACGGGCTGGAGGGCGACCCGGAGTGAGGCCGGGGGCGCTGACGCAGGCCGCTCGCAACGCGGCGTCCAGGCAGAAGGACGCCGGCGCGCGTGCCGCGGACCGTCCGCGCACGCCCCGGCTTGATCGGGAGGCGCCCGGGGAGCGGCGGGTGTCGCGCTCGTCGCGTCCGCCACGGCGGGTCTCCGGGCCGGTCAAGGGGAAGATCCATGCGAGCCGGTCTCGAAGCGCCGCCCGCCCGAACGGATCGTCAACCACCGCCCGTTCGAGCGGCTCATCGAGCGCCGCCCGGCCGAGCCGGCCGTGGCGGGCGCCACGGGGTGTCTTCGCGAGCGGATCGGCCGCCGTCGCCGCCGCTGTTGCGCTTCCGCTTCGCCGCCCGTTCATCGACCGCGAGCCCGCACCGAGACGTGTGCCGAAGCCGGCGCCGGCGCCGAGACCGGCGAAGACGGCAAAGCCCGCCACCGGCATCCTGCGCCGGATCGGTGCGTTCGTGCTGTCGCTGCCCGACCACTCGGTGCTCGATCGGATCGTCCGCGGCCGGGCGTGGATACCGCTGCTCGGTGTGCTGCTCGCGGGGATCGTCGCGGCGCAGGTCGAGATTCTGAAGCTGGGCGCGAGCATGGGACGGTCGCTCGAGCAGACCACGACTCTGACCAGCCAGAACGAGTTGCTGCGCGACAGCGTCGCCGCGCTGTCGGATGATCAGCGGATCGAGCACCTGGCGAGCAACATGGGCATGGTCGTCCCGCCGCCGGGGGCGGTCGGGTATCTGACCGCCGGCCCGAGCGGCAACGTCGGCGGTGCGCTCGCGAACATCCACGCTCCCGATGCCACGGCGTTCATGGCGCTGGCGCCCGTCAACGGCGCGCTCGTGACCGGTCCGGGCACGTCGATGCTGCCGACGAGCTCCGGGGTCCTCGCGCAGGCCGGCACGCCGGGGAGTGCGACCCCGACGAGCACGCCGAGCGCAACGTCGACGGTCACCCCCACCGGAACGACCGCCTCCGCCGGGGCGACCGGCGCGACGACCGCGACCGGCGCCACCACGACTGGGAGCACGACCGCAACCGCCACCACGACCGCGACCAGCAGCACATCGACCGCCGCCACCGGCTCCCAAGCTCCGCCGGCTGAGCAACCGCCGCCGGCGACGACGACCACGCCTACCGACTCTCAGAGCGCGCCCACCGGCGGGCAATCGACGCCGACCGGCTCGCAGTCCGGCTCGCAGGGCGCCGCCACCGGTGCCGCCGCGATCCAGCCCGCAGCCCCCACCCAGCAGAGCTCGGGGGGATAGCACCGAGTGGCAGTCATCGACCGCCGCATCGGGATCCTATTCATCGTCTTCGTCGCGCTTCTCGGGCTTGCACTCGCCCGCGCGACCTACCTCGGCTCGGTCCGGGCCGGATCGCTGGAACGGGCGGCGGCCACCCAGCAGGTGAGCAACGTGGTCGTGCCGGCGCCGCGAGGCGCGATCACCGACCGCGACGGAGCCGAGCTGGCGCTCAGTGAGTCCGCCGACGACATCGTGGCGGATCCGTACCTGATCAAGAACGCGGTGCCGGCATCCGCCCAGCTCTCGTCGATGCTGGGGATCCCGCAGCTCACCGTGCTCAAGCTGCTGACCAAGCCGCACACCGGGTTCGTGTACCTCGCGCATCTGATTCCCGCGGCGCAGGCGAACGCCATCTCCGACCTGCGAATCGCCGGCATCTCGCTGATTCCCAAGACCCGCCGCGTGTATCCGCGCGGGGACGAGGCCGCGCAGGTGGTCGGCTCGGTCCACCTGAACGGCGACGGCGCCAGCGGCATCGAGTACGGCGACAACGGTGTGTTGGAGGGAACGAACGGTCTGCGCCGGATCGTCAGCGACGCGATTGGCCCGCCGATCTCGAGCGACGACCTGACGCCGACGGTGCCCGGCAAGACGATCGCGCTGACGATCGACTCGGGGCTCCAGCAGGAGGTCGAGCGGGTCCTTGCCGAGGTTGGCGCCGAGTACTCGCCCCAGGGAGCGACCGCGATCGCGGTCGACCCGGCGACCTGCGCGATCCTTGCGCTGGCCAACTGGCCTGCGAACGGCAGCCGGAGCGATCCCCAGGACGAGGCGATCGGACTCAACTACGAGCCGGGTTCGACGTTCAAGGCGATCACGGTCGCCGGCGCGCTCGAGGACGGCGTGGTCAGTCCGAACACGCAGTTCCCGATCCCACCGGTTCTCCAGTTCGCCGACCGTCAGATCCACGACGCCGAGGACCACGGGTACGAGACGCTGACGGTGGCGCAGATCCTCAAGTACTCGAGCAACATCGGCGCCGACCTGATTGGCCAGAAGCTCGGCAAGAAGCAGTTCGACTACTGGGTGCACCGGTTCGGGTTCGGCCAGCCGACGGGCGTCGACCTCCCAGGCGAGCAGGGCGGCATCGTCCTGCACTGGTGGCAGTACTCGGGGTCCTCGATGGCCAACCTTCCGTTCGGCCAGGGCGAATCGGTCACGCCGATGCAGATGGTCGCGGCGTACTCGGCGATCGCCAACGGAGGCATCCTGCGCGCGCCCCACGTGGTCCAGTCCGTCGGCGGCAAGCCGACGGCCCTGCCGGCGGGCCGCCAGGTGATTTCCGCGGCCACCGCATCCGAACTCCGCGACATGCTCCGCGGCGTGCTCGCCGACGGCGGGACCGCTTCCGGGGCGGCGATCCCGGGTTACGACATGGCGGGCAAGACCGGAACCGCGAACATCGCGGTCGACGGCCATTACTCCGACAGCGCCTACGTCGCATCGTTCATCGGGATGGTGCCCACCGACCATCCGCGGCTCGTGGTCGCGGTCGTCGTCAACCAGCCGCACGGATCGATCTTCGGCGGCTCGGTCGCAGCGCCGGCCTTCCAGCAGATCGTCGGGTGGGCCGTGCCGTACCTCGGGATCTCGCCGCGATAGTCCGTTACTCAGGGGCTCCGCGGCCGGCTGGGGACGTCGTACCAAGCTGTCTGCGGAGCACCGCCAGACGGTCGTCCCACTCGGCGCCCACCTCGGCCATCCACCCCACCGCATCCGACAGCGGCGCAGGAGTGAACTGGTAGCGGACCTCGCGCCCGGCTCGGGTCCGGTCGACCAGGCCGGCGTCGGTCAGCGCGTTGAGATGCTTGAGCACGGCCTGGCGGGAGATCGGCAGCTCCGCCGCGAGCTGGGTGGCGGTGGCCGCGGGATGCTCTGCGATCGCCGCCAGAAGCGCACGCCGGGTCGGGTCCGACAGGGCGCCGAACACTGCGCCGGCGCGGTCGCCGGCGCCCGGCGCGTTCGTGGCGCCGGCGGGGTCGGAGAGTCTCGGCACGTTCACGCCGCCACGAGCGCGGGTCCGTAGGTGGCGCCGCCGACGCCCGGGAGCGGCACGCCGACCAGGTCGAGCACCTCGAGCGGGCGCGTCTCGACGATGCGCAGGCGGGTGCCGTCGCCCCGCTCTTCGATGCTCAGCTCGACGCGGCTTGCGGGCTCATCGCCCATCGCCCACCAGAACGTCAGCCGCTCGGGTATCGAGACATCCTCGACCCATCCACCTCGGCTGCGGTCTCCCGAGTCGAAACGGGCGTCGCCGCCCGGCCGCAGGTCGATGCGAACGTGGTCAGCCAGCCAGCCGTCGCTGGTCACCGCCTCCCACACCGCGTCGGGTGTGGCCGGAAGCCACAGCTCGCGCTCGATCCGATCGGTCATCGGGTTCCTCCTCGTCGAGTCCGGAACAACTCGCAACCAGAAGGTTGCTGGTCTGCTATCTTGTCTGCAACCAAGTGGTTGCACTTTACCAAACACCGAATTGTCGGCGGCGCCTGACGGCGGCGCCGTAGCGAATTGTCGGCGGCGCCTGACGGCGGCGCCTTAGCGAATTGTCGGCGGCGCCTGACGGCGGCGCCTTAGCGAATTGTCGGCGGCGCCTGACGGCGGCGCCTTAGCGAATTGTCGGCGGCGCCTGACGGCGGCGCCTTAGCGACAGGAGGCCTCATGACACTCGTTCCGATGGTCGTCGAGCAGACCGCTCGCGGCGAGCGCTCATTCGACATCTACTCCCGGCTGCTGAACGACCGCGTCGTGTTCCTCGGCGGTCAGGTCGATGAGGAATCGGCCAATCTGGTCGTCGCCCAGCTCGTCCATCTCGAATCCGACGATCCCGACAAGGACATCCACCTCTACATCAACTCCCCCGGGGGCTCGATCTACGCCGGGATGGCGATCTACGACACGATGCAGTTCATACGCCCGGACGTGCAGACGATCTGCTACGGGATCGCGATGTCGATGGGCTCGCTGCTGCTGACCGGCGGAGCGCCCGGTAAGCGCCTGGCGCTGCCCAACAGCCGAATCCTGATCCACCAGCCGTCCGGCGGGTTCGAAGGCCCCTCGAGCGACATCGAGATCCATGCCCGCGAGGTGCTGGCGCTGCGCGCGCGCGTCGATGAGATCTACGCCAAGCACACCGGTCAGGAGCTCGAGCGCGTCCACGCCGACATGGAGCGCGACCGCTACTTCACCGGCGCGGAAGCGGTGGCCTACGGGCTCGTGGACAAGGTGATCGAGCGTCGCGACCTGGCGCGCGGAGCGCGAGGCTTCGGCCAGGGCTGACGGACCCGCTGCGGCCGCTCACAGACCCCGAGCGCTCAGCACGTGCGGGATCGTACGCAGCAGCAGCTTGAGGTCGGCCCACAGCGACCAGTTGGCCACGTACAGATAGTCGATCGCCACCATCTCGTCGAGCGGCACCCGGCTCGAGCCGAGCACCTGCCAGTGGCCGGTCATTCCGGGCGTCAGCTCGAGCCGCCGGCGGTGCCAGCCCACGACGCGCCGGTCCTCCTGGGGGATCAGCGGCCGCGGGCCCACCAGGCTCATCTCCCCGCGCAGGACGTTCAGGAGCTGAGGCAGCTCGTCGAGGTTCGTGCGCCGGAGCAGGCGGCCGAGGCGCGTGATCCGCGGATCGTTGGCGATCTTGAAAAAGCCCTCGGCGGCCTCGTTGTCGCCGGCGAGCTCGCCCTTGCGCTGCTCGGCGTCGACGCACATCGAGCGGAACTTGAGCAGCTCGAACGGTCGGCCGCCGCGCCCGACGCGCTCCTGGCGGAAGAAGATCGGTCCACGCGAGGTGAGCTTGACCAGTACGGCGGTGACGGCCATCAGCGGGGCGACCAGGGCCAGGCCGAGCGACGCGCTCAGGACGTCGAACATCCGCTTGACGATCCTCGAAGAGCGGGGCAGGCTGAACGAGCGCACGCCGAGGACGGCGACGCCCTGGACATCGTCGAACTCCACGGCCGAGCCGACGACCTGCAGCAGCGCGGGGATCACGCTGACCCGCGCCCCGGTTGCCCCGAAGGCCCGCATCAGATCGAGCGTGTCGCTGCCGGCCGAGGTGTGCGGAGAGATGATCACGCGCTGGATCTCGAGCCGGCGCACGAGCTCGCGGGCGTCGGCCACGGCACGCTCGGTGACCGTCGGCGACATCCATGGCGAGGCTTTGGCGAGCTCGACGTGGGCAACCAGCCTGGCGTTGGTCGCGGGATCGTGCTCGAGCTTCTCGCCGAACCGTAATGCCTCGTCCGTCGGTCCGATGAACAGGCAACGCTCCGCCGAGATCAGCTGTCCACCGACTCGGCGAGCGACGACTCGGCCCAGGGTGGAAGCGACCAGCACAACCAGGAACAACGCGATCGCCTCGCGCGGCCCGAGCACGCTCTCGAAGATAACCGGACTACAAATCAGCGCGAGGAACGACAGGAGACCAGCAAATTGCGCGAGCGCCGGCAGTTCATCGAGCGTCGACTTGCGGAGCCTCGCGGGATCGTGGTCGTAGAGCCCCAGGATCTTGGCCACCAGAGGAGCCACGAGCGCCAGGATGGCGCTCTGCACCGTCATGTGCGTGGCCTTTCCGAGCGCCGCGGCCGCCACCGCGGCGATCGCACCTGCACAGACGTCCGCTGCCACCAGCAAGCGCCGATATCGGGAATCGCGCCGGAGCGCCCCATTGGGCGTCTGCGGCCCCGTCGGTGGCTCGAGCTCTCGCACGACCGAGGACTCCAGTCCGTCGACGATCGCCGCCTCGGCATCGCGAGGCTCGTCGTGACGTGCACGCGGCAGTAGCTGTTGCAAATTCCTGTGACCGGTCGGCATGTAGGTGTGTGTCATCCACTGACGCACGAGTGTCGCCCGGCCAGCGCACTCGTCTGCAAGAACCGCTTCCCCAGCTACATGAAAGCACTCCCGGCTCTCATGTGCCTTCGCATGATGCACCCTGCACGCCCTCGCGGCCCGGATACCCATGGCCCGATCGTCGTAAACACGCGAGGCCGGCACGAAAGTGACCTACGTCACAAACTTCCCTCGGCGGCAGGATCCCGGCGAAGGGACGCCACTGCGTTCGTCACCACTGAGGATGTGATCTCAAGGCGCTTGTGATCGACGTCACTAACTAATCGAGCGTTTTCTCGCCGGCAAGCAGATGCGAGCCTGCACATTGTTTCGATCTCCACGCCCCAGATCCCAAAGCAAGCCGAACGGCGCTATGATCCCGCCCTGCCGAGCCTCCGGACCCGTCCGATTGACGCCGGAGGCGGCAGTGGGGGTTATCGCCTGTCGCTGGGGGACGGGTGGAACCGACCTGACATTGCCGGGCATTGGCAAGCGCTTGCCGCGATCGCGGAAAGCTCCGCTTGCTGAGTCCCGCACATAGCCGTGACTCCAGGAGGCTCGTCGCCGTCGGCGATCTTTAGACGAATGTCCGATGACGGCGCTCCCTGATCTCTCTCTACTTGGAGTGAGCCAGACGTGCAACCGTCAGTGAAAAAGGTGATCAACCAGGGTGACAGGATGGTCACAACGGAGTCGGATGGATGCCCGGACTGAAATTATGAATGTGTGGGGCTTGCGCCTTTCATGAAGCCGTTCGCGCGCGCCACGGAGCGCTCCGATCGTGCACGGGGCGGTGCCGGGAACTCGCACCGGCGAGAGCAACTGCGCCATGATCGGCTGCACCGACGTGCCGTCCCGGGAGCGGCTGCCCGTGACGACTTGCAGCTTCCGCTGGTGGAAGGCCCGCTGCGTGGGTCAGCGATGCGGCGGGCCGCGCGCATCCGCGGCATGCTCGCGTCCGCCGATCTTGCGGCGGCGCTGCTGACGCTGGTCGCGATCGACGCGTTGTATCCGGGAGCGGGCCTTCTCACTCCCGAGACATTTGCGCTCTGCCCCGCGATTCTGCTGCTCGCGTGGACATTGGGGCTCTACCACAAGGATGAGGTGCGGCTGCGCCAGACGAGCCTTGACGACGCGCCGGCGCTGTTCCAACTCGCGACTCTGTACGCGCTCGGCATATGGGTGACGCGTCACGCCACGGTCGAGGAGGGACTGAGCGGATCCCATGTGATGACGGTGCTGGTGGGGTTCTTTGCCGGAGCGCTCTGCCTGCGAGCCGTTGGACGTGGCGTCGCCCGCCGCGTGCTCTCGCCCGAGCGCTGCCTGGTCGTGGGAGAGGTCGGCACTGCGCAGCGTCTCTCCCGTGCGCTGCGCGCGGCTGCGCACAACGCGCGTGTGGTCGCCTCGATCGAGTGCGATAGCGCGAAAGCCGAGCAGATGACGTTCTCGGATCTGTCGCGCGCGGAAAACCTCACACGGGTCGTCGAGACGGAGCGCGTCGAGCGGCTCGTGGTCGCGCCGCGGTATCCGGACATCGGCCACGTGCTGTCGCTGGTCCATACGGCGAAGTCGATCGGCGTGCGAGTCACGCTCGTGCCGTTTCTGGGCGAGATCGTGGGGGCGTCAGCCGAGCTCGAGAGCGTCGGTGGGGTGAGCATGCTGGGCCTCCCCCAGTTGGACCTGTCGCGTTCGGCGCGGATCATCAAGCGCGGCATGGACTTGATCGGGGCGTGGGTGGTGCTCGCCGTGGCGGCGCCGTTCGTCGCGGTCACCGCGGCGCTGATCAAGCTCGACTCGCCTGGGCCTGTGCTGTTCCGTCAAGTCCGCACGGGCCGTGATGGCGCACGGTTCGGGATCCTGAAGTTCCGGACGATGGTGGACGGCGCCGACTCGCAGAAGACTCAGCTGGGCTCGCGCAACGAGGCCATCGGTCTGTTCAAGATCGCCGACGATCCCCGGGTCACCAGAGTCGGGCGGTTCCTGCGCAGGACGTCCCTGGACGAGCTACCCCAACTCTGGAACGTGATCCGGGGTGACATGAGTCTGGTCGGACCACGCCCGCTCATCGAGGACGAGGACGCGAAGGTGGTCGGATGGTTTCGGCACCGGCTGCACCTGCAACCCGGGATGACCGGTCCGTGGCAGGTGCTTGGGTCGGCACGGATCCCGCTTGATGACATGATGCGGATCGATTACCTATACGTGGCGAATTGGTCGCTCTGGGGAGACATCAAGATCCTGCTTCAGACGGTTCCGTATGTACTGGCTCGGCGGGGGATGTAGCCGCCGCCGCGCCGCTCGATGCGCTTCCTGCCACGTGCCGCGTCCGCTGCGCGCGGGAGAGCCTCGAGCCCGAACGCCTGGCCGTCGTTTCCGGTTTCCCCTGAGAACATCGTGAGGCGGATCGACCGATGTTCGACGGACCGTCGATCGCTTGTCCAGCTGTTACGCGAAACGTGTCGCGGCGGAGTGATCGACCGATGTCCATTGGGTGCCGCTCGGTCCGAGAGCCGTCGCGTTGTGCCTCACTGTCGTCTCGCTCGTCGGAGCGATCTCGGCAGCAGCGCAGGCAAGCGGTCGTCGACTGTCGCCGCCCAAACAAAGCCAATCCGGGCATCGCGCACGGTCGCCCCAAGGGCGGAAGCGTCCGCAGCCGTCGTGCCCGCCCCGCGGGCGCAAGACCCGGCCGAAGCGCGGCGGCCGAGCTTGCCAGGCACGGCAGAAACCGCACGGGGGTACGTCGGCCAACACGAGCGGCAAAGCCTCGCCACTCCCGGCTCCCGCCCCGGTGTCGACGAGCACGAAGTCAGCGACGACCAACGGCTCGACCCCTGCCCAGACGACATCCGCCCCGAGCTCACCGAACGCCACGGCGGCTGTCGGAACCGGGTGAGTGCCGTTGGGTGAGCCCGGGGTGGGAGGCCGCGTGACCGGATTGGCCGTGAGTCCCGCCGATCCGAACATCGTTCTGGTTGGCGGGGACATGTTGGGCGTCGGCGTGAGCGATGACGGCGGGAGCTCGTGGCAGGCGACTTCGGGGTTTGCGTCTTGGGAAGTCAATGCGTTCACGTGGGACGTCGCCAATCCGTACGAAGTGTGGGTTGGCACGATGAGCGGCCCGTACGAGTCGCTGGACGGCGGGCACACATGGTCGGCTGAACGTGTGGGGTTGCCCACCGGTGATTACCCGTACAGCGCCCCGGTGCAGAAGGTGCTGATCGACGCCTCGTACTCCGAGCATATGCTGGCCTTTGGGGGCAATCAGCGGCAGTTCAAGGCAGGAGGGACCGGCGCGCTGCACTACGGGCTGGTCTACGAGTCGACCGACGGCGGGCAGCACTGGTCGACGATCGCGAACATCGGGACCAATTGGAACATCCTCGATGTGGTCGGATCTCCAGATCTGGCCATGCTGTATGTCGCGGTATTGGGCCATGGGATGTTCAAGTCCACCGATGGGGGCGACTCGTGGACTCCCGTCGATAGCGGTCTGCCGAGTGGCCAGGTGACGGCTCTCACCGGGGACCCGGGTGATCCCAATACGGTGTGGGCAGCGGTCGGCCACGCCCCTTCGGCGGGCAATGGCGTTTATGCACCCGGCGGGATCTATGAGACGACGAACGGTGGCCGAACCTGGACGTTGGAAAGCAACGGGATCCCGCAGATCGCCAGCAGTTCGGCCAACTACTCGACCTCGATGGTTTCGATCCTCCGCGCGGGAGACGGGACGCTGTACACGGCGGATCAGGGTTACGCGGATCAGAACCGCTATGAGTCGACCGACGGCGGTGCTCACTGGGCGGTGGCCGGTGGAAGCTTTGCCAGGTTCTATCCCGCGGCGGCGACGCCATACGCCTGGGCCTCGAGCAAGAACGGCGGGTTCGTGATCGGTGGCTCGTCGGACACGTTGATGGCGAGCACCGATCATGGAACGACATGGCAGGACGTCGGGTCGACACAGACAGCCACGGGTGGCTGGGACGGGAACGGCTTCTCGGGTTTACTGGGCACCCGGGTGGCGTTCAGTGCCACCCAGCCGAACGACATGTTCCTGACCGGATTCGACGCGGGCAACCTGTTGCGGTCGACCGATGGGGGGGCGACATGGACGCGGCCGCTGACCGGGTGGGACAACTATGACGGTGGCTACGACGTCCACGTCGGGGGACAGGCAGGCAACATCGTCTATGAGGTGCTCGGACAGGCCGGCATATTCAACGGCATCGCGGTTAGTCGGGACGCGGGCCAAACGTGGAGCTACCACGCCGGTGGCGCCCTGCCCGCCCGCTACGCGGCGGGCGGCGGACAGGGATCGATCGCGATCGCCAGCGGCGACGGAGCGACTGCCTACGCGGTCCTGCCCAACGAGCAGGTGTATGTCACGACTGACACCGGCAGCACGTGGACGCTGGTCTCGCTTCCCTCGCCCGCCTTCGCAGCGGCGTCCAGCCCAGACCACCTGAGCACGTATATCGCGACGAGCAACGGCATCTATCAGGTCACGAGCCCCGGGGGACCGCCGGCGCTCATCACCGGCAGCCCGACCGGTCTGCGACGGCTGGTCGTCGCCGCGAGCGACGCGGTTTACGGCACCGGCCCGATCGAGAGCAGCCAATCCGGCTTGTGGAGCAACCAGTCTGGCTCCTGGAGACGACTTTCCAGCAACCAGTTCGTCAACGACGTCGCGATCGACCCGGACGACGCCAGCCGGATCGCCTACGTGACCAACGACAACCCCTACCACGACACCAGCTTCGCCACCGGAGTGTGGATCAGTTGCAATGGCGGCCAGACGTTCACCCAATACAACGCCGGGTTGCCGATGCTGCGCGCTCTCAGCGTCGCGTTCGACCCCCGGATTCCGGGGCGGCTGATCATCGGTACCAACGGTCGAGGATACTGGCAAACACAGCTCCCCAACTGCTCGTAGCGGCGCGCTGGATACACCTACAATGTGAACTAGATGTTCTCGCGACAACTGTCGGCGCACGCTCGCTTGGCGCTTGTAGCAATCTCCACGAGCGAGCGGCGAAGTCAATACGCCGGCGGGGTCGGCGACCTCGCGAATGACGTGTCGTTGAGCGCGCTCACACGCTACGTCCTCGAGCAGCGGGTCAGCTTGGTCGTGCCATCCAGGCTCGAGCAATTGGGTTTGCCCGAGCTCGCTCGTGCGCTCGAGCAGCGCGTCGTCGCGAGGCACGAGCAGGCTCTGGTCGACGCAAAGGTTCGCTGCGTTCTGACCGATGGCATCCTCAGGCGCCTCGAGGAGGTGGGGGTCCCGGCGCTGAGCCTGAAGGGCGTAGACCTGTCACACCGTGTGTTTGGCGACAGTGCCTGTCGGGAATCGCGCGACATCGACATCCTGGTGTCCGCGCGAGATCTCGAGCGAGCTCGCACCCTCGCTCAAAGCGAGTTCTCCTACGCGCCACCGATCGATGTCATCGGCAGCGACGGACGCCCCCTGTTGCACTACAGACTGGAGCATACGCACGGATGGCCAAGCCTCGAGCTCCACTGGCGAGTGCACTGGTACGAGACCGCATCGGGCGCCGAGATGCTGCGGCAGAGCTCGATCGCCGGCGGACAACGGATGATGGCACCCGATGATGAGCTCGCGAGTCTTCTGCTGTTCTATGCGCGCGATGGCTTCGTCGGCATACGCGATCTGGCCGCGATCGTCGCGTGGTGGGATCGTCACGGCTCGAGCCTGCCGCAGTCCGGACTGGGCGGGTTCGCGCAGCGGTTTCCCGAGCTGGCTCCGGCCTTGGCGGCGTCGGCCAGGGTCGCTGCCGAGTTGGGGGGCCTGCCTCTGGCGCCGCTCGGGCTCGATGGCCATCGGGCCACGCTACGCGAACGGCGAGCCGCTCAGCTGGCGGATCCGCAGCCCGGATCGGACACCAGCAGGCTGCTCGCGGACATGGCGCTGGTCGACCTGCTTCTGGCGCCGACGCTCAATCTGAGAGGCTTCGTGCGTCGCCAGATGTTGATGGATGCGACGTTCAACCGGGCGTTGAGTGCGGG
>Ga0335080_10003629_pt1 | contig 15635 bp, 10 predicted proteins | sample Lox_Sample_34_FD_206720 | JGI IMG/M metagenome (GOLD analysis project Ga0335080, IMG submission 206720) | Soil microbial communities from Loxahatchee National Wildlife Refuge, Florida, United States - Lox_Sample_3.4 | ecosystem: Environmental > Terrestrial > Soil > Wetlands | place: USA...
GGATCGGGCAGAACCGCCTCGATCACCTCGCCGATCCCTCGCGCGCCGAGCAGGCCTTCGCGAGCGCACGCGCCGCCGACCCCCGCGATCTCGGCGCGCTGCGCGGGCTCACCGAGATCGCCGAGTCGCGCCGCGACGTGCCGCAGGCGCTCTCCCTGCACGCCGAGGAGCTCGCACTCCTCGGAAGCGACGAGCCCGAGCGGCGCCGCGCGCTCTGGCTCCGCATCGCCGCACTCGCCCCGGATCCGCAGCGCTGCGCCGACGCGTTCGCCGAGGCCGATGCCGTCGCGCCGCTCGGCGCGCCGCAGCTCGCGGCCTGGGCGCGCTCCCTGTCGGTGCTCGGTGCCACCGTTCGGTGGTGCTCGGTGTTCGCGCGCTGGTGCGGCGCGTCGGACGCATCGCCGGCGGCCACCGACTGGGTGTCGCTGGCGGGCGTGCTCGTGGACCTCGGCCGCGCCGCCGAGGCGGAGCCCCCGCTCGCGCGCGCGCTCGCGGCGGATCCCGATCTCGCTGCCGGCTGGACGCTGCGCGCGAAGCTGCGCGAGGCCTCGGGCGAGACGACCGACGCCGCGGAGGCGTGGCGGAGCGCGGGGCGCGCGGAGGCCGCCGCGCCCGGCCGCGGCCGGGCCGCGGCGCAGGCCTTCGCGCGCGCGGCAGCCCTGGTCGAGCCCGACGACCCGGCCCGCGCCGCCGAATGCCTCGAGCAGGCCACGGCGGCCTCGCCCGACTTCGCCACCGCCCAGGCGGCTTTCGCGCGGGTCGCCGAGCGACTCGGCCGCCTCGACGAGGCGGCCACCGCCGCATGGCGCGCCCTGGCACCCGACGCCGAGCCCCGCCTGGAGGGCGGCGAGCGCCTCGAGACCGCGCGCATCGGCGCGCGGACCGCGAGCGCTCTCGGCCGCTGGCAGGCGGCCTGGGACATGTCCTCGGAGGCGCTCGCGCTTGCGCCGCAGACCGCGGATGCGCTCGCCGCCCGCGGCCTCGGCGCCTTCCACCTCGGAGCGCCCGTCGAGTGCCGGCGGGCGCTCGAGGCGCGCCTCGCGCTGCCGGATCCCGACCCGCAGCGCACGCACCACCTCTGCGTGCTGGCGCGCGCCCTCGAGTCCCTGAACGAGCACGACGCCGCCCTCGCCCGGCACGGCGAGGCCCTCGCGCTCGACGCGGCCCTCGAGGCGGCGCACGCAGGGCGCCTGCGGGTGCTCGAGCGGCTCGGCCGCCGCGAGGAGGCCGCGGCCGCGCTGGCCGAGTGGGCGCGATGCACGGAGGGCGCGTCGCGCCGCGCGGAGCGATACGTGCGCGCCGCGCGCCTGGCGCGCCTGCCTGGCGGCGATGCCGAGCAGGTCGAGCGCTGGCTGCTCTCCGCGCTCGACGCCGAGCCCTCGAATGCGACGGCCTGGCTCGAGCTGGCGACCTGGCGCTGGGAGATCGGGCGCGCCGACGAGGCCTTCGAGGCCGCGAGCGACGGCGCGGACCTGGTCGACTCGGCGAGCGTCCGCGCGGCGCTCGACACGATTCGCGGTCGCGTGCTGGAAGGTCGGGGCGCGGGCGACGAGGCGCTCGCCGCCTTCCGGCGCGCCGCCGGCTCGGACCCGGAGGCGCGCGAGGCCGCGCGTTCCGCGGCGCGCCTGCTGCGCGCGCGCGGCGAGTGGCTCGACGCGGTCGAGCTGCTGCGGCGCAGCGCCGAGCGGCCCGGTCCCGAAGAGGTGCGCGCGGATCTCTTCCTGGAGCTCTCGCGCCTCCTCGCCGGACCCCTCGAGGACGTGGGCGGCGCGGTCGAGGCGTGCCGGCGGGCGCGGGAGCTCGCCCCGGAGCGCGCCGAGATCGGCGAGGCCTACGCCGCGCTGCTCGCCCTGCTCCCGGAGCGACACGAGCAGGCGTTCCGCGAGCTCGCCGGGGTGCTCGAGCGCGACCCGACGCGCGTCGAGGCGCTGCGTCGGCTCGTCCGACTCGCGCGCGCGAGCGGCGATTCGGAGGGCGCCGCGCGGGGGCTGGCGCTCCTGCGCGCGCTCGGCGCGACCTCGCCGCGGGAGCACGACGAGGCGCCCGCCGGATTCGATCTCGCGCTCGCCGGCGATCCGGCGCTCTCCGAGCCGACGGGCGAGGCGCTCCGTCGCGCATTCCTCGCGGCCGCGCCCGCGCTGTCGCTCGCGGCGCCCGCCTCGTCGCCGATCGAGGGCGACCCCGCGCTCGGTCCGATCGTTCGCGCCTGGCGTGCCGCCGAGGCGGAGCTCGCCGGAGCGGGCGTCCTCTCCCTCGGGCCCGAGGCGCTCGCCGCGACCGCGCGCGGCCTCGCGGGCGGCGACGTCGCCGGCAAGCCTGGACGCCAGGTCGCGCGCGCCCTGCGCGGTGCCGATGGCCTCGCGCTCGCGCGGTTCGACTTCGCCGGCTGGCGCCGCGCGCTGCGCGGGCAGGCCCTCGCGATGGCCGTAGACGCTTGCGCCGGAGACCTGCGCGCCGGCCTCGCCTCCGCGATCGTCGAGACCGATCCGTCCCGTGCGGTGGCCGCCGACGTCGACCTCTGCCCGTGGCTCGCAGGGAGCCCCGAGGCGGCGAGCCTCTGGGGCCGCGCGGTCCGCGCCTGGCTCGCCTCGCTGCGAGGCTAGCCGCTCACCGCCAGGGGCATCTGCACCCCGGCGCCGGTGGCAGCGCGCAGCGCGGTATCGGCGCGCTCGGCGACCACCGCGCCCGAGAGCTCCGACACGAGACGCTGGTGGAGTGCGTGGCCGCCGCGCTTCACCCGCACGTGTCCTTCGAGCCGGGCGCCGAGCAGCGCGAGATCGCCGAGCAGGTCGAGCACCTTGTGGCGCACGAACTCGTCGGCGAAGCGCAGCCCGCTGCGGTTCAGCACGCGCGTGCGATCGAGCACCAACGTGTTGTCGAGCGACGCGCCGCGCGCGCGGCCCGCGCGCCAGAGCGCCTGCACGTCGGCGACGAAGCCGAAGGTGCGCGCCGGAGCGATCTCGCGCTCGAAGCGCTCCGCCGAGAGCACGTAGTCGCGGAGCTGCTGGCGTCGGATCAGCGGATGGTCGAAGTCGATCTCGTACGAGATCTTGAGGGTCCGGCACGGCTCGACGCGGATCCAGCGATCGCCGTCGCGGATCTCGAGGGGCCGGCGGACGCGGATCGCGCGGCGCGCGGCCGCCTGCTCGAAGCCGCCCGCGCTGCGGATCAGGAACGCGAACGAGGCGGCACTGCCGTCCATCCCGGGGAGCTCGGGCCCATCGATCTCCACCCGCGCGTTGTCGATCCCGAGCCCGTAGAAGGCGGCCAGCAGGTGCTCGACGGTGTCGACCTGCACGTCGCCGCGCCCGAGCGTCGTCGCGAGATGCGTGCGGGCGAGGGAGGCCGGCGTGGCCGGGATCTCGATGGGATGGGCGGTGTCGGTGCGGACGAAGACGATTCCGCTGCCCGCGCGCGCCGGATGCAGCGTGACCTGCACGGGCTTCCCGGTGTGGAGACCCACGCCCGTACACGAGATCTTCTCGGCGATGGTCCGCTGCCTCAAGGCGCCTCCCCCCAACGCGCTTCGATCGGCCCGGGGGAACGTGTCGCAATCGTCATGCCAGTCTCGGAGGCTGCGGCAGGTTTTCTCGAATTACAGAAAACCCATTTATTTCCAAATGCTTGGGTGATCGATGCCAAGCCGATGCGGGCGCGGCCTGGCGCTTGGTGGGGCGAATCGGTCGATGGACTGTGACGTTGGAATTACAGGCGTGACGTTATCGTCACGAAGCGCGCCCTACTCGGGGGCCTTGCGGCCGACCGCGGAGCGTACCTCCGCGAGGATCTCCCGCGCGGCCTGATAGCGCTCGTCCGGATCCTTGCGCAGGCAGCGCGCGATGATCTCCGCGAGGAGCGGCGGCACCTGCGGGTTCAGCTCGCGCGCGTCGGGCGCCGGGGTGTGCACGTGGTGGTAGGGGATGTTGCCCTCGGTGAAGGGGAGCCGTCCGGTCGCGAGCTCGAACAGCGTGACCCCGAGCGAGTAGAGGTCGGTCCGGTAGTCCACGTTGCGCCCGAGCGTCTGCTCCGGGCTCATGTAGTACGGCGTCCCCGACACCATCGTGGTGTGGTTGCGCACCTCCTCGACGACCTTCGCCAGGCCGAAGTCCATGATCTTCGCCTTGCGGTCGCGCGTCCACATCGTGTTGGCCGTCTTGATGTCGCGGTGCACGATCTTCTTCTCGTGCGCGTAGGCCAACGCCTCGCACATCTGCACCAGCACGTGCAGCACGCCGCCGGCCGCGATCGCGCCGCGCCGGCGCACGATCTCCTTCAGCGTGTTGCCATCGACGTACTCCATCGCGATGTAGTAGCCGCCATCCTGCTCCCCGGCGTCGTACACCGTCACGATGTTGGGGTGGTTGAGCTGGGCGGCGCTCTTGGCCTCGCGCAGGAAGTTCTTGAGCGCCTGCGGGTTCTCCTTCAGCGCGTCGGGCAGCACCTTGTACGCGACCAGCCGGTCGAGCACGGTGTCCTTGGCCTTGTAGACGATTCCCATGCCGCCGCGCCCGAGCTCCCCGACGATCTGGTAGCGGGCGGGCGTCTTGCGCATCGTCGACGCCTGCGGGCTCGACTGGGCGCTCGTCGCGTCCTCGCCCGGGCTCTCGGCGAGGCGGGCGCGCGCGGCCGCGAGGCGCGCCTCCACGTCCTCGAAGTGGTAGTCGCACGCCAGGATCCGCTCGTAGATCGCGACCGCCTCGCGCAGCTCGCCGCTGGCCTCGCAGACTCCAGCGAGCGTGTAGTGCAGCCGGATGCTGTCGCGGTCGATCTGTCCATCGCCGACGGCCTGGCGCAGCTTCACGATGGCGAGGCTGCTCTGTCCGCGGGTCCTGAAGATCTCGCCCAGCAGCGCCGACGCGGCCCGGTGATCGATGCTGTTGGCCGAGATCCGCTGCAGCACCTTGATCGCCTCGTCGTCGAGCTTCTCGCGGTGATACACCTCGCCGGCGGCCAGCAGGCGGCCCGCTTCCACCAGCGCCTGGGCCTGCTTGGCCGCCTCACGCGCCTCCTCCCAGCAGACCGCCGCCTCGTCCCAGCGCGAGGCCTTCTCGAAGTTCGCGGCGGCGCGCGCGGGCAGGCTCGCGGCGCGGTACATCTCGGCGGCCTGGACGTAGTCGGTCGCGCGCTCGTAGGCCTGCGCCGCGCGCGCGAAGTCCTCGAGCTTGCGATAGACGTCGCCGGCCGCGTAGTGCTCGCCCGCCTGCTCGAGGTGGTGCGCGGCCTCGGCGTCCTCACCGCGGCCTCGGTGGTACTCGCCGAGGATGCGGGCCGCCTCCTTCGTCTCGCCGAACTGCTGGAGCACCTCGGCGGCGCGCACGGGCTGATTGCCGGCGAGGAAGAGCTCCGATGCCTTGGCGAGGCGCCCGCACCGCAGCGCGATCTCCGCGGCGGCGACGTGGCAGCCGCCCTTCTCGAGGACCGCCTCGGCCTTGTCGGGCAGCCCGGCCTGGTCGTAGAGCTTGCCGGCCTGCAGCACGAGCGTCTGGACCTCGCGCAGGTGCTGTGGATTCTGCCCGGTTCCCGTCCGCGTGCGCTCCTCGAGGATCACGTCCTCGAGCGCCTCGGCGCCCTTCCGCCATGCCTGGCAGCGGATGAAGGCGCGCGCGGCCTGGCGCTGGAAGCCCGCCTGGACGTAGCAGTCGCCCGCGCGGAGGAAGTCGCCGGCCTTCTCGAACATCTCGCCCGCCACGCTCATGCGCCCGCCCTCGAGGAAGCACTCTGCCGCCCGCGCGTGCTCTCCCTGCGCAGCGAAGATCGTCCCCGCGGTCTCCTTGTCGCCGGCCTTGAGGTGGAGCTCGGCCGCCTCGAGGAAGCGGTTCTGGTCGTGGCGGATCTCGGCGGCGCGCACGAAGTCTCCCGCCTCGACGAAGAGCTCCGCGGCACGATCGAGGAGGCCGCTGTCGAAGCACAGCTCGGCCGCCTCGTGGGCCATGCCCTTTCTCGCCATCGCGTTCGCCTGCTTCTCGATCTTGCGCCCCATCCGCTTGTCGAGGGGCGCGACGTCGGGGCGCGCGCCTCGCTCCGCAGGCTCGTCGGCTCGCGCGGAGCCGCCCCCGCGCGTCGCGACCAGAGTGAGCACCGCCAGCACCAGCCCGCCGCCGACCAGCTCGAGGGGCATGGGCCCCGCGAGGCGCCCCTCGGCGATGCCGAAGCGGGCCACGGCCCCACGCGCCTGCTGGCGCGCCTGACGGAGCTGCGCGGGCTCCGTGCGCTCGGACTTCTGGCCCGCCACGACGCCGACGGCGCCGACGGCCATGAGGGCGAGGGCGAGGGCGAACCCGAGCAAGCGCACCAGCGAGCGAATGGCAGACACCTCCAGCCGACGCACCGATCCGCAGCCGGCCGGCACGTCGGGCGCCGGGGACAGCGGATCGCGACCGTTATCGGCCGGGCCGGCGCTGGTGTTGAGGAGGGCGCCTCGTGCAGAGCCGGGCGGGCGCCGCCCGCTAGAACAGGCGCCGCTGGCCGCCGGCCGGGGTGGCCGGCGCGAGGCCGAAGTGCTCCCACGTCCGCCCGGTCGCCACGCGGCCTCGCGCGGTGCGGTCCAGGAACCCCGCCTGGATCAGGAAGGGCTCCAGCAGATCCTCGAGCGTGCCGCGGTCCTCGCCGAGAGCGGCAGCCAGGGCCTCGACCCCTACCGGGCCGCCGTCGAACTTCTCGAGGAGCGTGCGCAGGAAGGCGCGGTCGAGGCGGTCGAAGCCGACCTCGTCCACCTCGAGGCGTTCGAGCGCATAGCGGGCCGTCGCGAGCGAGATGGGGGTGTGCTGAGCTGCAGCGCGTCTGCTGACTTCGCTCGCTGCGCGCGCCCGCTCCGCGGGCGCTGGCCGATGCTCCAGGCCATCCCCTTGCCTCGGAGAGGGAGCGTGAGAATGGGCGTCCACCTCGGCGAAGTCGCGGACGCGGCGCAGGAGGCGCAGGGCGATGCGGGGGGTGCCGCGCGAGCGGCGCGCGATCTCCTCCGCGCCTTCGACGTCGAGCTGCACGGAGAGCCGGTCCGCCGACCGGCGCAGGATCTCGACCAGGTCGCGGGCCGGGTAGTAGTCGAGGCGCGCCACGTAGCCGAAGCGATCGCGCAGCGGCGCGCCGAGCAGCCCCGCGCGCGTCGTGGCGCCGATCAGCGTGAAGCGCGGCAGGTCGAGGCGGAGCGACCGCGCGCTCGGTCCCTGGCCGATCACCAGGTCGAGGTGGAAGTCCTCCATCGCCGGGTACAGGATCTCCTCGACCGCGGGATGCAGGCGGTGGATCTCGTCGACGAAGAGCACGTCGCCGGGTTCGAGGTTCGAGAGCAGCGCGGCGAGGTCGCCGGGCCGCTCGAGCACGGGGCCGCTCGTGGCGCGGAGCTGCGCCCCCATCTCGCGCGCCACGATGTGCGCGAGGGCGGTCTTCCCGAGCCCGGGCGGGCCGCAAAAGAGGTGGTGGTCGACCGGCTCCTTGCGCTCGCGCGCGGCCGCGATGAACACGCGCAGGTTGGCGCGCAGTGCGTCCTGGCCGACGAAGTCGTCGAGCATCCGCGGCCGGAGCGCCGCCTCGAGGCGCCGCTCGTCGGGGAGCGCCTCGGGACCGATCTCGCGAAGCCCGCTGGAGTCATCGCGAAGCCCGCTGGAGTCATCAGGCCTGCGCTCGCGCGTGCTCATCGCGCGAGCCTCCGCAGCGCCGCCCGCACGATCGCCTCGAGCGGAGCGCCCTCGGCTTCGGATGCGTCGAGCGCCTCGCGCGCCACCCGCTCGGCGCGGGCGCGCGGCGTGCCGAGGTTCACCAGCGCGGAGGCGACCGCCTCGAGCCGGTCCGCTGCGGCGGGACCTGCGGCCACCGCGGGCTCGGGCGCGAGGTCGTCCTTCGCGATCAGGCCGGCGACCCGATCGCGCAGGTCGACCAGGATGCGCTGCGCGGTCTTCATGCCGACGCCCGGGATCGCCACCAGGGCGGCCAGGTCCTCGCGCCCGAGGGCGGCCACCAGGTCGCGAGGCGCCATGCCCGAGAGCACCGCCTGCGCGAGCTTCGGGCCCACCCCGCTCGTGCGGATCAGCTGCTCGAACAGCGCGCGCTCGAGATCGGTGTGGAACCCGAAGAGCTGGATCGCATCGTCGCGAACATGTGTATGGATGCGCAGCGAGACGACCTTGCCCTCGTCGGGAAGCGCGGCGAAGGTCGACAGCGACACCAGCACCTCGTACCCGACCCCTCCGACGGACACCACGGCGCGCGTGGGCGCCTTCTCGCGCAGCACGCCCTCGAGGTGCGCGATCACCGGGCGCGCCTCACCACCAGGCGGCTCGCGGCGGCGGAGCGGCGGCGCGTGCCGAACGCGGCCGCGAGGCCAGCGAGGCGGCCGCGATGCGCGTGACAGAGCGCGGTCGCGAGGGCATCCGCGGCGTCGGTCGCCGGCGGCTCGGCGAGATCCAGGAGGCGCCCGACCATGACCTGTACCTGCCGCTTCTCCGCGCCGCCCGAGCCGACCACCGCCCGCTTGATCTCGCCCGGTGCGTACTCGAGGACGGGAAGCCCCGCCGCAGCCGCCGCCGCGAGCGCGACGCCGCGGGCGTGGCCGAGGACGAGCGCCGACCGCGCGCTCCGCCCGGCGAAGATGCGCTCGACCGCGGCCACCTCGGGGCGGTGGGCCGCGATCGCGCGCGCGAGGCCGAGCTGCAGCTCGGCGAGACGCTCGGCCAGCCCGGCGCCGCGCCGCGGCCGCAGCGTCCCATGCGCGACGTGGACGACGCGCGCGCCGCGGCGCTCGACGACGCCGTAGCCGGTCGCGAGGGAACCGGGGTCGATTCCGAGAACGCGCATCGCGGATCCGATCGCGGGAGGAGCAACCGGGGGGGACGGGCGGAACCGTAGCCGACTACCCGCTGAGCCGCTCCATCTCGGAGTCGGCGATGTCGAAGTTGGCGTAGACGCCCTGCACGTCGTCGAGGTCCTCGAGCGCCTCGGCGAGCTTCAGCATGCTCTCCGCCTGGGCGCCCTCGAGCTTCACCGTCGCGCTCGCGCGCATCGTGATCTCGGCGCTGGCCGGGCGGAAGCCCCGGGCGGCGAGCGCGTCGCGCACGGCCTCGAAGCGCCGCGCGTCGACCACCAGCTCGACCGATCCCTCGCTCTCGACCACGTCGTCCGCCCCGGCCTCGAGGCCGACCTCGTAGAGGCGGTCGAGGTCGAGCCCCGCCCGGTCGAAGTCGATCACGCCCTTCTTCTCGAACAGATGGGAGACGCAGCCGCTCTGGCCCAGGTTCCCGCCGTAGCGGGTGAACGCGTGGCGGATCTCGCCCACGGTGCGGTTGCGGTTGTCGGTCAGGACCTCGAGCAGCACGGCGACGCCCGCCGGACCGTAGCCCTCGTAGACGACCTGCTCGAAGTTCTCCCCCTCCCCGCCGCCGGCCCCCTTCTTGATCGCCCGCTCGATGTTGTCCTTGGGCATGTTGGCCGCTCGCGCCTTGTCGATTACGAGGCGGAGCCGCGGGTTGCTGGCGGGGTCGCCGCCGCCGAGGCGCGAGGCGGTCGCGATCTCGCGGATGAGCTTGGTGAAGACCTTGCCGCGCTTGGCGTCCGCGGCGCCCTTCTTGCGCTTGATCGTCGCCCACTTGGAGTGCCCGGACATGGTCGCGGGGGTAGCACGCGCGCGCGCCGATGGTCAACGCGGCGCAGCCGTGCGCGAGAGAGGCACCCCGCCGCTCAGGAATCGGGAACCCCCGCCCGATACGGACGCCGGGCCGGTCGGTGGCCCGACCCCCCCGGGGTCTCGGGAGGCAGCGCCATGGCGGTCGGGATCGACCTCGGAACCAGCAACTCGTGCGTGGCGATCGCGCGGCGCGGGCGCATCGAGGTGCTCGCCAACGCGTACGGCGAGAGCATCTGCCCGAGCGTCGTGCACTTCGCCGAGGACGGCGCGATCGAGGTCGGCAACCGCGCCAAGTCGCGCGCCATCCACGACCCCGAGCACACCATCACCGCCGCCAAGCGGCTGATGGGCCGGTACTACTTCTCCGAGGAGGTGAAGAAGGCGAAGGCGGTCTCCTCGTACCAGATCGTCGAGGGGCCCAACCACGCCGTCCGCGTCAAGGTGCGAGACTCGGTGCTCGCGATCCCCGAGGTGTCGGCGCTCGTGCTGCGCGAGATGAAGCAGGTGGCCGAGGCCGCCCTCGGCGAGCCGGTGACGCAGGCCGTCGTCACGGTGCCCGCCTACTTCAACGACAACCAGCGCCAGGCCACCCGCGACGCCGGGCGCATCGCCGGGCTCGAGGTGCTGCGCCTGCTCAACGAGCCGACCGCCGCCGCCCTCGCCTACGGCTTCGGGCGCGGCCTGGCCCAACGCGTCGCGGTGTACGACCTCGGCGGCGGCACCTTCGACATCTCGATCCTCGAGATCGGCTCGGACGTCTTCGAGGTGCTCTCGACCTGCGGCGACACCTTCCTGGGCGGAGAGGACTTCGACGACCGCGTGATCGACTGGCTCGCGGACGACTTCCTCGCCCGCCACAAGATCAACCTGCGCCACGATCGCTTCGCGCTCGAGAAGCTGAAGGCGGCCGCCGAGGCGGCGAAGAAGACGCTCTCCGTCGACGACGAGGCGCACATCCAGATCGAGGACGTCGCCAAGGACCCCGCCGGCGCCTCGCTCTCGGTCGATCGCCGGCTCTCGCGCCAGGAGTTCGGAGCCCTGGTCGGCGACCTGGTCCAGCGCACCTTCAAGGTGTGCGACGAGGCGCTGCAGCAGGCGAACCTCACGGTGCGCGACCTCGACGGCGTGATCCTCGTGGGCGGGCCCACCCGGCTCCCGCTGATCCGCGAGGCGGTCTCGCAGTACTTCCAGTGCGAGCCGAAGGCGGAGGTCGATCCGGACCAGGTCGTCGCGATGGGCGCCGCGATCCACGCCGCGGCGCTGGTCGGCGACGAGCGCGACTCCTGCCTGCTCGACGTGACGCCGCTGTCGCTGCGCATCGGCGTCGCCGGCGGCCTCGCGGAGACGGTGATCGAGCGCAACACACCGGTCCCGATCGAGCAGACCAGCGTCTTCACCACCTTCCGCGACTACCAGCAGTCGGTGCGCATCCGCGTCTACCAGGGCGAGTCGCGCAGCGCGGGCGAGAACGAGCTGCTCGGCGAGTTCGAGTTCTCGGGCTTCAAGAACGCGCGGCGCGGCGAGGTGCGCATCGAGGTCACCTTCGAGATCGACACCGACGGCATCGTCCAGGTGACGGCGCGCGACCCCGACACCGGGCAGGCCGCCTCGACGCAGATCCACCTGTCGTCGGGCCTCACCGAGGACGAGATCCGCACGCTGGTCGAGAAGCATCAGGCGGAGCCTGGCGCGACCGCCGCGCAGCGCCCCGCCCCGCCTCCCGCGCGCGCCCCGGTCGCGGCGCCGCTCTCGCCGGACGGCGACGACGACCTCACCGCGCTCGACGAGGAGGTGGCCGGGCTCGGCGACGAGCCGCTCGACGTCGGGGACGAGGAGCTTCCGGGCCTGCGGGGCGACCCGGCCCCGCTCGAGGAGGAGGCAGCGGCCGACGGCGGCGTCGATCAGGAGTTCGATGCGCTGGATCCGGCGTCGATGGAGGAGGCCGCCGAGGCGGTGGCGCCCGAGAGCGATGGCGGCGCGGGTCGAGAGGTGGAATTCGACGAGGCCGCGCTCGAGGCGGCGCCCGAGCCGGAGGCCGGACCCGACGGAGAGTTCGAGCCGTCGCAGCTCGACGTGGACGCGGAGGCAGGCGACGGCGGCGCAGCCGGCCGCGAGATCGACCTCGACGCCGAGCCCTCGCACGCGAGCGCCGCTGCCCTCGACGAGATGGAGGCGGTGGGCAGCGGCGAGCTCGATCCGCTCGCGATGGACCTCGACGAGGCCGACCTCGACTCGCTGGTCGACCTCGCGGACGATGCGACCGCCGTCCACGAGATGCCGCCGGACGCGATCACGCGGCCGCGAGGCGAGGAGCCCGCCGCGGCGCGGCGGCCGGCGGCCGATGTGGACGACATCGACCTCTTCGACGCACCGGGGTCCGATCTGTCCCGCTACCACGACGACGGCGAGCCGCCGCACGGCGACTCCTAGAGGATCTGCGGCGTGACGGCGCTCGACCCGGCCGAGATCCGCGCGCTCGACGCGATCCTCGAAGAGCTCGACTACTACCAGGTTCTCGAGCTCGTGCCCGGCGCGCCGACCTCGGCGATCCGCTCGGCCTATCACCAGGCCTCGCGGCGCTTCCATCCCGACGGACATCGCGCGCGCCATCCCGAGCTGCAGCCGCCGCTCGCGCGCATCTCCAAGCGCGTGGCCGAGGCCTACTCGGTGCTGCGCGATCCCCGGCGCCGGCAGGTCTACGACCGCCAGCTCGCCGCCGACCGCAACACGCTGCGCATGCCCCTGGTGCAGGCGGAGGCCGAGGCCGACCGCCAGCGGCGCGAGGCGCGCGAGGGGCGGACGCCGAACGGACGGCGCTACTTCGCCCTCGCCCAGCGCGACCTGGCGAGCGGCAATCACGTCGCGGCCGAGCGCAACCTCCGGACGGCGCTCACCTTCGAGCCCGACAACGCGCTCTTCCGCGAGACGCTGGCGCAGCTCAAGAAGAGGTGAACCGAGCGCGCGGGCGGCTATGCTGCGCCGCGTGCCGACCCTGCGCGTCCTCGCCGGCCTGCTCGTCGCGCTCGCGCTCGGCTGCGGGGAATCGAAGCAGGGGGCGGCGGCTGCGGGCGAGAAGGCGCCGTCCTCCACCGCGGCGGCGCCGGCCGCGGCGCCCGCGGCGAAGCCGGCGGCCGATCCGAACGAGCGGCCGCTTCCGGGCTTCGACGGCACGACCCTCGACGGCCAGCACTTCGACGCGAGCTCGCTGCTCGGAAAGCGCGCGCTCCTCTTCTTCTTCAACCCCGCGGTGCGCGAGGCCGAGCCCGCGGCCCAGGCGGTCGCGCACGTGGCGCGCCTGCGCGACGATCAGAACTTCGCCGTGGTGGGCATCGCGCTGGCCAGCGGCGCCACGGCGGCGCGCGAGTTCGCGAAGCGAACGGGACTCGTCTTCCCGATCGTCGACGACGCGGCCGGCCACATCGCCGAACGCATCGGGCTGCGCGCGCCGGTGGCGCTGATCAGCACGGACGCGCGCGGCAACGTCACCTTCGGGATGGGCGGCCCGCCGGCCGAGGCGTCGGATCCCGTTGCGATGGTCGAGACCCAGCTGCGCGAGGCGCTGCGCCTGCCCGCGACCGAAGGTGTGCTCGCCCCCTCGCTCGGCGAACGGCCGCGAGCGCCGGGCTTCCGGGCCGCGCTCCTCGAGGGCGGCGCGCCCTTCGACCTGGCCTCGCTGCACGGCAAGCCGCTGGTGCTGATCTTCTTCCTCTACACCTGCCCGCACTGCCACAACGCCCTGCTCTCGATGAAGGAGGCGCTCGCCAAGCTGCCTGAGGCGAGCCGCCCGACGCTGATCGGCGTCTCGGTGGGCGGCTCCGCCGCTGCGGTGCAGGAGAAGCTCAAGAGCGACGGCCTCGACTACTTCACGGTGCTCGCCGACGACGACCACGCGATCCGCTCGGCGTACGGCGTCGTGGCCGGCGTGCCGGACATCTTCCTGATCGACGCGAACGGCGAGATCACCGCACGCGTCCAGGGCTGGCGCGACGACCGCGACCCCCCGCTGATGCGCATGCGGCTTGCCAAGCTGGCCGGGCAGCCCGTGCCGATGCTGCTCCACACGACCGGATACAGCGGGAGCGAGGTGTGCAGCGTGTGTCACGAGCGCGAGCACGACACCTGGACGCTCACGCAGCACGCCACCGCGTTCGACACGCTCGTGCGCCACGGCGCCGACGCCAACCCGGAGTGCGTGAGCTGCCACGTGGTGGGATTCGGCAAGAGCGGCGGCTGGACCCGCTCGCCCCCGACGCCGTACCTCGAGAACGTCGGTTGCGAGAACTGCCACGGGCGCGGCGGGCCGCACCTGTCGCCGGGCTTCGTCGCGAACGGCAACTACGAGCCGGTGTGCGTCACCTGCCACGACCCGAAGCACTCGCTCGGCTTCTCGTATGCGACCTTCCTGCCGCGCATCTCGCACGCCGAGAACGCGAAGCTGACGGGGCTCGCGCTCTCCGAGAAGCGCAAGCTCCTGGCCGATCGCGCCCGCCCGCGCGCCGACCTGCTGCCGACGACCGCCGCCTACGTCGGCTCGGACGCCTGCCGCAGCTGCCACGCCCAGGAATACGAGAGCTGGGTCGCCGGCCCGCACGGGCGGGCGACGGCCTCGCTCGAGAAGAAGGGCGAGGACGCGAACCCGAAGTGCCAGGCATGCCACGTGACGGCGCTCGGGCTCCCCGGCGGCTTCCCCCGTCCGGGCCGTCCCGCCGATCACCCGGACCTGGCGCGCGTCGGCTGCGAGTCGTGCCACGGACCCGGCGGCAACCACGTCGGCCCCGACGCCGTGCGGGTCGGCACCATCGTGTCGCTCGGCGACAAGTGCGACTCCTGCGTGATCCTGCAGGTCTGTGGCGGCTGTCACGACCAGGCCAACGACCCGGGCTTCGAGTTCGCGGTGCAGAAGAAGATCGAGGCGCAGAAGCACGGGACGATCGAGCCCGCGGCCAAGCGCGGCGCCGCGCCCTCGGCGGCGCTGTCGAGCGCCTCGCGGGTCGGCCTGCTCGAGCGCGCCTTCGCGCTCGGGCCGTCGAGCTGAGCGGCGCGCGATGGCGAACGTGCGCATCGAGACCGACGCGTGCGGGGTGCGCACCCTCACGATCGACCGCGAGGCGCGCCGCAACGCGCTCGACCGCGCGACGCTCGACGAGCTCGAGGGCGCCGTGGCGGCCGCGGCGGCCGACGCGAGGGTGCGAGTCGTGGTGCTGCGTGGGGCGGGAGACGCGGCCTTCTGCGCGGGCGCCGATCTCGAGGAGCTCCTCGCGCATCGCACCATCGACGACCGCCGTCGGCACTTCGACGGGGTGGCGCGCGTGATCGCCGCGATGCACGCGGCGCCGCAGCCGGTCATCGCAAGGGTGCAGGGATTCGCGCTCGCGGGCGGTCTCGGCCTCGCCGCGGCGGCGGACTTCACGATCGCCGGCGAGAGCGCGGTGCTGGGTCTGCCCGAGATCGGGATCGGTCTCCTGCCGATGGTGGTGTCGGCGCCCATCCTGCGCGCCACCGGCAGCCGCAAGGTGGTGCTCGACCTGGTACTGACCGGCCGCCGCGTGTCGGCGCAGGAGGGGCGCGAGCTCGGCCTGGTGACGCGCGTCGTGCCCGACGAGCGCCTCGACCCGGAGGTCGCGCAGCTCGCGACCAGCCTCGCCGCGCTCTCACCCACCGCGCTGCGGCTCGGCAAGGAGGCCGTCTACGCGATGGCGGAGATGGAGTACGGGTCGGCGCTGCGCTACCTGCGCGAGATGATCGTCCTCACCGCCCTCACCGAGGACGCCCAGGAGGGGATGCGCGCATTCTTCGAGAAGCGGAAGCCGGTGTGGACCGGGCGCTAGCCCGCGATCTCTGCGAGGCGCTCGCCTCCGCCCGCGACCTCGCCCGCGAGTGGCTCGAGGAGGGCGTCGAGACCTACGACCGGAACACCTCCTCACGCACGCTCAGCTCCACCCCCGCCGCCCTCGAGGCAAGACGATCGCCCGAAGCATCCCAGCAAGCCGCCGAAGGCGGCGCGCAGCGAGCCGAAGGC
>Ga0335080_10003630_pt1 | contig 15635 bp, 12 predicted proteins | sample Lox_Sample_34_FD_206720 | JGI IMG/M metagenome (GOLD analysis project Ga0335080, IMG submission 206720) | Soil microbial communities from Loxahatchee National Wildlife Refuge, Florida, United States - Lox_Sample_3.4 | ecosystem: Environmental > Terrestrial > Soil > Wetlands | place: USA...
CCCACAAATCCGGCCTGCTTGCCCGCAATGCCGGCAAAAGCCCGAAGAGCACGCCCGTCAGGCACGTCAGGCTCAGCGTAAATGCCAGAATCCGCAAATCCGGTTGAGGACGGATCAGCAGCACGTTTCCTTCCGCGGGGACCAGCGCCAGCAGTCCCCGTGTGAGCGCCATCGCCAGAAATACCCCGCCCGCCGCACCCGCGAATGAGAGTAGCAGGCTCTCTACCATCAACTGCCGCACGAGCTGCAGCCGTGACGCGCCGATCGATAGCCGCACCGCAATTTCCTTCTGCCGCGCAAACGCGCGGGCGATCAGAAGATTGGCGACGTTCGCGCAGGCGATCAGCAGCACCAGTCCCACCATGCACATCAGCACGATCAATGCGGTGGAGAAGTCATTGCGCAAATGCGAATAGCCGTTGTCCGCCTTCACCACGTGAATCGTTCCCTCGAGGAACCGTTTGCGCGAGTACGCCGACCAGTCGCGGGCGGCCGGCAGTGTGGCTTCATACTCCCGGATCTGTCGGAAGAGCACCTGCATCGGCGCCTTGGCCGATTCCGCGGTGTACCCCGGCTTCAAGCGCGCGAACACCTGCACCCACCGCGTCCGCCGGTCTTCCACCTGCACCCATTCCCAGTCCGGCACGATCACCGGCTTCATCAGGATCGGCACGCGGATCTGCGGCGAAACCGCGGGATCAAGTCCCGCGAATCCTGCGGCTGACACGCCCACCACCGTCATCGGGTAGTTGTTGATGAGGATCTTTTTCCCGAGCACGTGCGGATCCCTGGCGAACCGGTTTACCCAATAGTCGTAACTCAGGACCGCAACCGGATGGCCCTGAAACACCCGGTCATCCTCCTCGGAACTCAATACCCGCCCGATGGCCGGCCTCACGCCGAGCATCGTGAAATAATTGCCGGACACCATCTCGGTGTCGACGCGTTCGGTGTGACCGTCGACGCTGACCGACGTCTCGACCCAGCGCCGGCACAGCACTTCGGAGAATGGCGCAGCCTTCTGCTGGAAATCGCGATAGATCGGATACGAATGCATCCGATCCCCCATGTTGCTTCCGTTGTGCGGGCCGCGCTGGTACAGCATCACCAGCTGTTCCGGGTTCCTCACCGGCAGTTGCCGCAGCATCAACTGATCCATCAGGGTGAAGATAGCCGTGTTCGCGCCGATGCCCAGAGCCAGCGACAGAATCGCGACGGTAGCAAACAGGGGATTCCGCCGCATGGCGCGCAGAGCAAGCCTGGCGTCGGACAGGAGATTCCTCATGTCCCTTATACTGCTCCGCGGGGGATTGGTTACGAATTTTTGTGGAGCCGTCTGCCGGCCTACTGGCCCGATCGCATGATCAGCGAAAGATCGAGGATTATTTTCTGCTCCTCGGCCGTAAACTCGTTATGGAAGTCGGGGCCGTCGAAAAAGGCCTTTCGTTGCTCGTCGGTGGCATTCTGAAGCCGGCGCAGAGCGTTGCCCACTTGCGGCCGGCGATCCGGTCCGAGGCGATTCAACTCCTGCATCGAAAGCACCACTTCCCGGCGTTTTTCCGGCGGCAGAGCCGCGAGTCGCTCGGCGCGATTAAGCACTACCTGTTGCTGCACCGGTCCCAGGCTGTCGAACCACTTCAGCTGTGTCCGGATTCGCTCTTGCTGCGCAGGAGGCAGTTTCTCCAGAGCACGCTCGCGCTGTTCCGGCGTCATACGATACAGGCGCTCAGCAGGGTTCGCGGGATTCGTAACGCGCGGGCCAGCCTTGGGCAAGCCATCCTTCTTCAGTCCACCCACGTTCTTGGGTGCAGGCATACGCGGTGCAGGCGTATGCGGCGCTGGCGGCGCTTTCGGATTTCCGCGGTCCTCGCAGATTCCCAGCGCGCCCGCGATGGCCAGCACCGCAGCGACTTGGATTACCCGGCTCATTACATTTGCGGCTGGGCGCTATCCGCGGGAGCGATGCGGTTGAATTCGCGAAGCATCTCCATTTCCTGGAGAGCGCTTTCCGCCTGATCTGCGGTGATCTCCGGCTTCGGATTCGGACCGGGCACATCCGCCGGCCGCTGTAACAGCAGGCCCGCCACGAACAGCAGGCACGCCGTGGCCACGATCGGCAGTCCATGCCGAACGAACAGCGGGCGGAACGGTCGCATCACCCGATCCAGCCAGCTCACCTCTTTCTCGATCCGTTGATACAGGCGCCGGTCGAAGTCCGGCGAGACCGGCGCGGGCTCCCAGCAGTCCAGCGCCTCCCAAACGGCCCGCTGGCCGTCCGCCATTTCTCGGCAGGCGGCGCATGCCTTCAGGTGTTCCTCCACCCTCGCCACTTCGACTGCGTCCAGCTTCCGCGCGGAGTAATCCAACAGTACGGCAGCATCCTCGTGAGATCCGTTTTTTTCGTTCTCCGGCACGCCAAACATTCTGATCCTCTCTTCCCTAAGCCATATGGGCCAAGCGCGCGCGCAGTGTTTCGTAAGCCCGGAACAGCAGCGACTTCACCGCTGATTCCGAACAACTGAGCACTTTCGCGATCTGCGAATATTCCATTTCTTCGTACTTGTGCATCAGGACCGCTGCTCTCTGTTTATCCGGCAGCGTTGCCACGGCTTTCCGAACCTCGTCCAACCGCGCCTGGTACACCATACGTTGCTCAACGGTCTGGCGCTGGTCCGCCACCTGCCGCGCCGGCAGGTCCGAGGAGTCATCGTCCAGCCGTTCCTGTGTCCTCTCGTTCTTTCCGTCCCGGAGCGCGTTCAGCGCTAAATGGGTCGCGATCCGGAAAAGCCAGGTCGTAAACTTCGCGGTCGGCTCGTACGTGGCGCGCGACCGGTATACGCGAAGGAACACCTCCTGGGCGAGTTCCTCCGCTACAGCGTGATTCTGCACCATCCGATACAGAAAATTCACCACCGATGTGCGGTGCTTCTCCAGCAGGAGACCGAAACTGACGTCGTCTCCTTCCTTGACGCGAAGCATCAACTCGGCGTCGTAGTCCAAAGCCGCCGCTAAGCACCCCACACTCGACTGAACCCGTTCTGTCATCGTTCGTTGCGGTATCGAAGGGCTATTCGCCCTTCAGCGTTCGTTCCATGAGGCGCTGAATCGCCTCCCGCGGAGAAGTCCCCCGGTACAGCATCTGGTACATCTGCTCGGCGATCGGCATTTCCACCGAATGCCGGCGCGCCAACTCGATCACAGCATTGGTGGTTTTGATCCCCTCGGCTACCATCTTCATCGATTCCACAATCTCCTGCAAGGTTCGGCCGCGCGCCAGCTCTACGCCGACCATACGGTTACGGCTGAGGTCCCCCGTGCAAGTCAAAACCAGGTCGCCCAGGCCAGCCAGTCCGGCCATGGTCTGAGCCTTGGCCCCCATCGCCACTGCAAGTCGCCCGATCTCGGCTAAACCTCGTGTAATCAACGCAGCGAGGACATTGTGGCCGAGATCCAACCCATGCAATACACCGGCCCCTATGGCTACGACATTCTTGATCGACCCAGCTATTTCTACACCAATAGTATCAGCGGACGTGTACAACCGAAACGTGGGACCGGAGAAAGCAGCCTGAAGGCACTCCGCCACAGCGAAGTCATTGGAAGCCACCACCAGGGCCGTGGGAACCGCTCGGGCGACTTCGCGGGCAAATGTCGGACCGGAAATCGAAGCCACTCGCGTATGCGAGCCAAGCACTTCGCAAATCACTTCTGACATTCGTAGTAGAGTGCTGTTTTCGAGTCCTTTTGTAGCGCTTACGAATACCATTCGACGTCTTGTAAATGGTTGTATTTGCAAATAAATAAGACGGACCAGATGGGACGGGACGACAGTCAGGACGACCTCAGCCCCGGCCATTGCCTCCGCTAGTGCCGTCACGATTTGCACCTTCTCTGGAACTCGGCAGCCAGGAAGATAGATGTCATTCTCGCGGGTCTGCCGCATGCGATCCGCCAGATCACCCTCATAGACCCAAAGGCGCACCCTTTCGAACCGGGGGGCCAGGACAATAGCTAGCGCGGTCCCCCAGCTGCCTGCGCCAATTATGGTCAGGTTTTTCATAGCTTTAGCCGGTTTTCCGAACCGCTGTGCAGTCGTTGAAGATTACTACTGTGTCTGTAGATGATAAACCCGCCGGCGGCTACCGAGGCAAGGAAAACCGTCACTGGAGGCAACAGGATCAGCCAAACTCCGAGCGGGAACGACGCTGCAGCGATGATGGACCCCAGCGATATGTAGCGCGTCCAGGCCACAACCACCAGGAAGACGAGAATGACGGCCGCCATCGCCGCCGGCGTCAAATACAGGAACGCTCCGACAAAGGTGGCAACTGCCTTTCCGCCGTGGAATTTCAGAAATACGGGATAAGCATGCCCCGCCATGACGGCGAGCGCGGCCAGGCTCATCCAAGTCGGATCCTGGTCCGTTAACCGGCTCGCCAGCCAGACCGAGAAGAAACCCTTGCCGATGTCCAGCAGCAGGGTCGCGATTCCTGCAGCGCGTCCGGTCGTCCGCAGGACGTTCGTGGCGCCGATGTTGCCACTTCCCGCGCCGCGTACATCCGCGCCGGTCTTCAATTTGACCAGGAGATACCCAAACGGGATCGCCCCCGCCAAGTATGCAATCACCAGAGCGAGTAGCGCGTTGGTCATTTCGGGCGGAAGACGTCTCGATGTTTAGTGTACACGGAACGGGTGAACGGATACCGTGGCGTGCGGGATGCACCGGGAGGGGTTATGCCCGAGAAACGAACCATCAATCGTGCCCGCAAAGATGCCCGCGAGGGTAAGGCTCCCTCCACTCAGGCGGGAGAGTTCGTCCGCGAAGAAATGGATCACATCCGCGAAGGCAAGCACGGCGCACGATCTACGAAACAGGCCATTGCCATCGGCCTGTCGAAAGCCCGGCGAGCAGGCGTCAAACTGGCGCCGCCCAAACCGGGGCAAGCTTCTGAGCGAACCCGCAAACAAGCCGAGCGTGACACCCAGAAGGGACAGGCTGCGGCCACGAAGAAGCCGAACCCCAAGCGGTCGCGTGCAACCAAGGCGGCCCTGAAACGCGAAGGGCGTTCCGCCGCGTCGCGAAAGAACCTGTCAAAGCAGGCCCGGTCCGCCGCTGCCCGCAGGCGCCGCGCTGCCTGAAAGCCTGCGCCGCACGAGTTCCGGAGTCCGCGCGGCGTCCGGCACCACCAGAACTTCGAAGCCTGCCGACCGCCCGCTGGCGACGCCTGCTTCGGAGTCTTCCACCACCAGCGGCATGCGCGCACCCAGAAGTTCTGCTGCGCGTAAATAAGGGTCGGGCGCGGGTTTGTGCCGCGCGGCATCCCGAGCGCACACCATCGCGTCGAAATACCGACGCAGCCCGGCGGCCTCCAGCATCGGCTCGACCTCCGGCCTTCCGCTCGAAGTGACCACCGCCATCTTATACATCTCCCGTAGATCATCGAGCAGTTCGACTAACCCACCTGGAAAAGGGGGTGCGGACAACATGCGCGAACGAAACAGTTCGCGCTTGGCCGGGTATTGCGCCCACAGGTGCTCCCAGTCGCGGGGAGGGTCGCTGCGCGAGGCCATCATGCGCAGCATCTCGCGATCGTCGATTCCGATGCAAGACTCCCGATAAAACTCCCAATCCAGCCTGACTCCCATCGGTTCCAGTACTTCGGACCAGCACCGCCAGTGTATGGGCTCGCTGTCGATCAAGACTCCATCGAAATCGAAGAGGATAGCGTCAAAATCGGGCATCACAGGAGGTTCCAGGGTACCACGCGGGTGTGGTATCAATGAGTTGATCACCATGCCAACCGAAGCGGAGATGCAAGCGGAAATTGAACGGCTGCGAGCCGAGAACGAAGCGCTGAAGCGGCCCTCGCGCGGGCAAATGTCCCTGCGCGTCAGCGAGAAGGGAGCGCTTTCGGTATACGGGCTGGGACGGTTCCCGGTGACGCTCTATCGCGAGCAGTGGGAGAAACTCCTGGGGATGGCGGATGAGATCAGGCGCTTCATCCAGGAGAACGACTCGCTGCTGAAGAAGAAGGACGCCGCCTCCTAATCGCCTCCGACCGGCGGCTCCATTCAAGAAATCCCCGCGCGATTCGAAGAGCAATAGCGGGAGCCGCTCTTGTTCACTGTGCGAATCGTCGCTGCGTTCCTGCTGGCCCAATTGGCTTGGGCGCAGGGTTATGTCCACCTGAAGAGCCGTGATCGGATCGTCACACAACCATCCGGCGCCGGCCACTACGTGCTGGAGTTCGGTGTTTATCCGAGCGCCGGGATCCGGCAGGAACTGGCTCGCCGCGGCGTCCGAGTGCTGGGCTATGTCCCCGATTCCGGACTGCTGATATCCGCCCGGGCCACACCCGATCTTAGAGGTCTTGGCGTCACCTGGGCCGGTGCGCTGGATTTGGCGGACAAGATCGCTCCGGCGGCGTCCGATTCAGCCCCGCCGGCCTGGCTGGCCATCTTTCACGCGGACGTCGAACTCGATCGCGCCCGCGCGATCGTGGCTGCAGAAGGGTTCGTCACGTTGGAGAACCCGAACCTCATCCCCGGCCACCTGCTGGTCTCCGGTTCCTCGGACAATCTTACACAGCTTGCGGCTCACGACGAGGTGGAATATGTGATGCCCGCTTCGGTGGACCTGGTGACCGGCGCGTCCGTCATCGGCTGCGCCGGAGCCGTGACCGAAGCCGGATTGGTTAGCGCCTATTCGCTGGCGGGACAGGGTTGGTCTAAAGGCGCCGACGGTGTGGCGGGCATCAACTACGTGTTTGAGTCGTTCGCGCCGCATCTGGATGCAGAATCGGTGCGGCAGGAGATCGAGCGCGCTTTCGCGGAATGGCAGAAATACGCGAACGTCAGGTTCAGCCCGGGCGATCAGCCGGACGCCCCGCGCACTATCGCTATTCTATTCGCGGTCGGTGCGCACGGGGATCCCTATCCGTTTGACGGGCCGGGCGCGGTGCTCGCCCACACGTTTTATCCCGCGCCGCCCAACGCCGAACCGATCGCCGGGGACATGCACCTGGATGCTTCCGAGAATTGGCAAATCGGCTGGGGAATCGACGTGTTCTCGGTAGCCCTGCACGAGGCCGGACATGCCCTTGGGCTGGCTCACTCGAGCGTTCCTGGCGCGGTGATGTATCCCTATTATCGCCAGGTTACGGGCCTAGCCTCGGACGACATCGCTGCTATTCGGGCGCTCTATGGGAACGGCGTCACAACAGCGCCTACTCCACCTCCCACTACGCCTTCACAACCACCGGCACAGCCACCCACGCCGCCCGTTCAGCCGCCCACGCCACCAGCACAGCCGCCGTCCAAACCTGATACCACGGCTCCATCGCTTACAATCGACTCGCCCACCGGTTCGATCGTATCCACCACCGCGTCCTCCATCCATGTGAGCGGAACGGCATCAGACAACGTCGGCGTGTCCGCGGTGAAATGGTCCACTTCTTCAGGAGACAGCGGCACCGCGACCGGGACGACGAGTTGGTCTCTCGACGCGCCGCTGCTGATAGGGAATACGGTGATCACCGTTAGGGCCTACGACGGGTCCGGTAACTCGTCATGGCGGGCGGTAACCGTAGTACGGCGGTAAAAACGGAGGATTTTCACCTTAATACCTAATCCTTCCGAAGGGTCCGCCGATATTAAGTACCAGGGAACATGAATCGAAAGAACAATCCGGCCACGAGACGAGAGCGGCAAACGCTGATGGCGAGGCCCGGCCCGGCCAAGCCGGCGCCCCAGAGCGGCCGGAAACCCTGGCGGGCCATGCTGCAAGTCGACGCCGCCACCCTGGAACCGGCGCGGTCGAATACCGCCGATGGTTCGGCATGCGACGAAACCGAAGCTATCCTCTTCGCCCTGGCGTTAGCCGTCGAACAACGGGACCAACAAACCAGCGGTCATTGCCAGCGACTGGCTCTCATCACCGTTGCGCTCGGACACAACTTGGGACTCAAGGGTTCTGACCTGGAGACACTCTATCGTGGCGGATTCCTCCATGACGTCGGCAAGGTCGGAATCCCCGATTCTATCTTGCTAAAGCCGGGAAAGCTGACTGCGGATGAATGGGTAATCATGCGCAGCCATCCCCTACGCGGCGAAGAGATCTGCCGTCCGATGAAGTCGCTCGATCCCGTGTTGCCGATCATCCGTCACCATCACGAACGCTTTGACGGCTACGGCTACCCGGACGGTTTACGTGGGGAACAGATTCCCCTGCTGGCGCGCATTATGCAGGTTGCCGATATCTATGACGCGCTCATGAACGCCCGGCCGTATAAGCCCGCCTACACGCCCGATCAGGCGCTCGAGATTCTACAGAAGGAAGCCGACGCCGGCTGGCGCGATCCCAACCTCGTTCGGACCTTCGTGCAGATTCACCGCGACGTCATCTCTGCGATTAACGGATATGCCTCTACTATGTCTGACTGGCCCGCGGAGAACATGCGCACGTCGCTGGCAAACCTGCAACGATTCCTGACGATTCAGTAGGCCAACCCAAGACGCGAACTACACCTGCAACAGTACTCCGTCTGAAGGGATGCCCGTAATCGTGGCGAGAGCGTGCATGTACCAGCGCAACTGTCTCTCATACGTCGCACGGTTCGCATCCACGTCATCATCGGTTTTGTAGTCCACGACTCGCCATTTGCCGTTTTCGTGGAACGCCAGGTCAATCACGCCTTCCAGCGTCCGCGCGCCGGAAAGAGGCAAGGTGATCGGAATTTCCCGATGACAGCGCGCTGATTGGGCGGCGCGCCGCAGCAAGGGGTCGGCCAAGACCGCGGTCGCCGCGTCCACGGCATCGCGTTCCTCTTCGGGCGTGGCGGCTCCGACTGCACGATACATGGCCGCAAGCCGGACAATCTCCTCGCGAGTCGCGTTCCAGGCGGCATCGCGGAGAATGGCGTGGACCAATGTACCGTAGCGGCGTCCCCGGCTCCGCACCTCCTTGCGGACCGTCTTGCCGATGGTCACGACACCAGGAGGCGGCTCGTCTGCGAGTTCGGTCACTCTTATCACCGTGGTACTCGCGGTCCGGCCCAAGTTGATCATCTGGACGCGTCGATCTTGCCACGCCCGGTATTCCCGGAGGCTTTCTTCGGATGCACCTTCCGCCCGCAGGATGTTGATGTGCCGAAGCCCGAAGTTCTCCGGGACATTGAGGTCGAGCGCAGCCGGATCCCACCACAGGACCGAATGCTCGCCGGCTTCGGGGCGGTGCAGGCCGGGCTGTATCGACATGTCGGGATCGCAGGGGGGCAACGGCCGGTCGAGAACGGTGCGGTCGCCGCTAAACCAGGCACACTCCGCGGCCGCGCGCCAGGCGGACTTCGGCGGGTAAAGCGCCTTGTTCAATGGCTCGAGCCAACCGGGGCGCGCCTCGTCGCCGCACGCGGATACAACCAGCAAATCGCGGGCGCGCGTGGCAGCGACATAGCACACCCGCACGCCCTCGGCCTGCTCGCGGCGAAGTTCCAGCGGCTCCTGATCCAATAATTCGCGTGGCGCTGAACGGAGGAGGCGCGCGGCGCAGAGCGACTTTTCCGCATCGATGTGCCGATCGGGCTCGCGGGCGGACAGGTTGGCAGTCATGTCGGCGAGAATCACCACCGGGAACTCCAGCCCCTTGGCGGTGTGAACGGTCATCAGTCGGACGCCGTCCGCCGCCTCCTCCAGCACAGGGGCTTCCGGCGCTTCGGTCTTCTCCGCCTGGGCGTTCAGCTCCTCCACAAAACCGCGGAACGAGAAGCCACCGGTCAACTCGTATTGGCGGGCCAGGTCGCAGATGCGGTAAACATTGGCGAGCACCTGCTGCCCGCCCGGGCGCATCGCAAATCCTGCGTGGGCACGAGCTTCATTCAGCAGAGTACGAACTGTGTCGGCAAACGGGCGCCGGTTGCGCCAGCGGTTGAGATCCGCAAGTACGCCGAGAGCATGTGTCACAGGACCAAAATCCTCTGGCAGATCCACGGGGTATTTGCGGAAAGGGTGCAACCGTTGGTGCTCGTGGCGGAAGCGCAGGAGGATATTGTCCGGAATGGCGAACAGCGAGCCGTGCAGTGTCGCATACACGGACAGTTCATCTTCCGGCCACTCGATGGCCGTGAGCGCTGTCCGAACGGTCTCGACCTCCTCGCGATCATGAAACGATTTCGATCCCACCAACAGGTGCGGAATGTTTCGAGCTTCCAGCGCACGGACGTACTCGCGCGTGAGGTCGGTCTGAAAATTGATAAACCGGCGGAAGAGGATGCAGACGTCGCGGGCCTTGACGGGCCGACGGTCTTCGCCCTCACGGACCTGCCAGAGCGGCTCGCACTTGTTCAGGAGCCAGTCAATGAAGGCGGCGATGGTCGCCGGCAGGCACTCGTCAATGGCTTTCTTCGTCACCCCGTAGCTGCCATACGGCTTCGGTGCGGGAAGCGCCACGATGGCCGGTTGATCCGCGATCTCGCCGCCTTCCTCGGCCAGCGGAGAGTAGCCGGCCTGCGCGGCTTCGGGATCGCCCGTCATCTCGGGTGCAAACGCCACATTGACGAACTGCTGAATCGCGGTGAGCGAGCGGTAACTGCGCGTAAGCACCACGCGCCCTACACCGCGCGCCTCAAGGTCCTCCGCAATACGCGCGTACAGGCTGACATCCGCGCGGCGGAATTTGTAGATCGACTGCTTGGGGTCGCCCACCAGGAACAATTTTCCCGGCGCCGGAGTGACGGTCAGCCAATTGGTCTCGCTCGCGTCGGCCGACGAGAGCAGCAACAGGATCTCGGCCTGGAGCGGATCGGTGTCCTGGAACTCGTCGACGAAGATGCGTGTGAAGCGCTGCTGCAAATAGCGCCGGACGCTTTCGTCGCCGCGGACCAGGTCGCGCGCGAGCAGTAGCAGGTCCATGAAGTCGAGCTTGCCGGTCCGAGCCTTCAGTTGCTGATACTCACGGACCAGCGGCTGCATCTCACGCTGCAACTGGCAGGCGAGCAGCACGCCGGCCTTCAGCCGGAAATCCTCCAACAAGGCTTGAAAAGTCTCGATGGCCGCAAGCATCGCTTCGCGCGAGACCTCTTTCGAAAAGAAGCCGCGGCCTTTTTTGAAATCACGTTTGAGGTCACGCCCGAGTTTGAGCAGGACAGCTTCCAGCGTGTCGGGATCGAGCACGCGGCCGCGCTCGATCCACCCGAGCGTGTCGCGCACGGGTCTCAAGGACGTGAGTAGCGAATCATTCGACCGCGTGCAATTGGCCGCCATCTGCCACAGCTCGCGCGCCTTGTCCAGCAGAAACTGGATGGCGGCTTCGCGCTCCAGCGTATCCGGCTGCCACTCGGCGGTAAAATCGCGCCACTCCACCAGGTTCCGACCGGCTTTTTTGAGCTGCTCGAGCGCGGGGCCCTCTTCCCAGTCCTCACGCCAGGCAAGGCGCGCCAACGCGCGGCGGAGGCCGGGCGAATCGCGGTCGAGCTGTCGTTCGAACCAGGTTTGGAATGCGCGCTCGTAGATGCGGGCGGCTTCGGGCTCGGTGAGTTCTTCGAACGCCGGATCGATACGCGCCTCCACCGGCCGGGAGCGCAGGATTTCCGCGCAAAAGCCGTGGATTGTGCCGATGGACGCTTCTTCGAGCCGCTCGATGGCGGTCTCCAATCGTTCGGTCGTCCCTGCGTCGCCCCTGGACCGGGCCGCTGCACGTTCGTCGTCGAGTTTCTGGCGCAGCCGTATTTTCAGTTCACCGGCGGCTTTGTGCGTAAAGGTGACGGCAACGATCTTGTCGATCTCGGCGCGGCCCTTCGCGAGGACCTGAACAATTCGATTGACCAGCTCCGTGGTTTTCCCAGCCCCTGCCGACGCTTCGACCATGAGGCTTTCGTCCAACGAATCGCGGACGCGCCGCCGGGATTCTTCGTCCGAAGGATGTTGGCGGGGAAACGGGATGATCATGGCATATTCCGCAGGTTCTGGAGGTCGTCAATGTCGACGGTCTTTCTGCGCCAGCGCAACTCCTCGTGAGGACCGCAAACGGTCTGGTAATCGCAGTTCCGGCAGGCGTCGCGCCCCGGTGCGGCCGGCAGTTCGCCGGCGGCTACGGCCCGGTCGATTGTTTCCAGGACGCGGAGCGCCTGGTTGCGCGATTGGGACGAAAAGGTCACTTCTATTGCCTGATAATTTCCGCGTTGGGTGCAGAAAAAGAGGCGGCCGGACTCCACTTGCGCCCCCACTCGCTGCTCGGCTGCGAGTGCGTATAGAAGCGGCTGCAATGTCTGGCCTCCGGCGACCACAAGGTGGGTGTTTTTCGGCGATTTTCCGGTCTTGTGGTCTACCACACGGAAACTGCCACGCGTGATGTGGCGTTCGACGAGGTCGATGGAACCGCGGATTTTCGCGCCATTCTCGAGGGTCACCGGCTCCGGCTTACTGCTCGGGTCGCGGCGCTCAATGTCCGTGAGGCCGAACGCCAGCTCAAAATGCTCCGGAATCCATTCGGGGTTGGCAGCGATCTGTTGCAGCCATCCGTGCAGGTCGGATCGGATATCTTCCACTTCGGCCGCCCAGACGCGGGCGATCGCGGGCGCCAGGCGTTCGCGATACTCGTCCGCGGTCGAATTCAGAGCCTGGTCCAGGCGCTCGCGGCACGAGGTCAGGTTGAAGGGCTCCACCGGCAAGAGGCGATCCGCTTGGGCGCGCTCGAAGAAGTGGCGTTGAACGTCGTGGAACAGGGCTCCGCGCGTGAGCGGGTCCATCTGGTCGAGCGGTTGAATATCGTCACGCAAGCGCAGGCCCAGCATTCCGTGCAGGGCGAAACGGTAGGGACATGCGGCGAAGGTCTGCAGGGCGGTGGGCGAATACGGCCGGGCAGACAAGCGGTAGGCCGGCAGAACATCGGCCAGGTCGCCGTCCGTATTCAGGAGCCCGTCGAATGCAGTGAACTTCTTCCTGACCTCCCAACGGCTGTAGCGCGCCCGGAGCGACCGCGCCAGGGTCTCATTCACTCGAGTGAGATACGACATGGCGCCCAGCTGCTCGGCGCCTTTCAAAGCCAGTGCACGTTCCAGCGCCACCAGATCGTATTCGGCGTCGTCAACGGCTTCGGCGAACTGCAGCGGCGCGGGACGATCGAGACGCGACTCAGCCCTTCCGGCGGCTTCCTCTTGAAAGGCGTGCAACTCCGGCAGGAACCCATTGGCTGCGCGGATGAGTTCCAGTGCATAAAACGATGGCACGCGCGGGCGCGATTGGGCCAGGTCGATACGCGGATAGGAGAAGGTGAACTTGCGCGCCGCCGCTGCCGCCGCGATGCTCAGCAACAGCCGTTCCCGTTCGCGGCGCTGGCGATTGGTGGGAAGAGACTCCGAGACGCCGTGGCGAATGTCGTCCAGCAGCAGGGGATCCTCGGATACCTTGCGCGGGAATCCACCTTCGGCGAGGCCGGGAACGAATACCGCGTCGAACACGCGCCCGCGCGCTTCTTCGATTCCCGCCACGAATACGGCGCCGCCGCGCCGCGCGGGCGGTTCGGGCCGCAGAAAACGCAAACGGTCCGAAAGGACCATGGCCACTTCTTGGAGGCCGGCTGGTCCGACGTCGGCCATTGGTTCCAGCTCGTCCAAAACGCCCAGCACGGAGTCGGGTTGCCGCAGGGCGGCGCGCGCCAGTTCACGGAGTTCATTGAGCCACTGGCCCCAGCGCGCCTGTTCGGGCAGATCGCTGAGGCGGCGGATCAAGGGCAGCGCGAACGCTTCGAGGTTGGCGAGTCGGACCAGTTCCCGCTGGTAGTGCGCTTCGTCGGCTGCGTTGCCTTCGACGCGGTCGAGCTTGAGACGAAGTTCGTTTTCGAGTGCGCGTAGACGGCGGTCCCAGCGATCGGCGCCGCCGATCACGGAGGCGTCGATGAGAAGGCGCTCCCATTGAGCGGGGGCTTGAAGGGCGCCTTCGATGATGGGATCTGTGTCTTGAGAGGGCGGGTCATGGGGCTCGCCGCAGGTCTGAGGGTCTGCCCCACGGAGAGCGGATTGCAGTTCGTCGTCGCTTTCGGCGCAGTCCTCACTCCGGTCTTCGCGAGACGGGACTTGGCCGAGCGACAAGTACTCGGCGAATCGCGAGGCGGAGCAGTTTTCCAGGGCGCATTCGAGCAGAGCCAGGAAGGCTCGTCCGGCGGGGTCAGGTCGAACTACGCCGCGACTGAAATATGCGGGGATGTCAGCGCGCCGCAGGGCTTCTTCGAGCAGAGGTTGGTATCGCTCGGGGGCGCGCAGGAGGATGGCGACGCGATCGAATGGAATTCCGAGCTTCAGGATTCGCCGAGCGATCTCGACGCATTCCAGCGCCTCACCGGGGGCGGAGAAGTAGTCGAGCGTGTCGTCCACTTTTTCGGCCTGAGGCTGGGTGGAGGAAAAGATCCAGGTGCGAACACGGCTGATTGTCGTGGTCTGCGCTTCATCGGCAACTGTGCACGTGTCGGCGGCCAGCAGCTTTTCGAAGAAGCTGGCGTTTTCGTTGTCGGCGGTGAGCGTGCATGCCAGCACCCGAGGGCTGCGATGCACGAGCGCTGCGACGAACTTGCGCGCCATCTCACTGGCTGGGCCGAGATCCAGCAAGACCAGTGGTAGGCCGCGGAGACGATGTCCGGCTTCAAAGGTTTGCTCGATTGCCAGTGCGTACAGGTCGGCCACGTCGCAGAGGGATCCCTCGCGCAGAAGCTCGGTGTATAGTTCCAGTGCGTCGGCGAGGTCTTGTGCTGGAGCGGCGGAGTTGCGCAGTTGAGGGGGCTGGACCGCGTTTAACCTAAGTTCGCTGAGAGTGGACGCCAGCGCTCGCGGGAATCCGGGGGCGTTTGCGACCGGCCCGAAATAGCGCCAGGCGTTTTTCTTCCGCAGTTCGTGCGCGACCCGGGACGCTACGGCTTCGGATGCGAGCCGGTTGGCAATCTTCAATCCACGCTCGGCGACCGCGCCCGCTGCGATAACTGCCGCCGCCTGCGCCGGAGCGAAGCGGTAGACGCCGAGCGTTCCGGCCGAGGCGCACGACCAGACCGCATCGTCGGCTGCGCCGCGGCTGGCGGCGAGCACCAGTAATTCACCTTCCCGGTGGTCTCCGAGGAACGCTGCAATTTCGGGGTGGAATTGCGCGTAGGAATTGGAAGTGATGGCCCGGTGGGTCAATGCGGGAACCTCGTCCGGAGCGCTTTTGATGGAACGAACCCAATTGGGTGAGGGCTCGGAGACAGCGGAGGGCGAGAATTTGACGCGGAGACACGGAGACGCGGAGATAAGCGCGGAGAAGACAAGGAAATGACGGAACGAACCCAATTTGGATGTAAGTTGCTGAATTTAAATAGGGAAAGAGCGACTAGCGGTGACGGGAGAGCGACTTGGGGATGCGGAGGCATGGGGTAGGCAAACGAAAAAATGGGCAGACCCGGTTGGCGAGCCTGCCCTCGAACAGAATAGCACGCGGCGAGTTGGTTCCAGCGCGGTCACGGGGCTATGTGATTGACAGAACACGGCTAAAATTCCTGCCGGATTTGAACGACGGGATGTCCCTCTCGTTCGGTTTTCTCCGCTGTGGATGGTATGAGATCTGTCCAAGTCATTCTGAGATGCTTATTGCCGTATTTGGTGCTGTACGCCGGGACATGC
>Ga0335080_10003631_pt1 | contig 15634 bp, 10 predicted proteins | sample Lox_Sample_34_FD_206720 | JGI IMG/M metagenome (GOLD analysis project Ga0335080, IMG submission 206720) | Soil microbial communities from Loxahatchee National Wildlife Refuge, Florida, United States - Lox_Sample_3.4 | ecosystem: Environmental > Terrestrial > Soil > Wetlands | place: USA...
GAGGATCGTCTTGGCGCAGGCGCCGCACAAATTCTTCCGGATGCTTCTTCAACTCGGTTGCGTCGAACGGCAGAAGTCCGGATAGCAGCTCATACAAAATGACTCCCAATGAGTAAACGTCGGTGCGGGTATCAATATCGCATCCCAGATCGGCCTGCTCCGGGCTCATGTAACCCGGCGTTCCCAAAAATGCGCCCCTTTGTGTCATTTGCGTTTCGCCCGGAATCGGGGGGCCGGCCGCTTTCGCTAAACCGAAGTCGATGATGCGGGGCAGCGGTTTACCGTCGATCTCGGTAACGAGGATGTTCGATGGCTTCAGGTCACGATGGATGATCGCCTTCTGATGTGCATGCTGCACACCTTCGCAGACGCGGATGAACAGCTGCAGCCGCCCCCGAATGCCGAGCTTTTTTTCGTCGCAGTAGTCGATAACACTGACGCCGTCGACATACTCCATCACCAGGTAGGACTGGCCTGCAGAAGTTGTCCCAGCATCGAACACTTTGGCGATGGCCGGGTGATCCATGATGGCGAGAGATTGGCGTTCGGCTTTAAACCGCTGCACGCTGGCGGCGTCATACATACCTGCGCGAATCAGCTTGAGGGCGACCTGACGCCGCACCGGTTCGGTTTGCTCTGCGAGCCAAACTTGCCCCATGCCCCCAGAGCCGAGTTCCTTGAGCAATCGATAGGGACCGATGCGCTTCGGCCGTTCTTCGGAATCCGTCGGTGTGTCGCCCCAGGGGCTTTGCGGAAGTCCTCGCGTGTCGTCATACGCGGAAAGCAGCGATTCGACTTCCGCGCGTAAATCGGAATCATTCGAGCAGGCCGCGTCGAGATAGGCGCCACGTTCTGCCGGTGGTCGCTCCAGTGCCGAACCGACGATCTCCTTAATTTTTAGCCACTGCCGGAGCTTCTCCATAACTGCCTCGCTTCATCTGTCGGGTCAACCATGCCTTGGCGACGTTCCATTGGCGCTTGACCGTGGAGCGAGAGATGCCGAGCACGTCGCCGATCTCTTCGATCGAAAGGCCGCCGAAGAACCGCATCTCCACGATGCGGCCTTGTTGTTCGTCAATGCCAGAAAGCTGCGCAAGCGCCTGGTCGAGTGCTACCAGTTCGGCGCTTCGCTCATGGCAGATGACAAGTGCCGCGTCAAAGTCGACTTTAAGCTCGGCGCCTCGCTTCTCGGCCGTGTGGCTGCGGGCATAGTCCACCAATATCTGCCGCATTAGACGCGACGCCACGGCCAGAAAGTGCGCACGGTTTTCCGCTTCGAACGGCTTGGCATCGAGAAGGCGCAGATAAGCCTCATGAACCAGCGCCGCGCTTTGTAGCGTGTGTCCCGGACGTTCCCGCTGCAGCTGATAGCGCGCGATATCACGAAGCTCCTTATAGACAACTGGTATCAGGCGCTCGAGGGCCTGTTGATCGCCGGCTCTCCAGCGCACGAGAAGTTCCGTAACGCGTTGTGAAGGTTGTTGGGACACAGTACAAGACCCGGGCGGGGAATTGTCGGATAAGATAGCCGCGCTTTGACCGGAAGTCAATGCCAGGGCTGCGAGTTTCGACAAATCCTGCTCATGCTCAGGGAGTTTCTCCCCACTTGGACCTTTTCCTTGGCCAATTCCGCAAGTGTTAGCAGAGGGAGAACTGGGCAGGCCCGTCTACCGCAGGTCAGTCCCAAATCAAGAACACCTTCCTTGGTGTGCCCGCACGCGGTGCAATCTTGCCGCAGATTCGAAGCAGCAGAGGAAGCGTAGCTCCCCACTGAGCGAGAGAAGGGGGTACAGAAGAGATGAAACGCGGTCTGTTGACGTTAGCGGTTGTCCTTGCCATGGCCGTAGGTTTGACGGTTACGGCCCAGAGTCACCACTTGTTTAGGGCCCATGATCCGGGCCCACGCCCCAATCCTCAGTCCCCGGTGCCCAACCCTGTTCAGGGGCTGAACGCGAATGAGACGGCGTTGTTCAATGAGAGCTTGCTTCGGGTCTCCGAGTTGGAAGGCTCCTGCGATACATGTACGCAACAGCCACCCAACGTGCCTCCGATCGATCCCGATCCTGACAATCCATTTTCACCAACCTCGCTAGTGAACTCTGCCGGCATGAGCCCGGTCTTTAATGCCGACCAATGCTTCAGTTGTCATGCGCAACCAATGATCGGTGGAAGTTCGCCCGCTCACAGCCCGGCAGAGAAGATCGCCCACCGTTTGGGCGGGACAAACATCGTACCGGACTTTGAAAAACCTGATGGTGCATTTCGTGAAGTCCGTTTTAAGTACAACCCTGACGGTACTCGTGACGGCGGAGTACATAGCCTGTTTACGCTTCAGGGACGCTCCGATACTCCAACCTGCACCCTGCAGCAACCCGACTTCGCCACTGCGGTTCGCGAGCACAACATAGCCTTCCGGATTCCACTTCAACTATTTGGACTGGGACTGATCGAGAGCATTCAGGATTCCGCCATCCGCGCCAACATGAATGCGAATCTCGCGGACAAGCAGGCGCTCGGAATCGCCGGACATCCCAACGTCGTCCCCAACAACGGCACCATTAGCCGATTCGGCTGGAAAGCGCAGAATGGCTCCATCACCATTTTCGCGGGTGAGGCTTACAACGTGGAAATGGGAATAAGCAATGACGCTTTTCCCATTGGACGCAGTGAAGATCCGGGTTGCAGCGAGGTGTACGAGCCATTTGATGTCCCGCGATCTGAATCAGACCTTTACAACAATCCACTGAAGATCATGCCGGCTTGGTTGATGTTCACCGAGTTCATGCGCTTCGTCGATGCCCCGCAACCGGCGCCGCTGTCCGCCAGTGCGCAACACGGCAAAGAACTGTTCAGTTCGGTGGGATGCGCTCTCTGCCACACCCCGTCGTTCAAAACGCCTGGAACGGCAAATCCCAACACGCCGCTTGAGCAAATTGGTCCGCATTCAGTCGCGTTGCGAGGGCAAACAGCGAGCCTCTATTCAGACCTCCTGGTACATCATATGGGCGCGACCCTTGCGGACAATATCGTTCAAGGAAACGCCGGGCCCGACGAATTCCGCACCACGCCCCTTTGGGGACTTGGTCAGCGATTGTTTTTCCTGCACGACGGACGCACAAGCGACCTGATGGTCGCTATCCAAGATCACGTCTCGCGGCGCTTCTCTGATGGCGGCGACAATCCGGCGAAAGACTGGCGATCCTACACCTATTGGCCTTCGGAAGCGAACGGAGTAGTCGAGCGCTTCAACGACCTTTCAGAAAGCGACAAGCAGGCAATTCTCGATTTCCTGCGGTCGTTGTAGGAGGGAGTAATGGGGCCTCTCCGAAGACCCCATTCGAGAATGTCATGAGGAACGTAATCTGGTTTTTGATCGTCGTTATTGCCCTGCTCTCTACGGCATGTGCTTCCGATGATCCATTCATCGGGAAATGGATACTCGATCCGCAACACTCGAGATACCCGATCGGCAGTCGCCCGACGCGGATGGTGATCGAAATGGAACCAGCAACCCGCGGAATCCGCTATCACTCCGACACGACATACGCGAACCGGAACACGACTCATACGGAGTACACGGCCGACTATGACGGAAGGCAAGTCTTGGTTTGGGGCACTTATGGCCTGCTGCTTCCAGTGTCGTTGAAGCGAATTGACTCGCACACAGTAGTCGCTTCGTACTTCAAGTCATTTCAGGTGGTCGCGACCAGCCGCCGAGTCGTTTCGCGAGACGGTCGGCGAATGACGATTACGACAACTTCCAAGGACAGCTCGGGCAGAAAAGTCACCACGATTGGTATTTATGGAAGACAACCAGAGAAGCGGCACAGCGAGTCTTGATCGCCGAGTATTTGTTCACGCGTTCGGAATAGCATTTGACGCTCGAACGTCTTATCTCAGATGGTGTCGAAACCACTGAACTCACGCCCCATCTTGACCCGTTGAATCGCTGCTGATACAGACTTTGTAGGTTGAAGTGTAATTCGGCCGTCGTCCCGAACAAATGGGTGAGTCGAAGAGTGCTATCAATCTGCAACAGCCGCCTCGCCATTCAGGAGTTCAGTGACCGGCCGGGCACGGAACCCGTCCTTGACCCTTTGCAGCAACCTCGTCGATGATCATGGACACATGAGACAAGGCCAACCGAAGGGGGTTCTGCCCGTCGGCAAACTTCCGCTTGAACATTTGGAATCGTTGCTGACTCATCCTTCAAAACATGATCCCCGCCTGCTCATTGGACCTCAGATCGGCGAGGATGCGGCAGTCATCGACGTAGGAGATCGCTATCTAGTCATCGCGACCGATCCCGTCACCTTTGCCACGGATCAAATCGGGCGTTACGTAGTTCACGTCAACGCCAACGACGTTGCCGTCCTGGGCGCACGACCACTTTGGTTCTTTGTCGTTATGCTCCTTCCGGAGAGTCGCACGACGCCCGAACTGGCTGAGGAGATCATGGCCGATCTGAGGAGCACGTGCGAGGGATTGGGTGTCGCCCTCGGCGGCGGTCACACGGAAATCACCCAGGGCATCGATCGCCCGATTCTGATCGGCCAGATGATCGGGGAAGTCTCCCCGACTCGTGTTGTGCGGAAGGCCCGTATTGCCATAGGTGATCAGATCCTGTTGACACAAGGCGTGGCCATCGAGGGCACTGCGATCCTCGCGCGAGAAAAGTCAGAACGGTTGCGACGGGTTGATCCCGATCTTTTGGCCCGGGCCGCTCGCTTCTTGAATGAGCCCGGTATCAGCGTCGTGAGTGCCGCTCTCGCCGCAGCGAATGTCGGCGAAGCGCTACATGCAATGCATGATCCGACCGAAGGCGGGCTTTCGACGGGTCTGTTCGAACTCGTGGCACCTGCCCGCCTTGGGCTTCAGGTCATTCGCGAGCGCATCCCAGTGTTTCCCGAAACGGACACGATCTGCAACGAGCTCTCACTCGATCCCCTGAAACTGCTTGCCTCAGGTGCATTGCTGATGGCGGTCGCGCCCGACGGAGCGGACTTGGTGGTGAGAGCCGTCGAAGCCACAGGTGCTCCAGTTGCGGTGATTGGCGAAGTGCGCCCGGCGGCTGAGGGTATCACGATCGTGACGGATGGGAGGGTCGCGCCCCTCACTCCCCCAGTTCAGGACGAGATCGCGCGAGTCTTCGAAGGCGACTAGTGGTGCGCTGCCGTGCGATGAATCGTACGTATCAAGCGTCTTCGTCCGGCGGTCCTCCAGTTCCCGCGAGATCCTGAGGCTTGATTTTTTCAACATTAAATTTTGCTGCACGCTCACGCATGGTCTTCAACACTTCTTCCAGTGAAGGTGGCTCGCCCTTGATCCATCGCAACGGATTGATGCGGGCGACCACGAATGAGCGCAGGTACGGACTGACCAATCCGCGTTCCTTCAGTTTTTTCACTGCCGCTGCGACTTTCTCTTCCAGCTCGAGCACCATCGTGGCCCGTTTCTCGTGCTCCTTGATGGAGGTGCGCAGCGGATCATCGCTGAAGGATGCAAGTCGCCTCAGGATGGGGTGGTAAACACCGCCACCAAAACGCGGAATCCTCTCATAACACACCCCGAGGGTGACCAACGCCGGTTCGTCAAGGTAAAAAGCGAATTGCGACTCTGGCCGGCTCGCGCCCTCTTCCACCAGGCCGCGGTAAATTCGGATTACCTCCAGGGCACGTTCTTTCAGGTTGTGCGCCTTTTCGGTATTTAGCGCCAGAATCTGCCATGCCACCTCGCGATCGGCCACGACCAGAGCAGTGATTGACTTGGCGCCCAGACGTCGCATGGCTTCCAGTCGGTGCCGGCCGTTCGGGGTCCAGAATCCATTATTGGGTGCGGTGACAGCGATGATCGGATCAAGAAATCGGCCAGTCTTGTTGATTACATCAGCGAGCCTTTTGTGATGGGTATCGGAGAGATCTCGCTGGAACGGTGTGGGCTCAATGGCATCGATCGGCAAAATCGAAACCAGCAGTGGATGTCCGTGGAGCGGTTCTTTATATGATCCGACAACGCACCCGCCGGCTTTTTCGATAGCTTCTGCGACAACTGCAACTGCTCCTGTGGGCTCGCCTAGACGGCATTCGCCTGGACCCAAGCCCGCTGTGCCGGGCTTTGCTTTCCGAGGACGGCGTCGAACTGGGGATCGGTTTGCCATGGTCGAAAATCCATTCTAGTCCCAACATCATCTTTTGATTGCGGCGACGCGCGTAAAGCTCCTGCCCGTGGGCTCCCTGTTCTTTCCTGTAATGTGCGCGCCAATCCGAGGCGCCTACTTTCCTCCAGTCGCCGCGTTTACCCGGTCATAGGTGATGGCGCTATAATTCTGCTCAATCACGTCAAAAATGGGTGCGGGAAGTACCGCATGGTCCGCACCGGTGCCGCGAGTTTGGAGCCGCTTCGGTTGCCGAAGGCGGCGAAGTCCTGAAAGTCGCACACTGCTTCCGGGAGGTGGCAATGGCGCTAGTGATTCGGGGCCAAGTCGTTCCCATGAGCAAAGCCGATCCTTCCGCGGTGTTCGCGGGAAGCGTCTACCTCGGCGATGACGGCACGGTGGCAGCAGTAACCCCTGGAAATGGCAGCCCCCCTGCAGGTTTCGCGAGCGCCCCCTTCGTTAATGTCGGTGAGGCGCTTGTCATACCTGGAATCATCGATCTCCACAACCACCTGGGCTATAACGCCTTGCCGTTGTGGGTGGAACCAGCACAGAAGAAGCCGTTTCTTCACCACAATGACTGGACGGATGCGCCGACTTATAAGGCGAAGATAAGCTGGCCGGCATGGGTCCTCGCCCATGCGGAACCTGAGGCGCTGTTGGCGTACATACAGACGCGTGCGCTGGTGGGCGGTACGACGGCCATCCAGGGCTGGCCGGCGTTCAATCGGGCGCCACAAATGCTCCTGCGCGACATCGATGATGAAAAAGCGGGAACTACCAGCCGCACCCTCATCTATACGTCAGCGCTCACAGAGAAGCCGCTGCAATTGGCGCATACCGCTCAACAGATGGCACGTGGTGCCGGGTTCATCTATCACTGCGCAGAGGGACAGGTGGGTTCCATCGTGGCCCGTGAGTTTGCAGATGCCGCGAACGCAGGTTGCCTGGTCAAAACATTTGTCGGAATACACTGCAATGCCATTTCTGACGCTGACTGGAAACGCTGGCCACAGGACAACGCCGGTGCCGTCGTCTGGTCGCCGTTTTCCAATCTATGGCTTTACGGGTCCACCACGAATATCCCCGCGGCACGGGCGCGGGGAGTGTCTGTGTGTTTGGGATCGGACTGGGGCCCTTCGGGCACCAAGCACGTCCTGGGGGAGTTGAAGGTAGCGAAGATCGTGGCCCAGAAGCAGGGGTTCGATCTTGCGGACGCCGATTTGGTGGCGATGGTGACAAGCAATGCGGGCGATGTTTTGTCGCGCTGCTGGACCAAGTCCATCGGGCGCCTCGTGCAGGGTGCTTTTGCTGATGTCACGGTCTTGCGTCCGCATGGCACCGGTGACGTTTGGTCGCAGATCTTGAATGCCACCGAGCACGACGTGATGCTGGTGATTGTCGACGGCTTGGCCCGTTACGGCGACGCGGATGCAATGAAGGCGGCAGGCGCGACAATGGTAACAACGTTGACCGTGGGTGGAATCAAGCGCAGGCTTGCTATCGCCGATCCGAACAATGCCAAGAAGTCGTGGGCATGGACAGACATTGTTGCCCATCTGGATTCCGTACGCGCAGACCCCGCAGGATCCCTGCGCAAAGCAGAAGGACGTCGGCGCGCCTACGCTGGGTCAGTGCTTGCCGAGGACGCCCCGCTTGAGTTAGCTCTGGACATGCCCAACGGCGGTGCGTTGGCCGTTGCCGGTCCGCCTCCGGATCCAGCCAAGGTGGAGATCCCGCCGCTCCCCACGCTCGTCCATGACAAAGCTTTCTTCGATGACGTCCACGGCCGCGGCTTCCACGCGGGCCTGTTGGATGGGCTCGCTGATTTCTACAGGAGTTGACGCATGCCTGGAAATAACGCACGGAGATCCAGCCCGGGCAGAACATCCGCTCTGGCCCACCAGCGCGGCCAAGCCTTGTCAGATGCCCTGCACCAACTGCAGTCGGGAGTCGGAAAGTTGACTTGGGGTGAGCGGCTGGACATCCTCGACGCCTGGGTACAGGTACTTGATGGCGCCTACGCACATCTTCCGCTAAAACGCGCCCTCTACGGGTTTGATCCTATCCGCGCCATCGAACATCTGCGCGCACAAGTACCCGCCCTCACGGACATGCAATTCCATCGGGAACTCACGAGCCTCATCAACCGGCTGCGCGACGCGCATACCCAATACTCGGGGCCACACACGCTTGCGGGTGCGGTGGCCACGCTGCCATTCCTCGTCGAAACCTATGGTGCTCCGGACAAGTGCAAGTATGTGGTCTCCAAAATCGGCGACCGGCGTTTGATTGACGATGGTCATATTGAACCTGGCGTCACCTTGAATTGGTGGAACGGGGTTCCGTTCGACCGTGCAGTGGATCTGCACGCTGACAACGAAACCGGAGGGCGTCCTGATGCACGCCGGGCGCGTGCCTTGGAGTCACTGACTTTCCGAGCGTTGGAGTACGGTCCGCCGCCCGATGAACACTGGGTGGACATTGGCTATACCGACCGCAAGAACAAAGAGCGCGAACTGCGTCTGCCGTGGCGCGTGGTTTTGCCCAACCGGGCTCCGACAGCAGGCCGCGGAGGCGCGATGCGCAGCCGTCGCGGCATCAATCTCGCGGGAGAAGCGGTACGCCGGGCGAAGAAGTTGTTGTTTAGTTCGGCTCTGTGGGAGGAAGAGCAGGCAGCAGCGGACAAGCCCGCGGCCAGAAGTGCAGCGGAGGATTTCAAAGACTTTCTCACCTCGCGGGTCGTCTCTACCCGAAGCGGCAAATTCGGCTACTTGCGAATTTGGAGTTTCGATGTCGACGACGACCAGCGCTTTATTCAGGCTGCTATCGAACTGCTCAACGGTCTGCCTGATTGTGGGCTCATCATCGATTTGCGCGACAACCCCGGGGGATTTATCTGGGCCGCGGAGCGCATGCTGCAATTATTCACGCCGGCCCAGGTGGCTCCGACAAAATTCGGATTGCGGGCAACGCCACTGATTCGGGCAATGGCGTCCGCCCGCTTCAATCAAACGGAGCTGGGCCCATGGGCAGAGTCGCTGGAAAATGCGCCCGCCACCGGCGAACCCTATTCCACGCACATTCCCATCACCAGCGTGGAGCAATGTAATGATATTGGCCAGCATTACGGCGGTCCGGTGGTCGTGGTGGTGGATGCCAATACCTATTCGTCCGGCGATTTGTTCGCCGCGGGGATCGCTGACAACCGGATCGGCCCGATCGTCTGCATTGGACAAGCGACCGGTGCGGGCGGAGCCAACGTCTGGACGTCGGATGATCTGAGCGCTGCCATGAAGCCGGCAGGACTTCCATTGCCCGTCCTTGCCCATGGTGCCAACTTCACTATGGCTCTGCGTCGTGCCGTCCGCAGCGGCGAGGCCGATGGTGTGCTGATCGAAGACAGCGGGATAGCCGGCCAAACGTACTCGATGACCAAACGCGACATCTTTGACGGCAATAAGGATCTGATTGAACACTGCGCAGGGATCCTGGCATCGCAACCCGTCACCCGATTAACTGTTGCCCGGCGGGATGGAAAACTCACGATTGCCACCAGCGGGTTGGACCACATCGACGTCTACGCAGACGGCCATCCTGCATTTGCTGGAGTGCAGCAGCCGCACGACGGCACGCTCCCTCTCCAGCTTCCGCCAGGTACGGGTGAAGCAGAGGTTGTGGGATTCGCCGGCAAAGTAGTCCATCAGCGGCGGCGCTTGCCCGCATCTGAATAAAACTCAGGAGACGATTCCCTTGGGCACGGTGAGAGTGATATTACGCCGCTTAGCGGCTGCATCTTTGCCTACGCGTTGGGCCCAGCCATCCTGCTCGTGCATCCATGAGGGCAGGCCGGCCGGCATGTCTCCTTCGGGAATCGGCTGCCGGTCATTCTGCCCCCAGCTGTCGCCATAGAGCACAAGCTGTGTGGGAACGTCGGGGTGCTTGATTGCCGGTGACAGCGTCTGCAGCCCTTTGTTCCAGTTCAGCAGTAGTGTCTTGGTCGCGGCAGCCAGCTTCGCCTTGTCGTTTTTTGAAGAGCTTTCCGGCTGGGTTGGGTGGGTTATGTGCGCGTAGCCGCCGCTGAAGTTCTTGCCAGTCGGCGTTTGTTTCCACACGCTCCACGCCGCATCGGCCGCCGTTCCCAAGGCGACGACCGCCTCAACCTTGCCGCTGGCTACAAGGGCGTCCAACCAGCTATTGCGATAGGCCGCCAGGCGAGCGTCTTTCTCAGTAGCCGATTTGACGGTGCCATACACGCTGTAGAGAAAGGTATTGACGATGGCGTAGCTCTCCGTGATCCCGAGCTTTGCAAGAAATCCCTGAAGGCGTCGTCCCGCTTCGCCAACTAGCACACGCCGCACGATGGTTTCGTGTTGGGCAGGATCCTGGCCGATCACAAGTACGCGAGCCGAACCATCCAGCCGGCCGCGGTGAAAGATGGGTCCCCACTCCACCCGGAACTGATCGGAAGGATAGATGTCCGCTTCCGGATAGTTCATGCACAATGCGCGAAAAGGCTCAGACGCGTATCCAGAGTCGAATGCATGCGGCATGAGGGCACCTCCTTAGTTCGTTCTGCACTCTAACATGGATTGCCATCCAGGAAGTGAGCGGTCTCACATTAGATCCTCACGAGCTCATCCATTTGAATCTCGGGGTGGTTACGTTCACGTCACTGCGTATAGACCGCGCATCGATTTCGCTCTGGCATTCTGGTCCGTTAGAACGAGAAACCCATGCTTCAGAAAGTCAATGTATGGGACGGGCCTCTGTTAAAATTCCGGCTCAACCTTAGTTAGATGACTGGTCGCTGGGAATTTCATGCCATCTGGATATCGAGCCGATCACGTTGGCAGCCTGCTGCGCCCGCCTGCTCTGCTGCAGGCGCGACAGTCAAGCACTGATGGCGAGCAACTTCGGAAGATAGAGGACGAGTTTATTCTCGAAGCGATCCGTCGCCAGAATGATATCGGCCTCGACATTCTGACGGATGGCGAACTGCGACGGCGCAACTTCATGAGCGACTTTGTGGATGCGGTTGCGGGGTTCGACACTGCGAAGGCTGTGTCTCGAAGTTGGTCAGGGCACACTAAGTCTGGTTCGGTGAGTAGCGTGACCGGAGTTGTAACATCGAAGTTGCGACAGATGACGTCGCTGACCGGACGCGAACTACCGTTTCTTGAGACGCATGCGCACGGGAACATCAAAGTCACTCTGCCAAGCGCAAATCAATTTCCAGCGATTTCGTATCAACGCGGAATCACCGACAAGATTTATCCGACACCCTCCGACCTGCTGTGGGACATCGTTGCAATCATGAAGAGAGAAATGCAGAGCCTCAGCTCGCAGGGCATCAGTTATGTACAAATCGACGCTCCGCGTTACAGCTACTACATCGACGCGAAGTGGCGGGAATGGATAAGGAAGGAGATGTTGCAGGATCCGCAGGCTGCCCTGCTGGAAAGCGTTGATGCGGACAATGCCTGCTTTGCAGCAGCTCGCAGGCCGGGGGTAACGCTGGCGATTCACCTGTGTCGCGGCAACAATCAGAGTCACTGGTATGCCGAAGGCGGCTACGACGCAATCGCTGAACAGCTGTTCGGCACGCTCGACGTGGACCGCTTTTTGTTGGAATACGACGATGAGCGCTCTGGATCGTTTGAACCCCTGCGGTTCGTTCCTCCAGGAAAGATAGTGGTGTTGGGGCTAATTAGCAGCAAGCGACCTAAGCTGGAGGACAAGGTTACCTTGATACGACGCATCAACGAGGCGTCGCGTTATATTCCATTGGAGAACTTGGCGCTGAGTCCCAGTGTGGTTTTGCGTCGACCGCCGAGGGAAATCTGGTTTCCGAAGCCGAGCAGTGGGCCAAGCTAAGACTCGTCGTGGAAACCGCTCGTGAAGTATGGCAATAGCGGGCGCGTTGGCGATCCAGAACCCAATCTATTTTTGTCAACAGTGATTCAACTGGCGCGATCGTTCTCATCGATCAAAGTGCACACACTTTGACGAGATCAGTTGAGGGGGGGTTGATTACTCTTTGACGTTTTCTGCTCGTCAGTTCCTTCACGCCGAGACTCGGCGCAACCAGCGCTCCTTCAAGTTGGAACTCCCAGCTTGGGTAGGAGCCACTGGGTCAAGATCACGTATGCGACTAATACTCCAACCAGCCAAACCCATTCAGGCATGTTCCGGCTTCTCCTGGCGGCTCACGCCTAGTTTACGCAGGAAGGTCATCATGGGACACCAATTGGTCAAGCCCGACTGGAACAAATTGAGACCTACGAAGGCGGTGAAGAGATACCAGTACGGATTCACCCAATGCCCAAGGGCCAGTGAAATGAGGACAAACAGTCCCGCGATCAAGCGTAGCATGCGTTCAATCGACATTTATTGTTCTCCTTGATGAAAGTCATTGTGTCACTTCACACTGCGGCACCTCACACTCGGCAATGTTCTCCGGCGAGTGCGTGTGCGGCGGCGGCGATTGTTTCCGTTTTTGCGAGACGTAGTAAAGGACCGGCACGGCCATGCGAGACAGCACGGTGGATGCAACCTCGCCCGCCATCAGCGAGAGGGCCAGCCCCTGAAAGATAGGATCAAACAGGATGACGCTGGCACCCACAACGACCGCGGCAGCGGTCAAGAGCATTGGGCGGAATCGGACTGCACCTGCATCCACAACAGCTTCTTCCAACGGCATCCCTTGGGAGCGGCGCAACTCGATGAAGTCAACGAGAATGATCGAATTGCGCACGATGATGCCGGCGCCGGCAATGAACCCGATCATTGAAGTCGCAGTAAAGAACGCTCCCATCACCGCGTGAGCCGGAAGAATGCCCACCAGGGTCAATGGGATCGGGGCCATGATCACCAGTGGGGTGATGAAGGAGCGGAACCAGCCGACAACCAGCACGTAAATCAGAACCAGTACGGCAGCGAAAGCCAGTCCCAGGTCGCGAAATACTTCCACCGTGATATGCCATTCTCCGTCCCACTTCATGGAGAAGCGGCCGGTGCGCTCCGGCATAATGGTGCCCTTGTACTGTTTGACTGCATAGCCATCTGGCAGCCTAAGCTTGTCGATGGCGTCACTCATCTTGCCAATCGCATAGACCGGGCTCTCTTCTTCACCCGCGACATCCCCGGTCACATAAACAACCGGCTGCAGATTCTTGCTGTACATGCTCGTGTCAATCGCGGTTTGGTTCAGCTGCGTCAGCTCTTGCAAGGCGATCTGGCCGCCGGATAGCGTGGGCAGCTTCAGGCTGGCAAGGTCCTGGATGCCCGAGCGATCGGGTCGTGACAATCGCACTTGGATGGGGATATCCTCGCGCGATTGTGGATCGTGCAGCAGACCAGCATCAGCCCCTCCCAGCCCGATCTGCACCGTTCGCGTAACGTCCGCCGCAGAGATTCCGTGCAGTGAAGCTTTGTCGAGATCCACTTTGAGGTCATATTTCGTTTGCGGATCTTGGACGTACCAGTCCACGTCCACCACGCCAGGCGTCTGTTGGAAGATCTGTTTGATCTGACTGGCCAGCTGAATCTGTCCTTTGTAGTCCGGGCCATACACCTCAGCAACCAGGGTTTCCAGCACCGGCGGCCCTGGAGGCACTTCGGCGACCTTGATACGAGCTCCGAATGGCGCAGCGAGTTTCACGAGTTCTGGCCGTAACCGACGCGCAATTTCGTGGCTTTGCGCTTTGCGATCGTGGCGCGAGAGCAGATTGACCTGTATATCGGCTTGATTCGGCTGACGCCGCAGGAAGTAGTGCCTCACCAGGCCATTGAAATTGTAGGGGCCCGATGTTCCGGAATATATCTGGTAGTTCGTCACTTCGGGTTCCTGTGCGAGATAGTGTCCCAGCGTCTGTGCGACCCTCGTGGTTTGCTCCAAGGGCGTTCCATCGGGCATGTCGATGATGACTTGGAATTCGCTCTTGTTGTCAAAGGGTAGCATCTTCACGCGAACCCATTTCAGGGGTACAAACACCACCGCTGCGAGCAAAAGAACGATCACGCCACCGAGAAACAGCCAGCGCCTCGTCGCATCGAGGACCAACGGGTTCATCACCCGGCGGTACACGCGTGTGGTCCAGCCCTCTGCTTCATGATGTTCGTGCCCTCGTTGGCCAGCGTAATGGCGCAACAACCGGAGCGCAGCCCAGGGCGACACCACAAACGCGACGATCAAGGAGAAAACCATCGCCGCTGAGGCGCCGACCGGAATCGGTCGCATGTATGGCCCCATGAGCCCGCGCACAAAAGCCATGGGAAGAATCGCTGCAATTACTGCAAAGGTTGCAAGAATCGTGGGGTTGCCAACTTCATCGACCGCTTCGACGGCGACATCGACGAGTGATCGTCCCCGGTTGCCGGGTAACCGGAAATGGCGAACAATGTTTTCGACGACCACGATGGCATCGTCAACGAGGATGCCGATTGAAAAGATCAGGGCAAACAGTGTCACGCGATTGAGCGTGTAACCAAAGAGGTAGAAAATTGCTAGAGTGAGGGCCAGAGTCACAGGCACAGCCAGCAGAACTACGCCTGATTCCCGCCAACCCAACGCCAAAGCAATCAGAAGCGTCACCGAGAGTGTCGCGATGAATAGGTGCTTCAGGAGTTCGTCGGACTTGTCCTTCGCCGTCTCGCCATAATTTCGTGTGACGGTGACGTTCAAGTCCTGCGGCAGCATATAGCCACGCAGCGCCGCAACCTTCTGCAATACGTTCTCGGCAATGACGCTGGCATTCGTATTTTTGCGCTTCGCCAAAGTAATGGTCACCGCGGGATACTCGGGATTCACCCCTTGACCGCTGCTTCCGCTGGCATTCGCAAACAGAACATAGTTCTCAGGTTCAGCAGGACCATCTTTGATTTCTTCAACGACATCACGGAGGTAAATCGGCCGTCCGGCATGGACTCCGACGACAACCTGCTTCAGATCCTCAACCCGCGTGAAAAACAGGCCCGCCTCTACCTGAAACTCCCGGTTGTCGCGTGCGAAGCTGCCTGCCTGGCCGCGGGTATTGGCCCCCTGCAGTTGCGCAATGACCGTTCCGGGTGTAAGTCCATAGGCTGCCAGACGCTGTGTGTCGAGAACGACCCGCACCTGCCGCGGCTGGCCCCCAATGATGGTCGTCTCGGAAATGTCGTCTAATTTCTTCAGCGAGTCTTCCAGTTCACCGGCAACGCGCCGTAAGCGATAAGAGTCGTAGTTCTTTCCCCACAGCGTGAGCGCCATGATCGGGACGTTGTCGATAGAGCGCATCTTGATCAGGGGCTGCGAAACACCGGCGGGGATCCGGTCAAAGTTGGAGTACAGTTTGTTATAGGTCTGAATGATCGCGTCTTCTTCTTTGGTTCCCACGTAGAAGCGCACGATCACCATGCTCATGCCTGGATGGCTGATCGAATAGATGTATTCGACTCCAGGAACTTCGCGCAGCAACTTCTCCATCGGCAGGCTGACGC
>Ga0335080_10003632_pt1 | contig 15632 bp, 17 predicted proteins | sample Lox_Sample_34_FD_206720 | JGI IMG/M metagenome (GOLD analysis project Ga0335080, IMG submission 206720) | Soil microbial communities from Loxahatchee National Wildlife Refuge, Florida, United States - Lox_Sample_3.4 | ecosystem: Environmental > Terrestrial > Soil > Wetlands | place: USA...
ACCGGGAACAGTTAAATATTCCCGTTGCGAGGTTAAGAAAAGAATTATAATTTCATTTAATAGCAAATCTTTTGAGTCGAGTTTCACACAAGGTCCACCAGTCACCACAGGAACACAATGCTGTCGTTCGTTTTTTTGCGCATTTTTTTTCTTTTATTTTTCATCCATTATTTATTGCGGCCTATGTCACGGCTTTCCTGATTTTTGTTCATCCGATTGCCTTTGCGGGATTTGATCCAAAATTGAAAATGTTTCGCCTCATTTCTGTTTTTTTCGTAACTGTTTTTCTTCCTTTCTTTTCTATTTTCCTATTGTTGCGTCTTCGTTTTATATCGTCGGTTTATTTACGAACTGCAAGAGAACGGGTCATTCCTTACGCCATTGTAATGATTTTTTACTTCTGGATATGGTATGTATTTTATAAATTAGACAGCCCGCCCGTTATTGTCCATTTTTTATTGGGAGCTTTTCTTGCCGTCTGTGCAGCCTGGATGTGCAATATCTTTTACAAGATCAGCATTCATTCGGTCGCCATGGGAGGTTTGCTGATGTTTTTCCTTTTATTTTCTTTCCACGACAGTTATGCTTCGGGAGTTTACCTTTCATTGGCTACCCTGATCGCCGGTTTGGTTTGCACCTCCCGTTTTATTGTTTCTGATCATAGCGCTTTCGATATTTATACAGGACTCCTGACGGGCATGCTCACCCAATTTATCGCCTGGCAATTTTAAAACTTATCGGCAACAGACAGAAAAGGAAAAGCCCAATCATAGGGTACGAACCTAAATTGAGCTTTTTCACCTTCAAACCATCTGAAGTTTACGTCCGAGCTAACTGTTAAGTATCTTCGATTTTGTCAGGTATTTTTTTGTAGGGTGATAAATAAAGAGACAGGATCCATCCTTAATCGCATCGATGATTTCCTCTGTTTCATCGTAAGGAACTGCCGGGCAGCCAAAGCTTCTTCCGTTGAACGGGTTGGATTGGAGAAAATCTTCTCCCACATAATGCGATCCATGTACCACAATGCTCCGCCCATAGGCTCTGTTATTGAATCCTTTTTCAAGACCACGAATTTTCAAAGCCAGTCCGTGATCTCCATAATAAGTATTTTCCGTTATGTAAAAACCAAGGCTGCTTTTATGCGATCTTTTATTATTGGAAAATGAATTGGCAAACTCACCGCCCGATCCTCGTCCATGAGCAACATAGGTATTGATCAGTACTTTTTGCTCTGCCAGATCAATAATGTATAGACGCTTATTACGTGAAGACTGGCTGAAATCGCAGATAGAAATTACATTGCTCCTGTTCAGCAAATGATGCTGCAATAAGTAGACGTATCCTTTATAAGCATATTCAAATGCTTTTTTGCTTAATCCTGCATTTTCCAGATCAATCTGGTTGTATAAACAGGTCGCTTCTTCTTCTAAAGTAGCAGAGAAAGAAACACTGGAATGAGAAACTGGAAGATGATGTCTGGCCTTGGCTTTGTGGCCGGTCCCGGCATATACTATGGGTGACAAAAATAATAAAAGGACAACGCCGGATAAGGATATCGGATTTGGGGTACGCATGGGCTAATGGTTTTTCAAAAATCGTTTTATTAAACGACTGATAAGCTAAAATATTATTCAAAAATTAGTTATGCAAGTCCGGTTTAAAATTTTTTTTATTGTATGAAAATTTTATTTTTTTGATGAACCAAAGGGTTAATTACTAAGTATTTTACACACGTAAAATTGCAGTCCGCCAATGACCATTCCTATCAGCCACTAATTTGCTGTTTATTTTTAATTGATTTTGGAGACGCCGAATTCATTTACATAAATTCTCACTACCAGAATAAAAAGAGAGATAAGTATGGGGCCGAATATCAGGCCGATGAAGCCAAATAAACTTATTCCGATGATCACGCCGAATGCTGTAATCAAGGGGTGTACATCTCCGATTTTTTTCTGCAGCCAGAATCGAAAAACGCTATCGATTGTACTGATCACGCCAAAACCATAAGCGAGCATGATAACCCCTTTTATATTCATCCCTCCTGCAAAGAACAGTATGGCGACCGGCACATAGGCGATCGATGCGCCAACGACAGGCAACATCGATGCGATACAGGTTGCAATAAACCAGAATATCGGCTCATCCACACCCAAAATCAGATAGGCTATCAATCCCAAAATTCCCTGGAACAATGCAATCAGGGGAATACCGATCGCATTTGAATAGACAAGATCATTTGTTTCCTTGCGCAGCAACATCACGTTCTCGTTTTTCATGGGTATCCAGTCGATCAGCCAAGATTCCATTTTTCTTCCGTTGATCAACATAAAATATAAAATGAAATAGGCAAAAACGATGGTCACGATGCTATTAAAAGTAGCTCCCAGTATTCTCGGTAACCTTTCTGCACTCCAGGATGCGAGCTGCTTCATGTTATCGGAGGAGATGATTTCAACGTTATACTTTTTTTCGTATGTTCGGATGAATTGTTCTACTGTATTTAATACATCTGATGAATGCTGTATGGCAAAATTGATTTTGGACGACAGCATATTGATCAGCATGACAATCGGAAGTAAAATGATAAGGAAAGAAGCAAACATCAATAGCACTGCAGCCAGGGATTTTTTCCATTTGTACCTGCCTGTTAAAATATACATCCATTTTTTCAGCAGTACAAACAAGGTATAGGCGCCCAATGCGGCGGGAATAAACGATTCGAGCTGCCTGAACAGAAGAACTCCTAAAAGTATGATGGATGCTAAAAATAATATTTGGCGAATGGTATTGTTGGGTATATAATCCATATTGGTTGAAAAAATGATACTAAAAATAATTAATTAAGCTTAAAACTCGCCTACCTTCGATGAACTGCCTCATTTACTGGTTCAATCCAACAAAGATGAAAACTCTTTTGCTGATTCGCCACGCCAAAAGCAGTTGGGACGATCCCGGACTGAAGGATTTTGATCGCGTCCTCACTGACCGAGGCAAAAAAAATGCTCCGGAAATGGCAAAGAGGCTGATTAAACGGAAAGCCCGTATTAATCTTTTTGTTTCAAGCCCGGCAAAAAGGGCTAAATCAACCGCCGAATTATTTATGAAAGAATTTGGAAAGAATAAACGGGAGTTGCTGTTGGTCCCCCAGCTGTACAATGCCGGAGAGGAAGATTTTTATACTGTAATATCCGGGCTGGATGATGAATATGTTCATGTTGCTGTCTTTTCTCATAATCCGGGTATTACGGATTTTGCGAATGAATTGACCGGAGTGAGAGTAGACAATATTCCGACCTGCGGCATTTTTGCCATATCAATTGAAACTGAAAAATGGAATCAATTCAGGAATATGAAAAAAGAGTTTTTATTCTTCGATTATCCCAAATCAACAGAGGATAAATAATTTGTTTCGGTTATAGGTCTCAGTTATAATTTTTCGTTCTTTTTTTATCAATCCTATTCATCAGTTCTTCAATCGCAGGAGATAACAAATCCGCGCCAGACCGGTTGAAAGGTACAAACGGGAATTTTTTTGCCAAATCGAGACTTTCCTGAAGCAGGAACTCATCCTGCTTCACCCTGTATGCTACCTTCTTCTCAAAAAGGTATTCTGCCAGGTATTGCTGTTCGGGCTGGCCGGGAGTGGGGATCATGATACTTTTCTTTCCTAATACAACCAGATCCATCACTGTGCTATATCCCGAACGGCTGATGACCCATTCAGATTGACATAATGCCCGGTTTAACTCAACGGATGCAAGATGGTTGTAAATCAGAATATTGGAAGAGTGAGTCGGAACTTCAACCTGGCCCGGGAGACCTCTTACCACGATAACGGTACCCTTATAGTTTTTTAGTTGTTCGAGAACTCTGTCTTCAAAAACAGTGCGTTGGGGTTCGGGACCTGATAAAATCACGATCAGATCTTTAGTAATCCGTTCATCGTTTAATATCTTAAACCTGCTCAACAGCCCAATGAATTTTACAGGAATCTGCGGCGGATTATCCGGATGTCCCAACTTTCCGGAAAGCACATCGCCCTCGGCAAAATCCGGAACCCAGCAAAGCGAAAACCTGTTGATGAACCGGTAATTCAATCTCAACAATCTTTTTGCGATTAATTTTCCAAATGGCGCTTCAATATGAAGCTGATGTGTGATGAAAATCGATGTGATTCGGGATGAATAAAGTCCATAGCGATTATCTGAAATCAGGGCATCTGGTTTCTCCCTGGAAATCAAATCATCCAGCCATTTTTTTTCCCGCCTGATTTGGATCAATATTTTAGGGGCCTGGGAGATTATCCTGAAAAGGTTAAACCGGCTGGCCCTGCTATAACTGATCCGATAGCCGGGTAATTCAAGCATCCGCACGCCAGGAAATTCCTGCTCCAATAAGTGCTTTGTCTGACCCGAGGATGCAATAATAATTTCACACCCTGCGTTCAAAAGTTGATTAATTATTGGAATACAACGCGTTGCATGACCAAGGCCCCAGTCCAGCGGTGCAATCAAAATCCTGGAGCTTTTTTTTGGCAGCATAAAAAATCTAAAAAACTTAAAAAATAGGAACAAAATTTGATGTACAAATTAGTCTAAATTCGTAAGACTAAGCCCATGAATAAACCAAGGCAGCTATTGTTTTTTCTGATTATAATTATTAGCATTGTAACAATAAGTTGCAGTTCAGGGAACCACATTGGGGGAACGAGCAAGAAGTGTGGTTGCGGTTTAAATAAAGGTATGGTTGGCTATTAAAATCTAATAATAAATGAAAACTTCTGACAGAGATTTGCTTGTTCTCGTGAAAGACGAATTCGCCACTGAACAATTCATGGAACAGGAGCTCGAACAACTAAACAGCCTGCTTTTTCACTTCGAAACCATCGACAAATTTTGCGTTTCCCACGAAGTCTTTGATATGAACAAATACAAAACGATCCGGAAACCGGTTTTGATTCAACGTATCGCCAGGCAACAGGTGCTTAGGCCTTTTCAGTTTCTCTACAATAAGAATTAATCGGAAAAATTTCTCAGCTATTCAGCATTAGTGGCATCACCAGCATCATCAATTCTTCATTTTCATCCTGTTCAATTGGTTTTATAATTCCTGCTTTGGTTGGCGTTGACAGCTCTATTTTTATTTCTTCGGAATCTGTAGCGCTAAGCATTTCTATCAGGAATCTGGCATTAAATGCAATGGCAAGGTCTTCTCCATCATATTGACATTTCATTCTTTCGTTTCCTTCAAAAGAAAAGTCAACATCCTGTGCCGCTAGTTGCAATTCACTACCCTGTATATTCAATACCACCTGGTTTGTGCTCTTGTTGCTGAAAATACTTACCCGGCGAAGGGCGCCCTGGAAATCATTGCGATTGAGCGTTAGTTTATAAGGATTGTCAACAGGAATCACTACTTTATAATCCGGGAATCTCGCATCAATCAACCGACAACTCATCCGCATGGTTCCATGTTGTATAAAAAGATGATTGCTGTTATAATTGACTGTAACCGTATCCTCAGCTGCAGGTATGGCTGATTTCAGCAGGTTCAGCGGTTTCTTGGGAACAATTAAAGATTCTGTCTTCGGGCAACTGACCTCTTTCCGTTTATAACGTACAAGTCTATGCGCATCCGTAGCCACGAATTGCAATCCTTTTTTATCCATTTCGAAATAAACGCCGGTCATGGCAGGCCTCAGGTCATCACTGCTTACGGCAAATAAGGTTTTGTTTATCGCAGTAACCAACGCCGCGGCGGAAATATCAAATGAAGTGGTTTCGTCAGCCTGGGGTTCTTTTGGAAAATTATCCGGGTTCTCCCCCATGACTTTATACTTACCGTTGTCGCTTGTAATTTCCACAGCGAAATGCTTGTCGATATTAAAAGTCAGAGGCTGATCCGGGATATTCTTCAATGAGTCAATCAGGATTCTTGCCGGTATGCATACTTTTCCTGCTTCCTTGGCCTCTACATCAAGCTGTACTTTCATAACGGTTTCGAGGTCAGTTGCCACAACCGTGAGCCTGTTCTTGTCAATTTCAAAAAGAAAATCCTCCAGAATAGGCAATACAGTGTTTGCGTTGATGACGCCGCTGATATGTTGCAATTGCTTTAACAGGGCTGACGAGGAAACAATGAACTTCATGTAATAGGTCTTTCCGGCGAAACTACTGATTTTTAATTAATGATCAATAGATAACTGATGCATGGACGTTACGGTCAACCGGGTGTTAATTTTATGTGATCAATCCCGATGAAAATCCAGGTAAACCGGGCATCACATATTGCATCAGCTCATTTTTTATTTTTTATACATTTGAAATGATTGGAATTAAAAACAGGAGATGCAAAATGAATTTGGGGACATCGAAGGATCGGATATTGCAGAAAATACGGCATTATTGTAGTTACCAGGAGAGGTGTCATAGTGAAGTAAGGACAAAACTGTATTCATTAGGGATATGGAAAAAAGAGGTGGAAGAAATCATTTCCCGGCTGATAGAAGAAGATTATTTGAACGAGGAACGATTTGCGATGCAGTTTGCAGGTGGCAAATTCAGGATAAAACAATGGGGCAGGATAAAAATAAAATATGAACTTAAACAAAAACAGGTAAGCGAATATTGCATCAGGAAAGCGCTAGAGCAAATCGATGATGAAACTTATCGACAGACACTAGGAAAAATTGCATTGAATAAATGGGAAGACCTGTACGGAGAAAAAAATATATTTATCAGGAAAAGAAAAGTACAGGATTATCTCTTACAAAAGGGATATGAAACCTTCCTTGTAAACGAATGGATCGGATCTGCCGGCAGGCACTTATAACTAATTGTTAGGGTATGAAAAATTCAATAGCATTCTATAAAACAATTGCCTGGGCCGGTTTTCTTGTTGGCTTGCTTGATATCAGCGGTGCATTTATAAATTTTACCATTTCTTATCACCGGAATCCTGTCCGCGTTCTGTATTTCATAGCCAGCGGTGTATGGGGTAAATCCGCCTTTTCGGAAAATCCATTGATGGCATTTTATGGTTTGGTTTTACATTTCATTATCGCTTATCTCTTCACAGTGTTTTTCTTTTTAATCTATCCGCGTGTTCCAATTCTTTCAAGGAACCGGATCGTTACAGGTATTGGCTATGGTTTGTTTATATGGCTTGTTATGAATTTGATTGTTGTTCCCCTGAGCAATACGCAGAAGTTCGGTTTTGATTTGGTTTCCTCCCTGATAGACGCAGGTATTCTAATGCTGGCCATCGGAATACCGCTTTCATTCATTGCCACCGCGTATTATACCGGAAAAAGCGATTAAGTGTTCATGATATCTTCCCTGAATCAGCTATCTTTACCCTTCGCTATCCTCTCATGTCTACACTTTCTGTCACCGTTGTTCAAACACAGTTATTTTGGGAAGACAAAGCTGCCAACCTGAAAATGCTGGAAAAAAAAATCAATGGCATTACCGGAAAAACAGAGATCATTGTACTTCCGGAGATGTTTAGTACCGGCTTCAGCATGAATGCAGAAATACTGGGTGAAAAAATGGATGGTCCCACTGTTGAATGGATGAAAAAAATCGCCGCAGAAAAGAAAGTCGCTCTTATAGGGAGTATTATTATTGGGGAAGAAGAAAATTCAGCGCACAGGTACTTTAACCGTTTAATTTGGATGTTACCAAATGGCCAGTCGGGCTATTATAATAAGCGCCATTTATTTGCGTACGCGAATGAAAATGAAAAATACAGTTCCGGTAATAAGCGCCTAATCGCTTCAGTGAATGGTTGGAAAATAAACCTCCTGGTATGCTATGACCTCCGGTTCCCGGTTTGGTCGAGGCAATCGCTACAAGATTCGTCCGCAAAAAAAGAACCTGCTTTTGAATATGATGTACTGATTTATGTAGCCAGCTGGCCCGAGCGTCGCATTCACGCCTGGAAGACCCTGTTACAGGCCAGGGCTATCGAAAATCAATGTTATGTTGTAGGGGTGAACAGAATCGGAACAGACGGAAACAATATTTCTTATTCGGGCGATTCAATGATTGTAGATCCTCTGGGAGAAGTCTTATATCATGCCTCTGACAGGGAAGAAACTTTTACTTATGCGTTACAGAAAGAGAAGCTTGATGAAGTGAGGCAAAAGTTTCCCTTCTGGAAAGATGCAGACCGTTTTTTAATTCAACCATAGCCACCATGAATACCGCTTTCATTTCCCGGGAAATATTTACCGGACAGGAAATCCTGACGGGAAAAGCCATATTGACGAAAAATGAAAAAGTGGTTGGACTTGTCGATTCTTCGGCTATCCCTATGGGTTATATGACAAGGGAATTCAAAGACTGTCTGCTGGCTCCCGCTTTCATTGACCTGCAGATCTATGGAGGAAACGGCAAATTATTTTCAACGGAGCTGACGACAGATGCATTGGAAGCCAGCTATGAATACTGCCTGCATGGCGGATGTACCCGCTTCATGATCACAATGGCTACCAACTCCATCGAAAAATTCCTGACAGCAATAGACGTTGTAAAAAAGTACTGGGCAGTTGGCGGAAAAGGTTTACTGGGGTTACATCTCGAAGGTCCTTATATCAATCCGGCCAAAAAAGGAGCCCACCTTGAAAAGTTTATTAAAAAACCCACGGTGGAAGAAGTGAACCTGTTGTTGAAAAAAGGAAAAGGGGTGATCAAAATGATGACACTCGCCCCGGAGCAATGCGATAAAAAAATAATTGATCTGCTGCTAAAGGAGAACATTGTCGTTTCAGCGGGGCACAGCAATGCAACGTACGATGAAGCCGTCAATGGTTTCTATGGAGGAATTCCTGCAGCCACACATCTTTTCAATGCCATGTCACCCCTGCAGGGAAGAGAACCGGGAATGGTGGGAGCAATATACGATCACCCGGAAGTGAGAAGCAGCATCGTATGCGATGGCATTCATGTCAGTTTTGCATCGGTCAGGATCAGCAAAAAGATTATGGGAGAGAGATTATTTTTTATCACAGATGCTGTATCTGAAGTACGGCACGGAGAATATCAGCATATATTTAAAGGCGATCGCTACTATTTGCCGGATGGGACACTCTCGGGATCGGCGCTTACCCTGTTGAAGGCAGTGCAAAATGCAGTTGAAAAAGTGGGTATTCCACTTCCTGAAGCTTTGCGGATGGCCTCGCTATACCCGGCGTCTCTTTTAAATAATCTTTTGCTGGGAGAAATAAAACCCGGATCGCCGGCACACTTTATAGTTTTGGATGATGAGTTGAACCTTAAACAAGTGATTGTTGATGGGGAATAAATTTTATGATTTGCCCGAAACAATGGCCTGCATTTTCTGCAAAAGATAATTTTCTGTTCCTGGTTCGAATCCCGATAGTTCATACATCACCCGTTCTTTTTTAATAATAAGAGCCTGCGGAACTTTGGTTGAATTCAATATTTTTCGAAGATCTCCATTGATATCCGAAAACACATCAAATTTCCATTCATACATATTAACAGTATTTCGTAACCTGCTGGTTCCATTTCCTTCATCCACATCAACAGCGAGTAATTTAAATGGAACGGCCGTCTTCCATTTTTCATAACTCTTGTTAATTGCATTCAGCTCATTAATACTGGGGTCGGAAGTAACAGACCAGAAACAAACCAAGACCAGGGAATCCTTTTGAACTGCTTCAGAAAAAGGAATAATTTTTCCACGCAAGGTTTTAAGCTGTGCTGTTGCGAGGGAAGATTGTGCATCCAGATGCCATCCACAGCAAATAATACAGCACAGCATCAGGCATTACACCTCTCCCATCCTTTTCCCTGCTTTTATCTACCACCAGCCTGAATTTGGGTAACCGGATCCGAAGTTTTGTATTTGGCAGGGTAACATCAGGAATGATCCATGCTGTATTGCCGTAGTAACCTCCGCCCGTTTCTTCTCCAACCAGGGTCACATTTTTCTGACCCTTTACTGCCCCGACAAATAAGGTTGTCGCAGAAAAAGAATTGCCGCCGATCAATATATAGACTTTACCATCAAAATGGTGATTTGTTTTGGGACTGAAATAATGCCTTTCAAAATAACCAAAATGGTATTTCCCGTCATGATGCTTTTTCGTTACAAAAAGCATCATAACATAATACAAAAAGCTTTTTTCAATGTATTTATCATATTTGCTTTTCCTGTTCAGTGCATACAGCGAATCTGCCAGTTTGAATTTTTTGTCAATGATATATCTCGTGAGTAAAGTGGATATGCCGGCATCACCTCCTCCATTGGAACGCACGTCAATGATCAGGTTTTGAATGTGATTTTCATCAAGCGCAGCAAACGATTTATGAAAAAATTTTTTCAAATGATTGTTGCGATCAAATGTATTAAGCGTCATAAATGCATTCCCATTAACTGTATCCAGCTGGAGATTTGTGTTCAGAAAAAATGAAAATTGCGGAGCATTTTTTTTCGAATGTTTGGTAAGGTGTTCTACTGAAAAGTTCATCCGGTTCATGGTGTCTGATCTGAAATCATAAATGGGGAGATTGACTTTTTTTTCTTCCCCCGTACTATCGATATATTGCACATCAAAACTATTGGGCAGTCCGAAAACATTCTTGTACAAATTTGCAAAGGCAAATCCTGTGCTCAATGACTGATATTTACCGCAAATACTATAACCATCCGTTGCGATATAATTGAAAAAAGTATCTTTCAGTTGTTTTTGGTCCATCCCATTAATACTTTTCAATACCACGCCTCTTTTTAAAACAGAATCCTTTCTGTTCAGGTTTGCAGTGACCACCATCGTATCTTCCCAAAACTTAAGGCTTAGCGGAAATGTTCTCAGCTGGGCGGTATCGAGATATTTTGAAAATTTTTTTGAGCTTTTGACCACAGTATGGCCGCAATCAATTTTTGTTATTACATAACTTAATAATGTCTTGAATGCGGTTTCAGTCATGGAGTCTTTTATCTGCTTATAAGCATAATCAAAATAATAATCAAGACTGTCTTTTGAAATATACCAATAGAGACTGGGGTGACAATCTTCCAAAACATTCCTGAATAGCTGATAATCCCGTTTTAATTTTTCGGGCGGAAATTTTTTGTATGGATTGTAGGCATCCTTTTCCGTTTTACAGGAAACAAAACAGACTATATAAAATAAAGAGAGATAAACAAATATTTTCATCGGGAACAACTCAGGTTTAATAACTTCTTATGACTATCGAATGTCATGCTATGAAATTATTTATTTTTAATAAACGCATTCCATCCCTGCGCTGTAATATCGAATTCATTGCCTCCCCTGGTAATAATTTTTTTCCCTTTCCCGGGCTCGGTCATATATCCAATCACACTGATCTGTTCATTCAATACCAGTTTATCATAATCCTGCTGAGAAACCGTAAATAACAATTCATAATCTTCTCCGCCACTCAATGCGCATGCAGTGGGATCCAATTCAAATTTAAAAGCAGCATTCCGGGTGTCTTCTGCAATGGGAATTTTCTCTTCATACAACACACAGCCGAGTTCGCTCTCCGCACAGATATGCAGGATCTCGGAACTCAACCCGTCGCTGATATCCATCATAGAAGTGGGAATAATTCCCGAGCTTTCAAAAAACACGATGATGTCCTTTCTTGCATCCGGCTTCAGCATCCTCCCAATAACGTATTTTTCTCCTTCCAAGTCTGGTTTTACCTGTGGATTTTCTAAAAAAATTTTCTTTTCTCTTTCAAGAAAAACGAGGCCCAGGTAAGCCGCTCCAAGGTCGCCGCTGCAACAAAGCAGGTCTCCTTTATTGGCCGTACTCCTGAGCACAAACCTGTCGGGTACACATTCACCTATGGCCGTTACGGAAATAATAAATCCTTTTTGGGATGAAGAAGTGTCGCCCCCTACCAGGTCAACATCATACTTTTCGCAGGCAGCGTAAACCCCTTCATAAAACTCATCCAGCGCTTCCAGGCTAAATCTGTTGCTGATTCCCACACTCATTGTTATCTGTGTGGGAATCGCATTCATCGCATATATATCACTCAGGTTAACCACCACACTTTTATATCCAAGATGTTTTAGCGGAGTATAAATTAAATCAAAGTGAATATTTTCAATTAATAAGTCTGTTGAAATAACCGTTTGCTTGCCGAAATGATCAATTACGGCTGCATCATCGCCCACACCCACAATGGACGAGGCGTTTTTTATTTCGATATTCCGGGTGAGATGTTCAATCAATCCGAATTCACCCAGGGAAGATATTTCTGTTCGTTGTTCTGACATTTGTAAATGATTTGAAATCTTTCTTGCCTTGTTTATAAATCATTTTGTATCCATTTCAATAATTCATCGTGAATTTTTCCATTGGTAGCAACGATATGGGGCTGATAAGGAGAATATTTTTTACCAGAAAAATCAGAAACCCTGCCTCCCGCTTCTTCAACAATCAGAAACCCGGCAGCGCTATCCCAGGTTTGCAGTTTATGCTCATAGAATCCGTCGAACCGGCCGGCTGCAACCCAACAGAGATCCATAGCCGCAGATCCAAGCCTTCTTACGGGAACTCCTTTACGAATCAGTCTTGCAAAGACTTCCAGTGGTCCATTAGGGTGATCGAGATAAGTATAAGGGAACCCGGTTACCAGGCAGGATTTAAGCACTTCTGTTTCTTCGCTTACAGAAATCTTCTTATCATTTAGTGTAGCTCCATATCCTTTCTGGGCAAAATAGAATTCATTGTTGAAGGGATTATATACCGCTCCCATGATCATGGACTGGTCCTGTTCCAGGCCGATGGAAACACAACAGATCGGTATCCCATGCGCAAAATTCACCGTTCCATCGATCGGATCGATGATCCATTTGTAACTTGAGTCCATCACAAGGGCGCCGGATTCCTCGCTCAAAATATAATGGTCCGGGAATTCCTTTTTGATGGTTTCAAAAATGACTTTCTCGGAAGCGTGATCGGCTTCAGTGACCAGGTTATTCACGCCCTCCTTGTTTGAAATAGTAAAATCTCCCTGGAAATAATCCTGTACAACTTTTGCGCCCGCCTCAACAGCTTTGATCAGTGTGGGTTTTAACATGGCGCAAAGATACATTCAGTTCCTTATTGGCCTCAGTTCTTCACGATAAAGTTCAACCGCTTATCCTGAGCAGCCGGCTATTAATTACCGATTTAAACTGGCCATCATTTCCTGTGGATATCGGGTCCCCGCTGCAATTCCTTTCGGAGCTATTTTATCAATCTCTTTTAATTCTTCATCAGAAAAATGGATATCTAATGCGCCTGCATTCTCTTCAAGATATTTTACCTTTTTTGTTCCGGGGATAGGAAAAATATAATCTCCCTGTGCCATTACCCAGGCAAGCGCCAGTTGTGATGGCTTGCATTTTTTTGAAACCGCCAGTTCACTGAGTTTGTTGACAAGGTCCAGGTTTTTTTGAAAATTCTCCCCCTGAAAACGAGGCGAGAAACGGCGGTAATCTTCCGGAGCAAGATCTTCGAATTTTTTAAACTGGCCTGTAAGAAATCCCCGACCGAGTGGGCTGTATGCAACGAAGGCAATACCCAACTCTTTACAGGTTGACAACAACTCATCTTCCGGATCACGGGTCCATAATGAATATTCAGTTTGTAATGCGGTGATTGGATGAACAGCATGCGCCTTTCGCAGGGTCGCAGCAGCTACTTCTGATAAGCCAATGCCCCTGACCTTTCCTTCTTTTACCAGTTTTCCCATTGCTTCTACAGTTTCTTCGATCGGAGTAGCGGGATCTGCACGATGCAGATAATATAAATCAATCACATCAATCCCGAGTCTTTTCAAGCTGGCCTCGGAAGAGGACTTTACATATTCCGGCTTCCCATTGAAACCGCGTGATAAGGGATTTTTGGGATCTCTGACAATTCCGAATTTTGTTGCAATAGTGACCCGGTCTCTTTTCCCTTTGATTGCTTTTCCAACAAGCTCTTCGTTTTTATGAGGACCATACGCATCAGCGGTGTCGAGAAAACTGATACCTAAATCAATCGCCCGATGAATTGTTCTGATTGATTCTGCATCATCTCCGGGGCCATAAAATTCACTCATTCCCATGCAGCCAAGTCCCAATGCGGAAGCCATCAGCCCCTGTGAACCCAACGGTTTTATTTTCATAGCAAATAATTTTAGTTAAAAGAATAAGGTGATTTTACTGTTCATCAACAACAAAAAGGTCACAGAGTTTAACATTTTGCAGGATAAATGAAAAAATCGTACTTCGTATCTTTTAGGACATGCACTAGTTGTGAAACTTTCTGTAATCCTCGTCAGTTTTAACGTAAAATGTTTTCTCGAGCAATCTCTGTGTTCGGTGCGGAAAGCTATTTCAACGAATAATTCCCTGATCAATAACGCTGAAATTATTGTGGTAGATAATAATTCTCAGGATGGCACTGTGGATTACATAAAAACAAAATTTCCGGAAGCACAATTTATTCTTAATAAAGAAAACACAGGCTTTGCTAAAGCCAACAACCAGGCTCTAAAACAGGCCAGGGGGAAATATATTTTATTTCTTAACCCCGATACCATTGTAGCGGAAGATAGTTTTTCCACTTGTATTTCTTTTCTTGAATCAACTCCACAGGCGGGTGCAACCGGAATAAGAATGGTTGACGGAAGCGGAATTTTTTTGAAAGAATCCAAACGCGGGGTTCCTTTTCCCTGGACCTCATTCTGTAAACTTTCCGGCTTAACTGCCTTGTTCCCGCATTCAAAGCTGTTTGCTTCCTATTATCTTGGCCATTTGAACGAATATGAGAACAACGTAGTCGATGTTTTATCCGGCGCATTCATGATGATCAAAAAAGAAGTGCTTGATCAGACCGGTGGATTCGATGAACAGTTTTTCATGTATGCCGAAGATATCGATCTGAGTTATCGCATACAAAAGGCCGGCTTTTCTAATTATTATCTTGCCGATTCGACGATAATTCATTTTAAAGGCGAAAGCACAAAAAAAGATCTGCGTTATGTAAAATTATTTTACAAGGCCATGTTGCAGTTTATGAATAAGCATTTCAAATCACCCGGATTGTTTAGTTTTTTTATGAAAACCGGCATCTCGTTCCGCAGCAAAACAGCGGCAATCCCTTTTCTCTTTACAGAAAAGCAAGCCCCCCCCAAAAATTACAACACATTTTTAACCGGTGAAGCGAAGGAGACCCAAAGATTGAAAACATTGCTACCAAATACCGGAAGAATTATCGTGGAGGATCAAACAAAATGCAATGAAACGATTTTTTGTGAAGGAATTGATTTCTCTTTTAAAAAAATTATCCAATCTATTGAACGTTCCAATCACTCCCTATCATTCAAAATTCATGCTTCCGGAAGCGATAGCATTGTTGGCAGCAATTCAAAAGTAAGCAGAGGAGAAATTATTGAACTTTAAATCCCTTCCTGTTATTACCAGAGGGCTTTAAAAAATTCAACAGACTATTATAAGTGATCCCTAAAATGATAAGCAGGAAGATTGTCCAAAGAACAACCAGCCATGATGTGCCCGGCAATATAGAACCTGGCAAAATTTTTTTTGAGTCAAAAGAGTTCATAGCGCGAAAAACCCACCGCTCA
>Ga0335080_10003636_pt1 | contig 15622 bp, 14 predicted proteins | sample Lox_Sample_34_FD_206720 | JGI IMG/M metagenome (GOLD analysis project Ga0335080, IMG submission 206720) | Soil microbial communities from Loxahatchee National Wildlife Refuge, Florida, United States - Lox_Sample_3.4 | ecosystem: Environmental > Terrestrial > Soil > Wetlands | place: USA...
AACTCGGGCTCGAGCGTGGCGATGTAGGCGGCCTGCTCGCCAAGCCGCTTCATGCGGCGGCCCTCGCCCAGGCGCAGGAACTTCTCGAAGCCGTCTCCACCGGGCATGAACACAGGGTATCCGTTGACCCCGGCCAGACCGGGACGCCGTGGCCGGACCGCCGCTCAGAGCGCCGCGGACTCGACCTCCCAGCTCTCGCCCGCGATCCGACGGGCGCGCACGACGTGATCGGGACGTTCGAGAGCCGGGATCGATCCCTCGACCCAGTCGCCGTCCACGCGAAGCGTCCGCTCCTCGCCGTGCACCGCGAGCTCGATCTCCTCTCCTACCACTCCGGGCAGGTCGGCGATCTCGATCCTGCGCCCCGCGACGGCCCACAAGGTGCCGCCACGCCGAACAGCCTCGGCGCGGTAAGGCGGCGAGAGCTCGCGTCCGAGCGCAGCGGCGAGTGGTCCAGGATCGCCCACACCTTCGACCCGGACGAGCTTCTCGGATGACAGCGCGACGAACTCGAGGCGATCGCCGGCGAGCTCGGGCACGTCGACCGTCGTGACGGCATCCCACTCGCGGGGACGCTGCAGGCCGTGGATCCCCGATGCGTCCCAGGGAACCGGGCCCGACTGGGCCCCGTCGAGATCGATCCCGCCCTCCCGGGCCAGCTTCACGTGCAACGGCTCCTGCTTGCGGAACAGACTCACGCGCCGTGATGGCCGGCACGCCGGCGGCGCTCGAGGCGACGCTTCTCCCGGTAGGAGACGACCTGGCGCTCGAGGTTCGCAACCAGCGCGTCGATCGATGCCCGCATGTCCGAGGCCGACTCGACCGCACGCAGTGTCTGCCCCTTCGCGAATACGAGCCCTTCCGCGGTGAACTGCGAGTGCTTGGTCTCCGCCGCCAGCTCGACCTCTACCTGCGTCTGGTCGGCGAGTTGCTTGTCGAGTCGTGCCAGCTTCGACTCGGCAAAAGCACGTATCTCCGGACTCAGCTCATAGTTCCGGGTCTTGAGTTGAAGCTGCACGCAGCACCTCCGCCGCTCGACCACCTGCCGTTTCGAGGTTACCGCACGGCCCGGGCCAGGGAGACCACCTCGACTCGCGTCGCTCCGCCGGTCCTCAATGCCGCAGCTGCTGCGGCCACCGTTGCGCCCGTCGTATACACGTCGTCGACGAGGGCCACCGCGACAGGCACCGGACGAGCTGCCGTGAACGCTCCGCGCATGTTCCGCCGGCGCTCGACGAGCGTCAGCCCCGCCTGCCGACGCACCTTGCCTCGCCGCGACAAGAGCGGGCCGACCTCGATCCCCCAGCGGCGCCCGAGCTCCCGGGCGAGAGCCCGCGCGGGCTGCTGCCCGCGGCGCAGGCTCCGGTCGCCGTCGGGCGGGATATAGGTGATGAGGTCTGCCGCCGGCCGCTCGACGTACTCGACGACGAGGTCGGCGGCTACGGACGTGAGCGGGCGGAGCCCGCGCTCCTTCCACCCCCGGACGAGTGCGCGTGCCGGACCCGTGTACGTGATCGCGGCCCGGGCGGAGTCGAAGGGGAGCCGCCGACCGGCGCATTCCCGGCAGCGCGCGACGGGCCACGCGGTCGGCGCGCCGCAGAGGGCGCAGAGCGGGGGCCTGATCGGCAGCAGGGAGCCTCGGCAGCCGCTGCAGAGAAGCGGACCGGAGACGCCGCAGGAGGCGCAGCGCGAGGGCAGGAGTAGCTCGAGCAGCCACTCAATCAACGGTACGGCGAAAACCGTGACGTGACTGGAACGATTGTGTAACGCGTTACCGGGTTACCCGTTACTCCGGCGAGTAGGCGTCTCGCACCGGGAGGCCTTGGAGTTGCCGGTACCTGTTATCGGCCTCGAGCAACTGGCCAGGATTGCCGATGTCGAGCCACTCCTCGCTGAAGCGGTAGCCGTACAGCGGCTCGCGCCGGTAGAGCCAGGCGAAGAAGCTCCCGGGCGGGTCGGGCGCGTTGCCGTCGGCGAGATACCGCTCGAGCAGCTCGAGATGCGCGCGAGAGAAGAGATACATCGCAGTCGCGATCAGGTCGCTCCGCGGCTGCTCGGGCTTCTCCTCCATTCCGACTACACGGTCACCGTCGCCGAGCTCGACCACGCCGTAGAGTCGGGCGAGCCCCGGGTCGGCGAGTCGGCGAACCGCGATCGCGCTGCCGTCGCCCTTGCCCCGCCAGAATGCGATGTAGTCGGCGAGCGAGAGCTCGAACAGGTTGTCGGCTGCGATCACGAGGAGCCCGTCGTCGCCGAGACCGCCCTGCTCGACCGCAAAGCGGATGTCGCCCAGGGCGCCGAGGCGATCGTCGTTGCTGCTGGTGCCGTCGTCGTGAACGACCGCCCCGTTCGCTGCGGCCCACTGCTCGAAGGCAGGTGCGTACGCGGCGTTCGTGACCACGTGGACACCGTCGATCTCCCCGGCCGTTTCGATCCGGTCGAGGATCCAGTCCGCCATCGGCCTACCGCCGACGGGGAGGAGCGGCTTGGCGGTCGAGTACGTGAGCGGGCGCAGCCGGGTGGCGTAGCCCGCAGCGAGCAGGAGCGCCTTCATGCGGCGACGACGGCGCCGGCGAGGGAGTCGGCGAACGGAGGTCGATGCACACCGTGCTCGGTGACGATCGCCGTGATCAGGGTGGAGGGTGTTACGTCGAAGGCAGGGTTCCGCGCTGCGAAACGCTCGGTGATCTCTGAAGGATCCCGTTCCTCGATCGGGATCGCACCGCCGTCGGGTGTCGCATGGTCGATGGTCGAGCTCGGGGCGACGACGTAGAACGGAATCGCGTGATGGCCGGCGAGCACCGCGAGAGCGTACGTGCCGATCTTGTTCGCGGTGTCCCCGTTCGCGGCGATTCGATCCGCGCCGGTGACCACGACGTCCACCTCGCCGCCAGCCATACGAGACGCAGCCGCCGCATCCACGATCACCGAGTGCGGTATGGCGGCCTGCTCCAGTTCCCAGGCAGTGAGCCGGGCGCCCTGAAGGAGTGGACGGGTCTCGTCAACCCAGACGTGGGCAAGCAGGCCCCGGTCGGATGCCGCGACCAACGCGCCGACAGCGCTCCCGTAGCCTCCGGTCGCAAGCCCGCCGGCGTTGCAGTGCGTGAGAGCACGCGTGCCGGGCTCGAGCAGTCCGGCGGCGTGGGCGGCCATCGACCGGCAACGTTCGACTTCGCCGCGATGGATCGCGCGAGCGTGCTCGAGGGAGGGGTCGGGGCGCATCTCGTCGAGCGCCCAGGCGAGGTTCACAGCGGTCGGACGCGAGGCGCGCAGAACCGCGTCGGCAGCGTCGAGGTCCTCACCCAGGGCCGCCGCGACCGCGAGCCCGTAGGCGGCCGCGATCCCGATCGCAGGTGCGCCGCGGACGACCATCGAGCGGATCGCCTCCGCCACCTCGGCCGCGCTGCCACAGGAGACCTCGACCTCGTCCTCGGGGAGATGGCGCTGATCAAGGAAGACGACGCGGTCGCCCTCGACGCGCAGGATCCGTTCGGGCTCGAGCACCGGCTGATGAGCCGGACTCAGGTTCCCTCGTCCCACGACGCCAGGTAGCGCTCCTGCTCGTCGGTGAGCGTGTCGATCGAGATCCCCATTGTCTCGAGTTTGAGGCGCGCGATCTCCTCGTCGATTTCGCGCGGTACCGGGTAGACGCGCCGCTCGAGCGTCGCCGCGTGCTGAACGGCGTACTCGGTCGAGAGTGCCTGGTTCGCGAAAGACATGTCCATCACGATCGCCGGGTGGCCTTCGGCAGCCGAGATGTTGACCAGGCGGCCTTCGGCGAGCAGGTAGATGCGGCGTCCGTCGGCAAGCGTGAACTCCTCGACGAACTGCCGGGCCTCCCGCGTCTCGACGGCCTGCGCCCGCAGCGACGGAATGTCGATCTCGACGTTGAAGTGACCCGTGTTGCAGACGATCGCGCCGTCCTTCATCGCCGCGAGATGCCCGCCCGCAATGACGTGCTTGTCACCGGTAGCGGTGCAGAAGATGTCGCCGATCGCCGCCGCTTCGCCGATGGGCATCACCTCGTAGCCGTCCATCAACGCCTCGAGCGCGCGCATCGGGTCGACCTCGCAGACGATCACGTGCGCGCCCATCCCGCGCGCGCGGAGCGCGACGCCGCGCCCGACCCAGCCGTAGCCGGCGACGACGAACCGCTTTCCGGCGAGCAGCACGTTGGTTGACCGGATGATCCCGTCGATCGTCGATTGCCCCGTGCCGTACCGGTTGTCGAAGAAGTGCTTGGTGCGTGCGTCGTTGACGGCGATCACCGGGAAGGCGAGCGCACCGTCGGCCTCCATCGCCTTGAGGCGGATCACCCCGGTCGTCGTCTCCTCCATGCCCGCGATGATGTCGCCCAACTGCTCCCGGCGAGCCGTGTGGAGAACGCCGATCACATCGGCGCCATCGTCCATGGTCAGCTGGGGCTTGTGGTCGACCGCCGCCTCGATGTGCTGGTAGTAGGTGTCGTTGTCCTCGCCCTTGATCGCGAAGACCGAGATTCCGAACTCCTCGACCAGCGCCGCAGCCGCATCGTCCTGGGTGGAAAGCGGATTGGAAGCACACAGGACGACGTCGGCGCCGCCAGCCTTGAGCGTCCGCATCAGGTTCGCCGTCTCGGTCGTCACGTGCAGGCAGGCGGAGATGCGGTAGCCGGCGAGCGGCTGCTCGGCAGAGAAGCGCTCGCGAATCGCAGCCAGGACCGGCATCTGCCGGTCTGCCCACATGATGCGTCGAAGCCCCTCCGGGGCGAGGGACAGATCCTTCACGTCGTGGCGTTGCGTCGTCGACATGCGTTGGGCCTCCAGTCGTCGGGCGGGCTAGATCCGGGTCGTCATGCAGCAAGAAGCCGCTCGTGCTTGCGCTGCTCCCAGTCGATCCAGGAGGCGGAGTCGGCCCCGGCGGCTAGCCAGCCGTCGACGACGGCTCGCAACTCGGGCTCACGGCGAAGCCGGCCGGCGAATGCCAGCTCGTCGATACCGACTCCGTAGGCCCGCCGAAGCTCTCGCAGGCCGCTGAGCCGGTTCAGCTCGGCGAGGCCGTAGACGCGGTAGCCGGCCGGGGTCCGTCCCGGAACGACGAGCCCGTGCTGCTCGAGATAGCGGAGCATGCGCGGCGACCAGTTCGTCCTGGCAGCGGCTGCACCGACGGTCAATCCTTCCATCGGGCGAACCTTAGCAGGTTTATGTCAATGTTCGGCTCACATCCCGAAACGACGGTCCACGCGAACGCAGGCCCGAGGCCCGCGCCCCCGGTACGGGGGAGCGAGCGCCCTTTCCGAACCGTAGCCGGAAAGCCGTGACCTGTCTGGAACGATTCCGTGACGGCGGGAAGGTGGGGCGTCAGGGAGCCGACGTGCCCTCGCGCCCGTAGCTGTCGGCCAGGCGCACGACGTCATCGAGCTGCGGAGTCGAGACCTCGAGGATCGTCGTGTCCTCGACGGCCGTGATGCGATGGACGGTACCCGGTCGGTAGCGGAACGCCGCGCCCGGGCCGACGGTCTCCTCGGCGAGTGACCCTTCTCCGACAGCGCCGAGCTCGATCCGCGCCAACCCCGACTGGATCAGCCACGACTCGTCCTTCTGCTCGTGGTACTGAAGGGAGAGCGACTCGCCGGCCTTCACGAACAGCACCTTGCCGCAGTAGACGTCGCTAAGCGCCCAGATCAGCTCGTGACCCCAGGGCTTGTCGACGCGCCGTGTCTCGAACGCCCAGGGGCCAAGCGATCCGACATTCGCGCTCAAGCGAGCCACTCCGGGTGGGCCGCGACGTGGTCGGAGGCCGTGCGCAGCTCCTTCGGCGTATTCACCGTCAGCCAGAGTCCGTCGTGGCGATAGGCGAACAGCCGGCCCTCGGCGGCGAGCTCGGGAAACGTCGTCGACTCGTGGTCGCCCCGCTCGGGGAAGCGATTGACGGCCTCCTCCGAGAGCACGTAGATCCCGCAGCTCACCCAGTAGGGGATCGCGCCGCCCTCGCTGAAGCCGACGATCGCGTCTCCGTCGGCAAGGTCGACGACGCCGAACGGCGAGCGCGGTCGGGTCACCGCAACGGTCGCCGCGCCGCCTGCCTCGCGATGCCTGGCGAGCAGTGCGCCGAAATCGACGGCGACAAGCTCGTCGCCGTTCAGCGCGTATACGTCTCCCCCTTCCCGGCGGCGCTCCGCTGCGAACCTGATCCCGCCGCCCCGGCCCAGCCGCTCCGGCTCCTCGGCGGCGACGACCTCCGGGCCGAGCCCCGATAGCTGGCGCTCGAAGAGCGCGCCCTGCCCGGCCGCGCACGCCATGATCACCCGCGTGACCCCCGCCTGACCGAGACGCGCGACCTGGTAGGCCGCAAGCGGCTTGCCGCCGACCTCGACGAGCGACTTCGGACGCCCACCGGCCGCATCGCCCAGCCGCTCGGCCTTGCCTCCACAGAGGATGATCGCCTCCACTAGGCGGCGGCTTCCCCGTTGCGTCCGGTCTCGACGCCCGGCCGACCGATGCCCTCGTACACGAACCCTGCCTCGCGGACGGTGTCGGGATCGAGCAGGTTGCGGCCGTCGACGATCAGCGGGTTCGCCATCAGCCCGCGTGTCTCGGCGCTCGCCAGCTCGCGCAGCTCGGGCCATTCGGTGACGATCACCGCCGCGTCGGCCCCGCGAACGGCGTCGACGACCGAGCGCACGATCTCGACTCCCTCGGGCAGTGCGCGGCCGTCGGCGACCGGATCCCACCCCCGAACCTCGGCGCCCTCGGCGAGCAGCCGGCCCGCGAGCACGATCGAGGGCGCCTCGCGCATGTCGTCGGTGTTCGGCTTGAACGCGAGGCCGAGCAGCGCCACTTTCCGGTCGCGAAGCGAGCCGAGATGGCGTTGCAGCTTGCCGATCACCCGGCGCTTCTGCAGCTCGTTGACCTCGATCACCGCCGCCAGCAGCTGAAAGTGATAGCCCGAGTTCGACGCGAGCTGCTTCAACGCCAGCGAGTCCTTCGGGAAGCAACTCCCACCGTAACCGATCCCTGCGCGCAGGAAGTGCGGCCCGAGGCGGCGGTCGAGCCCGACGCCCTCCGCAACCTTGACCACGTCCGCCCCGGTCGCCTCGCAGACGTTGGCGATCTCGTTGATGAAGGAGATGCGCGTCATCAGTGCGGCGTTCGCGGCGAGCTTGATCATCTCGGCCGAGTTGACGTCGCAGCGCACGACCGGCGCATCGAGCGACGCGTAGAGCTCCGCGACCGCGTCGCCGTCGGCCGGGTCGAAGGCGCCGATCGCGATCCGGTCGGGCTTCATGAAGTCACGCACCGCCGTGCCCTCGGCGAGGAATTCCGGATTCGAGACGTAGCCGATCTCGAGCCCGCGCTGCTCGAGGCCGGTGCGCACCTTCTCGCCGGTGCCCACCGGGACGGTCGACTTCATGACGAGGATCGCGCGCCTTTCCAGTTCGGGCAGCTGGTCGACGACGCTCCAGACCCGCGACAGGTCGGCGTCGCCGGAAGAGGTCGGTGGTGTGTCGACGCAGACGAAGAGAAAGCGGCGGTCGGCGAGCTTGCCGGCGTCGAGCGTGAAGGTCAGCCGCTCGCGGTTGCGGGCGAGCAGTTCCGGGACGTCGGTCTCGTGGAACGGCACCTCGCCCCGGTTCAGCGCCTCGATCTTCTCGGGGAGGACGTCGCGCACGACCACGTCGTGTCCGAGCTCAGCGAAGGCGACCCCCGTGACCAGGCCGACCCAGCCGGCGCCGAAGATGCCTACCCGTGCCATCGACGGGACTCTATTTGTGGACCGGCTTGTGAACGGCCAGCGGCCTGAGGCCGGCCGCGATCGCGATCATCGTCTCGGGCGAGAGCGAGTCGAGCAGGGTGTTGACCACCCAGTAGCTCTTGTCGTGGACGCGCAGGACGACCATGCTCAGGTTCGAGCCCGTGTAGTACAGCGAGAACTCGCGCCCCTTGATCGAGCGCTGGAAGCTCCGGTCGCCGAGGACCGGCGGGTTCGGCATGTCCGTCTCCTCGATCCCCCAGTACTCCCCGGCGCCGGTCCTGAACACGAGCCTGATCGCCTTGTCATGGCGGTGCTTATCGATCCAGTACAGGCGCGAGGCGACGTCGCCGTACTGGTTGTCCGGATACGAAGACGCCTCGAGCACCGTCGGCACCTCGAGCTTGAACCCGGCGCGGCGCTCATACGGCTGGAGTAGGCTCAAACCGGTGGTTCCGTCGTACCGGACGTTCGGGGGCTGGTGCTTCGGAGCCGCGGGAGCCGGCGGTTCCGTCACGAGCTGATTGTGGAATGCCGAACCGAGCACCACTGTGAGCATCGCCCCGGGGTCGAGCGCGCGCAGCTTCGCGTCCTTCGGGAGCACCCCAATCTGTGAGGGGACGACCATTCTCGAAAGCTCGAGCGCAGCGGCCTTGCTGCCGCGCTGCCGCTGGTCGTAGTAGATCACGGTGTGGAAGTAGCCCTGGGTCGGGGCGTTCGGCGCGACGTCCCCGGGCGGCAGCACGGTCTCGTAGCCCTGTTGGCGCAGCAGATAGGCACCGTTCGCGGCCGCTCCGGCGATGCCGTTTCCGTTCAGAACGAGCACGCTCGTCTTCGAACGCGGCGGGGCCGGCACGGCCTTGCGCTTCACCTTGGTTCCAAGGGCCGCCGCGTTCGCCACCTTCGCCGCTCCGACGTTGGGATGGGTGAACTGCTGAAGCGCCGCCGCGATGTTGGCCGGATCGGTGCTCGTCTCCCCGTACCCGGTCACGCCCTCGATCCGGTCCTGCAGGAAGTGGCCGCCCGGCAGCCCGAGCGCGAAGAGCATCCAGCTGATCACCGTCTTGTCGCTCGGGTTCCCGCCGACCTCGACGTTGTGCGTGAGCGTGTTCACGATCGACGGGACCTCGGTCAGGCTCAGGTTCCGCGAGAACTGCTGCTTCAACGCACGGACGAACTCCTGCTGACGAGCGATCCGGTGGTAGTCGTCGTCCGTGTGCCGGTAGCGCACGAAGTTGAGGGTCTGCGTGCCGTCGAGCAATTGGTAGCCGGGCTGAATGTTGATGTTGGCGTAGTTCTCGGCCGCCGTGCCGTTGTTCACGTGGTAGTAGCGCCGGTCGATGTCGAGCCAGATGCCGCCGAGCTTGTCGACGATCTCCTTGAAGCCGTGGAAGTTGACCGTGATCAGATAGTTGATGGGGAGATTCGTGAAGTGCTTGACGGTGTCGACCGTCCCCTGCGGCCCGCAGTCGGCATAGGCCTGGTTGACCTTCTGGACGCCCAGGCTGACGCTCCCGTTCTTCGGGCAGTAGATCGGCACGCCGAGGTCACGCGGAATCGAGAGCAGCGTGATCGTGTTCGTCACCGGATCGGCGCGGATCAGCATCACTGTGTCCGACCGGGAGACGTTGGAGTAGTCGACGCCGAGCCGCTGGTCGTAGCCGATCACGAGCGCAATCGCCGCGTGTCCGGGCCGACTGACGTCCAGCTCCTTCTGCGCGATCTTCACCCCGACCGAGTGCGCGCGAACGTCCGAGATCGTCTCGTGCACGTAGAGGAGCGCCCCGCCCGCGACTGCGAGACCGAGCGCGATCAGGGTCAGCAGCAGCCCGAGCATGACCCGCCCGACGAGGCCCAGGCCGCTCCGCTTCGGCGGCGGCGGCTGCCGGTACCGGACGACCGAACTGACGACTGAGGGCGGGAAGGTGGCATGCCCGTTCGCACCGTTCGGGGCGGCCCCGCGCCCGACACCTCTCTTGAGCGTCGTCCTCATCGCACGAAACGGGCGCCCGGAGGCGCCAGCCGGACAAGGTTACCCGACAGGTCGGAGCCCATCGACTTCGGACGCCCCGGCCGGCGAGCGCCTTCGAGAGTCGCCGCGCCGGCGCGCGCCTGGTCGACGTTCGAGATCTTCACCTTCGGGTCGCTCGAATCGGCCGCAGCCGCGCTGACCACGACGACACCCGGGACGAGCGCGACGCAACTGCTGCGCGGCGGCTCACGCCGGCGTCGCTCCGGCCCGTCGCAACAGGATCTGCGCGAGGCCAACCTCGAACTGCGCGAGCTGGTCACGAGCGCCCACGGGCGCGATCACGGTGAACTCGTACTCCACGCGTCCCTCGCCGAAGAAGACGTAGTCGGAGAGCAAGCTACCCTGCCCGCGCGCGGTCTTCACCGCGATCTCGGCCCGGTACACCGCGCTCACGGCACCAGTCGGTGGGAACGGCACGCGCGTCACCGAGGCTCGGACCACGTTCGGGAGCTTCCCGAGTTGGTAGGCAAGGCAGTTCGCGAGCTGCGGTGAGATCGTCCTCGCGAAGTCGGTCAGCACCGAGGCCTGCGACTCGAGCACCTGGACGTCCTGGTCGAGCTCCACCCCGCCCTGCTGGAACCTGTACCGCGCATCGGCATGCCCCGAGACCACCAGATCGGACTCCTTCGGGTCGAAACCCGGGCAGTTCGGCGAGCTGAGCGGGCTCGTCTTGATCGGACCGCCGAGCCAGCCCGCGCCGAAGTCCGACCTGCGTAGCAGGGCCGCCTTGGCGATCGCCTGATCGGCGCTCGAGATCCGAACCGTAGGCGCATCGGCGAGTGCCGCCGAAGCCCAGAGCAGTCCGATCAGCGCGGCCGCTAGGAGAGATTTGGCCGCAACCACTTCTCCACTTGTACCACGGGAGCTCCTTTCCGAGCCGCGTAGTCCGAGAGCTGGTCGGGCCCGATTCGGCCCACGGCGAAGTACCTCGCCTTCGGGTGAGAGAGGTAGAGTCCGCTGACCGCGGCGGCCGGCGTCATCGCGTAACTCTCGGTCAGGTCGAGCCCGGCGTCGCGGGCCCCGAGCAGGTCGAAGAGCTTGCCCTTCTCGCTGTGATCCGGGCACGCCGGGTACCCGAACGCCGGCCTGATGCCCCGGAAGCCCTCGGCGAGGAGCTCCTCGGTATCGAGAAGTTCCTCGGGCGCGTACCACTCGTGCCTCGCCCGCTCGTGCAACCACTCGGCGAATGCCTCAGCCAGCCGATCGGCCAGTGCCTTCGCCATGATCGCACGGTAGTCGTCGTGGGTTTCCTGAAGCTGCGCGGCGAGCTCGTCGGCGCCGTGGATCCCGACGGCGAAGGCTCCGATCGCGTCGTTTTCCGGGGCGAAGTAGTCCGCGAGGCAGCGGTTCGGCCTCGCATCGCCGTTACGGGCCTGCTGGCGAAGAAAACAGAACCGCGTGCCCCCGTCGACCACGACGTCGTCTCCGTCGGCGTGCGCGGGCCAGAAGCCGTACACCGCTCGGGCCTCGAACGCGCCGTCTCGCACGATCTCCTCGAGCAGGGCGAGCGCGTCCTCGTGCAGCTCGCGCGCGGCCGGGTTGTCGAGGATCGCCGGGAACCGGCCCTTGAGATCCCAGACGTGGAAGAAGAACTGCCAGTCGATGTACGGCACGAGCTCTCCGAGCTCGGGAGCGATGGTGCGGGAGCCGCTGAACGGCGCCGCCGGCAGTCCCTCGAAGGTCAGCTGCTCGCGATTGGCCCGGGCCTCGGCGAGCGGCAGCAGCGGCCGGCGCTGCTTCTCGGCGTGCTGGTCCCGTAGCCGCGCCTGGAGCTCACGGTTCTCGGTGTCTAGCGCCGTACGGCGAACCGGGTCGAGGAGGCCTGAGACGACGTCGACAACTCGGCTCGCGTCGAGCACGTGAACCGTCTCGTGCGAGTAGGCGGGGGCGATCCTGACCGCCGTGTGCTGGCGCGAGGTGGTGGCCCCTCCAATCAGGAGCGGCACCGAGCACCCGCGCCGCTCCATTTCGGTCGCGACGTCGACCATCTGGTCGAGCGACGGCGTGATCAACCCGGAGAGACCGATCACGTCCGCATGCTCGGCGAGCGCGGTGTCGAGGATCGTCTCGGCGGGAACCATCACGCCGAGGTCGACGACCTTGTAGTTGTTGCAGCCGAGCACGACGCCGACGATGTTCTTGCCGATGTCGTGCACGTCGCCCTTGACGGTGGCGAGCACCACCTTCCCCTGCGCGCTCGCGCCTTCCTTCTCGGCCTCCATGTAGGGCTCGAGGTAAGCGACGGCCCGCTTCATCGCGCGTGCCGACTTCACAACCTGCGGCAGGAACATGCGGCCCGAGCCGAACAGGTCGCCGACGATCCTCATCCCGTCCATCAGCGGACCCTCGATCACGTCGAGGGGCCGGTCCCGCGCGAGCCTCGCCTCCTCGGTGTCTGCCTCGATGAAGTCGACGATTCCGTGCACGAGCGCGTGAGCGAGCCGCTCCTCGACCGGCCCTTCCCGCCAGGAAAGGTCGCGCTCACGCTTCACGCCCTCGCCCTGGACCTGCCCTGCGAGCTCGACCAGACGGTCGGTCGCGTCGTTCCGACGGGCGAAGATCACATCCTCGATCCGCTCGAGCAACTCCGGCTCGACGTCCTCGTACACGGCGAGCTGCCCGGCATTGACGATGCCCATGTCGAGACCGGCGCGGATCGCGTGGTAGAGGAACACCGCGTGCATCGCTTCGCGGACGGCGTCATTGCCGCGGAACGAGAAGCTCAGGTTCGAGATCCCGCCACTCGTGCGCGAGCCGGGGCAGCGCTCCTTGATCCTCGGCAGTGCCGCCAGGAAGTCACGCGCGTAGGTGTCGTGCTCGGGGATCCCGGTTGCGACCGCGAGGACGTTCGGGTCGAAGATCAGATCCTCGGCCGGGAAGCCGACCTCCCGCGTGAGCAGGTCGTAGGCACGTCCGCAGATGGCGACGCGCCGCTCGACGTCGGTCGCCTGTCCGTCCTCGTCGAAGGCCATGCAGACGACGCCGGCGCCGTAGTCACGGATCCGGCGCGCCTGCTCCAGGAACGGCTCCTCGCCCTCCTTGAGGCTGATCGAGTTCACGATTCCCTTCCCCTGAATCGACTGCAGCCCGGCCTCGAGAGCGCTCCAGCGCGAGCTGTCGACCATGACAGGCAGGCGGGCGACCTCGGGCTCCGTCGCGATCACGTTGAGGAAGGTGCGCATCGCCTGCTCGCTCTCGAGCAGGTCGGCGTCCATGTTGACGTCGAGCGCGTTGGCTCCGCCGCGGACCTGCTCGAGTGCGACCTCGACCGCGCCGACGTAGTCGTCCGCCTCGATCAACCGCCGGAATCGGGTCGATCCGGTCACGTTGGTGCGCTCGCCGATCAGGACGAAGCCCGTGTCCGGGCCGATCTCGAAGGTCTCCAGGCCACTCCAGCGTGTTCGGCGCGGGTTGCTCGGAGGCGTGCGCGGAGGCAGCCCGGCCATCGCGGCGGCGATCGCCGCGGTGTGGTCGGGCCCCGAGCCGCAGCAGCTGCCGGCGACGTTGAGGAGGCCGGCCTGGGCGAACTCGCGCAGGAGCCCGCTCGTCACCTCGGGCGTCTCGTCGTAGCCTCCGAAGGCGTTCGGGAGACCGGCGTTCGGGTGGGCGCTGACGAAGCAGGGAGCGACATGGGAGAGCGCGGCGACGTACGGCCGCATCTCCGCGGCACCAAGCGAGCAGTTGATGCCGACGATCAGCGGATCGGCGTGCTCGATCGACGTCCAGAATGCCTCGATCGTCTGCCCCGAGAGCATCCGCCCCGAGCGGTCGACGATCGTCGAGGAGATCCACAAGGGCAGGCCGGGCACGTTCTCCCGCGCTGCCACGATCGCCGCCTTGGCGTTGAGTGTGTCGAAGACGGTCTCGAGCAAGAGCAGGTCGACGCCGCCTTCGGCGAGCCCCAGCATCTGCTCGGCGTAGGCCTCCTTGATCTGGTCGAACGTGTGCGTCCGATAGCCGGGATCGTCCACCTTCGGGCTCAGCGAGAGCGTGACGTTCAGCGGCCCCACCGCTCCCGCGACGAGCCGGTCGCCGGCCGCGTCCCGAGCGATCCTCGCGCCGGCGACGTTGAGCTCGTAGACGTGCTCCTCGAGCCCGTAGTCTGATTGGCCGATCGACGTGGCCGTGAACGTGTTGGTGGTCGTGATGTCGGCGCCGGCGTCGAGGTAGCGCCGGTGGGCCGCGGCTACGAAGTCGGGCCGCGTCAGGTTGAGGATGTCCGGATCGCCGGTCAAGTCGACGCCGTGATCCGCGAAGCGCGCACCGCGGTAGTCCTCCGGTCCCAGGCCGCCGCCGTGGATCAGCGTCCCCCAGGCACCGTCGAGCACGAGGATCCGCTCCCCCGCCATCCGCCTGATCTCGCTTGCCGCGTCGCGCTTCGCCATCTCGTCTCCCGAGCCCAAGGAGCCGCCGAGAACGAGATCGGTACTGTAGGCGGGGCTCTTTAGGCGTTTTTTGACCGGTCGCCAAGCTGCCTTCAAAGCTTTCCGGCTCGTGCTCGACAAAGCGTACCGGGCCGCCGTGGCACACCGCTTTGATGAGGCGGTGGCGCAAGCTCGCGTGTGCCGCGGTCAGGTGCAGCTCGTCGGTCGTTCTCGACGCGCCCGGCGCGCTCGCCGGCCCGGCCGGCGCGTTCTTCATCGTCGCAAGTCGGCTCAGCCACAGCGCTCCCGACGACCCGATCGTCTTTCCCCGGCTGCCGTCGCACTCGCATGACCATTCGTTCATCGGCAACGTCTCCACGAACCCCTTCACCACCCCTGCCTCGCTCGCCGGGCACGCGACGACGTGCAGCGACACCGACGATCTCTCCTCCTACTGGGCCCCGACGCCGTGCGCGGCGGGCACGCCGGTCAAGCCGCTCGAGGTGACGATCTACTACAGGCGGCTGACCCAGGCCCCGGTGCGGCCGTTCCCGCGCGGGCTCGAGATGGTGGCAGGCAACTCGCACGCGCTCACCCCCCAGAATCCGTCCGTCACGGAGTGGTACTGCGGCGTGCTCAAGAGCTCCTTCTACGCGCCCCTCGCGCGTGCGGGCGCGACGACGCCGGCGCGACGGCCAGGCGCCCTCGGTGTCGGCGGCGGGCCTGCCCCGGTGCACCCGGGGGGCGAACCTCGAGCTGCAGGTCAACTTCCCCGACTGGCTCGGATAGGCGCTCGACGAGCGCCGACCACCGGAGCCACATGGCCTATTCGATCGGTGGACGCTGCCCGTAGTCGCACCCGATCGCGGTGCCCGCGATCTCGACCGTCCTCCGCTACCCGCCGGTCACGGGCTCGAACGTGTTCCTCTCGTCTGGAGGCATCTACTCGGGCCATGCCGACTGCATGGACGGCTGGAAGGCCAACCCGTTCGCCGAGCTCGTCCAGAGCTGCCTCAACCGGTACGTGAACTGCGGCGCGGCCGCCTCGGCCGCTCTCGACATCCAGCAGCCGCCCGAACGGGCAGAAGCCGCGTCCCCCGTCCTTCCGGCCGCCTCTGCCAGGCACCAGAGCCGGCGCAACACAACCGGTGCCTGGCCTCGGCGATGTTGCACGCGGACCGCAACAAACCCGGTGCCTGACCCCGGTTTGTTGCACGCTCGACCTGCACCACCGAGCTCGTCCAGAGCTGCCTGGGGTCAGCCGCGGGTCGGCCGGACCCTGACCGCGGAGACCGGACAGTGGAGCGGCTCACCGACGAGCTTCGCCTACCAGTGGCAGCAGTGCGACTCGTCCGGTGCCGGATGCAACCCGATCACAGGGCGACGTCAAGGACGTACGTCCCTGCGACGGGTGACGTCGATCACGCCCTGCGGGTGGCGGTCACGGCTACGAACGCAGACGGGTCGTTGACCGCGGCCTCGACCGTAACCGGCG
>Ga0335080_10003637_pt1 | contig 15618 bp, 20 predicted proteins | sample Lox_Sample_34_FD_206720 | JGI IMG/M metagenome (GOLD analysis project Ga0335080, IMG submission 206720) | Soil microbial communities from Loxahatchee National Wildlife Refuge, Florida, United States - Lox_Sample_3.4 | ecosystem: Environmental > Terrestrial > Soil > Wetlands | place: USA...
ATATTTTCAGGAGTTGGAAAAAACCGCGGCGGAACAAAACCGTTCGCCTGCACTGAAAGTCGTGATCTTGCCGGCACCGGACAAAATCACCGGCGACTTCGTCCGCAACCTCGACGGTGTCCATGGGCTTTTGTCGCTGGCGCTCGAAACAAACGCGACTGGAAGAATGGTCGGCGTGCCTTACGTCGTGCCCGGGGGGCGGTTCAACGAATTGTATTGCTGGGACAGTTATTTCATCGTGCTCGGTCTTTTGCAGGATGGACGAACCAATCTGGCGCGCGGCATGGCGGACAACCTGCTTTACGAAGTGTGCTTCTACGGAAAAGTGCCCAACGCCAATCGCACTTATTATCTCACCCGTTCACAGCCGCCGTTCCTGACGAGCATCATCATCGCAGTTTATGACTCCGGAGCCGTTGATAAAAATTGGCTGGCGTCCGCGCTGAAGGTGGCAATGACCGAATACCAAACGGTGTGGCTCGGCCCGGATCGGCTGGTGAAAATCGGATCGTATGAATTGAGCCGGTATTATGACAGCGGCAGCGGATCCTGCCCGGAGGTGGAGCCCGGCCATTACGACGAACAAATCCAGCCCTGGCTGGCGCAGGTGAGCGATTCTTTGACCCCGTTCCGCTTTTTGAACGAATATCTTTATTGCGGCAAATATTCGAATTTGAAGGCCGACGGAATGACCCTTGACCAGTTCTTCAAACACGACCGTGCCGGGCGCGAGTCCGGCCACGACACTACGCACCGTTTTGACGACCGCCCGGCGGATTTTGTGTCCGTGGATTTGAACACGCTGCTCTACAAATACGAAGCCGATTTCGCCGAAATGATTGAAAAGGAATTCGGCGGCAAACTGCCGGGCGTGGACGGGGAATCCGGCGCCGCAGTGTATTGGCGGCAGCGCGCCGCCGCCCGCAAGCAGGCAATGCTGGCCTTGATGTGGGACGACCGGCGCGGTTATTTCTTCGATTACGATTTCGTGAACCGGAAACGTTCCACTTATGTCAGCGCTACCGGGGTGTATCCGCTTTGGGCGAAAATTTTCGACACGACAAACCCAACGGAGCGGGAACGTGCCCGGCGAGTGTCCGCTTACGCTTGCGCAAAACTGGAGCAACCCGCCGGTCTCGCGGCGACCGCTCAGGAATCTGTCGTGTCCGCGCCCCGCCACGATGCGCGGCAGTGGGATTATCCCTACGGCTGGGCGCCGCACCAGATGCTCGCCTGGCAGGGTTTCAGGAATTACGGCCTCGCCGACGCTGCCGGCCGGCTGGCGTATCGCTGGCTCTACACCGTCGCCAAAAACGCGCGCGATTACAACGGCACGATCCCGGAGAAATACAACGTCGTCACCGGCTCGCACGACGTGTTCGTAGAATACGGCAACGTGGGGACGAAATTCGACTACATCGCCCCCGAGGGCTTTGGCTGGATGAACGCCTCGTTCCAGGTGGGGACCAATTATCTCTCGGCTACCCGGTTGGCGGACCTGCAAGCCTTGAAGCCGCCCCCGGCGAAGTGAGCCGGCGCACTTTTCATTTTCGGATTGATCCAACGCACGAGGCGCAGGATCAGAAAACCGGGGCGCTGGTTGTCTCAACCCATGAACCGGTAAAAGAAGATTGGACCGGCGAATTCACCAGATTCGCAAATCGCCGGGCGCGCGCGGCGACGGCAGGGTGCGGGTGATTGATTTGCGCGGGCGCATTCCAGAGGACGTAAAATTCAAAATCGTCCGGTGCCCGGCCATAGGATTGTTCAAACACGGCGATGCGCGGGGACATGATGAGCCGGGCATTGGTCAAAGCGACGCGGGTGTCGCACGGATCGCCGCCCGGCCACAGTTCAGGGCGAATCTGGTAACGCGAGACTTCGCCGGCACGCCCGACGGTGCGGTCATTGTCGCCGCTCTCCAGCATCGCCAGCGCTGTCCAACGATCCATCGCCAGGGCGTTTATGCACAGGCTTAAGATGATAAACAAGATCTTCATAAGCATCCCAAAATGTTTCGGAGCTTCGCCCGGCTTCTTTTCGATTCTCCTCTGGCTCGTGGCCGAGCACAGGTTTGACCGGCTTGATGTTGAATTGAAATTTATTGGTTCGGTTTCAATTGAATTGTGGAAGTCACATCCCGCACGCCATCAGCTTCGAGGGCGAGCGCCACCGCTTGGCCGACATCTTCCGGTGATGAAACAATTCCCGAAAGCGTCACATGACCTTGATGGCACGAAACGGAAATTGTCCAGGCTGAAAGCTTCGAATCCATTGCGTATTTGGCTTTGATTTCCATCACGGCGCGCGCATCCGAAGCGGTGTCCGCCGCCGCGTCGCCGATGTCCTGCGCCTTGCGACGGACGATCTGGCCGGTGCGGGCCAGTTCGTCCTTGATTTCATCGGCATGCAAATCAAGGGTATCGAGCTTGGCTCGAAAGGCCTCAGACAGGTTGTGCGCGGCTGCGCCCGCATTGGTGAGCGCCCGGGTGGCGGATTGTTCGTAACGCTGCTGCGCGTCGGGATGTTCCTGCGCCTTTTTTTGGATGAGCCAAAAGCCGGCCGCGCCCAAAATAATGCCGAGAACCAGCCCGTTGAAAAAGACTCTCATAATTCCCCCCTTCGCCTTCGGTTGCTGTGATTTCCCGGAATATCGCCCGGTTCTTGTGAACGTTCACCCGATCAATCGGACAATCCACAATTGTGAGCGTATCCGGTAGCCTGACCGGCCAGCGCCGTTTGAGCTAAAGACCACCGGAGGGTTCAGTGACGACAACGTTTTTGGTTGAAGTCTCCGGCGGCGCAATCCGGTTTACCACGTTGATGCCCGCGATCTCATCATAGTCGAATGTGAGTTTGTCATTCGGCTTCAAGTCGCTCAATTTCCCGTCCGGTTTGCCGTTGACCATGATGGCACAATTGTCGCCCACGTTGAATTTTTTGGTCTCCAACAAGCCCTTCGCCTTGACGGTTTTTTCCTGGAGGTCGATCGCCGTCAGTGAACCGGTGAACGTCTCGCTGGTTTGCGCGATTCGTTGCGCCGTCGGCGTCGCGTTTGGTTCTTCGTACGTCACGGTGACATAATTGCCAGTTTGAATATCGCCGAGCACACCCGCTTTGTAATCGCGCAGCACGACCTTGCAGTCATTTGCGATTTGGAATGTCCGGTCCATGCCGTGGCCGCGCAGCACCATTGTGTGCTGGATTGGATCAATCGCCATCACGGTGCCATCGTGACGCATGGGCTGCTGTGCCACGCTGTCAGCCACCAGCACACCGTGGGCGTTCTGATAACCAACCTGCACCCGCTGGCCGGGACGCAAGTCGCTGATCGTACCCGCCGCTTTGTCCGCAATCGTGCAGGCACAGCTGTCGCCGAGACTGAATTTCTTGCTCCATAACCCCCATTTCCTCACGTTCAACGTGCGTTCCGTCGGGTCAATGGCTGTCACCATGCCCGTGTACTCTTTCTCCGGTTTGGCAGCTGTCGCCATCGAATCGGCCGACGCCCGCAGGGCCGCGGTCGCCGTCAAAACCGACACCCAAACAGCCATCCTGACGGGTAATGTATTTGTTTTCATGGTATTGATATGTTTACATGTTTTGATTTTCAACTTTATTTCTGCTTTACTTCAAGCAAGCCAAATGCCGGTGCGTTCCGGTCATGAATGGCCGCCGTCCAATCACGATTTCCGGTGATTTCAGGCAAAGAAGAACCTTGCGACCGGCGAAACCCGCAGAATTGACGGTACATTGGATTGCAATTTGCATATGAGGGGTGCAGCCGTTTCGCACTTTGCATAAATGGGCTTCAGCCCGGATTTTCGAATATGAGGAGCGAGTTGGGAAGTATCCCGACACCATCCGATTGCGTCGTTCCTCCCCGGTTCGAGAGTCAGGTGCGATGGCCGCGTGACGATTCTGCCGGAGCGGCTAGAAATTAATCCGCAATCCCGCGCGCCCCACTCCGTAATTGTCCGTCCGGTCGGGAACAACATAACGGGCATCAATGAAGATACCCGCATGTTGCATAAAACGGAGTTCGATACCCGCGCCAGCCTGTCCGAAAGTCTGCGCCACTTCGTCAAATTGATGGCCTCCACCGCCAAAGATGTAAGGAGCGACACCGCTCCGGCCCAGGGGAAGCCGCGCAATCAAATTACCGGAGGCGCTGTCAATGAAGTGGTCGGCCGTGTTTTCTGTATAGGCATCGCCGCCAATGCCGATATGGCGGGTAAAAAAGAAATTCAATCCGCCGCCGGCGCCCAGACGTCCGTCGTGCTCCACCGTGTCGCCGGAGAGGTGATCAATGGTCTGTTTCCCGATGGAGCCGCTGGCAAACCCGTCAATCGAAAATTCCTGCGCCCGGTAAGGGGAGACCGACGGACTGTCGTTGCTGGTCGTGGTGTCTGCGGTATTGGCGCAGCAGGCTGCGCTCAATGTTCCAATAGTTGCCCCCACTGCAAATCGTTTGAATATTTTCATCTGCCTTCTCCTTTCAATTTCCGGCGCGCGGCTCAACGCGCCTCGGATTTCTTTTTTGCAAACGGTTTTGCAAACGGTGTGCCGATCGGCGCGAAAGGCAAAAATCCTTTCCCGACGAAGAGTTTTATCCCGTCTGACTGCCGGAATGTTTTGCAAACTGCCAGCGAACTGCGGGCGGCGGCTTGCAAGTTGCATCATTGCAAACCCCGGTAACTTCATGACCTTCGCGCAAAAGCCTGTTTAACATGGAAGAGCCTGGGCCAGAAGCGGCGGCATGATACCAGCTTGAAGCCATCAGTTGGTTTTGAGAATCGGGCGGAAACAAAAGACACCATTATGAAAAAAGACACTGCCACTCATCTGGAAACCGAGCAGTTGCTCGAGGACGCGCGGGCGTTGCTCTCCGCCACCGCCCACGTGACGGAAGAGAAAGTCGTGGAAGCCCGCCACCGCCTCAATGCGGCGATTGAACAGGGCAGGGAAACCTGGGGTCACGTCCAGCAAAAGGCCGTGGCCGGAGCCAAAGCCGCCGACGAGGTCATTCGCGATCATCCTTACCAATCCATCGGCGTCGCTTTGGGCTTCGGCGCCCTGGTCGGCTATCTGTTGGGCCGGCGCAACCACTAAATCCATCGTCATGGACATACAACCCGACCGCGGTTGGCATTTGGCGGACGCATCCAGCCGGATGGCGCATTGGTTGTTTGTCACCCTGGAAAACCGTCTGCAATTGTTGCTGGTGGAAGTGCAGGAGGAGCGCGAACGGATGTTACGCGCCATGTGGCTCGGTTTAGGCGCCGCGGTGTTCGGTTTGCTCGCCGGGATCGCCCTGACTGTAACCATCGTGCTGGCGCTGTGGGGGCATTCCCCGATTATAGCGCTGCTGGTGTTGACCGCGATTTATGCCATCGCCGCCGCATTTCTTTATATGAGGTTGTCCCGGTTGCAACGGAATTGGCAGACGCTTCCCGGCACGATTGAACAATTGAAAAAGGATCGGGAATGCCTGGAAAAAAGCCGCGACTGAAACCGCTCGAGGCCAGAAAGCAATTGCTGCTGGCGGAAAGCGAATTGAACCGCGCCCGGCTGCTTCAGGAATGGAGCGGACTGAAAGGCGAAGTCCATCGTTTGACCCGTCAGGCCCGTACGGTCGGTTCCTTCGCTTCGTTGGCCGCCACCGTGATGACGGTTTATTCCACCCGGCGCCATGGACCGCCCGGGCCGGACGGGGGAAAGTCCGGGTCGCCGTGGATTTCCACATGGTTGAACAACGCGCGCATGGCCGCTTCTTTATGGGTCGCACTCAAATCCTGTTTCCCGCAGGCTCGCTGGGGCAGGGAAGGGCGGACGCGTTGATTTTATTCAATCACGTCCGCCTTGCTTGTTTGGGTTTCTTTTGGGGTGGTATTACGAGCCCGGTTTGTCACTGAGCCACTGCCTGGTTTGATGGATCTGATGGTTTGCAACCCGTCGCCACGATTGCCATGGCCCTGGTCACCAGGATCAATGATTTGTCTTTCATGATTCTTGTTGGCCTTTGACAAGGTCTTGCGCCTCAATTTTTAGCCCGGCCCGAACCGCTCTTTTTCCCGCCCCCGGTTACTTTGTTGACCGTGGCCCATGCGCGCTTTTGCGCTTCTTTCGTGCCCACGCCGCGGCCTTCGTAGCCTTCCTCAATGTGTTCCGCCATGCGCTTTTGCTTGTCGGTGTAACTGGATTTGTCGCCTCGGGGCATAATTTTCGTTTCGCCTTTCATTCCGGATTCAGTGCCTTTGGCGCGCGAGCCGCGTGATCAGGGAGACCAGAAACAAAATCAGGAAAATTACGAACAGGATTCTTGCCATCCCCACCGCCGCTCCGGCGATGCCGGTGAATCCCAACAGGCCTGCTATCAGCGCAATGATCAAAAAAATGAGCGTCCACCCGAGCATATCAATCCTTTCGTTGTCGTTCATCCGCCAGATCATCCTGCATAGCTCATACCATGACCATTTCCGGCTGAAACCCGCCTTTTCGGAGAGGCGCCTGGCGGGAACCCGCTCCGCTTGAATGCAAATTGCAAACGGCCGCTGCATTCTTTTGCAAACCGCATCTGGATTCCATCCGATGGGGTGAGCCGGTCCGGCCGGAATCAACCTGATTGTTGGAAGAGCCGGCCCGCGCTGCCAAACTGAAACCAAGGGTTTTCCCAGTGGCAGCAAGGAACGTCCTGGTTGCGGCCAGACCTCGCAGAGGGTAGCGATAATTGTGAACAACATTCACAAACATAGAGCGCAAGGCGCGAACGATGATTTGCGCTGGCCATGCAAAATCGCCGGACTGGTGAAGTTTCTGCGAGGTTTCTTGATCATGATTGCCGTCAGCACAACCGTTCAGACCGGGCAAAGCGCCGTTTTGGCCTGGAACCGAAGCACGAATGCAACCGTTGCGGGTTACAACGTCTATTATGGCGGCACCAGCCACACCTACACCAACGTGATTTCCGCCGGCAACGCAACGAATGCAACCATTTCCGGCCTGGTTCAGGGAACCACCTACTATTTTGCGGCCACATCCTATACCGCTGAGGGCCTGGAAAGTCCTTTTTCAACCGAAGTGTCTTACACCGTGCCGGGGCTGCTCTACGGAGTGAAATTCCGTATCACACCTGCGGGGCTGCATATTCTGACGGTGACCGGCCCGGTCGGCCACACGTTTGACATACTGGCAACGCAGGATTTCGTGACCTGGACCGTCATCGGCACCGTGACGGTTGGAGCCAGTGGTTCATTGGATTTTACCGACACGAACGCACCTGAGTTTTCGAAGCGTTTCTATCGTACACGAGGATGACCCTGACCGGATAATTCACGGATTACGACGAGCGGCTGATCTTAAAAAGGTCGTTTTGGGGTGGTTAAAAACGGATACGGAAAAAAATGATGAAACTCAAAGTACAGTTTGGACGGGAATCCCGCTTTGACCGGCCAATCCGGCGCATCACCCGAACCCGGGTGCAGAGGCCGTCAGTCATCCGGGTTCTGTCGCGCTTGCTGACAATGGTCGGAAGACCGACGCCAATCAAACTCGAATTGACCGGTGGATTCATTCCGGAAGACTCTAACCCGCGACCAGTTTTTCCTGCGGCAACAATCCGACCCGCAAAGCAAAACGCACCAATCCCGGAATATCATGAATGTTCAAGCAGTTCATCAGCTTCATGCGATGGTATTCGACGGTTTTGGGGCTGACCTTCAGGATTTCGCCGATGCCTTTGGTGCTCTGGCCTTCAGCGACGAGTTGAAGAATCTCGCGCTGACGCCCCGTTAACTCTTCGAGCGGGCTTTTCCGGCTGGCAATTTCCTGCAAGGGATACTTCTTGACGAGTTGCGTGGAGATTTGCCGGCTGAGATAAATTTCTCCGTGTGCCACGCGTTGCAACGCCGTTTCCAGTTCGGCCGTCGCTGCTTTCTTTAGCAGGTAGCCGGCCGCCCCGGCCTTCAACGCGCGCCAATAATACTGCTCATTGTTGTGCATGGAGAGAATAAGGACCCGCAGGTCCGGAAATTCTTTGGCCATGCGTGCCGTCGCTTCCAGGCCATTCAGGCCGGGCATGGAAATGTCCATCAAAACCACATTTGGCCCTTGTGTCTTGGCCAGATTCAGCACCTCGCGGCCATCGCCGGCTTCACCCACCACTTCCACCCCCGGCAATTTTTCCAGCAAGGCGCGAATGCCCGCGCGCACGAGGGTATGGTCATCAGCCAGTATGACGCGAATGGGTTTTATGGAGTTGTTGTTGTTCATGGGGTTTCAGATTCGGACGGTGGGGTTTGCCACTTCAGCGGGAACCAGGCGTGGACTTCGGTGCCCCATCCCGGAACGGATTTGAATTCCAGCCCGCCACCTGCCAGCGACGCACGCTCTTCCATGCTCAATAAACCCAGACTGGCGCCACGCACGGCCCGGTCCCGGACCGGGGCCACATCAAACCCAACACCGTCATCGCGCACGCGAAGGTTGAGTTGCCGGTCTTTCTTGCGCAACTCAACCGTCACTGCTTTTGCCTGGGCGTGGCGCACCACATTGGTCAAGGCCTCCTGCGCCACGCGGAAACATTCGGTCTCAACCATCGGATCCAGGCGATGCTCCAGCCGGTCGGCATGGAACTCGACTTTCAACTCGACCAGTGCCGCCTGCCGATCGGTGTACCAACGCAAGGCCGGTTCCAATCCCAGATCGTCAAGGATTGATGGGCGTAAATCCAACGAGAGGTCCTGCACTTGCTCCAGCACGCGGTCAACCACCTTAAGGCTCTCGGTCAAGCGCGGCGTCAGGGCTCCGGCGCCGGGCGACTGCAACATCGCCTGCAGATTCAATTGCAGGACGGTAAGGGCCTGGCCGATTTCGTCGTGGAGTTCGCGCGCAACGTTCCGGCGTTCAGTCTCCTCCGCCTGCACCAGCTGACGGGAAAGCACGTGAAGTTTGCGGCTGTATTCCTTGCGCTTGGCCTCGGCCTGTTTGCGCCCAGTGATATCCCGTATCACGCCGGCAAGCTGGTTGACCTGTCCTGACTTATTGATTAACGGTGTCACGGTCACTTCACCCACCCGGATGCCAGCGGGGTAACTGACGCTTTCCTCCCAACTCACGGTTTTGCGCCCGCGAATCGCCTCCTCATATTTTTCCTTCCTCAGGGCCTGGGAAGTTTGCGGTAAGACGTCGTCGATCCGCTTGCCCACCACCTGTTCCCCGTTGAGGCCGGTCATCTTCAGAAAGGACAGATTGACACATAGAAACCGGTAGCCGTTGCCGGGTTCGATTTGAAGGAGAAAAATGCCGTCTGAAACACTCTGAAAAAGCAGGCTGAGATAATGTTGTTGGGCGGCGATCCGCTTCAGCAGGTAAGAGGCAAATTTGAAATACCCCACTCCGGTGACCAGCATGAGCACCAGCCCTTTCAACAGCTCCAGTTTGTGCAATTGTTCAATGGACCATGAAACGTGAGCCGTGACCTGGCCCAACAGAATAATGTACGCACTGCAAAGGACCATGTATCCCAGCGCCAGGCACAGCGAAGCCCCGACAGGATGGGCAGCCATACGCAACAGATAGGCCGGAGATCCGGCCAACGCTGCGATTAGCTTGGTGGCTCCGTTAAAACTTCGTCCCTGAGGACACGGGGCGGGAGTGACGTTCCTGGTTAATGAGCTATGCATGGACATTTATTTCTATGTTTCCTATTAGCTGGCCCTGTGCCGTAGCTCCTTTCATGCGCTTTTTTTTTGATCTCCATTAAAACTTGGATTACGTGCGATTTTGTTGGATCGGCTTTCTCGTGAAAGAATGCAACCTGCAAAGCGTTGCAAAATGCAGCGCCACCCGCGCCGGAATCGCTGCATTCCGAATGGCGGCAGGCAGGCCATGGCGGACAACTCCAAACAAGTCAGGGTTGAAGAACCAACCATTCCCGGGCGGCGGGCACAGCAAACGGTAAATTGAAGAGCAAATGCAAAAACAGCCACTCCTGATCAAGACTTTGATTGGAATGACACTGGTTATGTCGTCCGCGCTTTGCGCCCGGGCAAATGAAACAACCGCAATCATCACAAATTCACTCCAGCCGGTTTGACCGACCCGGGAATGGCACTTCCGGTGGAATTTCGTAATTTTTAATCCCTTTAACGGATGTCAACCCGCTGGCAGGCTTTACCCGGTTTGGTGGATGCCAATTTTTCCGGATACAAGATCAAATCAGCAAATGGCGCCGGACTGGGGGCTGGTGCCCGAAAAAACGACGGGTTTTTCACCCGCGCTGCGCACAATAACGCCGATCGAACCGGACGTTTTCGAGCGCGTGTTTTCATGGGATTCCTTAATTTTAAATTTGATTATTGAAGCGGGAACAAACCGGACGTTTAGGGTGATGTAGGAGGCGAAAACGCCCGGTTTGCCGTCTGAATGCGCGAGGTTCATTTTTCCCCCTCGTTGCATTCATTCAGTGGTTTGGTCGCATAGCAATCACCGACGATGCGTACTCTGTCCTCCCTGGCCTGTCCAGTGCGTTGCTGAATGAGACCAATCAATTCATCCTTCTCGCCTTCTGTGAATTGAAGGTCGTCGTCGGTAAGCTGCGTAAATTTCCGCTTCAACCTGCCCTTGGCAAGGTTCCAAGCTCCCTGGACTTCAAAAATGTCCATAAATCATAGTGGTTGGTTTCTGTTTTTCGCTTCCAGCGTTATCGAGTACGCGAAAATATCTTCTGCAAACGGCGTGCCGGCCGGTGTGAAAGGCAGGAATCCTTTTCAAACGAAGGTTTCTATGCTGCCGGACTGCCGCAATGTCTGCAAACGGCCACCGGGCGGCAGCCGGCAGCTTGCTAGTTGCACGATTTCAAACGCCGGCGACTTCATGTCCTTCCCGTAAATGCCCGTTTACCATGGAAGATTACAGACCAGATGCAACGGTATGACAGCGGTTTGAAGAAATGAGTTGTTTTGAGAATCGGGCGGAAACGAAAGAAAGACCGTTATGAAAAGAAACACTTTAACCCGTCCCGAATCCAACAGTTGTTGGAGGACGCGTAGTCGTTGCTCTCCGCCACCGCCCATGTGAACGGAAGAAAAGGTCGTGGAAACCTGCCAATAGCTCGCTACGGCGATTGACCCGGGCAGGGAAACCTGGAATGACGTCGGGAAAAGGTGGTAGCCGGGGCGAAGGCCACCGACGCGGTGATCCAAGGATCATCCCGTCAAAATATGGCAAATGGCTCTTGTCCTGCAAATGCTTAAAAAAACCAGAATTGTTTGCCGTCCGGCTTCAGCCCTATCCGCATCCTTCCCACAATGACCGTGCCTTCTTCCACCACCATGGCCTTCGCCTCCACGTCGCCGAACAACCGGGCTGTGGACTTCAGGACGACCGCGCCTTGCGCCCGCAGGGTGCCGGCCAGTTCACCCGCAATTTCCGCCGACCCGACATCAAGCGGGCCCGGCCAGCGAAAATGGTTCTCCGCCGGGATGAGCAGATGCGCAACGGTCAGGCTGCCCTTGATCTCAGCGGTCGAGTAGATCGTCAGGGAACGTTCGACAGTCAGTTTGCCGTGATATTTTCCCCTGATGACGGCGTCGCCGGCGATTGAGTCGGTGTTGAAGACGCAGCCTTTGGGTTCGACGACCAGCGTGCCCTTGGTCTTGAAATTTTTGGCCATGGCGGTGGTGATGCGATAGCTGTGCAGATCCACATAGCAACTGCACCATTGGCACATCGTGGATTCGGCGCTGACGGGCACTTCCAGTTCCGCGCCGCACTCGAAACAGGTAATGCGCTTTTGGGTTGGCGCGCGTTGGGACGTTTTGCGCGCCGGGTTGAGGATTTCCTGGATGCGGAGATGTTGCCCGCATTTTCTGCAGATGCTGGAGAAACCCGCCCGCGGCTCCGCCTGCCGGTGGCCGCAATGCGGACAGGCCACCAGGACCTGGTCCTGTTTCTTGGCCGGCATTTAATGCTTTCCCGCCCGCAAACGGCGCACGGTTCAGCGTCCCGCGGTCCTGACCGGTTCGGGGATTTTCGTCGTATCCGCCGGGCGCGCGGACGGCGGGGCGGGTGAAACCTTGTTCGGATTCACCTCCGTCTTCCCGACATACGTCACACCTTCCTCGATCACCAGTTTGGTGGCGCGAATGTCGCCGAATAATTCCGCCCTGGACTTGATGTCGATTTTTTCCTTGGCGTTGATGTTGCCGTTGACCTTGCCCCGCACCACGACTGATTGGGCGCTGATATTACCGTTGATGACGGCGCCGTCCCCCAGGGTCAGGGCGCCGTCCGTGTGGATTTCGCCATCCAGCTTGCCGTCGAAGGCCAGTTCGCCGGAAAACTTGATGTTCCCTTTGATCTCAACATCCGAGTTCAGAACGTTCTTTGATGTGTTGTTGGTGCTCATGGTGTCCATCGCTTTTTCCTTTTTAGTTGAAGCCATGACCGGGACGCCAGCCGGCAAGCCTCGTCATCTGCCACCGCGGCAGCGTCAAATCGGACCCGGCGGGTTTTTTCATGGCTGGTGGTGCTTCTTCAGTTGTCAGGTCGTTTAGCTGCTGCTATGCCAGCAGCCGGGCGAAAGTTCTGCGACCGGCGGCGAGGTGGCTTGTTGGCATTTTTCCGGCCTTTTGCTCTGATCTCGCAATCGCGACCCGGCTGTTTCCGGATTTCACCCGAGCCGGCGCGGCCGTGCATTCTGCAATCTGGAATCGCAGGTTGCAGGAATATTGCGCTGCGGAACCGGGTCGCTCCCGGGCGCTTTCCCGGCGATTTTTGTGTAAAAAGCCTGTTCCGAAGCGCCAATCGGCACCCGGCCGCGGTTCCTTGGCGCAATTCAAGCACGGAAGATGGTGTGAAGAACAAAAAAACACAAATCGTTCACGAAGAGCGGCCAGCTTTGCGGGACGCGATCGAAGTTGTCCGGTGTCCCGACGGGAGCGCGGGTGAATGGTTGCATGTCATTGCCTTTCACGGAATGGCGCGGGTCACGCGGGCGGTGATATCCGGACTTTCCGGGCTCGTTTTCTCCGCCGCCATGTTCCTGCAGCTTTCCACCTTCGCCACCGGGAGTGTCCGGCTGGCGTGGAATCCCGTCCCGGACCCCGGCGTCGCCGGTTACAACATTCATTATGGCGGGGCCAGTAATGCCTATACCAATGAGAGCAACGTTGGCAGGGCAACGAACGCATTCATTGCCGGTCTGGTTGAAGGGGCGACCTATTATTTTGCCGCCACCACCTACAGTACCACCGGCCTGGAAAGCCCCTTCTCGAATGAAGTGTCTTATAAAGTCCCCGTGCTGGTGGCACTTTCCCTCCAAATCATCAAATCCAATGGCCTTCCCGTTTCGCTGTCCATCAGCACGACCGGCCTGATTTCCGGCCCTTGGACGCTGCAATTCTCCCCGGATATGAAAACGTGGACCATGGTTGCGCACGGGACCAACCAGGCCGTCAAGATCCTGGTGCCGATCAATAGCCTGCCCATGCAATTCTTCCGTCTGCGGGGCCAATAATCCCGGGAAAGACCGGCCCGCGCGCTCCACCACGGTTTAATCAATGACAAATCTAATGCACTGATGTAGCAAAATGCGGGATGTGAATTCAAAAATTGTCAAGGTTTCAACAAAACACGGTTGGTCATTTTTTTGATTCCTGACCATCTTTCTGCTTGTCAGGTGCGAGTCAACGCCGACTATGCACCAACAAACGCCGAAACATACAATGAAAAAAATAATCCTGATTACTGCAACAATCGGTTTCGCCGCCGCACTGTCTGCTTCCGCGGCGGATGGAAAAACAAACTGGGATACGCTCTGCGCCAAGTGCCACGGCGCGGACGGCAAGGGTCAGACCAAGATGGGCCAGAAACTGGGCGTCAAGGACTTGACGGACGCCAAGGTCCAGGCGGAACTGAAAGATGACACCATCGCCAAGACAATCAAGGAAGGCAAGAAGGACGCCGACGGCAAAACCTTGATGAAGGCTTTTGACACCCTGACCGACGACGAGGTCAAGGCCCTGGTCACCTACGTGCGCGGTCTGAAATCGTAACGGGTTCGTTCGGAGGATTGCCGGATGGGATGCCGGCATGCCAGAAGCGGGAGAAGGCGTCCGATGCCTTGGCCGGGTGAGGCTCCCTTTGCCGGGAGCGGGATTTTCACTTGCGTTCAGGCTGGTGAACCGGCCGTCCGGCGGAAGCAACCGGCCGAATGCTGTTCAACCATTTTGTTACATGAGCCAATTCAAAATGCCGCCCCAGATTTTCCGGCTGGTCTTGTTGACGCTGGCCATCGTCGGTTCCTATCTCATTGCGCGCGCCGTTCTGACACCGGCGTCATTCGGAGAATCGGGGTGGTATCGTGGTGAGGCGTTGGTGGAACTGCGCTCGCGTCCGCCGGTCTTTGCCGGCAAGCAGGCGTGCGATGAATGTCATTCCGACCAATTGCAAAAACTCGCCCGGTTCGAGCATAAAACCCTTTCCTGCGAAGCCTGCCACGGCGTAAGCCGCGAGCATGCGGAAAATCCCGACATCCTGCCCGTCAAGCTGACCGGCAGCCATTGCATCCGCTGCCACGAAGCCAATCCTTCCCGGCCCAAGTGGTTCAAGCAAATCGTTGTCAAGGAACACTACGCCGGGAAATGCACCGAATGTCACGTGCCCCATCAACCCAGCCAGACCCCATGAAGACCCAATTCAGCCGGCGCGGAGCATTAACGAGATTGGGCGGCGCGATCGCCGGGTTGCTCACCCTTTCGGCCACGCGTACCGCAAAAGCGGCGGTGCAAAAATTATTTGTTTCATCAGGCGCACCGAAGGACTACGACCCGAAGCAACACAAATGGCTCATGTGCATTGACGTCAACAAATGCATCGGTTGCGGACTATGCGTGGAGGCGTGCAAGAAGGAAAACAGCGTGCCGGAAGGCCCGTTCTTTCGCACCTGGATCGAGCGTTACATTATCGCCAAACCGGAACCCGGTTCCGGTCAGACGCGGGGCGAAACCCTGGTGGATTCCCCGAACGGCGGCATGCACGGTTTTCCGCCGCCTCCCATTCCCAAGGACCAAATCGAACATTCCTTCTTCGTGCCCAAGTTATGCAATCTCTGCGAACACTCGCCCTGTGTGCAGGTGTGCCCGGTCGGCGCAACGTTTGATGCGCCCGATGGCGCGGTGCTGATTGATCCCAAGTATTGCATCGGCTGCGGCTTTTGCATCCAGGCCTGTCCTTACGGCTGCCGCTTCCTGAGTCCGGTCACCCGGACCGCCGAGAAATGCACGTTGTGCTATCATCGCATCACCCGGGGGCTGAAACCGGCGTGTGTCGAAATTTGCCCCACCCAGGCGCGCATCTTCGGCGATTTGAAAAATGCGGGGCCGGACGATCCCATCCGGAAATTTTACGAAAACAACCGTGTAGCGGTGCTCAAACCGCATCTGGGCACGGAACCGCGGGTGCTCTACGCCGGCCTCGACAAGGAGGTAAGGTAACATGACGAACGAAATGACCAACATCGTCGTCGAGGTCCTCCCGCGGTTCGAAGGCTACGTGTATCCCAATGAAGCCATCCCGCATCCGTTGTGGGGCTTTCTGATTGTGCTTTATCCGTAC
>Ga0335080_10003638_pt1 | contig 15616 bp, 4 predicted proteins | sample Lox_Sample_34_FD_206720 | JGI IMG/M metagenome (GOLD analysis project Ga0335080, IMG submission 206720) | Soil microbial communities from Loxahatchee National Wildlife Refuge, Florida, United States - Lox_Sample_3.4 | ecosystem: Environmental > Terrestrial > Soil > Wetlands | place: USA: Florida...
GATGTGCCGCTGGCGCGCCGCCACACCGAGCTCCGGAGAATTGACCGGCTCGCCCATGAAGCGATGCAGGCCAGCGGGGCAAGCTTCGTGGCCATCGCAAGATGCGTGGCGGGTGGACGGGGCGCGTCGTTCGTGGCCGTTGCAGGCCCTCCGGACACCGCAGTGGTGCTGGGGCACGCCAGCCTGGTACCCATCTGGCGCGCGGCCATCGAGGCTCGCCGGACGATTTGCGTGCGGCGCGGCGAGCGTGTCGGAGACGCCACGGGAGAGGCGCGGCTCTTGTTCCAGCGCATGGGAATTGAGAGCGTGCTGGCGGCACCGGTGGAGATGTGCGGCACGCCCGCAGGCTTGCTGGTGGCCGGTTTGCCCGCATTAGTCCGCGCCGACGAGGCGCGCGAGTGTCTGGAGGAGGACGCGCGCGCTGCGGCTCTTGCGCTGGCGGAGGAACGACGCGTGGAAGGCATCCGCATAGACGACCAGTGGCTCGCGGCCGTCCTGGACTCCATGGAAAACGGCGTCCTGCTCATCGAGCCCGGCGGGCGAGTGAAGCTGGCAAACTCCCGCCTGCCCTCGCTGCTGGGCATCACCGCGGAACGGATGGCCGCCGCGCGGACGTTCGATGAACTGGTAAGCCTGGTGCGGGCCAACTTCAAGGACCCGCGCGGCGCGGAAGCGCGCTGGCGGGAGATTCAACGCCGGGAAGATGAAGTGGCGTGGGACGAGGTGGAGTTGGCCCGCCCCACAACGCGCGTGCTCGAACGCTTTGCGAGGCCGGTCCGCGCTCCCGACGGCGAACGCCTGGGCTGGCTCGAACTCTACAGGGAGACGACCGGAGAACGGCTGCTGCGGTCGCGGCTGCCGCAGGCGGAGAAGATGGCGGCTCTCGGGCAGCTCGTCTCGGGCATCGCCCACGAGCTGAACAATCCCCTGACCAGCATCCTGGGATACGCGCAGCTCCTGCGCGGGCACACATCAGGCTCGGAAGAAGTGCAAAGGATTTTCGACGAAGCGCAGCGGGCCGGAGCCATCGTTCGCAACCTGCTGCTCTTTGCGCGCGACGAGCGGCCCGAACGCAGGCGCGTGGATGTGAACGACGTCGTGAAACAGACGGTGGCGCTGCGCGACTACGTATACCGTGTGGAGAACATCCGGCTGGCGCTGGAGCTCGAGCCGGACCTGCCGCTGGTGCTCGCCGATTCGCACCAATTGCAGCAGGTGGTGCTCAACCTGCTGATGAACGCGGAGCAGGCGCTCGAGCACAGCCGCGGCCACGGCCTGATCCGCGTGCGCACGCGCTCGGCCCGGCACAAAGGCCAGCAACGGATCCATCTGGAGATCCACGACAGCGGCCCCGGCATTCCGCGGGAGATTCTGCCGCGCATCTTTGACCCGTTCTTCACCACCAAGCCGGCGGGCGTCGGCACGGGACTCGGCCTTTCCATTGTGTACAGCATCGCGCAGGACCACGGCGGCGAAGTGTGTGTGGAGAGCGAACCGGGGCACGGCGCGACGTTTATCGTCGAGCTGCCCGCGGCGCCCCTGGAGCGGCGCGGAGCGCGTGGCGAGCGCGCGCCCGTCGCGGCGGCGGCGCCGCAGCCCGAGCCTCCGCGTGGCGAGCGGCGTCGCATCCTTGTGGTGGAGGACGAGCCGACCGTGGCGAGCCTGGTGGCCGACGTGCTCCGCGACGAGGGGCATGACGTGGAGACTCTTCTCGACAGCGTGGCGGCGCTCGAACGGCTGAACCGCGCGGACTTTGACCTGTTGATCTGCGACCTGAAAATGCCGCGTCTCGACGGGCGCGCTCTCTACGAAGACGCGGTCCGCAAGGGGCGGATCAGCCGCGAGCGCGTGCTGTTCATCACCGGCGACACCCTTCGCCCGCGCACCCTCGACTTTGTCGAGGGGAACAGGCTGCCCTACCTCTCCAAGCCGTTCCTGGTGGAAGAACTGACGCGCACGGTGCGCGGCCTGTTCCGGGGAGCCTCCGAGGACCACGCGGCGCGGCTACCCGGCACGCGCGAACAGGCGGCCGGAGAGTGACGGTACTGCGCCCGCCAACGGCGCTGGTGCTCTCTCCCGGCGAAGCAGCAGCGGCGCGCATCGGCTCCTGGCTGGCGGGCGGACCGACCCCATGCGAAGTGCGCCACGCGGATTCCCTGCCGCGAGCGCGCCGGCTGATCGATCGCCTGCTGCCCGCCGTGATCTTCTTCGATGAAGGGCTCCTGACGGAAAACCGGGGCGTCCGGGCCGTGGTGCGGGAACTGGCGCAGTTTGCGCCGGTAGTGGCGGCGGTCAGCCCGGAAGGCGCCCGCGAACTCGCCGTGATCGTGGCAGCGGGCGCTGTGGACTGCGTCCCCGACGACGCGGAGTTTCTGGACCTCGCTGCGGCGCTGGTCGAGCGCCGCATCCTTTCCGCCCGCCGTTTGCTGGAACGCATGGAGATCAGAGGGGTGGACGAGGCGGCCGACTTTGGCTCCATCCTGCGACACGAGCTGAACAATCCCCTCACCGGAATCCTGGGAAATGCGGAAATGCTGCTCAACCGGCGGCAGCGGCTGCCGCAGGACGCGGTGCCGCGTGTGGAGATCATCGCGGACCTTGCCGTACGGCTGCGCGAGACGATCCGGCGGCTGAGCGGGGCGTGGGAAGCGCGCCAACGCGCGGAGCATTCGGCTTGACCCCGCGCTACTGATGCGAGTCGTCCGGTGCATAACCGGAACATTCGACAACGGGCAGCCGCGGATACTTGGGAAACTCGGGATTCGTCCTGGAGAGGCCGCAGAGATAGAAAACCGAGCCGCGCTCGGATTCGATCCGGCTGGCATGCGCGCAGTTCGAGCAAAGACCGGCGCTGGGATCACAGGCGTTGGCGGGCCGGCTCACTTGCAGCAGCCTACCACCATCGCGGCGAGGCGGGCCCGGCACTACGCGGCCTTCCGAGCAATCGTTTGCCCCGTTTCCTGGCCCGCCCTGCATGTCTTGTGTTTACTTCCAACGGCGTTTTGCCTACCATTTGCCTGTCGTTGTGTCCGCTTCCCGGTCTGAGGGGGGCATGAGCCCTGAAAGGCGGGTTCATGAGCTTCAGCGGGACGGGCGGCACGAAACCGTCATGCATCGAACCCCTCGGCTGATCCTCGTGGATCCCAGCGGCGCGCGGCAGGAACTGGCCGTGCGCAAGCTGCCCTTCCGCATTGGGAGGCAGGCGGGCAACGAACTCACGCTGCGCGACAACCGCATCAGCCGCCAGCAAGCCACGATCGTGATGGAAGACGGGCACTTCGTGCTGCTCGACGCGCAGAGCCGCCACGGCACCCGCGTGAACGGTGAGAAGGTTACGCGGCATCCGCTGAAGGCGAAGGACACGATTGACTTCGGCGTGCCGGACTCGTTCCGCATCGTCTACGCGGGAGAAGAAGCATCCCTGGACGAGATTATCGAGCGCGTGGAAACGGCGGCATCCGCCGACACTCCCTCGCGCGACCTGTATCACCTGGGCGTGCTGCTGGACGTGGCGCGCGCCCTGCATTCGAGCCTTTCTCTGGAAGACGTACTGGCCTCGGTGGTGGACGCGGCGATCCGCGTCACGCGCACCGAGCGCGGCGTGCTGGTCATGCTGAACCCGAGCGGCGAGTTCGCCGCCACGGTGGCCCGCGATTCGCACCGCACGACCGTCGAAGCGAAATCCATGGACATTTCCCAGAGCGTGCTGCGGCAGGTGGCGGCCTCGCGGCGCGAGTTGATCGTCACGGACATGGGCGACGAGACGCAGTGGCAGGCGCAGGCCAGCGTCGTCCGGCTGCAAATCCACAGCGTGGTGGCCCTGCCGCTCGAGCGCATGCGCATGGCCGACTCGCTGGATACGACTTCGGCAGGGCAACAGTCCGAGTTGCTTGGTGTGCTCTACCTGGACAGCCACCAGCCCGCCGCCGCGTTCTCCGATCTGGACCGGGCCGTGCTGCGCTCGCTGGCGATTGAAGCCTCGACGGTGATCGAGAACGCGCGCCTGTTTACTGCCGCGCGAAAAATGGAACGTATGAACCACGAGCTGGAGATTGCCAGCGACCTCCAGCAGCAACTCCTGCCGAAATCGTTTCCCAAGGCGCCGCATTTCGAGGTGGCGGGCTGGAACCTGGCATGCCTTTCGGTGGGCGGCGATTACTTCGATGTGCTGGAGCTGCCGGGGGCCAAGCACGCGTTCGTCGTGGCGGACGTGGCGGGAAAAGGAATTGCCGCGGCGCTGCTGGCCTCGATGCTGCAGGGTATCGTGGCCACGGCGGCGGGCTTCGACCTGGATCCGGCCAAGGTGGCCATGCGCATCAACAGCTACCTGTTCGAGCGCTCGGGGATCGAGCGCTACGCGACCGTGTTCCTCAGCTCGCTGGACGCCGACGGAAATTTCGAATACGTGAACGCGGGACACGTGCCGCCGCTGGTGCGCACGTCTACGGGGCAGGTCTACCCGCTGTCTTCCGAGAGTTTCCCCCTGGGCATGTTCGACTTCGCGGAATTTCACTGCTCGAAGGCAAAGCTCGCGCCAGGCGACATTGTGTTGATTTATACCGATGGCTTCACGGAAGCGGCAAATCCGGAAGGGGAGTTCTTCGGCGAGCCGCGGCTGCGCGACCTGCTGAAGCAGGAGCCGGGTGCGAATCTCGACGAATTGCTTGCGAAGATACAGGCCGTAGTGCGAGAGTTCACGCGCGGCGCCTCACAGAGCGACGACATGACCCTGCTTGTCATCCACTACCGCGGAGCTGCGGCATGAGCGCGACCTCCGCGGGCGCCACCCCGCAGGCCTGGCTCGAGCGGCTGGGGAAGGCGCTCGGGCATCTGGACCCGGCGGCCGACTCCGCGGAGCTTTCCCGCCGGGTCGTCGAGGCTGCTCACGCGCAGTTCGGCCTGCCGGGAGCGCGGCTGTGGCGTGTGCAGGACGGCACGGCTGCCGTATGGCACGAGTCTGGCGCGATGGGTTCGGCCGACGATTCCTTCGTCCAAAAGACCCTTTCGGGGAACGGTGCCACGCATTCGGAAGGCGGCCGCTGGGCCAGTGTGCTCGCCAGCGACGGAACCGCCGGGGCCATTCTGGAAGTCGTGGCGGGCAACGTATTGGACGAATCGCTGCTCAACGTGCTGCAGGTCTTCAGCCGCTACGTCGCTGTGGCGCTGGCTTCGAGCGAGCGGCGCGGCGCGATGGCCGAGCTGCAGAGCATCGTCGAAGCGACCAAGACGCTCAATTCCACGATCGACCTGGCCGAGCTGATGAACATCATCCTGCGCCTGGCCAGCCGGCAGACCGCGGCGGAGCGCGGCACGGTCTTCCTGGTGGATAACGAGCGAGGCGAAATCTGGTCCCTGGTCGGCCTGGGCCTCGACCAGCAGGAAATCCGCATGCCGATCAGCCAGGGGCTGGCCGGCTGGGTCGCGACGCATGGCGAACGCGTGAACATCGCGGACGCGTACGAGGACTCGCGCTTCGTAGCCACGTTCGACCAGAAGACCGGCTTCCGCACCCGCTCCCTGCTGTGCCACCCCATTCGCAACAACAACGAGCAGATCATCGGCGTGCTGCAACTGCTGAACAAGAAAACCGGACCGTTCAACGCCAGCGACGAAGGATTCCTGGAAGCGATTTCGCTGCATGTGGCGCTGGCGCTGGAAAACGCGCGCATGCACCGCGCCATGCTGCAGCAGGAACGCCTGGAGCGCGACTTGGCGCTGGCGCGCAGCATTCAAGCCAGCCTGTTGCCGGAGACGCCCCCGCAGCTCTCCGAATTCGAAATCAGCGTGTTCCACCGGCCCACGCAGATGGTGGGCGGCGACTACTACGACTTTCTGATGCTGGACCAGGACACCATGCTGACTGTGGTTGCCGACGTGGAAGGCAAGGGCGTGGCGTCGGCCCTCATGATGTCCAACTTGCAAGCCATGCTGCACACCCTCGTCGGCCACCTGCATTCGCTCGAGCGGTTGGTGGAAGCCATCAACAACCTGATGGCGTCAGAGGGCAGGCAGCGCAAGTTCATGAGCATGTTTGTGGCCATGCTCGACAGGCGCCACCGCGGGCTGCACTACATCAACGCCGGGCACGTTCCCCCTGCGGTGATCCGCGCCGACGGCCGCGTGGAATCGCTGCGCGAGGGCGGCATGGTGATCGGCGTCATCCCCGGCCAGAACTACGAGCGCGGCTTCCTGCGCCTCGAGCGGGGCGATGTGTTTATCGCTTGCACCGACGGCATCACCGAATCCATGAGCCGCGCGGGCGAAGAGTACGGACTCGAGCGGCTCGAGCAGAGCGTGTCCAAGCATCGCCAGAAGAAGGCTCCGGAGATTGTGAAGAGCGTCCTGTCGGAAGTGGACGAATTTTCCCGCGGCGGCACGCACGAAGACGACACCGTGGTGCTCATCATGAAAGTGGTCTGAGCCCGCCGGGCACGCAGATTTCCCCGCAGCCTCCACTACAGGGCACCGTTCCCTTCCCGCGCGCTTCCCTCGACGTTGGTTCTCCTTGCCTCCATCCGACGTTCAGATTACGCTCTTGGCATTCATTCGGGGTTTTCTCGTACGTTCTTGTTTGTAGCCTGGCAGCGGGCTTGCTGCCTGGTTGGCCCTTATCTCAGGTCGGCACGTGGACAGCTGGTTTGGCGACGCCGCAGGCGCATCTGCCTGAGCGAGAATTTTGCCCGCCCTCTGGCCGGAACGTGGCGTTTCTCGGGGGAACAAGATGCTGCGCCCACTTCGTCTTGCTGGAAGTCTCCTGACCATCCTCCTTGTAACTGCCGTCGCGGCGCAGGCCCAGACCGTGACGACCACGCTCAGCACCGGCACGCAGCCGTTCGGAGTGGCCGTCAACCCGGTCACGAACCGGTACTACGTGGCGAACATCAGCAACGGCAACGTCACCGTCATCGACGGCTCGACCGCCTCGGTCATCACCACAGTCACGGCGGGTACCCAGCCGCTGTTCGTGGCGGTCAACCCGCTCACCAACAAGATCTACGTCACGAACAATGGCAGCAGCAACGTGACGGTGATCGACGGGGCGACAAACGGGGCCACGCCGGTCGCCGTGGGCGCAAATCCCTTCGCGCTGGCGATTAACCCGCTCACCAACAGGATCTACGTGGTGAACCAGGGTGGCGGCACGGTCTCTGTGATCGACGGGGCCACCAACACGGTCACCGCCACAATCACAGTGGGAGCAACGCCCTTGCGCGTGGCCGTGAATCCGCTGACCAGCACGATCTACGTCACCAACAACGGCAGCGGCACGGTATCGGTGATCGACGGCACGACGAATACGGTGGCGACCACGGTCACGGTGGGAACCCAGCCCAATTCCGTGAATGTGAACCCGGTAACCAACACGATCTACGTCGCAAACACTGGCAGCGGCAACATTTCCGTGATTGACGGCGGCACAAACACGGTAACAACGACGGTAACGGCAGGAACCTCCCCAAATGGCCTGGCCGTGAACGTGGTGACGAACAAGATTTACCTGGCGAACGCGGGCAGCAGCAACGTAACCGTGGTGGACGGCGCGACGAACACCGTGGCCACGACCGTCACCGTGGGCACCGCGCCGAACGTTGTGGCGGTGAACGATCTGACCAACCAGATTTACGTGGCCAACACCACCAGCAACAACATCACCATCATCGACGGCGCGACAAACACGCCTGCCACGATCTCCGATCCCGCCGCCGTGCTGCCGCGCGGCATCGCGGTCAACCCCGCGACCAATACGGTTCTTGTCACCAACCAGAACAGCGCGAATGCATCTGTCATAAAGGGCTTCACCAACGGCATCACCACCGCCGCGAACCCGAATGCCGTAAACCTCAACTTTCTCGAGGTCAATCCCGTCAGCAACAAGGTCTATGTCGTCGACGCTATCGCCAACAAGGTGGTCGAGGTTGACGGCGCGACGAACGCCACAACAGCGATCAGCGTCGGAACCCAGCCTGGCAACCTGGCTGTGAACCCGGCAACCAACAGAATCTATGTCAGCGACGTCGGCGCCAACGCCGTGACGGTGATTGACGGCGCCACCCACGCGACGGCGACGGTAATCGACTCGAGCGGCAATCAGCGCCAGCCGGTGGGCGTGGCCGTGAATCCACTCACGAACAAAGCGTACGTAGCGAATATGGGCAGTAACAATGTGACGGTCATCGACGGAGCCACGAACGCCACCACGGACGTCGCCGACCCGCTTGCCGGCGGTCCGAACCAGGTGGCCGTCAACCCCGCGACGAACAAGATTTACGTCACCAACGTAGCCACCGCAAACGTGACCGTAATCGACGGAGCCACCGGCGCCACCACGACCGTCCCTGTGGGAAGCAATCCCGAGGGCGTGGCCGTCAACCCGGTAACAAACAAGATTTACGTCGCCAACTATGCTTCGAACAGCGTGACCGCAATCGACGGGGCCACCAACACTCCGGTAACCATCACGGATAGCAACGCGATCCAGCCGTTCCGCCTTGCGGTCAATCCCGTCACGAACAAGATTTACGTCGCCAACCAGGGCAGCAGCAACATCACCGTAATCGACGGCGCGACGAACATCGCAACGACGATAACCGATCCGAATGCCAACCTCCCTGACGGAATCGCCGTCGACCCGGCCACAAATCAGATCTACGTGGCCAATATCCTCAGTGACAACGTTACCGTGATTGACGGAGCTACAAACGCCATCACCACGATCTCGAACGTGACCACTGCCACGGTGGTGGGCGTTAATCCGGTGACAGGCCGGGTTTATGTTTCGAATGGAGGCACGAACGCGGTCACCGTCATCGCAGAACAGAATGTGCAGGCGATCCCGCTGCTGGCGTCGATAACGCCGCTCGCCGGCAATGTCACGGCCAGCGCGACGCCGACCTTCAACTTCTCCGCGGCCAACATGTTTACGCCCAACAGCACGGGACAAGTCCAGTTTCTTTTTCAGGTGGACACCTGGCAGGCGCCGTGGACCGTAGCGACGTCGCTGGGCTCCGGAAGCTATTCCGGCACGACCTCCGCGCTCCAGCCCGGACTGCACGTCATGTATGCGTATGTGACGGATGTCCAGGCAGCGAGCTCCACCATCACTGGCCTGCAATCCAGCCCGTTGATCGGCAACATCGCGGCTTATCCGTTCTTCTTCAATCCGGCGGGGACATCGTCGTTCAGCGCGTTCCCTTCGCCGCTGGCATTTGCCAATCAGATGCAGAACACCACCAGTCCTGCGGCGGACCTTACCTTCTCGAACAGCGGCTCCAGTCCGCTGATGATTACGGCGCTGGTGCTCGGCGGCGCAAACGCGGCGGACTTCGCGCAGGTGGCGGGCGGAGGGACTTGCGGCAACCTGCCCATTACCCTGGGCCCGGGCGCAAGCTGCACCGTGCAGTACACCTTCACTCCTGCAACGGCCGCAGCGGAGACGGCCACGCTCACCATCACGGACGATGCGCCGGGAAACCCGCACCTGGTGCAGTTCACCGGCACGGGAACGCCGGCGCCGCCTTGCATCAACTGGATTGGCCCGGCCACAGGCGGCAACTGGTCGACAGCTGCGAACTGGTCCGGCGGCGCCGTTCCCGGCGCAGGGCAGGACGCATGTCTTGGCTCGGCGAACATCCTGATCGATGCATCGCTGGCGGCGGCGAACCAGTCCATCAATTCGTTCAACGGCACGGGGACGCTGACGATTACGAACGTCAATGGGCCGTTCACGATCGCGGCTCCGTCTTCCATTGGCGGATTCAATCTCACGGCCGGTTCGGGCCTCAGCGGCGCCGGCGACTTGACCATCAGCGGACCGTTCAACTGGAACGCCGGGCCCATGGGAGGAGCGGGAACGACGACGGCAAACGGCGGGATCGCGATCAGCTTCATCGCTTCCGGGGCGCCGACACTGGGCCGAAAGCTGCTCAACAACAGCACAGCAACCTTCAACTCGAATCCGCTGCCGTTCGCTATCGTGGCGGGCGGGACGTTTGTGAACCCCAGCGGCTCTACGATCGACATCCAGACCGACGGCGTGAACGTCGGCCAGGGTGGAAACACCGGCAGCATCACGAACGCGGGAACGATCGTGAAATCCGGCGGCACCAGTACGACCACAGGCTCCACGATCGACGTGAACCTCAACAGCACTGGACTGATCCAGATCAACAGCGGCGGGTTGCAGATCGACACAGTGAACGGGCTGACGTCGGCGACTATTCCGGGCCCCATCAACGTGGGAGCGGCTGGGACGCTCGGCTTCAACAGCGTGGTGGCGAACATCAGCGGGACGGTGGCGGGCGCCGGCAACGTAACCGGCAGCTTCAGCACGGTTACCTTCACCGGGAACTACAACATCGGCGGGACGACCACGCTGGCGACGACCAGCACGGTCTTCAATTTCAACGGCGGAGCGGTGGCCATGGGCCCGCTGACCGCGCTGAATGGCAGCGTGGTGAACTTCAACGCGGGGGCGAATCTCTCCGCAGTGGGCGCGCTGACCGTGAATGGTTCGACGGCGACGTTCTCGAGCGCGAATTCGCTGGTCCCTGTGACCAGCCTGGCACTGACCGGAGGAGGGACGCTGAACGGCACGAACGGGCTCACCGTATCGGGAACAGCGTCGTGCAATGGGTCCACCATCAGCGGTACGGGGACAGTGTCGGTTGGCGGGCAGGCGACGTTCGGACCGGGGAGCTGCACGATCGACACGCGCACGTTTGCAGCGAACGCGGGCGTCGCCATCACCGGCCCGGGCAACATTACGCTGGCGAATGGCGCGCCGTTCAACAACAACCCGGGCTCGCTGCTCGACATTCAATCCACAGGCGGTTTCGTGCAGGGCGCAGGGGCCCTCGGCTCGCTGATCAGCGCGGGGAACATCCAGAAGTCGATTGACCCGGGCATCGCCTTCCTCGACGTGGGGTTGACGCTCAACGGGCCGGTGAGCGTAAACAGCGGGACGCTGAATCTGGACGGAACCGGAACAGTGGCCGGCGCGGTGACCGTAAGCAACGGGACGACGCTCGGGCTGGGCGCCAACGTCGGGCCGGGCCCGTTGAATCTCCCCGTAGGCTCGCAAGTGGGCGGCCCAGGCACCGTGAATTTCCGGTTGGGAACGGTGAACATCGCTGGCGGGTACAGCATCACCGGGGGAACCAGCGTGGGCAGCACGGGCACATACAATTTCACCGGCGCGATCACTTCGACGGGCCCGATCACGGCGCCCTCGGGGATACTGAATTTCTCGAGCGGACTTCCGAGCTTCTCCACCACCACGGTGAACCTCTCCGGCGGCATCATCAACGGCACAACCAGCATCACGACGAATAATCTCATTTGGTCGTCGGGCACGATTGGCGGCACCGGAACGTTCACCACGACGAACCTGACGGCAAATGGGGTGGAGATCCTCGACACCAAGACCCTGAACGTCAATGGCACGGGCACGATCTCCGGCGGCGGGTTCAGCTTCTCGAACGGCGCGGTGCTGAACGTGGGAGCTTCCAGCAACATCACCATTTCGAACGCGCCCGCGTTCTCCATCGGCGGAGGGGCGGCGCCCGCCATCAACAATGCGGGCGCGATCAACGTGAACGCTACCGGCACGGTGACGGTGCCGATTGCGTTCACCAGCACCTCGACGCTGTCGGTGAACACGGGGACCTTGCGGTTGGAAGGAGCGACTACGATTGGCGGCACGGTGTCTGTGGGCAGCGGCGCTACCCTTGCGTTTCAGGACCTGACTCCCATCAACAGCACGACGTTCAGCACCACGGCGAGTTACACGGGCCTGGGCGCTCTGACGACTTCCGGCGGAACGGTGAACTTCAACGCGGGCAGCTCGACGAACCTGTCTGGCGGCCTGACTTTCACCTCGTCGAACGTGAGCATCGCTTCGGGGGTGAGCGTGGGCGCCGGCACAATCACCAGCAACACCAGCCTGGTGATGGGCTTCGGCACCATCAATGGAAACTTCGTGCAGAACGGCGGGACTTTGCACCCAGGAGGATCGCCCGGCAGAATCACCATCACCGGCAACTACACACAGGACTCGAGCGCGAATTTCGCCGTCGACCTGGGTGGACTGACGCCCGGCAGCGGCTTCTCTCAACTGGTGGTGAACGGACAGGCCACGCTGGCCGGACAGTTGGACGTGGTGACCTTCGGCGGATTCACTCCGGCGGCAGGCAATGCCTTCGAGGTGGTTGCGCCGACAGCGTTGTCCGGAACCTTCTCCAATCTGATTCTTCCCTCCCCACCGGCAGGCAGTGTTTGGAATGTGACATACAACACGGCAGTGAACGGCGGCGTGGTGCTGATGGCGTCGAACGGTACGCCGTGCTCGAAGACGTTCAATGTAACCAGCGGAACGTATGAAACGGCGGCCAACTGGACGCCGGCGGGTATCCCGGCGACCACCGACGTCATCTGCATCCCCGCGGGCGATACGGCGATGCTCACCTCCGTCCGCGTCGTGGCGGGAATGAATCTCGACGGCACGTTCTCGCTGGCCAACGGCACGGGGTTCACAGTGAACGGGCCCACGAGCCAATCCGCTACGGGCGTGTTGATGGGAGCGGGAGGCGGGTCGTCGTTCACTTCGGGCGGGCTGTACAACCTGACCGGCGGGCAGATCACCGGGACGGTCACGTTTACCGGCATCACAGGCACGACCGTGAACCTGAACGGTGGAACCATCGACACGGCGCACATCGGCAGCAACGGCACGATGAATGTGACGGCGAACACGACCCTTCAGAATGGCGGCACGCTGCTGAACTTCGCTTCGGGCCTCATGAATATCGCGGACGGCGCCAGCATACTGAGCGGAGCCGGCGCGAGCCAGATCGTCAACAACTCGGGCACGCTGGCCAAACTGGCCGGCACGGCGGGTTCGGCGATCAACGTAAACCTGAGCAACACCGGAACCATTTTCCCGGCGGGCGGGACGCTTACGCTGGCCGGCGGCGGCATCAGCACTGGCACGTTCAACGTACCGGCCGGCACCACGCTTGCCTTCACAGGTCCGGCCGCGGCCAGCTACAGCGTCGGAGGAGCGGTGAACGGGGCGGGTACGGTGATTTTCGCGGCGTCGGTGAGTATTACCAATGGAACTTTCGGCGTGACGGGAAGTACGCAGTTTAACGCGGGCAGCGTCAGCTTCGGCGGCACGGAGACAGTCACGGCGCTGGGCAACGCCACGGTAACGGCAGGCAGCCTGACCTTTAGCCCGCAGACAGCGGTCGGAAACCTGGGCACGCTCACGGTGAATGGCGGGAACGTATTCCTCACGACGCCGCCTGCATCGGTGGGGTTCACTTCGATGACCGTCACCAACGGGCTGGTGAACGCACCCACCGTTCTCAACACGCAACTCAGCATCAGCGGGGGCCAATTCGTGGGCAGCAACAAAATCAACGGAGACGTCGCGCTGAGCGGCGGCATCTTGCAGGGCAGCCAGACCATCAACGGCGACGTGAACCAGACGGGCGGCCAGTTTGTGATCGGGCCGGGGGTCACCACGCAGGGCATGGTGACGATCAACGGCGACTACACGCTCGGCGCGGCGGGCACGCTTTCGCTGCAGTTCGCGGGCACCACGCCCGGCACGGGCTACAGCCAGCTTCAGGTAAACGGCATCGTCACGCTGGCCGGGCAACAGTCGGTGCGGAACGACCACGCCTTTGTGTTCGCCGGCGGCCAGACGTTCAACGTGATTCAAACGGCGACTGGCGGCGGCGTGTCGGGCAATTTCTCCAGTTCCATATTCCCCACGCTTCCGGCGGGGCTGAATTTCGCGGTGACCGTGGGAGCGACGTTCGTGCAGGACGCGATTCAAAGCACCCTCGCGCCCGTGTACGGGGCGGCGCCGAATCCGCTGGCGTTCGGGAACCAGGCGGTGAATTCGGTGAGCACGCCGATGGCGCTCACGTTCTCGAATACGGGAGGGACGACGGCGCTGAACATCACGTCGCTGACCGTCGGGGGCACGAATCCCTCGGACTTCTCCCTGTCCAGCGGCGGAACGTGCTCGCAGGTGCCGATCAGCATTGCTCCGGATGGAAGCTGCACGGTGTTGTTCATCTTTACGCCGCAGGCAGCGGGGGCGCGCAGCGCCACGCTGCAGGTGGCGGACAACGCCGCGGGCAACCCGCATTCCGTGTCGTTCACCGGGACGGGAACCATACCGGTGGTGAGCCTGCCGGCCAGCGTGGCCTTCGGCACGGTGCCGGTGAACACGGCGAGCGCGGCGATGACCGTGACGCTGACCAACACGGGAGGCGCTCCGCTGAACTTCACCAGCGCGCCGAAGGTGAGCGGAACGACGGACTTCGCCATCACGGCGGCGTCGTGCGCGGTGGGGAAACCCGTCGCACCGAACGGCGGGACCTGCATGGTGACGCTGGTCTTCACTCCGACGGTCGCGGCGGCGGAGAGCGCGACGCTGGACTTCTCCGATGATGCGACGCCGCCGGGCCAGAACGTTTCGCTCACCGGCACGGGAACGCAGCCCGTGGTGACGTTCACGCCGGCCGCGACGCTGGACTTCGGCGCCGTGGTTCCGGCCACCTCGAGCGCAGCGATGCCGGTGACGCTCCAGGTGAAGGCGGGCACGGGCACGCTGCAACTCTCCAGCATTTCGATCACGCCGGGCACGGGAACGGGTGCGACGGACTTCACGTTCGCCACGGGAACGACCTGTCCGACCGACGGCGGCCCGGTGGCCGCGGGCGCGAGCTGCGTGGTGAACCTGATCTTCACGCCGGCCACGGCGGGAAATAAGTCGGCCACACTCTCGTTCACGGGCTCGAACCTGACGGGCAGCCCGGTATCGATCCAGCTCACGGGCATCGGGGCGTCGACGGCGGCAGGGTTCCAGTTCACGGCGATGCAGCCGGGGAGCGGCGGCATCGGGACGAATGTGTCGATCCTGCCGGGCGACACGGTGACGTTCACGCTGGTAATCCAGCCGAATCCGGGCTTCATCGGGCCGATCATGCTGTCGTGTCCGTCGAACGCAATTCCGTTCACGATCTGCACGGTGAGCCCGTCGACGATCAACGTGACGACGTCGCCGAGCCCGCCGATCACAATCACGATTACGCTGCAGACGAACTGCGTGGTCAGCCTGATGGGACCGCGGGCGCCGGGCGGCAGCCAGCCGCAGACGCCGGCGGCTCCGTTCGGGGCCATTGGCGGGCTGGCGCTGCTGCTGGCAGTGAGCCTGCGGAAGGTAGTGCCGTCCCGCAGCGGTGCAAACGGATGGGCGCAGCGGCTTGCTCCCGCGTGCGCGATGGTCGTGTTGCTGTTCCTGGTGATGACCGGGGTGGCGTGCGTGAGCAACCTGCCGCCGGCACTGCCGAACTCGCCGACGACGCCTGCGGGCGTGTACACACTGCCGATCACGGCGACGGCACCGCCAAACGTGAAGCAAATGGTGCCGCTGACGGTCCACGTGATCTGATCGAACAGGGATGTGGGGTTCTGCGGTGTGGATTGCCGGGCGAGGGCCCGGCGCGCCCCGTCGTGTTGTGGAACAGCGGAACTGCACATTCTGCGAGACTTGCAGGCGGCAGATACCCCCTCCCCACCTAATTTGCACAAACGATTGAAA
>Ga0335080_10003639_pt1 | contig 15615 bp, 10 predicted proteins | sample Lox_Sample_34_FD_206720 | JGI IMG/M metagenome (GOLD analysis project Ga0335080, IMG submission 206720) | Soil microbial communities from Loxahatchee National Wildlife Refuge, Florida, United States - Lox_Sample_3.4 | ecosystem: Environmental > Terrestrial > Soil > Wetlands | place: USA...
CGATTCGGTGGGGCGACCCACACCTCCTCCTCTCGCATGCGTATCGCAGGCCCCGGTCAGGACGGGTCTGGGCGATCACGCCGCGCCGCGTCGCAACGCGCGACCGGGCCGCGCGCCCGTGTGAACACCGTCGCGCACCACGTGGCTGCCGTTCACCAACACGTCGCGGATGCCGGCCGGCGGGTGATTCGGATCCTCATAGCTGCCGCGATCGACGATGCGCGCGGGATCGAAGAGCACGAGATCGGCGAACGCGCCTTCGCGAATCACTCCGCGCTCGCGCAGCCCGAACTTGCGCGCAGGGAAGCCGGTCATGCGATGGATTCCCTCCTCGAGCGGGAACAGTCCGAGCTCGCGCGCGTAGCGGCCGAGCACCCGCGCGAACGTGCCCCACAGCCGCGGGTGCGGCTTGCCGGGCAGGGTGGGGATCCCGTCCGAGCCGATCATCGTGCTCGGATGTCTCATCACCGTGCGCACGTCGTCCTCGCTCATGGTGTGCATGACCACGGTGACTCCCGGCGCGGCCGCGACCACGTGCTCGGCGGCGGCCAGCGCGGACTGGCCGAGTGACTGGCAGAGCTGCGCGATCGACTGGCCCTCCCACTCGGGGTGACCCGGCGCGGAGGCGATCGACACGTCTTCGGGCGCAATCTTGCCGAGACCCACCGCGGGCCGGTCGCCGAAGGCGCCGTTCTGCACCACCGCGGCGAGCACCGTGCTGCCCGCGGTGTAGGGATACTGGTCGGCGTGCACGTCCAAGCCCTCGGCCTGGGCGCGCTCGATCAGCGCAAGTGACTCGCCGACCTTGCCCCAAGCGTCGCGGCCCGACGCCTTGTGGTGCGAGATCTGAACCGGCACGCCGGCGCGCCGGCCGATCTCGATCGCCTCGCGCACGCTGTCGAGCAGCCCCGTTCCCTCGTTCCGCATGTGAGTCGCGTAGAGGCCGCCGCTGTCGCGCAGCTCGCGGGCGAGCGCCGCGATCTCGTCGATCGCGGCGTAGCGGCCCGGCTCGTAGACCAGGCCGGTCGAGAGACCGACCGCGCCGGCCTCGATGCCCTCGCGCACGACCGCGCGCATGGCGTCGAGCTCGCGCTCGGTCGGCGCGCGCTTTTCGTTGCCCATGACCGACGCGCGCGCGGTGCCATGTCCGATCAGCAGCGCGGCGTTGGTGCTCGGCGGCTCGGCCCCGAGCCGTGCGACATACCCGGCGTAGCCGTCCCACTCCGGGAAGCGCCCGTTCGGGTGGAAGGCGCGCGCGAAGAGCATGGCGATCCGCCACGGCGCCGCGCCCATGCCGCAGTTTCCGACCACCACCGTGGTGACTCCGCCGAGCACCTTGAAATCCATCTCGGGCCGCGCGAGCAGCGCAAAGTCGTCGTGGGTGTGCACGTCGATGAAGCCGGGCGCGAGCGCGAGGCCGGCCCCGTCGAGCGATCGATCGGCGACCCAGTCGCCAGTGTCTCCCGGCGGCGCCACGCGCGCGATTCGATCCCCGCGCAGCGCCAGGTCGAGCGCGCGCGGCGGGGCGCCCGTGCCGTCGTAGACAGTGGCTCCCCGGATCCACAGCTCGGCGCGCTTCACCATGGCGGGAGCATAGCGGAACGCGCTACTCACAGCGCATGTCGATGTACGTGCTCGCGCTCGACCAGGGCACCACCAGCTCGCGGGCGATCCTGTTCGACGCGGCCGGCGGCGCGCTCGCGAGTCAGGCGCACGAGTTCAAGCAGCACTACCCGCAGCCCGGCTGGGTGGAGCACGATCCGCTCGAGATCTGGGACACGCAGCTGCGCGCCGCGCGCGGCACGTTGGCGCGGGCCCAGATTCGCGCCGACGAGGTGATCGCGCTGGGCATCACCAACCAGCGCGAGACCACCGTGGTCTGGGAGCGCGCCACCGGTCGGCCGATCTACCCCGCGATCGTCTGGCAGTCACGCCAGACCGCCGCGCTGTGTGACGATTTGAAGCGGCGCGGGCTCGAGCCGGTGGTGCGCGACCGCACCGGGCTCGTCGTCGACGCCTACTTCTCGGGCACGAAGCTGTCCTGGATCCTGTCGCAGGTGGACGGCGCGCGCGAGGCGGCGCGCCGCGGCGAGCTGGCCTTCGGCACGATCGACAGCTGGCTGATCTACAAGCTCACCGGCGGCAAGGTGCACGCCACCGACTACTCGAACGCCTCGCGCACCATGCTCTACGACATCGGGCGCCTGCGCTGGGACGACGAGTTACTCGAGGCGCTCGACATCCCGCGCCAGGTGCTGCCCGAGGTGCGTGACTCGAGCGGCGACTTCGGCACCACCGATCCCGAGCTGCTGGGCGCGGCGCTGCCGATCCGCGGCGTCGCCGGCGACCAGCAGGCGGCGCTGTTCGGCCAGGCCTGCTTCGAGGAGGGTCACGCCAAGAACACCTACGGCACGGGCTGCTTCATGCTGATGAACACCGGCACCAAGCTGGCGCGCTCGGCCTCGGGCTTGATCTCGACCATCGCCTGGGGCATCGGCGGCACGGTCGAGTATGCGCTCGAGGGCGCGGTGTTCGTGGCGGGCGCGGCCGTGCAGTGGCTGCGCGACGAGCTCGGGCTCCTGCACAGCGCGGCCGAGAGCGAGGCCTTGGCGCGCTCGGTTCCCGACACCGGCGGCGTGTATGTCGTGCCCGCGTTCACCGGGCTGGGTGCTCCCTACTGGGATCCGAACGCGCGCGGCACGATCGTGGGACTCACACGCGGCACGAGCCGTGCGCATCTCGTGCGCGCGACGCTCGAGGCGATCGCGTTCGAGAGCACCGATCTCTTGCGCTGCTTCGAGCGCGACACGCGCGTGAAGACGCACCAGCTGCAGGTCGACGGCGGCGCCACCGCGAACGACTTCCTGATGCAGTTCCAGGCCGACGTGATGGGCGTACCCGTGCGCCGGCCCAAGGTGCTCGAGACCACGGCGCTCGGTGCCGCCTATCTCGCAGGACTCGCCGCCGGCTTCTGGAAGGACCGCCGCCAGATCGCGAAGAACTGGCAGGAGGACCGCTACTTCGAGCCCGAGATCTCCGAGGCCAGGCGCGAGGAGCTCTACGCCGGCTGGCTGCGCGCGGTGGAGCGCTCACGCGGCTGGGCCCGCTCGTGACGACGCAGAACATCGCCCACCGCGGGGCGTCGCGCGATCGGCCCGAGAACACGCTGCCCGCGTTCGAGCTCGCGGTCGAGCAGGGCGCCGACATGATCGAGACCGACCTGCACCTTCTGCGCGACGGCGCCGTCGTGCTGTATCACGACGACGAGATCGGACGCCGGCCGGTCGGGCTCCATTCACTCGGCGAGCTTCGGCAGAGCCTGCCCCACGCGCCGACGCTCGAGGAGACACTCGACGCGCTCGGCCAGAAGATCGCCTGGAACCTGGAGCTCAAGGCGCCGCGCAGCGGGCCGTATCCGGGGCTCGAGGCGCACGCGCTGGCCCAGGTGAAGCGGCGCGGGATCCTCGAGCGCACCTTGTTCTCGAGCTTCTCCGACGCCGTGCTCGTGAAGCTGCGCGAGCTCGAGCCGAAGGCGCGGCTCGGGACGCTGGTGTCGGCGAGTCACCCGCACGACATCCTCGGCCGCGCCGCGCGCGTCCGGTCCGAGGCGCTGCACCTGGAGCTGCGGCTCGCGACCGAAGAGCGCGTCAGCGAGGCGCACGCCGCGGGCTACCGCGTGAACGTGTGGACGGTCGACTCAGCGGCGGACCAGCGCCGGCTGATCGGCTACGGCGTCGACGGCATCTTCACGAACCTGCCGGCGAAGCTCGGCGCGATCCTGCGCACTCAGTAGGCGTTCGGGTCGTTGAAGCCGCGGATCAGCGTGAGCACGAGGATCCGCAGGTCGAAGCCGAGCGACCAGCGGCGCAGGTAGGCCATGTCGAGCTCGAGCCGGCGCTCGATCGAGGTGTTGCCGCGGCAGCCGTTCACCTGCGCCCAGCCGGTGAGTCCGCCCTTCACCTTGTGTCTCAGCATGTAGCCGGGCAGGCCGGCGCGGAACTCGCGGATGAATTCGGGCCGCTCCGGGCGCGGGCCGACCAGGCTCATCTCGCCCTTCAGCACGTTCCAGAACTGCGGAATCTCGTCCAGGTTGGTGCGGCGCAAGAACGTGCCCAGCGGCGTGCGGCGCGAGTCATTCGCCACCGCCCAGACCGCGCCCGTCTCCTTCTCGGCGTCCTGCACCATGGTGCGGAACTTCCACATCGAGAACAGCTCGCCGTCGAGCCCCATGCGCTCCTGGCGATAGAAGATGGGACCGGGCGAGCTCCACTTGACCGCGAGCGCGATCGCGGCGAAAACCGGCGCGCCGAAGAGGAGCGCGGCCGAGGAGCCGACCACGTCGACCACGCGCTTGGCGATCGCGTTCCAGCCCACCAGCGGTGACTCGATCAGCCGGATCATCGGCAGGCCGTCGAAGTCCTCGATTCCGCCCTGCACGGTGTCGATGCCCAGCAGGTCGGGCACGAAGCGCACCGCGGCGGTGGTGTCGTGGAGCTCGCGCAGGAGCTTCAGCGGGTTCGCGGGGTCACTGCGGTCGAGCGCCAGCACCACCTGCTCGATCTCTTCGCGCAGCACCACGTCGTGCAGCGCCTCGTAGCCGCCGAGCCAGGGCGCGTCGGCGCCGAGCCCCGCCGACGAGGGGCCGACCAAGCCGCGCACGCGGAAGCCGAGCTCGGGGTGGCGGCTGAGTCGCGCCTGGATCTCGCGCGCCAGCGTGCCCGTGCCCACGATCAGCACGTTCTGCACGAAGTGGCCACGCCGGCGCAGGCTGCGCAAGAACGCGCGCAGGGCGATGCGCGAAGCCATCAGATACGCTGCCGAGCTGACCGCGAACACGCCCACGGTGAGTCGCGACACCCAGGCCAGCCGCCCGAAGAAGGTCAGCGACGCCAGGAACAGCGTGCCGAGCGCGCAGACCTCGACCAGGCGCCGCGTCTCGGACAGGAGTGAGTGCACGCGGTGGCCGTCGTACAGTCCGCGCCAGCGCAACAGGATGTGCCAGATCGGCAGGATCCCGAGCAGAAGCCACGGATAGTCCGAGAGCGTGTAGGCGTGCTCCGGCTCCGGCAGCCAGCCCGAGACGAAGCGCAGCCAGGTCGCCGTGGTCCAGGCCGCGGCGACCAGCCCCAGGTCCAAGAGCGCGAGCAGCCCGCGCAGCACCTCGCTGTGTTTGCGCAGCACGGGGAGAGGCTAGCGGCTCTTCACCGAGAGATCCCGATCGATCTGCGCAGCGGCCTCGCGGCCCTCGGCGATCGCCCAGACCACGAGCGACTGGCCGCGCCGCATGTCGCCGGCGGCGTACACGCGCGGCACGCTGGTCGCGTAGCCCTGCGTGGCCACGTTGCCGCGCTCGGACAGGCTGACACCGAACTGTTTCAGCATGTCGTCGCGCACCGGGCCCAGGAAACCCATGGCCAGGAGCACCAGGTCGACGTCGAGCGTGAACTCGCTGCCCGCGATCGTCTCCATCTCGCGGCGGCCGTTGGCGTCCGGCGCGCCGAAGCGCACGCGCACGGCGTGGAGCTTCTGCACGCGGCCGTCGCCGATGAAGCCCACGCTCGACACGCCCCAATCGCGCGAGCCGCCCTCCTCGTGCGAGGTCGACGTGCGCAGGATCTGCGACGGGCCCGGGTGCACCGGCCAGGGCGCGTCGTGCGGGCGTGACTCCGGCGGGCGCTCGAGCAGCTCGAAGTTGTAGACGTGCTTCGCGCCCTGGCGGTGACTCGTGCCGATGCAGTCCGAGCCGGTGTCTCCGCCGCCCAGCACCAGCACGTTCTTGCCGGTGGCCAGGATCGCCCCCTGCTCGGGCACGTCGTCTCCGGCGATGCGCCGGTTCTGCTGCTCGAGGAAGTCCATCGCGAAGTGGACCCCGTCGAGCTCGCGGCCCGACACTTTCAGGTCGCGCGGTGACTCGGCGCCGCCGGCGAGCAGCACCGCGTCGAACTCGCGCAGCAGCTCGGGCCCCGAGACGTCGCGGCCCACGTGCACGCCGGTCCGGATCTCCACGCCTTCGGCGATCATCAGCTCGACCCGGCGGTCGATCGTCCACTTCTCGAGCTTGAAGTCGGGAATGCCGTAGCGCAGCAGGCCGCCGACGCGGTCCTTCTTCTCGAACAGCGTGACCGAGTGACCCGCGCGGTTGAGCTGCGCGGCCGCGGCCAGACCGGCGGGGCCGGAGCCGATCACCGCCACCTTGCGCCCGCTGCGCGTGGCGGGCGGCTCGGGAGTCACCCAGCCCTCGGCGAAGCCGTGCTCGGCGATCGTCTTCTCGATGAATTCGATCGTGACCGGATCGTCGTTGATGCCCAGCACGCACGCCGACTCGCACGGCGCGGGGCAGATCCGCCCGGTGAACTCCGGGAAGTTGTTGGTGCGGTGCAAGCGCTCGAGCGCGTCGCGCCACTTGCCGCGGTACACCAGGTCGTTCCAGTCCGGGATGATGTTCCCGAGCGGACAGCCGCTGTTGCAGAACGGCACCCCGCAGTCCATGCAGCGCGAGGCCTGCGCGCGGATCGCCTCGTCCGAAGGCTCCGAGTAGATCTCGAGATAGTCGCCGACCCGCTCGCGAGCCGGCCGCTTCTGCGGGGTCTTGCGCCCCAGCTCCATGAATCCAGTCGGCTTGCCCATCAGTAGTTCTCTTTCCCGAACTCGATGCCGAGCAGCGCGCGCTTGTACTCGCGCGGGAACACCTTCACGAAGTGGGGCAGGGTGGTGGCCCACTTCTCGAGCACTTGCTCGGCGCGCTCGCTGCGCGTGTGCCGATAGTGCGCCTCGACCAGGTCGCGCAGCTCGCGCTCGTCGGCCTCGGTCTCCACGCGCTCGAGATCCACGGTGCCCGGGTTGCAGAGCTCGGCGAACGAGTGAGTCGGATCGAGCACGTAGGCGATGCCGCCGCTCATGCCGGCCGCGAAGTTGCGGCCCACGCCGCCCAGCACCACCACGCGCCCGCCGGTCATGTACTCGCAGCCGTGGTCGCCGACGCCCTCGACCACCGCGCGCGCCCCCGAGTTGCGCACGCAGAAGCGCTCGCCGGCCACGCCGCGGAAGAACGCCTCGCCGCTGGTCGCGCCGTACAGCGCCACGTTCCCGATCACGATGTTCTCCGCCGGATCGAAGGTCGACTCCGGGTGCGGAGACACCACCACGCGGCCGCCCGAGAGACCCTTGGCCGTGTAGTCGTTCGCGTCGCCTGCGAGCGTGAGCGTGATGCCCTTGGGCAGGAATGCGCCGAACGACTGACCCGCGCTGCCGGTGAAGCGGATGCGGATGGTATTGTCGGGCAGACCTTCGAGCCCGTGCTTCAGCGACACCGCCGAGCCCAGCATCGTGCCCACGGTGCGGTTCACGTTGCGGATCGGCAGCGACAGCTCGACCGGCTCCATGTTGTCGATCGCCGGCCGGCACAGCCGCAACAGCTCGATGTCGAGTGACTTCTCGAGCCCGTGGGACTGGCCGCACACGCGCCGGATCGCGACGCCCTCGTAGGGCGGCGTGGGCTGGCGCAGGATCGCCGCCCAGTCGAGGCCGTTCGGCAGCTTCCAGTGGTGTGACTCGGGATCGGGCTCGAGCAGGTCGGTCCGGCCGATCACCTCGTCGAGCTTGCGCACGCCGAGCGCCGCCAGGATCTCGCGCGTCTCTTCCGCGACGAAGCGCAGGAAGCGCACCACGTGCTCGGGCTCGCCCGTGAACTTGGCGCGCAGCTGCTCGTTCTGAGTCGCCACGCCGACCGGGCAGGTGTTCAAGTGACACACCCGCATCATGATGCAGCCCAGCGCCACCAGCGCGATCGTGCCGAAGCCGAACTCGTCGGCGCCCAGCATCGCGCCGATCACCACGTCGCGGCCGGTGCGCAGCTGCCCGTCGACGTGCACGCGCACGCGTCCGCGCAGGTCGTTCATGACCAGCGCCTGCTGCGTCTCGGCCAGCCCGATCTCCCAGGGCACGCCCGCGTGCTTGATCGAAGTGAGTGGCGAGGCGCCCGTGCCACCCTCGAAGCCGGCGATCTGCACCGACTCGGCGTGGCCCTTCGAGACACCCGCCGCGATCGTGCCCACGCCCGAGACCGACACCAGCTTCACCGAGATGTCGGCCTTGGGATTGGCGTTCTTCAGGTCGTAGATCAGCTGGGCCAGGTCTTCGATCGAGTAGATGTCGTGGTGCGGCGGCGGCGAGATCAGACCCACACCCGGAGTGGCGTTGCGCACGCGCGCGATCCAGCGGTTCACCTTGTAGCCGGGGAGCTGGCCGCCTTCGCCGGGCTTCGCGCCCTGCGCGATCTTGATCTGCAGCTCGTCCGCGTTCACGAGATACCAGCTCGAGACGCCGAAGCGTCCCGACGCCACCTGCTTGATCGCGCTGCGCCGCCAGTCACCGTTGGCATCCGGTGTGAAGCGCTTGGGATCCTCGCCGCCCTCGCCGCTGTTCGACTTGCCGCCGATGCGGTTCATCGCGATCGCCAGCGTCTCATGCGCCTCGGCGCTGATCGAGCCGAAGCTCATCGCGCCGGTACAGAAGCGGCGCATGATCTCGCTCGCCGGCTCGACCTCGTCGATCGGGATCGACGGGGCGCCGCCCTTGAAGCGCAGCAGGCCACGAATCGTGTAGTGCTCGCGGCTCTGGTCGTTGATCGACTTGGCGTAGTCGCGGTACTGACTCGGGTCGTTGCGCCGCACCGCGTTCTGCAGGCGGTGGATCGTGGACGGATTCAAGAGGTGCTTCTCGCCGCCGCGCCGCCACTGGTACTCGCCGCCGAGCTCGAGCTCGTGCAGCGCGTGGTCGGGATCGGCGTAGGCGGTCTGGTGGCGCATCAGCGCCTCGCGCGCGATCACGCCCAGGGTGACTCCGCCGATCCGGGTGGCCGTGTCGGTGAAGAACTCCTTCACCACCGGCTCGGCGATGCCCACGGCCTCGAAGATCTGCGCCCCGCGGTAGCTCGCGAGCGTCGAGATGCCCATTTTCGCGAAGATCTTCAGCAGGCCCTTGCCCACCGCCTTCACATAGTTGTACTGGGCCTTCTCGGGTGTGAGCGTCGACGGCACCCAGGTCTGCTCGCGCACCAGCTGAGTCACGGTCTCGAACGCGAGATACGGGTGGATCGCCGCCGCGCCGAAGCCGATCAGGAGCGCGAAGTGCGCGACCTCGCGCGCCTCGCCGGTCTCGACCACGAGCCCGCAGCGCATGCGCAGGCCCTCGCGGCACAGGAAATGGTGCACGGCCGAGGTCGCCAGCACGCTCGGCACCGCCGCCCGCGTGCGGCCCGCGGCGCGATCGGACAAGACCAGGATCGACGCGCCGCCGCGCACCGCGGCCGCCGCCTCGTCGCGGATGCGATCGAGCGCCTGGCGCAGCGCGAGCTCGCTCTCGGCGAGGCTCTTCGCGCCGTTCGGCTCGAACGTGCAGTCGATCGTCGTGGCGCGCAGCCAGGGGTGATCGATCTGGCGGATCTTCTCGAACTCCTCCGCCGACAGGATCGGCTGCTCGAGCTCGAGCAGGCGCGCGTGCTCGGGCGTCTCTTCCAGGATGTTCTTCTCCGCGCCCAGCGTGCTGATCAGCGACATCACGCTGTCTTCGCGGATCGAGTCGATCGAGGGGTTCGTGACCTGCGCGAAGATCTGCTTGAAGTAGTTGAACAAGATCTGCGGGCGCTCCGACAGCGCGGCGATCGGCGTGTCGTTGCCCATCGATCCGTCCGCCTCGGTGCCGTTCGCGGCCATCGGTGCCAGCAGGATGCGCAGGTCCTCGAGTGAGTAGCCGAACAGCTTCTGGCGCGTGAGTCGGTCCGACTCACCGTCGCGTGCGACCGCGGCTCGCGGCTCGAGGTCGCCCAGTTTCACCAGGTTGGCGCGGAGCCACTCGCGGTACGGGCGGCGCCGCGCGTAGAAAGACTTCAGCTCCTCGTCCGGGATGATCCGACCTTCGCTGGTGTCGATCAGCAACATGCGACCCGGCTGCAGCCGGCCCTTGTAGCGCACGTCCTCGGGGTTGATCGGCAGGACGCCGCACTCCGACGACAGCACCACGAAGCCGTCCTTGGTGACCCAGTAGCGTGACGGCCGCAGCCCGTTGCGGTCGAGCACCGCGCCGATGCGCGTGCCGTCCGAGAAGCAGATCGAGGCGGGGCCGTCCCATGGCTCCATCAGACACTGGTGGTATTCGTAGAAGGCCTTCTTCTCGTCGCGCATCAGCGGATCGCGATCCCAGGCCTCGGGGATCAGCATCATCATCGCCTGCGCGAGGTCGCGACCCGAGAGCACCAGGAACTCGAGCGCGTTGTCGAGCATGGCCGAGTCGGAGCCGCCGGGAGTGACGAGCGGGAAGAGCTTCTCGATGTCGTCGCCCCAGACGCCGGAGCGGATCACCGCCTCGCGCGCGCGCATCCAGTTGTGATTGCCGCGCACGGTGTTGATCTCGCCGTTGTGACACAGGTAGCGGTAGGGGTGGGCGAGGTTCCAGGTGGGCCAGGTGTTCGTGCTGTAGCGCTGGTGCACGAGCGCGAGCCCGCTCTCGATCGCCGGGTCGGCCAGGTCGGGATAGAAGCGCTTCACCTGGTAGGCGAGCAGGAGGCCTTTGTAGACGAGCGTGCGGCTCGAGAGACTCGGCACGTGGAAGCCCTTCACGCCCGCGGCGCGCAGCTCGTTCTCGGCGCGCTTGCGCACCACGAACAGCTTCCGCTCGAAGCTGTCGGCGTCGAGGCCGCTGCCGCGCAGCACGAAGCACTGGCGGATGCGCGGCATGCGCCGGCGCGCGGTCTCGCCGATGTGCTCGGGGTGGACCGGCACGTCGCGCCAGCCCAGGAAGTGCTGGCCCTCTTCGGCGACGATCCGCTCCAGACACGACTCACACATCGCCCGGTCATTCGCGTCCTGGGGCAGGAACACGGATCCGACGCCGTACTCGTGCGGCTCGGGCAGGCGGATGCCCAGGCTCGCGCATTCACGCTCGAGAAACGCGTGCGGGACCTGCATCAGGATTCCGGCGCCGTCGCCCGTCTCTGCGTCCGAGCCCGTCGCGCCGCGGTGCGTCAGATTCACCAGCACCTGCAGGCCGCGCTGGATGATCTCGTGAGACGCGCGGCCGTCGATGTTGCACACGAATCCGACACCACAGGCGTCGTGCTCGAAGCGGGGATCGTAGAGTCCCTGTTTCTCGGGGACGTTCTCGGGCACGTTCGGGTCACTCATTCGCGTTTCCTCGCACACTCCACGTGCTTGGCGCGAGACGCACCTCACGCGACCCGTCGGCCGGAGGAGGGGCGTCCCCGGAGTACAAGCCCACCCGCCTCGCGCTGTTTCCGCCGCCGATCCCGCGGGACAGTAGGCCCAGTGGGACCTATCGAGAAGCGGGATCGGTCACTCGGAAGTGCGCGATTTTCCGGGGATTTTGACGAGAGCTAGGCTAGCGGAAGCCGCGAAAGGGTGTCAAGCAAGAACCCCGAAGCGAGGTTTTCCGAAAGGCCCGCGTTCGCTCGGGCGCGCAAGCCGGCACGCGCACACGATATTTTCAGCGCGCGCCAGCTTGACGGCGGGCTCCGGCCGGTGAACCATGGGCGTACCCCCCGAGTGACTGCCATGGCGAGCTGCGCGCGCGACCTCGGCGCCCGCAGCGTTGGGGGGACGCGGGTGCAGAACGAATCCGCAGAGCTTTTCGACGCGCCGAAGCGCCCGCAGGCGCTCCTGGGCGACGACCTGATCGCGGTGCTCGCCGGCCGGCTCGAGCGCCTGATCGAGCGGCACCGGGCGACGCAGCGCGCCGTGAACGAGCTGCGCGATGCCGTGGCCGCGCGCGACCGGCGGATCGTCGAGCTCGACGCGAAGCTGGCCTCGAGCGAGCGCGCGCGCGGCGCGTTGGTGGGGCGGATCGACGTGCTGATCGCCGAGGTCGACGCACTGCTCGAGGGCGCGGACGCCGGCTCGGAAGCGGAGGAAGCATGAACGAGCTGCGCAGCGCCACGGGACGCTCCACGGTGATCAAGATCCTCGATCGCGAGTACAAGGTGCGCACGGACGCCGACCCCGAGCACCTGGCCGCGGTGGCTGCCTATGTGGATGGGGTGCTGCGCGAGGTGCGGCAGAGCACGCCCGACACCCAGGACGCCTCGGTGCTCGCCGCGCTCAACATCGCGAGCGAGCTGCTGCGCCACCGCGACATGGTGGCGGTGCCGCGCGAGCGCGTGCAGGCGCTGATCGACCTGGTCGACTCCGCCTAGGTGAGTCGTGGCCGGCGCAGCCGCCGAGCGCAAGGCGACGCTGCGCGCGCAGTTCAGAGGTAGGCGCGGGCACGAGCGCGGCGCGGCCAGGCTGGCGGTGGTCGAGCACGTCCTGGCGCTGCCCGAGCTCGCGCGTGCGCGCACCGTGGCGCTGTATGCGGCGCTCGGCGACGAGGTACCGCTCGAGCCCGTCGCGCGCTGGTGCATCGAGCGCGGGAGACGAGTCGTGTATCCGATCGTGGCCGGCCCCGAGCTCGAGCTCGCCCCCGACGCCACGCGACCCGAGCGCGTCCCTGCGGGCGAGGTCGATCTCTTCCTCGTTCCGGGTCAGGTCTTCGACCGCGCGCGCCGGCGGCTGGGTCGCGGCGGCGGACACTACGACCGGCTGCTGGCCGGCCGGGGCGCCAATGCAGTGCTAGTCGGAATTTGTTACGCCGATCGCGTGATCGACGAGCTGCCGGAAGATCCCTGGGACGTGCGCATGCACGCGGTCGTGACCGAGCGCGGGGTGCTGCGGTGACGAAGGCGAGCGTGCCGGGCGCCTTTCGCGAGCGCGTGGTGGATCTCGTGGCCGAGCCCGAGCTCGCCGCGCGCCTGGCCAAGGGTAAGCCGCTGCGTGTGAAGTACGGCTGCGATCCCTCGGCGCCGGACCTGCACCTGGGTCACACCGTGCCGCTGGACAAGCTGCGGGAGCTGCAGGAGCTGGGTCACACCATCATCTTCCTGATCGGCGACTTCACGGCCATGATCGGCGACCCCACCGGCCGCAACAAGACGCGCACGCCGCTCTCGCGCGAGGCGGTGAAGAAGAACGCCGAGACTTACTCCGAGCAGGTGAGCGCCGTGCTCGACTCCTCGAAGATCGAGCTGCGCTTCAACAGTGAGTGGATGGACGCCATGCCGCCGTCGGAGTTCATTCGGCTGGCGTCGCACCAGACCGTGGCGCGCATGCTCGAGCGCGACGACTTCAAGAAGCGCTTCCAGAGCGAGACCGCGATCGCGATCCACGAGTTTCTGTATCCGCTGGTGCAGGCCTACGACTCGGTGGCGCTGCGCGCCGACGTCGAGCTTGGCGGCACCGACCAGTTCTTCAACCTGTTGCTCGGGCGCGAGATCCAGCGCGCCTACGGCCAGGAGCCCCAGATCGTGATGACGGTGCCCTTGCTCGAGGGCACCGACGGCAGCGAGAAGATGTCGAAGTCACTCGGCAACGCGATCGGCATCCACGAGCCGCCGAACGAGATCTACGGCAAGACCATGTCGATTCCCGACTCACTCCTGCCGCGCTGGATCGAGCTCTTGGGGCGCGCGGAATGGGAGCTGACGCAACGAGTCACTGCCATGGCAGCGGGCGAAGAGAACCCGCGCGACGTGAAGGCGGCGCTCGCCGCGCGCCTGGTCGAGCGCTACCACGGGGCGCCCGCGGCGCGCGAGGCCGAGGCCCACTTCGACCGGGTCTTTCGCCAGCACCGGGCGCCGGAGGAAATCCCCACGGTCGAGGTCGCGTCCAGCGGCCCGGAAGGGGTGCGACTGGTCGATGCGCTGCTCGCGGCGGGCTTTGCGAACAGCCGTTCCGAGGCGCGCAGACTGATCGGACAGGGCGGCGTTCGGGTCGGCGAGGCGCGCGTCTCGGACCTCGAGGCCAGCCTCCCCGCGGGGGAGCATTTGCTGCAAGCGGGCAAGCGCCGCTTCGCGCGGGTTCGCGTGCCCTCCCGCTAAGTCCCTGGATTTACACGGGTTTCCATAGTTTGACAGGTCGGAGGACTTGTCATATCGTACGCCCCCTCGCGATTCGCCGGGCTGCCCGTCGGGTCGTTCTCGAGGGGTTCTCTCCCTCGACCAACTCGGTCTTTGAAAAGCGAATAGTACGCGGACCTTGGTCTCCGTCGTCGCCTGCGTCGACGGGGACGGATGAGTTCGGATTCTCGTCGATTCTCGACAAGACAAATACGAGTCACGAGTCACTCATGGCTCGAGGCTCGATGATTGATTCTTCAGTTTTGAAATAACTGGAGAGTTTGATCCTGGCTCAGAACGAACGCTGGCGGCGTGCCTAACACATGCAAGTCGTGCGAGAAAGCCCGCAAGGGTGAGTAAAGCGGCGCACGGGTGAGTAACACGTGGGTAACCTGCCCTCGAGTCTGGGATAACCCGGGGAAACCCGAGCTAATACCGGATACGGCCGTGAGGTCCTCGGACCTCGCGGAGAAAGGCGGCGCTTCTTCGGAAGCTTTCGCTCGAGGATGGGCCTGCGTCCCATTAGCTAGTTGGTGAGGTAACGGCCCACCAAGGCAAAGATGGGTAGCTGGTCTGAGAGGATGGCCAGCCACACTGGAACTGAGACACGGTCCAGACTCCTACGGGAGGCAGCAGTGGGGAATTTTGGGCAATGGGCGAAAGCCTGACCCAGCAACGCCGCGTGTGGGATGAAGGCCCTCGGGTCGTAAACCACTGTCAGGAGGAAAGAACGGCCGGCCGGATAATACTCGGTCGGTTTGACGGTACCTCCAAAGGAAGCGCCGGCTAACTCCGTGCCAGCAGCCGCGGTAATACGGAGGGCGCAAGCGTTGTTCGGAATCACTGGGCGTAAAGCGCATGCAGGTGGCTGAGTAAGTCGAATGTGAAAGCCCCGGGCTCAACCCGGGAACTGCATCCGAAACTGCTCGGCTAGAGTCCCGGAGAGGAAGGCAGAATTCCCAATGTAGGGGTGAAATCCGTAGATATTGGGAGGAATACCGGTGGCGAAGGCGGCCTTCTGGACGGTGACTGACACTCAGATGCGAAAGCGTGGGGAGCAAACAGGATTAGATACCCTGGTAGTCCACGCCGTAAACGTTGCGGACTAGGTGTCGGGGGTATTCACCCCTCCGGTGCCGAAGCTAACGTCTTAAGTCCGCCGCCTGGGAAGTACGGCCGCAAGGCTAAAACTCAAAGGAATTGACGGGGGCCCGCACAAGCGGTGGAGCATGTGGTTCAATTCGATGCAACGCGAAGAACCTTACCTAGGCTTGACATCCAGAGAACCTCCCCGAAAAGGGAGGGTGCCCGCAAGGGAGCTCTGAGACAGGTGCTGCATGGCTGTCGTCAGCTCGTGTCGTGAGATGTTGGGTTAAGTCCCGCAACGAGCGCAACCCCTACCCTTAGTTGCCATCGGTTCGGCCGGGCACTCTAGGGGGACCGCCGATGTCAAATCGGAGGAAGGTGGGGCTGAAGTCAAGTCCTCATGGCCTTTATGCCTAGGGCTACACACGTGCTACAATGGTCGGTACAAAGGGCAGCGACACCGCGAGGTGAAGCAAATCCCAAAAAGCCGATCTCAGTACGGATTGGAGTCTGCAACTCGACTCCATGAAGGTGGAATCGCTAGTAATCGCGGATCAGCATGCCGCGGTGAATACGTTCCCGGGCCT
>Ga0335080_10003640_pt1 | contig 15613 bp, 10 predicted proteins | sample Lox_Sample_34_FD_206720 | JGI IMG/M metagenome (GOLD analysis project Ga0335080, IMG submission 206720) | Soil microbial communities from Loxahatchee National Wildlife Refuge, Florida, United States - Lox_Sample_3.4 | ecosystem: Environmental > Terrestrial > Soil > Wetlands | place: USA...
AGCAGCACACCTTTTCCGGTCGCGGCGTAATCGCGAATCGCTCCCACCATGTGAGCGGCCCAAACCCAGGTGCCGGAAAATAGAATCACCGCATCGATCGATGGATCGTTTTTCATCTTCCGCAGTGCGGTGATGGCTTCTTCTTTGCTCGCCACGACAATCTCGTGCTTTACGAGCTTTATGCCAGCCTGGCTGAGTGCGTTGCGGGAGCGCTCGACGAGGGCGTCGTCGATAAACGGCTGCCCCATCGGATCCTTGAGACCATCTTTATGAACGCCATAGACTATGAAGCCGACTGTCGGTTCGATCACGCGTTTCCTCCTTCGGCGCGGAACGCAGCTTGCGCCTGCCGCACCGACGCCAGGCTGGAATAAAGAAGACGATAGTGCTGCATTTGCATGCAATACGCGGTTGCCACCCCGGGGTCTGGGTGAACGGTTTCACCCGGGGCCACGATCCGCTGCGCCGCCTGCTCAAGACTTGCATACTTTCCGGCGGCCACGCCGGCCAGAATTGCAGTGCCCAGGCAGACTGCTTCCGGGGATTGCATCAGATGCAAGCGCCGCGATGACATGCCGGCTCGCAGCTTCAGGCCCAGACGCGACCGGCCGCCGCGACCGGCGACATAGATGTCCTCGAAGGGGCCGACGGCCTGCTGCAGCAGCTCCACCATGCTCGCGAACTCGCAAGCAATGCCTTCGAGGATTCCCTTGTACAGGTCAGCGCGGCTTGTGCCCGGACGAAGTCCAAGTATCACGCCGGTCGCATGTGCATTGAAATCGGGATTGCACGTGCCCAGCAGATGTGGAGTGATACACAGGCCGGTGGGTCCCGCGGGCGCCCGAGTCTCCAGCGCTGAGCATAGTTCATTGACGGAATCAGCCGCCAGTTCTTGCTCCGAGTGAAGCAAGTGGAGTAGCCACTCCACCATAATGCCGGAAGGGAAATAGGAGATCGTCACGTAGCGCTTGGGTACAACGTGACAGTAAGAGTTCAGGTTCGCGGCCAGGGCGCGGTCGTTAATGGCGGGCGCGTCGGAGGCTGCCAGCAGGCATTCGTAGGTTCCCAGCGAGGCGTAGACACGCCCTGGCCCCAATACTCCGCAGCCCAGAGCCCCGCAGGGCTGATCGTGTCCCCCAACCGCAACCAACGTTCCGGCGGGCAATTGCAGTTCACTGACGGCGGAGGGCGGGAGCCGGCCAGCCAGAGTCCCTGTGGGCACGGGCGAGGGAAACTGTTCGGGCCTCAGGCGACACGCTGACAGAATCTCGTCAGACCAGCGTTGCTCGCAGATGTCGAACGCAAGATAGCGCGATGCGAGCGAGTAGTCGATATACCCGGGCAAGCCGAGACGGACGAGCAGGTAAGAAGGAAGCGACAGAAAACACGCAGCCGAGGAGAATTGAGTCGACTGATGATCGCGCATCCACAGGATTTTTGGCAGCGGGTACATGGTATGCGCAGAGAGACCGGTGATCTCGAAAATCCGCCGCCGGCCCATGGACTCAGCAAGCCATTCAGTTTCCCGAAACGCTCGATTGTCGGCATTGAGAATCGCAGGAGCCACCGGCTGCTGACGGGAATCAACCGGGATGAAAGTCTCGCCGTGCGAGCTGATGGCGAGAATTTCCACCGGATCGTGCGCCACAAGCCCAGCCACCGATCGGGCCGCAGTCTGGAAAGCCTCCCAAAATCTTTCCGGACGCATCTCCGCCCATCCGGGTTGTGGCGCGTTGGCGATATACGAAACAGTATGGTGAGCCAGCACGCGGCCTTCCTCGGAAAAGGCCACCGCTTTGCAACTACTCGAGCCCATGTCAACGGCGAGCAGACTCACAGGCGCCTATCCTTGTGGAGACTTGCGGTCCTCGAGTATGGTACGCACGCTCTGCAAAAAAGTAAGCATATCGTCAGCCTGAAACACGTTGCGTCCAAAAAATACGCCGGCAGCGCCGGCGGTCATAATGCCGCGTACTGTATGGAGAACTTCCTGGTCAGATCCTGCACGGCTGCCACCGAGAACCAGAACCGGAACCGGACAAGCCTCTACGATTCCGCGCATGGCGGCCGCATCTCCCGCATATTCCATCTTAATCACGTCTGCTCCGAGTTCCGCGGCGATCCGGGAATGGAGCAAGAGCCACTGCGGATCGCAGGGATTCTGCACTTGTGAGCCTCGCGCCAGTGATTCAACTACCAGGGGCATGCCAACCCCTTCGCACTCGCGGGCCAACTGCCCTACGCGCTCGATTTCGTTCTTCTCGAACTCGGCGTCTCCGGTGCCGATGATGAGAAATGTAATCACCGCGTCGGCGCCGCTGCGGAGAGCGTCTTCCGGATGAGCCACCAGGCAGGTCTGGAACCGCCCTTGCGGAATAGTGGGAGTGCCGAGAGCGGTGGTCCAATCCAGCCGCGTAATCAGGCCTGGCACGGATGGCGCGGAGAGGGCCTGGGCAAAGTGCGCGATCGCTCCGAAGTTAATCAGCACGGCATCCGCTTGTGCTTCGGCAAATCGGCGAATCTGACCGGCAGGGTCGGCCGTTCCCGGAATGGGACCGTGGACGAGAGCGTGATCGAAGGCCACAACCAGGGTGCCGCGCACAGGATTGAGGATCCGGCGCAAGCGGATCCGCTTGCCATAATCTCCCAAGCAATTCCTCCGGTGAAACGTTACAATATGGGCAATCTAGCCCTCCGGCGGGCAGCTGTCAATATCGATTGTCCGGGCCGCTCGGAGTGCGCGCCAGTATGATAGGAGCGCTGATCGGCTTTTGGAAATGCCGGCTACTGCACAACTCGGCGAATTCGGCGCAGTGATCTTCGACTGGGACGGAGTGCTCGTGGACTCGGCGACGAATTACTATCGCGCCTACGAGTTGGTCTTACAGGAGATCGGCATTGCCACCACGCCGCGGGAGATTTATCTGCGGGAAGGCGAGCCGACTCCGAAACTGATTGCCGCACTTTGCCGAGAGCGCGGGATTGAGATGGAGCAATCGGGAGTTCAGGCCCTGGTCGAACGCCGCCGCCGGTACGACGCCGCGCTGGGCCCGCGCAGGTTCTTTGACGGAGTTTGGGATTTGATCTCGCGGTTGCGGAACTCGGGATTGAAAATCGGAGTGGTGACGGGTTCTTCGCGGAAGTCCGTCCATCTGGCGTTGGGCCCCGAACAGGAGAAGGTTCTGGATGCTCTGATCACCGCTGATGAGGTGACACTGCCAAAGCCTGACCCGCAACCATTCCATCTGGCTTCCGAGGTGCTGGGGCTTGCACCGGCGAGATGCGTGGTGGTGGAGAATGCTCCGTTCGGCATACAATCCGCACGCCGTGCGGGATGCCGGGTCATCGGGCTGTGCACTACGCTGCCGGCCGAGGATCTCGGTGACGCAAATTGGATCGTTGCCAACCACGCGGAATTGGGCTTGCTTTTGTCGGGCAACAGCAGAGTCGTGAGCTCCTAAACATGGTCACCATTCGCGATGTCGCGGGCGAGAGCGGATTCTCTGTCACCACCGTTTCCATGGTGCTCAACGATGGTCCGGCGGCAAAGCGCATTTCGCAGCGCACGCGCACTCACATCTGGAAGGTCGCCCGCAGGCTTGGATACAGGCCGAATCTGTTCGCGCGTTCGCTGCGCAGTCAACGCAGCCAGACGGTGGGCGTGGTGGTATTCGACATTACCGATCCATACTGCACCCAGATCTTGCGCGGTATTGAGAATCACCTGCGGCTCTCCGCTTACTTTCCCATCGTCACCGATCTGCAGGACGATCGCTTGCAGTTCCGCCGCTGCGTCGATATGCTCCTGGGGCGCCGCGTTGAGGGCATCATCACAATTGCCAATCCCATCTATCTGGACGCAGGCTTGCTCTCGGAATTTGTCGAGCGCAAGATTCCAGCCGTAACCATTGGCCGCGAATTGGAAGACAGCCCGTTGTGTTCGGTAGTGGTTGACAACGAAGCAGGTACACGGCAGGCGATTCAGCATCTCTACGAACTGGGGCATAGCCGCATCGCCTTCATTAAGGGCCCAAACATACTGGTGGACAGCATGCAGCGCTGGCGCGGCTTGGAGACGTTTGCTCGCGACGTGGGACTGAAACTGGATCCCAGGCTGGTGCTCGAGATTCAGGGCCGTAACTCAACCTACGCCGAGAGCTATCAGCTCACCGAAGAGTTGCTGAAACGCAGTGCGGAGTTTACCGCCCTGATTGCCTTCGACGATCTGACTGCATGCGCAGCCATACGCGCGCTCACCAAGGCGGGGCGCCAGGTTCCGAAGGATTGCTCGGTAGTAGGCTTCGATGACATTCCCAGTTCCGCCTTTTACAATCCTCCGCTCACCACGGTGCACCAGTTGCTGGAGATGCAAGGCTCGCTGGGAGCGGAGTTGATCGAAGAGATGATCACGGCACAGGCGGAAAAGCGTGCGCTTCCGGTCAGGCGCCGGAAGGTCTCTCCCAAGCTGGTGGTGCGGGATTCAACCTGTCCAGCGCCGAAGCCATAGGGACAGGGTCTTGCTTTGATCTGGGAAGCGTCTCTATAGTGTAACGTTTCATCCGTTTCGGCGAGTTCAGCGGCTTGACGCAGGAGAAGTTATGGATCACGTGCGACGGGATGACCTCTACCGTTGGTGCAAAATTCCTGCCAGGGAGTTGCCGGAACACCATCAACTGCGGGTGAAGTTCCGGGTCGTGAAGGATTCGGCGGCCATGGGCCAACTCATGGCGGAGGATCTGGCGGACGCTATTGCCTCAAACAATCAACTGAATCTGCCGACCCGAGCGATTGTTCCTTGCGGGCCCATGTGCTGGTATGCGCCATTCACAAATCTGGTGAACAGCCGGCATCTATCTTTGCAGCGGCTGACCGTGTTTCACATGGATGAGTGTCTCGATTGGCAAGGCCGCCCGTTGCCCGCCAACCATCCCTATAATTTCCGCACCTTCATGGAAGCGAATTTCTACGGCGGCGTGCGGCCGGAACTGCAGGTGCCGGAGGCGCAGCGGTTGTGGCTTTTGCCTTCGACTGCGGAGTCTGTACGGAGCGCAATAGAGGCAGGGCCGATTGATATAACGGTCGGTGGTTGGGGACAGGACGGACACATCGCCTACAACCAGGCGGGCCGCCATCCCTATCATCGGGTTACGCTCGAAGAGCTTGCGAATTCGACGATCCGGATTCAGGAGAACAACCTGGATACGATCCTGGCGCTGGCGCAACGGAGCTTTGGCGGGGCATACCAGTTTGTTCCGCCGATGTCGATCACGTTGGGAATCCGCGAGTGTCTTTCGGCAAAGAAAGTTCGCGTGTACAGCGATACGGGATCGTGGAAGCAGACCGCGCTGCGGGTAGCCTTGTTTTCAGAACCGGTGGCGGAATACCCCCTGACCCTTCTGCAGCGCCATCCCGACGCCGTCATCACGGCCACCGAAGAGACAGCGCGTCACCCGGTCAGCGAGCATCCCGATTGGCAGCTCTTCTAGGAGAGAAGCAGCATGCGTGTCCTGAGGATCGACAAAGCGTCCCCTTATCAGCAGCTCATCGGGGTTGGTGGCATCGGCACCGGAATGCTGTTTGCCCTGGAGGGCGATCACTCGCTGGGCCGCATAGAAAGCCGTCCCGGAAGGCTTCTCGACGTGCGCGACTATTGCAAATTGCACATCATCATCCACTATGTCGCCAAGCTTCTCGGAGCCAGCCATTCCGGGTTTCCGTTCCACGTATTGCCGGTAGGCAAGGTGGGCGACGATGCTCCGGGCCGGATGCTGCTCAATGAAATGGCGGATGTCGGTATCGATACGCGTTTCGTTCGCACCATTGCCGGCAAGCCAACCCTGTTCAGCGTGTGCTTTCAGTATCCCAATGGGGACGGCGGCAACATTACCACCAGCAATTCGGCCGCGGCGGCGCTGTCGGAGACGGACTTGACGGGGATCGGAGAGGTGCTGGCCTCTAGCGGGAAGCGAACAATCGTGCTGGCCGCGCCTGAAGTTCCGATGACAGTCCGCCGCCGCCTCTTGGAATTAGCAACCGAGGCAGGCGCATTGCGCGTCGCCTCGTTGGTCTCCTCTGAAGTCATGTCAGTGGCAAGCTCAGGCATGATTGAGCTGGTTGATCTCTTGTCAGTGAACGAAGAGGAGGCCGCGATGTTGGTGAGTTGCGAGTTCAGACCTCACGATACAGAGCCGTTCGTGGACGCGTGCCTGCGGCTTGTGGCGGAGAGCGCACCCGACCTCCGCTTGATCGTAACCGCTGGCGAGCATGGAGCCTATGGCTTCGGCGATGGAATCTGGAATTACTGTCCCGCGCCGCGGGTGGGGGTTGCTTCGACGGCCGGCGCCGGGGATGCGCTCCTTGGTGGAGTCCTTGCCGCGATGGCAGCGGGCTTGCCGCTGCTGCAACCCGGAGCGCAGCGGAAGGCACTAACGGACTCGCCATTGGGGACGGCACTCGAACTCGGAGTGTTGCTGGCCAGTCTGAAATGTCTGTCCCCGCATACCATTCATCCCTATGCCTCGGTGGACACGCTGGTCCAATTCGCCCATGACCTGGAGTTAACGCTGGCCAGCGAGATCAATGACAGCATCGCCGAGGGTGTGTTGGGAGTGAGGTAGGCCTGCTTTTTCGCTTGACAGGGATTTCGGCTGGGTATATTAGTTTGCGTCAGTAAAACGTTACACCTGCTACCGCTCGGCCTTCAGCGGAGGTTTTGCCATGGCTGCCCGTCATCTGCTCGGGGGAAGTCGGCGTCGAATGCCGTGCCGGCGCGGTCTGGAACTTGGGATCGCGTTACTCCTGATGGTTTCCAGCGTAGGTTGTACCCACGGTCCATCGAATCCTTCCGGTGAAGCAAAGTCGGCGGTGGTCGTTTCTTCCGACGGCGGCTGGCTTGTCATTACGACCCCCTCTGCCCAATTTCGCCTGAATGCGACCGGCGCGGTGCAGGCCGAATTGCTTGTCAACGGTACAGCGCTGACGTTGGACGATTCGCAGGCCGCAGCCGGTTCCCCCGCGGACTATGTCGTGAGCGGAGGCAGGCAGGTTCAGGATTTCACACTCGAACTCGCCCAGGCAAAAATCACCGACGCCAGCGGCCGCTTGGGCAAGCTTGGAAAGCGCATCGAGATTCCGGGCCGGAGTCCCTCGTCGGGCCTGGAAGAAACGCTGGCTTGCGAAGTTTACGACGCTTTTCCCAGCCTTCTGCTGACATCTACGTCCTACAAGAACGCTGGTTCTTCGGAAGTGCCGGTGGATCAGATCATCACCCAGCAACACATCTTTAATGCCTCTCTGAGCGATCCCAGGGCTGCGCCCTATGCCATGTGGTCGTTCCACGGCTCCAGCGAGGCGTGGGGCAAAGACGACGTGATGTTTCTCAGCGACAAATTTTCGCGTGCCAACCCCATGCAGGTTGTCATGCACAACGACGAGAACCAGACGGGCGGCGGAATTCCGGTGGTTGCTTTCTGGACCGGGGCCGTCGGCGAGGCGATTGGCCACGCTGAGACTGTGCCTTTACGCATGAGCCTGCCGGTGCACACACGTGGCGACGGGCGAGTGAATGCTTCGATTGTGATGGATTCCGGCGAGCGCTTGCAGCCCGGGCAGGTCTACACTACGCCGCTGACTTTCGTGTCGGTGTTCCGCGGCGACTTCTTTGAACCTTTGAGCCTGTACTCGAAGATGCTGCAGCATCAAGGTCTGAGCATGGCTCATCCAACGGCGGCCGATTACCAGGCGAATTGGTGCGGTTGGGGCTACGAGATGGACTTCACGCCTAAGCAGATGCTGGACACGATTCCGAAGCTGAAGGAACTCGGGCTGAAGTGGGCCACGCTCGATGCCGGCTGGTTCCGCTCGCGGGGGGACTGGGAGCCGCGTGCGGATACTTTTCCCGACGATTCGCTGCAAAAAGTCGTCAAGGCATACCATGACGCCGGCCTCCACATTACGCTGTGGTGGATTCCGCTGGTTGCCGAGGACGGGCACGGCAAAGACATCCTGAATCATCGTCCCTATCAGATGTCGAGGGTAGTGAAGGAGCATCCCGACTGGCTCATCCTCGACAAAGACGGCAAGCCGGCGCGGGCCACCGCCGATCTTGGAGCGCTGTGTCCCGCGGTGCCTGAGGTGCAGCAGTACTACAAGCATCTGACCGAACGCTTCATTCGTGACTGGGGCTTTGATGGTCACAAGCTCGATTTCTCCTACACCGTTCCCGCCTGCTACAACCCCAAGCATCACCACAAGTCGCCGGACGACTCGATCCGGGCAGTTGGCGATGTCTACCGGATCATTCTGGAAACCACGCGCGCATTGAAGCCGGAGAGTGTGACCCAAGCATGTCCTTGCGGAACGCCGCCCAGCCTGGCATGGCTGCCATACATCGATCAAGCGGTGACCGCCGACCCGGTCGGTTCCAGGCAAGTGCGCTTGCGCACGAAGATGTACAAGGCGCTGCTCGGGCCGGAAGCGGCTATCTATGGCGACCATGTCGAGCTCACGGAAGTACAGTTAAGCAATACCCTGCATGAGGTGGACAAGGGAAGAGACTTCGCATCTGAAGTGGGTGTGGGCGCTGTGCTGGGGACGAAGTTCACCTGGCCGGATTACGGGCCGAAGTTCAAGGTCGTCGAACTGACTCCCGAGAAGCAGGCGCATTGGCAGAAGTGGATAGGCATCTACAACGACAAGATGCTTTCGCGCGGAAAGTTCCTCAACCTCTATACCTACGGCTATGATTGGCCCGAAGGCTACGCCATCGAAAAAGACGGCAAGATGTATTACGCCTTTTATGCGCCGGACAAAGCCAAGCCCTGGAAGGGCAGCATCGAGTTGCGCGGCCTGGGTCCGGGAAGCTACAGCGTCGTGAACTACGAAAACGGACAGCAGTTGGTATCCGTGGAGGCCTCAACCCCCAAACTGAATGTCGAATTTTCGCAACATCTTCTGTTGGAAGTCAGTAAAACGCCGCCATTGGGCGGCCATTGATTCCGTTTCCTCGCGTCGGAGTGGAGGCACAGAATGAATTCCTCGTTCAAGCGTTTTGGCGGTCTTTTGATTGGGCGCGCTTTTGTGCTGAGTCTTTTGGCATTCGGGATGGCAGCAACCGGCTGGGCGCAAAAAGATGTAGGAGCCATCGTGGGGACGGTCAAAGATGCGTCCGGAGCCGTGGTGGCCGACGCCAAGGTGACGATCACGGACGTTGAACGCGGCACGTCGTTTGATACGACCACGAACGAAAGCGGGGAGTATGTCGCCAGCCTGCTGAAAGTCGGACGGTACAACGTCAGCGTAGAGAAAACGGGCTTTAAAAAAGTGGTGGTTGGCCCGGTGGAAGTGCAACTGCAGGGGAGGTCCTCGGTAGATGTTACGCTGCATGTGGGTGAAGTTCACGAGCAGGTCACGGTGACATCACAAGGAGCGCAGCTGGAGATGGAGACCTCCGACCTTGGCCAGGTCGTGACCAGCCGCCGCATCGCCAACCTTCCCTTGAACGGTCGAAACTACGCGCAGCTCGCGCAATTGGCCGCCGGCGTGGCTCCCGCGGAACCGGGATCGCGCGCAGAGAAAACCTTCGGCTTCAGCGCCAATGGCGCGCGTGCACTGCAAAATAATTTTCTGCTGGACGGCGTCGACAACAACGCCAACCTCGGCGATCTGTTGAACGAAACCACTTACGTCATTCAGCCGTCGGTCGACGCGATCGCGGAATTCAAAGTCCAAACCAATTCCTACAGCGCGGAATTCGGCCGCGGCAACGGCGCGGTGATGAATGCAGTAATCAAGTCAGGCACGAACGAATTTCACGGCGATGCTTACGATTTCCTACGCAACGAGAAGTTCGACGCCAGCAACGCCTTCGATCAGTTCGGCCGGCAGCCTTACAAGCAGAATCAGTTTGGCTTTACCCTGGGTGGTCCGATCATCAAGAACCGCACGTTCTTCTTCGGCGATTATGAAGGATTGCGGGTGCGGCAAGCCACGCCAATTCTGCTTACCGTTCCCACTCCAGCCATGATCAGCGGCAACTTCGGCGATCAGCTTTCCGGCGACTTTGCGCCCCAGGTTGACCCGAATACCGGTTCACCGATTGATGGCACCACCGCTCTCGATTGTAACGGCAGCGCCACATTTATCGGAGAGATATTCAATACGCGCCTGACCCAGACGAACCGCTTCGACCTTAATCCGAACGGGTTCTGTGGCGTGCCAATTTCGTCAGGAGGAAATCTAAACGTTTTCCCCTCGGCGCTGATCGACCAACTCAGCGCGCGGCTGGCTTCGTTCATACCGAATCCCAACACCAATCTTGGGGGCCAGAATCTGCTGATCGAACCAAAACGAATCGAGTCCCGCAACAATTTCGACATTCGCGTCGACCACAAGATCGGGCCGAAAGATGATTTCTTCGTGCGCTTCAGCTACGAGAACCAGCCCAGCACCATCCCCGCCCCGTTTAACAATGTGCTGGACGGGGGCGGCTTCTTCGACGGCCTCGAAGATAATTCCTATCGCAGCGTGGCCATGAGCGAAGTTCACCTGTTCGCGTCGAATGTGATCAACGAATTTCGCGTCGGCTATAATCGGATTAACTCCCACCGTTACCAGCTGAACTTCGATAAGAACATTGCCGGCGATCCTACGTTTGGCGTCGATTTTCCCGGCATTCCATTCGGTCCGCTCAACGGCGGCCTGCCGGAGATTGATTTCAGCGACGGTACGGCGACCATCGGCAGTTCGACGTTTCTACCCTCCCAGGAAAAACAGAACAGCTATGTCTTCACCGAAAACCTGACCTGGATTCGAGGGCGGCATTCCTTGAAGTTCGGCACCGAAATCCGCCGGGAGCAGTTCACCATCTTTCAGCCGGAAGCCTCCCGCGGAAATCTCGGCTTCGGCAGCGAATTTACCGACAATCCCGCTTCCCCCAGCAGCGGTGGATCGGCATTCGCAACGTTTTTGCTTGGAATTCCAGATTCCGGCGTACTTACCAGCCTGCACAACGTGGATTACCGGCGGCAAATCTACTCGTTCTACGCCCAGGACGATCTGCGCCTGACTCCCAGGCTGACCCTGAATCTGGGTCTCCGCTATGAACTTTTCGGCACCATCAAGGAAGCGGACGACCAGCAGGCCACCTTCGATTTTGCGCGAAACGGGCTGCTCGTCCCCAGTGGCCAGAATCAGCAATTGACCCCGATTTTGGCAGCAAGCATACCCATGTTTCGAAACGGGTCCCGCGGCCTCATTGGTCCTGACTTGAACAATTTCGCGCCACGCGTCGGACTGGCCTATCAACTGACCGATAAGCTGGTGCTGCGCAGCGGTTACGGGATCTTCTACGGAGGACAGGAAAATGGCCCGTTCTCGAACCCCAGTCCCGGTTTTAGTCCACCGTTCTTCTCCATCGAGTCGTTCAACACGCAGTGCGGCGCCTCCTCCGCAAATCCCGGATCCGGCCAGGTGGACTGTTCCATACCGCGGTTCAACGTGCTGGCGAACGGTTTCCCGTCCGACTCGCTGACCGATCCGAACACGCCGCTACTGTTCTCGGTTAGCCCGAATCTGCGAACCCCATACAACCAGCAGTGGCATCTGGGGCTGGAGTATCAGTTGCCGGCGGAAACCATTTTCGAAGTTTCCTATGCCGGATCGCGTGGTTTGAAACTGTTTGCTTTCTACAACGGCAACCAGGCAGTTCCTACGACGGACCAGACCGCGGCCTTTGCGCCGCGGCGTCCGGTGCACCAGTCACTGCCTGGAGCCGGTCCCTGCACGGTGTCAACTCCCGACAACTGCGATCCAGCGTTCGACACTTCGATCGCCACCTTCCGCTCCAACGCGTTTTCAAACTACAACTCACTGCAAGCGCGGCTGGAAAAACGGGTGACGCACGGCCTGCAATTCGAGGCGACCTATACCTATAGCCATGCGCTCGACAACGCATCGAGCGCGAATCTGGGGTCCTTTGCGACCGGCGACTTCCGCGACCAGCGCTTCCCCAAACTCGAGTACGGAAATGCCGACTTTGATGTCCGGCACCGGTTCGTCCTCAGCTATTTCTACGAACTGCCGTTTGGCCGGGGCAAGATGTTTGGCGGCAACGCAACCGGCGTGGTGGATCACATTATCGGAGGCTGGCAGGTCGCCGGTATTACTTCGGCTTCAACCGGAAACTATTTCACGCCAACCGATGTCGCCACCAACCTGTCGAATTCCGACGGCGGCGGCAACGTCGCGAGTGCGGCGCGTCCCAATCGCATCGGCGATCCCAATGCCACACCCTGTATTCCGGGAACGCTGTTCAACACCTGCGCCTTTGCCACCAACACGGTTCTTGGGACGTTTGGCAATGCGGGGCGCAATATCATTCGCGGCCCGGGCTTTCAGAATTGGGATTTCTCGATTTTCAAGAATATTCCCATCAACGAAAGGTACCGCTTTGAATTCCGGGCGGAATTCTTCAATATCTGGAACCACGTAAATCCCGACTTGTTTCCGGCAAAATTCCTGTTCGACAATCCGGCTACCGATCATGACATTGACCTTCCCCCCGGTGAGAACGGCTGCCCCATCGACAATCACAATGCCAACTGCTCATGGGGATTCCCGCAATCAGCGAAGGATCCGCGTCTCATCCAGTTTGCTTTGAAGTTTTACTTCTGAGGCCCGCAAGCCTGGCGGGCTGAGCGAGGGGAGAGGTCGTGCCGGGAGAATCAGGGCCCAAACTGCGCCGCGTCCTGGGACTGTGGGACCTCATTCTCTACGGCATGATCGTGATCCAGCCGACAGCGCCCATGCCGGTGTATGGCGTGATGAGCCAGCGCGCCCACGGTCACGCCGTGACCACCGTGCTCATCGCGATGGTCGCTATGCTGTTCACCGCCATCAGCTATGGCAGGATGGCGCGCGCCTATCCCAGCGCCGGGTCGGCGTTCACTTACGTCGGCTCGGAAATCCATCCCGCTCTCGGATACGTCACCGGCTGGAGCATGGCGATGGACTACATGCTCAACCCGATCGTGTGCACGATCCTGTGCAGCAAGTTCGCGCTCAACTTCGTGCCCGAAATTCCGTATGCGGCCTGGGTCGTGGTATTCATCATGCTGTTTTCCGCGCTGAATCTGTTTGGCATTCGCACCTCGGCGCGGATCAACGACACGCTTGCAGCCGGCATGGGAGTGGTCATCGTGATTTTTCTGGCGGCAGCGGTCCGCTACGTTTTGAAAACCCCGCATGACGGCCTGGCCTTCTTCACCCGGCCGTTTTACGATCCGCAGACGTTCTCCGTGCCTGCTGTTCTGGGCGGCACGTCGCTGGCGGTCTTGACTTACATTGGATTCGACGGAATTTCGACCCTGTCGGAAGAGGCTGAAAATCCCAAACGGAATATTCTGCTGGCCACCGTGCTGGTATGCCTGATCACCGGGGTGCTGGCGTCGGTGGAGGTCTATGCCGCTCAACTGGTGTGGCCGGGAGCGCAGCCGTTCCCCGATGTCGACACTGCTTTTGTGCATGTGGCCGGCCGCGCCGCCGGGCCGTGGCTGTTCAGCCTGATCAATATCACCCTGCTGGTTGCTACCGTTGGTTCGGGCATGGGATCACAACTGGGCGCCGCACGTCTTCTCTATGGCATGGGCCGGGGCAATGCCATTCCGAAGTCCTTCTTCGGCGTGATCGAACCCAAGCGCCGCATTCCGCGCAACAATGTTTTGTTTGTCGGCCTGTTCGCGCTTGTGGGAACCACTTTCCTCACTTTTGAGCGTGCCGCAGAACTGCTCAATTTCGGTGCCCTGCTCGCCTTCATGGGGGTCAACGCCGCTTCATTTACCAGGTATTTCCTGCGGGAGCGCAGAAGAGAGTTGAGCCAACTCTTCGTGCCCGTTCTCGGCTTCCTGGTTTGCCTGCTGCTTTGGCTGAATCTCAGCCGCCCGGCGAAGATCGCGGGCGCCATCTGGATGCTGTTAGGCATTGCCTATGGAGCATACCGGACTCGCGGCTTCCGGGCGGAACTGATCTCGTTCGACGTTCCAGAAGATGCCACAGGCACCACTTGATTGGCAGGACGCAAGTTTCTCGCGGTTGGACACAAATCTACGCAAGGAGGATTTCATGGCCGTCATCGTCCGTATCGTGCAGCAATTTCATCCTGGTAAGAGGCAGGAATTCATGGACCTCGAAAAGCAGTTTGCCGAGTTGGAGCGTCACGGCATTCTGCCACGCGGCGAGCGCTACGCTCCGATTTCGGGGCGCGAGCCCGGCAACACCATCGTCTGGCAAGGCCGATTCGAAAGCATGAATGCCGCCACAGCCGCCTTGAAGCTGTTCGAGACCAATCCCGAGCACACGGAACTCGCCAAGAAGCAGGTACATTGCTTCATGAATAGCTGGGTGGAACTGTACGAGGTTTTGGAGTACTGACCGGGGCCCGTTCGCAGCCTTTCAACCTGAGCGAACCGAAACAGCTTCGGGCAGAAGGATATCGAGCATGCAAGAAGCATGACGATCCCGAAAGGCATGCTCTCGAGGGTGCCTGTATAGCGACGATACCCGGCTCGGCAGGTTCTCTCAGCATGGCAGCGAAGGGGCTTCCACGGCGTCGTCCTTCCCGTAAAATAGAGAGTTTCCCAATACTGAATCCCGAGAGACCCCGATGCGGACGCTGCTGCCTTTCATTTTGAATTTTCTGCTGATCACTGGCATAGTCGCACAAACCTCACCGAAGTATACTGCCGCGCACTCGCTTCCCGGCGCCGCTGCCACCGCCATGGAGAAGATCGATCCCGAACGCATCCGCGCCCATGTGCGCTTCCTGGCCGATGACTTGCTCGAGGGCCGAGGCACGGGCCAGCGCGGTGGCGACATCGCCGCTGCCTACATTGCCACTGAGTTTGCGCTCCACGGTCTGAAGCCGGCGGGCGATAACGGAACCTATCTACAGAAAGTTCCCATGGTCGGCATCACACCCGATGACGCCACGAAGTTTGTTCTGCAGCCTGCGAACGGCGCGGCGATGGACCTGAAGCCGCTCGACGACTACGTTGCCTATGACCAGACCCAGGAGCCCGCGTCCAACGTGGACGCTGACATCGTCTACGTCGGATACGGCATCGAAGCCCCCGAGTACAAATGGGACGACTACAAGGGCGCCGACGTGAAAGGCAAAGTGCTGCTCATGCTGGTGAATGAGCCGCCGTCCGACGACGAGAAGTTCTTCAAGGGCAAGGCCCTCACTTACTACGGACGCTGGACCTACAAATATGAAGAAGCCGCCCGCAAGGGCGCGGTTGGCGTCATCCTGATACATAAAACTGATATGGCCAGCTACGGCTGGGAGGTAGTACGCAATTCCAACTCCGGCGAGAAGTCTTATCTGAAACTCGACGGCACGCCGAAGCTGAAAGTTGCCGCCTGGGTCCAGTTCGAGGTAGCTCGCAAACTCGCGCAAGCTTCCGGCTTAAGCATCGACCAGATGGTCAGCGACGCGGCGTCTCCCGGCTTCCATCCGGTAAGCCTGTCCGCCAGGCTGAAGGCGCACATGGTGAGCAAGATTCGCCCCTTCGAATCGAATAACGTGATCGCCATGCTTCCGGGGTCCGATCCCACG
>Ga0335080_10003642_pt1 | contig 15606 bp, 11 predicted proteins | sample Lox_Sample_34_FD_206720 | JGI IMG/M metagenome (GOLD analysis project Ga0335080, IMG submission 206720) | Soil microbial communities from Loxahatchee National Wildlife Refuge, Florida, United States - Lox_Sample_3.4 | ecosystem: Environmental > Terrestrial > Soil > Wetlands | place: USA...
GCAGGCATGCCTGCGGATCGGGCAAATACTCCAGCACACTCGAACAGAGGATCCCGCTGAACTCTTCCGCCGCGAAAGGCAGGCGCGCGATGGTCTCCACTTGGCGGAAGCTGAGGCGTTCGCAGTTCGCGTCCGCCGCGGCCAGATTCATCGAGACCTCAACCATTTCCGGGGCGGCATCCACGCCTGTAACGCGGCAGCCGCGTTGCGCCAGCCAGCGGGAGAGGAAGCCTGAGCCGCAGCCGGCGTCCAGCCAGTTTCCTCGAAGGGTTCTCCCCCGGCAGCATTCCTCGAGCACGGCTACCCGTGCCTGGAAGGAGCGTTTGCGATAACGCCGCTCCCAGTCGCCGGCCAGTTGCCCGTGGTAAGCAACCGCATCCGGGCAAAGATCATTCCGGGCCATGCGGCTGGTTTCCGATGTCACTGATGTCGCCAGGCGCGGTCTCCTGTTTTACGCGAAGTTCGTACATCTTGGCTTTTATGTGAAAGAACTGCACGCCATGAAAACAGCAGTAAATCAGGCCGGGAACGCCGTCGAGAAAGCCCAGGCAGAAAACATACTTGTAGAGAAAATAAGCCAGCGGCGAACCGGGCACCGAGAGGAATTTCTTTCGCAGCCAGCGACGGCGCTGGGCCTGGGTTCCAAAGAGGGCAGGCGGTAAGTCTCCCGAGCCCGCCTCCACCTGCTGCCACACACGCGCATCCCAGTTGGAATATTCGTCGTGCTTGCGAATGTATCGCGAGAGGGAATCAACGTTGTGATGCAGCAGCGGATTCTTCAATTTGGCGGTGGCGCCATCGACGATGACGTGCTCGTGCACTTCCATGTCCGCCATGGAACTGTCCTGATCCTTCAGTCGGCACTCGAAGCGCCCTTTTCCCTGGCGAAACAGGGAAAGCTTGTAGAAGCTGGCGGCGCTGTGCCGCAGGGGACGTCCCAGGAAATAGTTCTGCAGCCGGATGTAGTAGCCGGTGAAGGTCGGGTCCTTAACCGCCTGGCGGATTTCTCCCGCGAGTTCGGGGATCATGGCTTCGTCCGCATCGATCAGGAGAATCCAATCGTAGGCAAAGGGAAGAGTGTCCATGGCCCACTGCCGTTTCTTCGGCCAGCCGCCGTGGTAGTGGAACTGCACCACTTTGGCGCCGAAGGATCGAGCTATTTCGGCAGTGCGGTCGGTGCTTTGCGAGTCAATGACATAGACTTCGCCTGCCTCGCGCAACGATTCCAGGCAACGGGGAAGGTTCCGCGCCTCATTCCGCACGGGAATGATGACGCTCACCGGCAGGGGCGCCGCCGACCGCGAAATCTGCGGTTCCGAAGCCTCTTCGAGCTTCTCCATGGGTGACTTCAATCATACTACCGGAGGCTAGCCGACCCTCCTTAGAGATCAGGTTCCAGCACTGCCGAAAGTGCCAAAATCGGCGCGGGACCGGAAATCAATGCACGGCGAGGAAAGTGTAATTCCCGGCCGGCAAACGGGCGCTTGCGGAGCTGGGATTGCAGAAATGTAGCGTAACCGCATCTTTGGCGCTGGAGTAAGCGTTCAGCGACACGCTACCCAGGGCCGATGGCGGGCTGATTCCGGTGACCACATCTGCAGGAGTCAAGCCGACGGCCCTGGCAACGACGTCACGGCAGCTCTGCGGCGGGGCGGTCCCTTCCGGTGCTTTCACGCTGTACATTTTCATCTGGGCGAGGGGCGATCCGGCGCCGAGGGTGAGAGTGTTCCCTTCGCTAATGTCCACCGGAACCGCGAATGTTTTCTGCTTCGCCGTGAGCTGTTCTTTCCAGTTGTCCTTATCCGGCAGCGCGCCGATATAGCTACGGATTCCGAGGTTGGCCCGCGTGTATTGCACACCGGTCGCAGCCATTCCGCTGTCGGAATCGGCTTCGCCGGCGAGAGGGCGGTACCAGGGGTCGGTGACGGTTTTGACCGGGTCGGAGTCCTCCCAGGTGATCATGGGCCAGGGGCCGCCGCCCATGCTCATGAAATTCAGCCTGCCTTTCGAGTTTGGACGGCTCCCATGCAGGGCCTGACTTTGCAGGAGGAATCCCCGCTTCAGGCCGAGAGTGACGTGGCCGGGGTCGTCGCACAGGATGGGCGGATTCAGGGTTGGACCCATAGCGATGACTCCAGGAGCCTGGCAGGTCTCGGCGTAAACGATTGGACCATCCACCCAACGCCCGACCGACACGATCCCCTGATCGGGCAGCATGTCGGTAATCAGCTTTGCCGGCGCGCCCAAAGCAATAGTGTCGTGGCCCGAGGCCAGAATGATATGACCAGGCCAGAAATCCAGGGCTGGGAAATACGCCGTCCCGCCGCCGAAGGTGTCTACGCTGGTATAGCGAGTGGGCGCTGCGTGCGTGTCCTTGAAAGTGCACCGCGCGGGGCCGCAAGTTGCGGGGTCCACGGTTCCAACCAACCAATCCCCTGTTCCCAAGGGCGCGGGCTTGTCGCCCTTGCCGTCCCAGGTCAGGCGAAGAACTTTGTATCTTCCAGCGCCGGTAATTCCGGCAATCACCGGCCAGGTGACCTCGACCGGGGTGGTGCCGTCGGTTCTGGCGAATCCCGCCGCCAGCGGCATAGAGTCTCCGAAGACGGCGTGGCTGGCCACAATGAAATAGTGGTAGAAAGTCGAACCGAGCTGCTGGAACTGGGGAAGTTGCCCTTCGGTCATGCGATCACTGCGAATGGTCAGCATACCGCCTTGTGCAATGACTCCAGCCGCTCCTTTTTGCGCGATCCCGCAGGCGCGGCCTTCCTCGGTATAGACATTGTCGAGTTCGGTGCCGCCGTATCCGCCGCGCCTCACTCCCGTACGCACGCCAAATTGCTGGTAGCCCTGGATGACGCTGTCGGAAATATGGAGGGTGTTGCCGCTTTGCCAATCCACGCCGTTTCCGTGGCATCCGGCCGTGATGTTCAAGTTCTTCAGCCAGCCCACTGCCGACCAGGTGTTGAACGGGCCGGGAGCAGTCACGTAGGAGCCGCAAAAGGTGTCGTCGCAACGTATTCCCGAATATCCGCTATCCAGCCCGTCGAGGAGGAAACCCTGGTCGTCATCCGCCTGCACGTAGGCGCCGAACGTTCCCCTGGTTCTGGCAAACCGGGTGGAGACGTTCATGATGCGGGTGATCTGCCCATTCACCTGGATCATGGGCTGAGTATTGTCGGGAACCATGGGGCGGCCGCTGGGATTCAACAGGGTGACCTCCCTGGTAACCAGCGAACTCTTGGGGTCGCCTACGAAAATGCAGGTGTCGGCTGCATAGCAATTGAACGATGCGCCGCTGAAATCCACGGTCTGGTAGGAAGTGCGAAGCGAGGCCCGGGCGTAGATCTGCAGTTCCGTGCCGGGCGGCACGACCACGCGCCCGGATTGAGGCCGAATCTGGTGTTCGGGCGGTTGCACCCGTGCCGCGATCGATGCCTCCTGCAGCCCGCTGGAGGCGCTGCCGATGGTGTAGCCCGCGCTGTGCGCATTTGTCGTCGTGAACTGCAGCGTTCCAGGCTTGCCATCGCCGGCGCAGGTCCCGCCCGTCACTTTGACCGCTTCCGGAGTACCGGCGCCGGAGATGTAAACCCAATATTCCAGCTCGTTGCCATTCACCGCCGGAGGACAGGAGTCCAGGCTCACCGTTTTCGCGCCGGGAGACGAGAGATCGGTCGAGGGCGCGGACAGCCAATCGAAGTCTGTGGTGTATTTGATCTGGTAGCCGCTCGCCCGCACAGCTTCCGCCCGTTGCGCCTGCTCCCGGACCTGGTCCGGCCCTGATTTTGCCGGCACTCCCTGGCCCCGGGCGTGCAAACCCGCCATGGCCAGCAGCAGAATGCACAAGGAAACAGAGTGGCGGTTTAGATGCGGCATGATCTTCTCCTGAACTGATGGGTTCTTTTTTCTTGAATTTGAAGGTGCGGCATGGGGTTTGCGAGCCGGAACAAGGTTCACCCTGCTGGGGATTTAGATGCAAGAAATGGGCTGTCTCCCTGTTTCGCACCCTGCTTTCTGATGGCGTGGGCCAAGGCGACAATCTGTTCCACATGCTGCGCCCAACTGAAGCGAAGCGCCTCTTGCTTTCCCTGACTGGACATTTTCCGCATGCGCTCGGGCGAGGCCGCGATCTCCGCGACCGCGGCAGCCAGGACTTCGGGCGAGAAGCGCGGAAAATACATCGCCGCCTCGCCGCAGATTTCCCGATGGATCGGGATATCGGCGGCGATCACCGGCAGGCCGCTGGCCATAGCCTCTACCACGTGATGGGCGAAGGTTTCGGTGTAAGCGGGCGTAACGTAGAGGTCGCAAGCGGCATAGACGTGATGCAATTGCCGGTAGGGAACGGCGCCAAGCTGCACGACGTCTGCAGCGATTCCGAGCTGCTCGAGCAATGCCGCGGCGTTTTCAGCATGAAAGGAACCGGGGTTGTCCTCGGTGCGCAAGGTGCAGGTGAAAACGACTTTTGCTTTACGGCCCCCCGGCAACGGCTGCAACAGTGGAAGAGCGCGCAACAGGGTTTCAAAGTTGCGATAGTAGTTGTAGTGGCTCACCAGCAGGAGCCGCAACGCGCCGTCGGAGGGTCCAAGTTTGGCGGCGATTGCCGCATCCAGCGGAATGTTTTCAGAAAAGAACGCACCGCGGTCGAAGCCGTGGTGGATCGAGATTACATGTCCGCGCGCCCAGCGCTTTAATTGGTCGGCGAATGACGCGCTTGGCGCCACGGTCACGTCCGCCCAGCCAACTGACCTGCGGGCGAACACTCCCTTGATTTTTGTGTCCAGCCACAGCATGTAATCACGGCGCTCGCCAAGATCGCGCAGAAAATCCCCGGAAGTGTAGAGGGAGTTGCCGCTGAGCAAGATCTGCGGCACAGGAGACCGGCGAAGTGCGAAATTCCCGGCGGAGAGCAGAACGTCGGCGCCGATCCTGCGAATCAGGCCGGGCAGCATCGATTGCTCATACCAGAATCGCCGCCCAGCCCCGCCCGGAGGCTCGCGTTCGATGTAAGTGACATTCCGGTAGTCTCCCAGTTCCCGCCGTAAAGCCGGGCGCAGGAGGATCGATGTCTGCAGGCCGTCTCTGGCGGCCAGTTGCGGCGCTACATTGCGAACGTAGGTGAGTCCACCGCCCGCGCTGGCGGCGAGGGCATTGATCAACAGATGCATGATTTACTTGTAGCGTCTGGCATCCGGAAGAAATCTCCGCAGCGTCACCCGCCGTTTACGCCCAGGAGCTTGCGCAACTTTCGCCGGCGGGACGCCCAGGCGAAATCTCCCAGGCCGGAATAGAAGAAACGAAACTCAGCCGGTGAATATCGTACTTCGATCTCCCGCCTCCAAATCAACGAGGGCTGGTCGGTCGTTCCGTCCACCGCACCCGCGCAAGGCGTAAAGCAGAAGCGATGATAGCGCCGGATGACCTCCCAGGCAGCCGGATCCACCGAATCCCAGGAGAATGTCCAGGCAAAAGCGTCCACGGCTTTGTCCGTCCAAGCGGCGATCTTGCGGGCGCTCTCGCCGATTTCGCGTTCCAGATTCTCGCGCGAGAGGCCAAGCAGTCTGGCATGCGAGAGCGTGTGATTGCCGATGGCGTGACCGCGCGCCGCCAGGTCCCGGATCTGCCCGGGGTTCATCGGCTTCCAATCCTCGTGCAATTCGTCTCCGACCTTCGATTCGGGATTCACATTGGATCGGTAGAAGGTGAACGCCTCGTCCTGCGGGCACTCTACAAAGGCCGGTACCACGAAGAATACGCCCCGGGCGCCAAAGGACTCTAACAGGGGCGCGCCGACCTCATAGTTGCTTTCGCGGCCGTCGTCGAAGGTGAACAGAGCCCAGGGCTTCCCTTCACGCTGCGCAGCGGCTGGGGCGCTCCACAGTTCGGCGAATGTTTCCAGGTTGACGATGCGGAAGTGCTCAGCCACCCACTCCAACTGGCTGCGGAATTGGCCGGCAAGCGCGGGAGGAGTATCGTGCACCTCAACCACGACCCCCCAGGCGGCCTGCCTCCGCTTCGAGTTGAGGAAGAGCGCAAGCTCATCCAATCCCAGCGCGGCCGCGGCGCGAATATATGATGTGCGGGCTTGGCTTCTCAGGCTCATCGGCTGCGGTCCATAGGGAGTTGGAGGGTCAGAGGATCCAGTCACCGTCTGCCGGAACCAGGTACCAGTCGGACGCCGGCAAGAGCCGCGACTTGTCGAGCATCCAGCCGCAAGGCGCTTCGAACTCCCGGCGCAGGAAGCCGAGTCGGCGCAGGCTGTCCTGCTGCGCCTGGTTTTGGCCACGGAAGACAATCATATCCGCTTGCCCGTGATAGCGCTCGACCAGAAGGCTCACGATCAGGCTGCAAACTTCCGGCGAAGCCCGCGGATAAACATCGAGGACATTGAGGGCGCGAATCTGATTGCGATAGCCGCGGGCCTGGCGGTTGACGGCAAGCAGAGTGTCACCGGCTTTGCCGCGGACCGCGAACACTTCCGCCCGGCCTTTGCGCTGAAAGTAGCGCCATTCAATATACTGCCGGTCGCGAACGGCGCTGAGGCTTTCCGGGGCGGCGGAAAGGCCCAGATCCATTACCTGATCGGAAGAGGTGAGAGGCACAAGATCGGCCCATTCCCTGCGGTCGCTCCGCAGCCGCCTGGCCAGATTCAGCCCGGGAGATGAGAGCCCGGCAAACCATTGCGAGAGGCCGAGGCCGGCGCCGCGGCGCACTGACATTTCTTCGATCACCGGGCGCCAGTTGAGCACGCCGAGAAGTTCATGGCCGGTGTCAGGAATCGGAACCGCGCCCCGCGCCTTCCACAGGCGCCCGGATTCAGGATTGGCGGAAGTCCCGAATAACGGCCACTTGCTGCTGAGGCGCGAATACTTCAGAAAAAGCATGCCGCCGGCGCCGCGATGGGCCGCGTCCACATAGAAAGTGCTGGAGCCCATCAGAACAAACGTTGTCTCACGGAAACGGAAGGCCTGGGGGACGCACAGGAAACAACCTGCCAGCTCTCCATCGCGGCTGCGCAGCTCCCAACCTAATGGCGTGCTCGAATCTCGCGCGGGGTTCCGCAGGAGAAACCAGCGCAGGTGGGCTTCAACTTCCCCGGCATCGAGGTGGCTTTGGCGGGCGACGAAGGCGGAAAGCTCGGGCACGCCGTTCTCTGTGACTTCCACAATCTCAAGCGGTGAGGTCTGCGCTGCCACAGCCGGCATTCCCTTCGTTCCGCCGCTTCCCGGTGGTCCCATGAATGTTGGTGTGCAGCCAGGACGCGCGGGCATCAGCCGCCCAGTTTTGCCGAGTCCGTAGCAGAATGCTCCGCGATCAACTCCGCCAGGCCGGAAATCGTTACCAGCCGCGCATCCTGGAAGTCGGCATCGGAGAACTGCACGCCGAAGTGATTTTCTATCTCGGTGACGAACTCAATGATCTCCAAGGAACTCAACAGTCCGGCGTCGAAATAGTTCTTTTCCCGAAAACTCTCTTCCGGGACCGTAGAAAGCTTGCCTCTCCCCACAAACCACTGCTCCAGCCACCGGCAAATCTCTTCGCTCAAGTCCTCACCTTTCAATGGCAATGCAGCGCGCCGGCGATCCATCGCCGCCCTTGATCTTCAACGGCAACACGACTAATTCAACTTCACTGCGGCTCAATGACCTGAGGTTGGTCACGTATTCCACCAGTACAACGCCCGCGCCCAACAGAACTTTGTGATTGGGCGAATCTTTGCCGCTGGCGCGGGAGTGCGCCGGGTTGTCCGGCGAGGGCACGTCCATGGCGATGAGGCGAACGCCATTCTCCACCATCCAGGAAGCCGCCTTCTCGGAGAAGAAAGGGTACTGATTGTAATAAGACATTTCACCGAAATGATCGGACCAGTCGGTGCGCAGGATGATGCGCTGCGGAACCGTTCCCCCAAGCTTCTCCTTGAGGTGCGCCACATCAATCTCCTGTAATGGGCGGCAGGGCGTGAAGTTCAGTACCGTCGCCGGCCCGACCAGGACTTCGAGCGGAACTTCATCGATTCCCTTCCCCTTGGGGATAAAGTGCAGTGGGGCGTCGGTGTGGGTGCCGGTGTGAGTACCCAGCGTGACCTTGCGGGTCTCGCGTCCCTCCACTCCATGCCGCCCCAGAATGCTGATCTCCACCACCGGGTGCCAGTGGGTGGGGAACGTCATCATGCCTTCTTCAATGGGAAACGAGAGGTCGATGATTTTCATGATCGGGTATGTGAAGTTGACGCGGCCTCAAGGCAGCGCAATCGCTGCATTCTTTTGAAATCGCTTGAGGGCGGTAAAAGCAAGCCTATCAAATTAGCGGCCAGTGTGCTTCGCGATCGGCACCGCCATTACGCCCCGGCCTGGACCACGGGCCTTGAAGCCGCCTGGAATTTTTCCTTTACCAGCGCCCGAAGCACTGACTTCTGCACTTTGCCGCTGGCCGTCTTGGGGAATTCGCTCATGGCCAGGTAGCGTGCCGGCTGCTGATGAGCGGCGAGGTTGGCTTTGCAATACGCCATGACGTCATTCAGTATTCCCTCGAGTTCCAGTCCGCTCTCCAGCTTCAGTACGGCGACAATATCCTCCCCATACAATTCGTGCGGCATGCTGACGATGGCGGCGTCGGCGACTCCCGCACAGCGCAGCAAGACTTCTTCAATCGCAGCCGGGCTGATGTTGACGCCGCCGCGAATGATGATGTCTTTCTTGCGGCCGGTAATGCACAAGGCCCCCTGCTCATCTACACGCCCGAAGTCACCTGTCGCGAACCACTGAGAAGCGTCGACTTCGCGGAGCACGCCGTCCGGCTCCAGATATCCGGCCATCAGGTCGGGTGTGAGCAGTTGGATTTCCCCGTCCGCGCCTGCGGGCAGCGGCGATCCATCGTCATCCAGAACGCGCAGTTCAATTCCGGGCAAAGCCTCGCCCACATAGCCTGGCTGGGAATAGTCGCTGCGGGAGCGGGCGGTTAGGAACAGAGTTTCGGACAAGCCATAGTTTTCGATCAGTCTTACGCCATAGCGGCGCTCGAAGTCCTCTTTTACTTTGAGAGCCAGAGGGGCAAATCCTACGAAGGTATGGCGAATGGATTCGCGGCAATATTGCTCCCCGGTGCGGCCGCGATCCATCTTCAGCAGGACCGACATCACCGTAGGGGCAAGCCACAGAGTGTTTGCCCCGCTGCGGCTTACACGGTCCCAGAAGTTCAGGCTGGAGCGCGCATCGAAGACTTGGTCGACCACTACGCTGGCGCCGTGCAGGAAGGGAAGAATCAGGAGATTGTAAAATCCTCCCATATACGCCATGGAGAGCGTGAGGTAGAAGCGGCTCTCCCGATCGATTCCTTGCACCGAGGCGAACGCCTGCGCATTACGGAACATGCGCGCGGTTCGATGGGCCAGCCCTTTGGGCTTGGCCGTGGTTCCCGAGGTGTACATGAGGACAATCAATGCGTCATCGCTGAGATGCAGGAGAGACTCAGCATCCGAGGCGGAAGGCAGCGAACCGATGTCGATCGCGTTCTCAGACGCGGACCCGCCCGCCTCATTCGCCACCATAAGCGCCACCAGGTTGGGGTGCAACCCGGCGAGTCTTTCTACGACGGCCCTGCCGGCAACCAGCAGGCGCGGCCGACTGCTCGAGAGAATGAAATTCAGATCACCCTGGCTGAGATTGGGGTTGATGGGAACCGAGGTAGCACCAGCATAGAGGCAGGCAAAATACAGGACCGCCAGTTCGCAGCAATTGGGCAGCATCATGGCGACGCGGTCGCCAGGCTGGACGCCACGCTTACCCAGCTCAACCGCCAGCGAACACGCCAGCCGGTGAAATTCGCCATAAGAGAATTCCCGGCTCGCGATGGCATCCACCAGAAAGGGCCGTGCTTTATAGGTCTGGACGGATTGTAAAACTGCCGCGCGCACCGTCATCGCGTCGCCACGGGCTTGGGTTGGCCGGCCTGGATGAGATCAGAGATAGCCGTCCATCGCACCATTTGCCCCCGATAAGCGTGGTGGGGATCCACCCGCAATATGGTCCGGCCGGGAACTTCCTGCTCCAACCGCGGGAAGTAGCCCAGGGTGACGAGAACTCCTTCGGCAGATGTTAACTGATCAATGGAACGCGCATCCCCCCCGCTGGGCGGACAGGTAAGCAGCGCCACCGTGATCCCGAGATCAAAATGGCCACGATCGGAAAAATCGCCCAGTTCGAGGCAATTCGCCGGCGCGTTCGAAGGAACGGCTCCGTGGACAGCCACCGTGCGGAAGCTGTTTGCGGCCGATTGCAGCATGGCCTCGTCCACGCTGCCGTGAATGAGCAGGCAGAAATCGCCATATTGCTGCGCAGTCGCCGTCAGAATGTCTTCGAGATACCCGGCCAGCAGCCGCCTGGACCGCACGGGGATAATTCTGGCCGCGCCGGCGAGTTCTTTCAGCTGGGAGGGCAACTCCGCGCCCCATGCGCCGCCATCCAGATCGTGCAGGTAGACAGAAATGCTGTTCCTGGTCAGTTCCAGTATCTGCTCCAGCACTTCAAACGAACCGTAGGTCGCACGCCCCAGCACGATGCCGTCTTCCGCCAGGACCAGGTCGGCGAGAATCAAGTCGGGCGAGGCCGTTTCCGCCGCCACGATCTCCATCACCGGCCGCGCCCGCCGTTTGGCGCAGGCGATCATCATGCCGTCCACCAGCGACTTCACCGACGCCAGCGAAGCGCTGAGACTGTGCTGGGAGATTCCCTGGGCCCGGAACGAGGTCAGCGTTTCATCCGGCTTCCTGGCAACCGTCTTCGGCAGTGTTGAAGCCACGCGCTCCAGTTGACCGTCATCCAGGTTCACTGGATCAAGTCCTGCCATGGCGGCCACCAGTCTTCGCAGCGGGACGCCATGTTTGTTTGCCGCCGCCGCCACCTTGGGAAGAAACGAGGAGTGGAACTGGCTGTACCCCATGGTTACCGACATCATGTCGTACAACTGCATCTGCGACATCAGCGGTCCCAGGACCTCCTCCGCCACATCCATCACTTCAAACAGGTCGATGCCGGTGTCGAGTCCGAGCCTTTTCAGGACCGCGACGGCAATTTCGGTGGGCACGTTGCCGGCGCTGCGCCCCAGGCCATACAGGGTGCTGTCAATCAGAGTGGCGCCGCAGCGGATCGCCTCGACGCTGTTGGCAACCGCAAATTGCAGGTTGCTGTGCCCGTGAAATCCCAAAACGCAGTCGCATTTCTGCCGGGCCGAGTCCAGGTAATTGTGGACGTCGTCGGGGAACATGCTGCCGGCGGAATCGACGCAGTACACCACTTCGGCCCCGGCGCTTACGCCGCCGCGGGCAAGTTCGCCAAACCGCTGCGGCGAGACGCCATAGGTTTTCATGAAATTCAGGCAGGGAAGCAGGCCGAGTTCGCGGGCCAGCGTCAGATAAGGATAGGCGGTCTCGATCTCGGGAGCGTTGTAGCCTATGCGGACAAAATCCAGCCCGGCGGCGCGCGCTGACCGCAGTTGGTCGGCGGTGCCGATGCCGGGGATGAAAAAGCTGCCGATCTTGGCCTGCGGAGCCGCTCCTTTCGCGGTTTCGATCAGACGTTCGTCGCTGGTGGGCATCGCACCTTTTCCCACCTGCGATGCCCCCAGTCCCAGGCCATGGCCAACTTCAATCCAGCGGAAGCCGAGCCGCCCAAGCGCTCCTGCCACCCTTTCGGTGTCCTGCTCGGTGAACTTGAAGTCCACCGCGTAGCTGCCGTCGCGCAGGGTGCATTCCAATATCTCTACGCGCCGCGCGGGTCCGCCAGGCCGCTTCGGTTGGGCCGTGGCAAGCTGAGCTTGGGAATCCACCATATGACTCGTCAGGTGTGGCGCACCTTCTCTTGCCGACTCAAGCGGCAGTATAACAGCGGCTCGCCAGGGATCTTCCTGTGCTTCCGGACACGCAGATCACCGTTCCGGAGAACCAATCCAAGTTGCCGGAACGTTCGGCCGCAGCGTCCAACCGGCTGGCCAGGCAAGGGGCCGCAGGTTCACCTCGTGCATGTTCGCAGAAGGGGGCTCAAAATCCATGGTTACGAAGGCAAGCGACCAGAATATCAGGCATAAATACGACCCAACCGCGAACAGCCAGTCCTCGAAGAAGGCATGAACTAAGCCGGCTGAGAGTATGGCCACAATGGTCATGTAGGGATGGCTGGCGAGCCCCGTCCTTCGCAGCCAGGCGTAGATACGAACCAGGCGTACTACCAGCAGGAGCAGCAGTATCCCGAAAGGGATAATCCCAACCAGACCCATGTACTCGGCCACCGCCAGATAGCTGTTCCCATGTTCGCGGTTTATGCCGGTCGACCTGGAACCATTCGGCACCGACGATATGTCATGGGCGATATCGCTGGTGCCAAAGCCACTCCCGAACCAGGGATGTCTTTTAACGGACGCGACTGTCAGCTCCCAAGGCCCTCTGCGGGAAATCCAGACTCCGGACTCCGTCGACCTTCCTTTGAAGATGACTTCGGAGGTAACGGAACTCGCAAAATCAGTAAGTTGCCCAGGGTTATAAACCCCAGCGGCGGCCAGGAGAAAGACGACGACGAAACCCGCACGCAGCAGGAACATGTGTTTGCGCAGCACCAGGCACACCAGAATCGTGATAAAGCCCGCGGCCAGAATCGAAGCTCGCGCGCGGCTCTCGTAAAGGACAGCGCCAGCCAGCACAAGGATAGCAATGCGACGCGCGTACAACGCCCTGTCGTACGGCCGTCCCGAAAGCAGGTCGCACAGCAATACGGGGATGACCAGGACGCCCATGGCGGCTCCCACGGCGTTGGGATGGCCGAAGAGGTTGGTGTGGTAAACGATCAGGAGCGGGGCGGTTACAGCGGTCAGAATCTCGCAGAGTAGCACCAGCCAGCGAACGAGTTGCTCTTCCCTTCCTTCCAGACTGATGCGCGCTCCAGCCGCAGCGTAAAGAAACAACATGCACAGACTGAGCACTTTTTCCAGGCTGGCGTTAGGCGCCTCGGAGACCAGGGTCGAGACCAGGGCGATACTGACACAAGCGGCCGCGATCAGATGGAAGAATCCGAAGTAATGCCGGCGCTTCCCCCGCAGCCAGAGCAGAAGTCCCATCCAGGCGGCGACTCCCAGAATCCCCCAGCGCGCGAGCATTATCTGTCGCTGAAGGGGCAAAACCATTCCTGACCAGAGGAACGACGCGGTCAACAACGCAAAGAATATCTCCTCGTAATGCCACAACGCGGCAAGAGTAAGTTGCAAGGCGAGCAGGGCGGCGAGGTAACGCGAGTTGGCCACCAGCCAGGGCCGGTTGGCAGCCACGTAGAGAAGCCACACCCCGACCGCACCCAGACCGGCAAAAATGAGCCAGCGGTAGCGTTCGAAACTGCTATTCATGGAGCGCTTTCGGAGTCGAGATCACTCTGCATTGAGTTTAGAGCCTTCGCGGCGATTATTCCACACTCCCCGTCCCTCTGAGGTCATGAGCGGTCAACAGCCGCTCGGAAAGCCATACAGCGGTGCGCAAGTGGCGTATCATCGGGCGGCATCATCGGGGCACGAGTCGTGTGATCTCCGCCATTCCCTCCGCCCATGCGGAGGGAGAATAGAGCCGAATACGTTCCAGGCTATTGCTCGCCATGCGCCTGGTCACTTCAGAATCGACCACTAGCTTACGCATGGCCGCAGCCAGGGCAGCGGGCTGCCCCCGGGGAACGACGTACCCGTTCCAGCCGTCTTCCACCAGATCGGCGACGCAGCCCGCCACCTCGCTGGCGATTACCGGCAGGCCACAGGCCATGGCTTCGTTCACTACCAGCCCCCAGGGATCGCTGTGGGTGGGGAAAATAAAAGCCTCGGCAAGGGCGTAGAACTCCGGAAGCTGCTCCCGATGAATGAAACCAAAACACTGAACCAGACCGGGAGAGACGGCGGCGCCACGCTCCCGCAACTGTGCTTCGGCTGCGCCATCCCCCACGAAAACCAGCCCGATTTCACTGCGAAGGGAAGCCTCCAGGGATGCGTAAGCCTCGAGCAGTTCAAAGATCCCTTTTGAGGAAACCAGGCGCCCGACATACAGAAAGAAGCGTTCGGGCAAGCGGTATTGGGCGGTTATGCGGGCCCGGTCACTCCTGGCGGCTTTCGCCAGGCGGGCGAACAGGTCATTATCCACCGCATTTCGCGCGATGAAGATTGGCTGCTGGCGCACCCCCAGCTGCTGAAGATATCGCTGGGAGGAGATTCCCGGCACGGCGAACCCGCGGCAGGCGCGCAGGAATTTCGCCTTGAGGTACTCGATGATGCGGTTGCGCGACCGCTGGTCTGCGGCGTTGCTTTCCGACCATAAAATAAGCGGCACGCGCCGCTTCTGGGCCCACAGAAGCGCCTGCCAGGAGGCCGGGTAGTTGTAGCCGCCCACGATGATTGCCTCGGGAGCTGCCGCTCGGAAAGCCCGCCTCAAACCCCGATTTACCAAAATGGTCTGTCTTCCAAATCGGCAACGAAATGATGGCAGCACCTGGTAGGAGAAACGAATTTCGTCCTTGTACACGCGCCATTGCCGCATCGAGGGGTCGGTTTCGGCAAGAAAAATTACATGCAGCGAGACATCAGGATGTTCCGCCAGGGCGTTGAATTCCGGGACGCGGTAGGGAGCGATGATCTCGGTGACGATGGTGAGGCGGCGCTTTGTCCGGGGCTCGGCCCCGCCAATCTCTCTCTCAGCTAGAGTTTGGGGCTGCATTTTTGCCGGGTTCAGGGTTTCGCCACTCCCAGAAACACTTCCGCCCACTGTTGCGTAATCCGGTCCCAGTCATACTGCCGCACATGCCGGACGGAGGCCGCGCTCATCGCCCGGCGCAGGCCGGGATCGGCGAGAAGCAGATCAAGTTTTTCCGCCAGTTGTTCATCCGATTCTACCAAGAAGCCGGTTTCGCCATGCACCACGTAATCGGGGTGGTACACATTCATGGCGACCGCGGGCAATCCGCTGGCGGCCGCCTGCAGTAGTACCTGCGGGTGTCCCTCCAGCACGCTGGGAAACAGAAAAACGTCGGCCTTACGCATTTCCTCCCCGAGTAGATTCGACGGCAGGTGGCCCAGAAAGGTTACGTTCCTGCATCCCAGGCGGTCCGCCAGCGCCCGGCAGCCCAGTTCGGTCTCGCCTCGTCCCGCAAGGCGGAATTGCACCGCGCTCCACCGGGCCGCCTGCTCGATCACCCGCTCCACGCGTTTACGCGCCTGAAACGATCCGGCGTACAGCACGGTGGGCGGGCCGTCCGGTTTCGAGGCGGGAGGGAAGAAATAGCGCGCGTCCACGCCGTCGCAAATCACCCCGGCGCGAGTGCCGAAGCGTTGCCGCACAGTTTCGGCAACATACTGCGAGTTACCTATCACCGCCGTGCCTTCACGAACGCAGCGCTCGATCAGCGGGAGGCTGGTGGCATCATTCATTGCCATTACGATGTAGGTCACCAGCGCCGACCGTAGCAGGTGGGATTTGCGCGATGCCAGGACGGCACGGTCCAGAGGCCCGGTCCGCGGGAAAAAGTAAATGTCTGGCTGGGAAAGCACGAGGCGCGTCAGCAGGTGGACCGTGTTTCCGTGCTTGCGGTGCTTCAG
>Ga0335080_10003644_pt1 | contig 15604 bp, 13 predicted proteins | sample Lox_Sample_34_FD_206720 | JGI IMG/M metagenome (GOLD analysis project Ga0335080, IMG submission 206720) | Soil microbial communities from Loxahatchee National Wildlife Refuge, Florida, United States - Lox_Sample_3.4 | ecosystem: Environmental > Terrestrial > Soil > Wetlands | place: USA...
AACAATCGCGCCCCGCCAAGGCGTCATTGAGCACGGCGAGCGGCTTATTTAGCAACAACTCATCGCGTTCGGCATGTGAAGCATCGCGCGCAAATTCAGGAAGCACTACGCGATGCTGCAACAAATCAAGCAGTAACGCTTCCGTCTCCAGCACAGCCCAGAAGCTCCATTGAGTAGCCAGACCCAAGACTTCCGGTTCGGCACAGTGCATCGGGCCATCGTATTTTTGTGCGAGGTAGAGGTTGATCGCCATCGATTCCCACAACACCAGATCGCCATCCACGAGAGTCGGTATTCGAGCGTTCGGCGCGTAGTCTTCTCTATCAGCTGATACGGTTTGCCCATTTCCTCAAGCATCCAGAGACATCGCATCGCTCGCGACCTGGAATTCCCATAAAGATGCAGCATCTTTCTGCTCCCAGCCGTGTGACACAGTGAATCGATATTGGTGATCCGATGTCAGGCCCAATTTAAAATGCTGTCAACGGCGAGTAGTGTCCGCCATAAACGATAAGGCAGACGACGGGTTTCCACGACCACAAGACCGTTCATTGGTCGCTATCTGGGCATAGCGGACATGGCCGGACTTGGTGCCGGCTGTGGCGGGTCGCGAATGACCCAAAACGGCCTGTACAAAATCCTACCGTCTGGCCAAAATCCGGCGTCGATTTTTTGTCGGTCTGCCTTAGATGCTGCGCCGCAACTTCATTCGGGCCATTGGCTGTACGGCAATCGCTTGGCCATGGGTCGCGATGGCGCAACGGTCAGACAAGGTCTGGCGCATCGCCTATCTGTATCCGGGGTCGCTCGCCCTCCCAGTCGATCATGCGATATTCAACGTCTTCCGCGACGAGATGCGGACCCTGGGTTACATTGAGGGCAACAACCTGATCATCGACGATCGAAGCGCGGAGGGAAAACTTGAACGTTTGCCGTTGTTCATGACCGAGCTGATTGCCCTTCGCCCGAACGTCATCGTCGCCATCACAACTCCCGCCATAGCTGCCGCGCAGAAGGCGACGTCAACCATTCCCATCGTCATGGCCCCGTCGATCGACCCGGTCGGCTCGGGATTTATCAAGAGCCTCGCTCATCCGGGGGGAAACATTACCGGCATGGCGGCCTTGAGTGGCGATGCGGTGGGCAAGGCCGTCGAACTTCTCCATGACGTCCTGCCGTCCGCAAAACGGATTGCTGTGCTGATGTCCAATAATCCAACTCAACAATGGCACTACGCATTGGCGGAAGTTGCGATCAAAAGCTTGAGCCTTACACCCATTCCGGTCATGGCTCGCACGCCCGATGATCTCGAGCATGCGTTCGAGACCATCAAAAAGGAGAATTGCGATGCCTTGTTCGTACTTTCGGATGTAACCAGACCGGCGATCGTGACTTTGGCCGCAAAGTCAAGAATGCCAGCAATTTATCAATCATCGCCCTACATAGCCTTGGGTGGACTCGCGAGTTACCACCCCAACATTGAGGCGATCTACCGCAAGGCGGCACAATACTGCGACAGGATTTTCAAAGGAGCCGATCCGGCTGAACTCCCGGTCGAGCAGCCGGTTATCTTCGAGCTTGCTCTAAATCTCAAGACTGCCGCCTCGCTCGGTCTGACCTTTCCGGACAGCGTCCTGGCTCGCGCTGACAAGGTCATCGAATAGTTAGTCGAAGACTTCCGTCGTTGGCCCTTCGCGCGAATGACCCAAAACGGCCTGTAAATGTGGTGCCGCAACGGTCGGCTGCTATCTGGGGTACACCGTGGCGCTAACCCATTCGGGAAAGCAACCCGTGATCCAACTCGAACATCCTCCAGCCGCTGACAGGCGATCCGCTCCTCTCTTCCAAACGCACGCGCTTTGTCTGTACGATGGAGTAACAGGTTGGATGGATCCGTGGGAAGATGGGCAAAGGCAATTCGCAGACCATCCGATCAGCACGTCAACGGTTGGTGCTGTGTCGTTTGATGATCGAGATCATGAGAAGTTTGCACGGAGCTTACGCCCCGGCAACCGAGCCGTTCGGCAGCCGGCTGGAGACTTTTTTCATAGGACTATGCGTAGCGCTGGGGAAGTTCGAGGAAAAGCCATTCTCCGTCGCAAAGATTGCAGCCTACATGCGAGTGCCACGCACGACGGTCATACGCAGATTAGGTCGGCTGCAAAGCTGGGGGCTCATCCATCGTCAGGGACATCGCTATTACATGGACCGGAAGGCGCTCAATTCCCTGCTGGGACTGCGAAGCTATCAGCACATACGCCGCCTGCTTGACAAGTCTGCCCGGGAACTGTCCGTTTTGGACACTTTGCCGGATTGACGGTGGCGTGCGGTTGATCGAACATCGCCCACGCGGATTTGTTGCGCGTACTAGCGCCTAAGTCCGTTCCCCAGTTAAACCCTCTCGCACATCGCGATTTGACCGCGTAACGGAGCCGGCGATGCTGTTTGCTCATGCCTTCGACAGGCCCGACTTGCTTGGCAGAATTCGCCGCTTTCGGAAAAATCCTGTTCACGTATACGGCTCCGCATTCGTGCTGGTTTCTGCCGCGACTTTGATAAGGCTAGGCTTGCACCAAGAGTTGTCCAGCGCGTCTCCATTCACGGCGTACAGTCTGGCGACGCTCTGCATGGCTCTTGCTGGCGGCTTCTACCCCGGCATGGTGACCTTGGCGGCATCCCTGGTGACGGGCGCGATCCTGTTTCTTCCGCCCGCGTTCAGCTTTACGCTCGCGGAGGGAGCCGGGTGGCCACTCATCATGTTCGCGCTATTCGGAGGCATCCAGGTTGTTCTGGTCTCGGGATTGATTGCCGCCATTTTGCTGCACGACGAGCATCAACAATTTCTGTTTGGGGAATTGCGCCACAGGTCTCGGAACCTGTTCACGGTCGTGCAGGGGATCGCTTCCAGAACGTTGACGGAAAGCCAAACGCTTTCGGAGGCGAAAGAGGCCATCGAACTGCGGCTGGCCGCCCTGGCGCGCACCCATGCGATGCTTGCGGACAGCGGATGGACGGGGGCGCCACTCGAGCAGATCGTTTCGGAAGAACTGTCGAGCTTTGCCAATCAGGTTACCTGTATCGGCTGCAGCCTGGTGTTGAACACGCCAGCGGCACAAAGCTTTTCGCTCATTATCCATGAGCTTGCCACGAATGCAGTCAAGCACGGGGCGCTCTTACGGCCGGAAGGGCGGATCACCATCCAAGGCCGCATTCGATCTGGTGAAGGACGTGACCTGTTTGAATTCTCCTGGATCGAAACCGGGGGACCTGCGGTCCACCGACCGCAGCGCAAAGGATTCGGAAGCTCAATTCTAAACGGGATGGCGAAGCGGTTTGCCCAGCATGTGGAAGCCTCCTATCGTCCGGAAGGACTCATATACGAGCTGCACGTCCCGGTTGGCACTATCAAAGCCCCTCTCAAACCAAAATCGACTCTTAAGATTACAGGCCAGTTGGCGAAAGCGGCTGGTGCTGAACTAACAAAAACCAGCATGTCGCTGTGCAATGACACCTAGGTCGGCTTGTGGCCCATCTCGTCATTTCGCTGCAGCGCGTCGATTTGGTCGTGAACGGCGAACAGCCAACTTGACCGGGCATCAAGCGCCGGCAAACGACGACACGGCGCCGTTCCGCGACGGCCCGACCCAAGGCTTGCAAGGAAACGTGAACGCCGTTCCTTCGGACGCCCGAGGACGACCTGCTGTCAGGCCGCGCGGGATTCCGGCGCCGAGGCGCCCAGACGCCTTCGCTGAATCAAGCCATGGACAAACGTCAGCTTCTCGATCACCGGCGGAGCGAGCACGAAAGGATACAGGTCGCGCGATCCTATGGCCCGGTTTACGCTGTTCATCGCGAACACGAACGGTAACCAGGAGCGCACGACATGATCGAAGTTCGCAACGGTGTAGGGATCGAAATCGATCCGGGCCGATAGGTCTTCGCAGCGTCCCGCCGCAGGGTGGACCTGGATGCCGAAGTTACCTGCCATCTCGAGCGTATCTATGATGTGGAGGTAATGCGCCCACGTCTCGGCGAAGTCTTCCCATGGATGCACCGAGGCGTAGGCCGAGACGAAGCGATCTTGCCAGTCGGCCGGCGGCCCTTCGCGGTAGTGTTGTTCGAGCGCCGTTTGGTAGTCTTGGGTGTCGTCGCCGAAGCACCGTCGACATGAGGCCAACTCACCGCCGTCGCGCACCAGAAGGTCCCAGTAATGGTGACCAACCTCATGTCGGAAGTGACCGAGCAGGGTGCGGTATGGCTCGCCCATCTCGATCCGGCGCCGTTCTCGTTCGATCTCGTCCGCCTCGGCGAGGGCTATCGTGACGACGCCGTTCTCATGACCCGTCATGATCCTCGCCGCGGGAGTGTCGGCGAGGAAATTGAAGATGAGGCCGTGCTTCGGGTCCTCGGCGCGCGTGTGCAGCGGCAGCCGCCAGCGTAGCAAAGAGTAGAGCAGGCGATGTTTGGCGGCCTCCAGCTCGCGCCAGCGGGCCAGATTGCTCGGGACCGACAAATCGGGAACAGTCCCATTGTGTCGGCAAGCCAAGCAGAAGCAGCCATCCTGGCCCTCCGGCAACAGCCAGTTGCAGGCGTCTTGAGCCGCATTGAGACAAAAAAATCGCCGAGCGCCGGTGTCGACGGCCCGGAAGCCGCGCCCCTCGCTTTCCAACGCGACCAAGATTTCGCGTGCCGGATCGTAACCCAGCTTGTGGCCGCAACTACCACACGTCCGATTTTCGAAATATAAAACGTTTCCGCAAATTTGGCAGGAGAAAATCTTCATGGGGCTTCTTTGCATCTGAGCGGGACAGGCCGCGGAATCACGGTCCGAGGACATCCTCAATTTCCGAACCGGTCGCCCGTTCCACAATGCGTCGTCTCTTTTGAGCAGACTAGTTTCCCGAGGGCGGAACAATGTTCAACCCCGGGCGAGCGTTAGGAAAAAATGCACGACATGCTTCCCGATTCACCGCCGGGGACGCGTCCTCGATGTCCAGTTCAGAGCTCTGGCACTGCACTCGCCTTCATTTCTTTGATGAGCGATTTCCCGTTGACTCGGATTAGGCCGTCATCCGAGCTGGTGTATCGGCCGCCAGGTAGAGAATGTCGGGTCGCCCGGAGGAATTTCACCTCCGGGCGCTCCCAGAACCGTGCATGACCCTCTGGAGTCACACGGCTCCCGATGTTCGGCCGTTGCCATGACATAGCGGCCAATGTGCGAAGAGCGTGGGGTTGGCCCGGGGTTGCCGGTCAAACCAATCTCTTGCGCCTTTGGTCTGGTGGCGCAGTCGCTTGAACCCCGAAGGGCCCTCCTTCATCTCTCGTACAGTTGCGCGTTGCCGTTTGGACCGGCCACGCTCGTGACACACGACCCTTCTCGGACATCAGCGGCCTATGTGCGGTGATGCGAGCACAGCCCTCGCCAAGCAATATGCTGGGATGAGCGCGTGAAGCCGATGCAGCGCTGCGAGTTCGCGAGCGCCGACGACGTGATCGAATGAAGCGGTGGGATGCCCAGTCATGAATACACAACAGCAGCCAAGAGCCTCGGTCTATGCCATCATCCTCAAGCTCTCGCCTGAGTCCACCGCGCAAATTGCCCGTCCCGGCGTGAGAGGCGCCGTGGCGAAGGCAGCCGGCGCAGGCCACGCCCCGACCGTTCGGGAACTGGTGTCCTTGGGGCAAACAGAAGAATTTGCAAGATTGTTTTCCGAGCGGCTCGGTTACCTGGTGGGGTTGCAGCAAGCTGGCGTCTTGCGTGCGGCCGGACCGTTCGAGGGCCTGACGGAAGGAATGTATCTCTGTAACGCCACGAACGAAGCGGAGACGCCGCGCGCAATCACTGATTTGCCCGACAAGCCAAGCGAAAACTGCGCATGGGCACCATGCGCAAATTCCCCATTTTTCTGGATTGCAGAAACAGCCAAATCAGCGGCACATATACGCCCGTCCCGCGCCGACCTGGAGGGGCGTTACGGCCAATCGTCACGAAACGTGGACGCGGGATGCGATGGACGACAAGGTGTCGAGCGCGCGGTTTCCGCGCGGACGAACGATATCTTGCGGACGACGAAATCGTGTGGTCCTGGCGCCCCTTGGCTGGCGCTAAGTCTGCTGATGATGGTCAGCAGGCGACGGTGACTAAGAGGTCACGGACACCGGGGAGAGCGCGAAAATAAGCGTTAACACCATCGCGCGGGGAAGGCCGGGTCGTTCCGGTTGAACCTGTGGTGAATCTGCTGGTGTGCTTTCATTTTCTGCACGCCAGGCCGCGGGCGCGGTCGGCGCCCGGTCTTCCCTGCGCCCTCCATTCTTCGAGGGTCCGCTTGCCTCATGGCTCGGGCAAAAGGTGCCGCGAGAATGCCGGCCCTGCCTTGTCGTTGAGCAGGGCGCGACGCGCGCGTCAGCAAGGCCCGGAGAACGTCGCGCCACCATGAACTCGGCCCTTCTCAGAGCCCCTTCTTTGGCGCTAAAAGGTCCTCTCTCCGCCGCCCCGAGCGGCGCTTTTTTGCTGTTTTTGGCTCAAAAACCGCACCAACATCATCGCCCGTTTTGAGAAAGCCCCTCATGAAGCGTGTCACAGCCCACGGATTGCAGATCGCCCCGGTCCTGTTCGATTTCATCGCCAAGGAAGCCGCACCCGGGACCGGAATCGACCCCGACGCCTTCTGGAAAGGGCTTGCCGCCATCGTCGGCGATTTGGGCCCGAAGAACCGCGAGCTGCTCAAGGCTCGCGACAACCTGCAGGACAAGATCGATGCCTGGCATCGCGCGAGCAAGGGCAAGCCGTTCGATATCAACGCCTACACCGCGTTCCTGAAGGAGATCGGCTACCTCCTTCCCGAGCCGGCGACACAGAAGGTCGAAACCGCCAATGTCGACGAGGAGATCGGCAAGATCTGCGGGCCGCAGCTCGTCGTCCCGCTGACCAACGCGCGCTACGCACTGAACGCGGCAAACGCACGCTGGGGCTCGCTTTATGACGCCTTTTACGGCACCGACGCGGTCCCGCACGATCCGAGCGAGGCTGGCCGCGGCTACAGCAAGTCCCGCGGCGACAAGGTCATCGCGAAGGCCAAGGCTTTCCTCGACACGGCCGCCCCGCTTGCGACCGCAAGCCACACCGATGTCACCTCCTACAGCGTCATTGCCGGCCAGCTCGCGGTGAAGCTGAAGAGCGGCAACGCGACCGCGCTGAAATCGAAGGAGCAGTTCGCCGGCTATCAGGGCGACCCCGCCGCGCCGTCTGCGATCCTCCTGGTCAACAATGGCCTGCATATCGAGATCAGAATCGACCGCAATCACCCGATCGGCAGGGATGACGCGGCCGGCGTCGCGGACATGGTGCTGGAGGCCGCGGTCTCGACCATCCTCGACATGGAGGATTCGGTGGCCGCCGTCGACGCGGAGGACAAGGTTCTGGTCTACCGCAATACGCTCGGCCTGATGAACGGCACACTGTCGGCCGATTTCGAGAAGGGCGGCAAGACCATGACCCGCTCGCTCAATGCCGACCGCATCTACAAGACGCCCGCGGGCGGCGAATTGAAGCTGCACGGCCGCAGCCTGCTTCTGATGCGCAATGTCGGTCACCACATGTTCACCGACGCGGTGCTCGACGAGAAGGGCGAGGAAATTCCGGAAGGCATTCTGGATGCCGCCGTCGCAGGCCTCCTCGCCATCCATGACCTCAAGGGCCATTCGAAAGTCAGGAACAGCCGCACCGGCTCGGTCTATATTGTCAAACCCAAGATGCACGGCCCTGACGAGGTGACGCTGACCTGCGATCTCTTTGGGCGCGTCGAAAAGATGCTGTCGCTGCCGGCCGACACAATCAAGGTCGGCATTATGGACGAGGAGCGCCGCACCACGGTCAATCTCAAGGCCTGCATCCAGCGCGCCTCCAAGCGCATCATGTTCATCAACACCGGCTTCCTCGATCGCACGGGCGACGAGATCCACACCTCGATGGAAGCTGGTCCCATGATCCGCAAGAACGAGATGAAGGCCCAGCCCTGGATCAAGGCCTATGAGGACTGGAACGTCGATATCGGCCTGATCGACGGGCTGCCGGGCCACGCCCAGATCGGCAAGGGCATGTGGGCGGCGCCCGACAAGATGGCGGATATGCTGGCGCAGAAGCTCGCGCATCCGCAGGCCGGTGCGACCACCGCGTGGGTGCCGTCACCGACGGCTGCGACCCTGCACGCGCTGCACTATCACCAGGTCAACGTGCTGGCTCGCCAGGCTGAGCTCGCCAAAGGCGGTCCGCGCGCAAAGCTGTCCGATATCCTCACGATCCCGGTGTCGCAGTCGAACTGGGCGCCCGATGATGTCAGGCAGGAGATCGACAACAACTGCCAGGGCATCCTGGGCTATGTCGTGCGCTGGATCGACCAGGGCGTCGGCTGCTCGAAGGTGCCCGACATCCACGATGTCGGCTTGATGGAGGATCGCGCCACCTTGCGCATCTCGAGCCAGCATCTCGCCAACTGGCTGCATCAGGGCGTCATCACCAGGGACCAGGTGATGGAATCCCTGAAGCGCATGGCGGTCGTGGTCGACAAGCAGAATGCCGGCGATCCCCTCTACAAGCCGATGGCGCCGTCGTTCGACGGTGTCGCCTTTCAGGCCGCCTGCGACCTGGTCTTCAAGGGGCGCGAGCAGCCGAACGGCTACACGGAATACATCCTCACCGCGCGTCGCCGCGAGGCCAAGGCTGCAGGTTGAGGCTGCAGGTTGAGGCTGCAGGTTGAGGCGGCAGGTTGAGGCGGCCAGCCGAGAGCATGGCGGCCGCCCGCTTTGCCGCTCGCGTGGAACCGGAACGTGTAAGGTCTCCAAAAGTTGTCCACCACCAAAGCGAATATGGAGGATGGCAATGGATTGGAACCGCGTTGAAGGAAATTGGAAGCAGTTCAAGGGCAATGTGAAGGAACGGTGGGGCAAGCTCACCGACGATGATCTCAACGTCATCGAGGGCCGCCGCGAGCAGCTCGAAGGCAAGCTGCAGCAGCGCTACGGCTTCGCCAAGGACCAGGCCAAGAAGGACGTGGACGACTGGTTCAACACCTTGAAGTGACCGAGAACAATAGGCCCCCGGCGCCTCGCCGGGGCCTATCTGTTTTCTGCGCCGGCATTGCAGGCGCGATTTAAGAGAAGGAGTTAACGACCTGTTAGGACTTAAGAATTAACGACTTTTTAGGACTTAAGAAAATGGCTTAACAAACCGCTAACACACGAGAAGGTCCCAAGACTTAAGAAGATGAGTTAACGGCCTCTTAAAGTGACTTAATAACCTCTTAACCTCCGGCCGAGGCCGGGAGCTTCAACGCCAAGTGTTGGAAAAAAAGCCCGAAAAATGCGATTTTTTCTCGCCCGCCGCAGCTCTGCTGAACGCGCGCTGAGCAAGTGTTTACCATTTTTCGGCCAAATGCATGAAGATTATTGGGGGAACCTTCATGCTCAATCGCCTGACCGTCGCTGCGCTGCTCCAGGCAGTGATCTGTGCGACCGCGCTCTTCATCGTCATGACGGTCTCGTTCGACGCCTGGGAATCCTGGCAGCGCCTGCAAACGGCGAACCGCATCGCGCTGGTTGCGGACGCGTCGGCGGACATGTTCAAGGCCATGGATCGCCTCCGCAGCGACCGCTCGACAACCAACCGGGTTCTGCAAAACGACGACAAGCTCGATAGCGAGGTGGAAAAGTACATCCGCGCGCTGCGCGATTCCGAAATGCCCGCGATGAGCCACGCGCTGGAAGTGCTGCCCGCCATCAATTTCGCCCAGAAACAATCGCTGTTTGGCGAGTTCGACCGCCTGTTCAAGACGGTGAGCGCGCAGCAAAAGGAGTTTTGGGAAGAAATGAGCAAGCCGAAGGCGTCGCGTCGTGCGGCGCTCGGCAAGGAATATATGGACACCGAGACCGCGCTGCTGGAAACGCTCGACAGGATTTCCGGCATCCTCGCAGCCGAAGTCAATCACCAGGACCCCACCATCGACCAGCTCCTGATGATCAAGCAGGCCGCCTGGCTGTTGCGCAACACCGCCGGCGAAGCCTCGCTTCTGGTCTCGAACGGATTGGCGGCAGGCAAAGTGGCGCCCGAGATCCCGAAGACCTACGCCAAGCTGGTCGGCGGCGTCGACATCGCATGGAAGGCGCTGGAGTTGGCGACTGCGGGTATGCAACTGCCCTCCGGGCTTTCCGCAGCCGTGGCAAATGCAAAGTCCGTCTACTTCGATCCCGAATATGTCGCGAAGCGGGACCGCCTGATGGCTGCGTTGGCAAGCGGCGAGAAGCCCGAAATGGTCGCCAACACCTGGAGCCCCTACACGGTCTCCCGCCTCGCCGCCGCTGTCGGCGTTGCCGAGGCCGCCCTCGATTCAGCCAAAGCCCATATCGCCGACCAACACGCGCAGGCGCTGCGTTCGCTCATCCTGCAAATCGTGCTTCTGATCGTGGCGATCGGCCTCACCGCGGGCGCCATGCTCGCGGTCACCCGTCGCGTGATCAAGCCGCTGCACAACATGCGCGATGCCATGCTGAAAGTGTCCCGGGGCGATCTTGCGGTGGAAACGGGCTATGGCGAGCGGCAGGACGAGATCGGCGCGCTCGCTGGCGCGCTGGAAACCTTCAAGCGGCAGGCCGCCGACAAGCTCAAATTCGAAGCGCAGGAGCGCGAGCGTAACGCAGGAGCTCAATCGCGCCAGCGCGCGATCGAGGCGTCCGTCACCGAGTTCGAAGGCACGATCCGGACGACGCTGCGGCAGCTTACCGACGCTTCCGACAAGATGCGCACGACCTCGTCCGAACTGTCGATGGTGTCGCGGCAGACCAACAACCGCGTCGAGGTTGCGCAAAAGGCATCCGGCGAGGCCTCCACGAGCGTCGACAGCGTCGCTGCGGCTTCCGAAGAGCTGAGCGCGTCCATCAACGACATCAGCCAGCAGGCTGCGCACGCTGCGGGCATCGCAAGCCGCGCGGTCGACCAGGCCCGCAAGACCGATGGCACCGTCCAGGGACTTGCCAAATCGGCGGGGCGAATCGGCGAAGTCGTCGGCCTGATCAACACGATCGCGGCGCAGACCAACCTGCTTGCGCTCAACGCCACCATCGAGGCGGCGCGCGCCGGCGAAGCGGGACGCGGCTTTGCCGTCGTCGCCTCAGAGGTGAAATCGCTGGCGAGCCAGACCGCGAAGGCGACCGACGACATTTCGGATCAGATCTCCGATATTCAAAAGGTCGCGGGCGAGGCAATCGATGCCATCAAGGGAATCGGCAGCATTATCGGCGAGGTGAACGAAGTCGCGACCGCGATCGCCGCGGCGGTCCAGGAGCAGGGCGCAGCGACCCAGGAGATCACGCGCTCGACGCAATTTGCCGCCCATGGCACCAGGAACGTCTCGGAGAACATCAGCGGCGTCAAAACCGACGCCGATGCGGCTGCGGCCGCCGCAGAGAACGTCAAAGCCGCCTCCGAGACGCTGGAAAGCCAGAGCAAGCATCTGGGCGACCAGGTGACGGAATTTTTGGGCAAGATCCGCGCGGCCTAATTCCGGACTCATCAATGCGAAGCCGCCGGATAAGCGGATAAGCGCGCATAGTTCCCGGCATCGGTGCAGCCGGCGATGTCAGTTAGCGATGGAACCTTTGTGGGATTGCACCGTTGAGGCCGAAATCCTGGCCGAGATCCGACCGTGCGTGGTTTGTCGAGCGAACGTCTGCAGAGTGAGCGTCCGCCAGCCAACGCGTCGGAGGGCGCGCCCGTCACGACCGGCAATGCCGAGCAACCATCCGCGATCGGCCGCGCCGAAGTCTTCGGCTTCGCAATCGTTGCGCTGCTCGTCATCGCCGTCGTGGTCGTGCTCTACGTCGCCAGGGCGTTCTTCCTTCCAGTGGTGATGGCCTTTGTGGTCGGCACCATGCTGTCGCCGGCGGCGGGCCTTCTCGAGCGCGGCCGAATTCCGCGTGCCATCGGCGCGGTCCTGGTCGTTGGCGCGGTCGCAGCCGGCGCGGTCCTGATGGTCGGCCTGATCTCTGCACCCATGATCGAGTGGACCTCGCGGCTGCCCGAGCTCGCCGCCCGCTTCAAGGACAAATTGCACATTTTCGATCCGGTGCTCGCGCTGTGGCGCGAGCTGGAATTGCTGATAGGAGGATCGGACACCCTCACAGGATTTCAATTGCCCAAATTCGACTGGGTGCAGCCCACGATCGAATTCCTGTCGCCGACCTTCACCGAGTTTCTGCTGTTCTTCGCAACCCTGATCCTGTTCGTCGCAAGCTGGAAGGATCTGCGCCGCGCGTTGGTCCTGATCTTCACCGACCGCGCCACACGGTTGAGGATCCTGCGGATCATCAACGAAATCGAGGATCATCTCGGCAAGTATCTCCTCACCGTCACGCTGATCAATGCCGGCGTGGGGGTTGCGACCGGCTTGGTGTGCGCGATCGCACGCATGCCGAATCCGGCCGGCCTCGGCGCGCTCGCGGCGACGCTGAATTTCATCCCGATCATCGGCCCTATTGCAACCTTCGCGATCCTGCTCGCGGTCGGCATCATCGCGCTGCCGACGCTTGGCACGGCCCTCGTGGCGCCGCTCGCTTTCGTCGGGATTGCCTTCCTTGAGGGGCATTTCGTCACACCGACCATCATCGGCCGCCGGCTGGCGCTGAACGCGCTAGCGGTCTTTCTCGCACTTGCGTTCTGGACCTGGCTGTGGGGGCCGATGGGCGCATTCCTCTCCTCGCCGCTGCTGATCGTCGCGATCATCCTGAAGGAACATCTGATGCCGCCGGAATCGCCGCAGCTGCCGTCGGACGATTGAGCGGTGGAACATCCCGCAGCACCGCGCGTTTGCTTCAACGATGAGGGAACATGCGATGTCGATGACCAATGGTGAAGCCACGATGAGCGACATGACCGACCAAGCCAAATATCAACGCCTCGAGAAGGATGTATCCACCGTGAAAAGCGATATCGCCGCGCTAACCGACCAGATCACCGATGCGCTCAACAGCTTTACCGGCGCTGCCGGAAAACGCGCACGGCGCGGCGTCAAGGAGGCGCGCGCCAACGTGGATTCGGCGATCGACGACATTTCGTCGCGCGGCAGCGCGATGCTGGACGCCGCGCAGAATGCCGCCACATCGATCGAGGACACGCTCGAAGACGTCATCGTGCAGCGACCGCTTGCGACCGTGGGCCTCGCGCTGGGTCTCGGCTTTCTGATCGGCGTGACCTGGCGGCGGTGACGGGCGGCCGCCAACGTGACCATCGCCAGAACATCCGATCTGTTCAGCGAGTGGCGGCGCTGGTGGACGGCTGTGGCCTTTGTCGATGCACTCTACAAATCGAGGCGAAGGAATGTTCCAGCGCATCATCGATGATATGAAAACGTCGACCGGCGAAGTGATGCGACAAACGTCGCTTGCCGCCGCCGCAGTGCTGTTGCTGCTCGTCGCAGCCGCATTCTTGAGCGCCGCCCTCTTTGTGGCGGTGCTTGATCGATACGGCCCGATAGAGGCCTGCCTTGCCGTCGCCGGTCTGTTTCTCGCCGCCTCCATGATCGCCACAAGCCTTTACCTTGCGCGCAAGCGCCAGATCGAACGGCGCGCGGCGGAGCGGGCGCGGTCGACGGCGCATGCCTTCCTTGCAGATCCGGTGATGGTTGCGACCGGTATCCAGGTCATCCGGGCGATCGGGGTGAAGCGGCTACTTCCGATTCTAGCGGTCGGCGGATTGGCGCTGGGGCTGATGGCCGGACGCAACCACATGAGCGGTCGCGCCGGCGAACAGGCGCCCGCGGAATAGCTGTCTTTCCTTCGGATCAGGTGACGCAGCGGCCGGGCTGCAGCTGCTTGGCGACCTCGGTGAGGACGCTGACGGTAGCCTCGCAAGCGACCGCCGGCTTGCGTTCGCCTGCCTTGATGAACAGCCTGGGCGGCGCATTCCGCGCCTCCTGAGACTGCGGGACGCGCACGAGGATCGACGTATTGGGCAAGCGGTCGACCCGGATCGAAATCGTGCGGGTCCGCGCCGATGAAATGACTGCAATGGCTTCACGGTCGGTCTTGACGGCGCGATTGACCTGCTCGGTGCCTGGTGTACCAGGCATGGCCAGCCCCACTGTGAGGTCGTGGCCGGATGCAAGCTGCACTGCGCCCAGCGTCGCCAAAGCGGCGACCGCACCCAAAGCACCTGTTACTCTGTACGACATCGCTGGTCCCTCGCCTCGTGGCGATCGGTGACTCCAACGTTGGTCTCGGGAACCCGGTTCTCGGACGGGTCGATCACATAACCGTGTGCAAAAAATTTTTCAGGCCCGGGAACGACCGCCGTTGCTTCCGAGTCTTGTCTGCAGCCGGTTATTCCCCCCTGCCCCATTGACCGGCGACGTAGGGTGCGGCTGTGGTGATGCCAGCCGTGCCCTACTTTTTTACCCTCGGTAAGCGGTGGATTGCGGTTCGCGGACTAAAAAAAAGCGCGCCCCTTTGCAGGGCGCGCCGGACGACATCAGTTACCATGCACTTCCAGTCAGGAAGCGGCCGCCCTCGGGGCGCGGTTGCGCGAATTGCGCTGGAAAAACAGCGCTTGGCTTGCCACCGCCGAAACCATTGCGGGCTGGAACGGCTTTGAGATCAGGAACGCCGGCTCCGGGCGCTCGCCGGTGAGGAAGCGCTCGGGATAGGCGGTGATGAACACCACCGGGACCTCGAAGTTGCGCAGCAACTCGTTGACCGCATCGAGCCCCGAGGAGCCGTCGGCAAGCTGAATGTCGGCCAAAATCAGCCCTGGCCTGCGGTTCTTGGCGAGCGCCACGGCGTCGGCATGGGTGCGGGCGACGCCGATGACATTGTGGCCGAGATTGCGCACCAGGCTCTCCAGGTCCATGGCGATAAAGGTCTCGTCCTCGATGATCAGCACATCGGTCGCAATCTCGGCCGCCATCTCGCGGCCGGCCGCGTCCGCGAGCCGACGCGTCTCCGCGACATCGATGCCGAGAATGTAGGCCACCTCATCCTCCGGAAAGCCTTCCAGCGACAGCAGCAGGAAGGCCTGTCGCGGCAGCGGAGTGATGTTGGAGAGCCGTCGTTCCGGAGGCATCGGCAGCGTTGCGACCTCGGCGTCGTCGTTGAGCGAAACCGAATTCCAGATCCGGGTGAACAGGCGGAACAATCCGGCGCGGGGTCCATGCTGGTCATCGAGCAGCGACGGATCCTGCAACAACGTCTCGAGCATGGCTGCGACATAGGCGTCGCCCGATGCCTGGTTGCCCGTGAGCGCGCGGGCATAGCGCCGCAAAAGCGGCAAATGTTCAGCAACAAGCTGTGATCGGGACATCCCCACTCCATTGCGATTGCGGGCCGCGCAAAAGGGGTGGCCCGGGTTCCCTTGGCGAGTTCACTACGCACAACTTCCGCAAAAGTTCCGCAAACTTTTTGGGAACTTTTCGCCCGGATGCGCATTAGCTCCGTTCGGGAAGGTTTCGCAATAGAGAATTTCTTTGAACTACAGGGACTTAACTCTCGGGGAAACGTGGAACAGGGTCATGAAGGATGTGAAGTCTCAGGCCAGCAAAAGTGCGGCGCCCGGCAGGCAAGG